>Ga0098049_1000025_pt1 | contig 55226 bp, 53 predicted proteins | sample 13BtaG_FD_92582 | JGI IMG/M metagenome (GOLD analysis project Ga0098049, IMG submission 92582) | Marine viral communities from the Subarctic Pacific Ocean - 13B_ETSP_OMZ_AT15268_CsCl metaG | ecosystem: Environmental > Aquatic > Marine > Oceanic | place: Subarctic Pacific Ocean | collected...
GAGATCTTTGATATCCCTGAACTTCGTGAGCTAGAGGAGGAGGAGAAGTTCAACGTTGAGAACTTCATTAACTCCAACATCGACTACTAAGTAACACCAACTCAAACCACACTAACTAACAATCAAATGGCAGTCTTCTCAATGTGCAGTGACATCGCAACCCAGTCAATCCGTTGGGTAGAGCGTAACACTCAGACAGACATTCAACCCACCTTAGGTCAACTCTTTCCCTCTGAAGCTTCATTCTTTGCAGGTGTCTGTTCTGATAAGTATCAACAGGAAGCATTAGATAAGATCCCTACATTTGAATAACACAGAGGGGGCTACAATGCCCCCTTTTTTGACAGTTAAGGGCGGCGCGGTTGTTGTTAATTAAGGCGGCGATGGCCCCCCCCCGTATATAAAATCGATAGGATCCCCTAGTCTACAAAGTGTTACCCAAGCGAGCTTTATATTACTCGGAAATACTTTGTAGAAAACCCCCGTCCCATATATAATTTCAAGAATGGAAACATCGATATGAAAAAAAATTCTGGGCCAGTATATTTGACTGTAGAGATTGATCCAGTAACTCATGATTATATGATATTACTTCCTGAGTATCTGGTGAATGATATGGGATGGTATGACGGGACGTGTCTCATAGCGAATAGCGATGGGAATGACATTGTATTAGAGACTGGGGAGGACTGCCCAGTGGATGATTGACAGACGCTATATAATACGTTAGAATAACTGAGTTCATCATTTCAGATTATGGCGAAAGGATTTACGATCAAGGCGAAACCGCCAGCGAAGAAAGCATCTGTTGCAGAGTGGGACTACGACAAAGCTAAAGAGATAATCAAAGGAAAGACAGTAGTATTCTGTCTACCTGGTCGAGGGGTATCATATACATATCTAAAAAACTTTGTACAACTCTGTTTTGATTTAGTGCAAGCCGGAGCGAGCATTCAGATCAGTCAGGACTATTCCTCCATGGTAAACTTTGCAAGATGCAAGTGTCTTGGAGCGAATGTCCTTAGGGGACCTGATCAGATTCCCTGGGATGGAAAGTTAAAGTATGATTATCAATTATGGATTGATAGTGATATTGTATTCAACACTGAGAAGTTCTATCAGTTGGTTCTGATGGACGAAGACATTGCTTCTGGTTGGTATTGCACAGAAGATGGAAAGACCACCTCTGTGGCGCACTGGCTAGAGGAAGAGGACTTTACGAACAATGGTGGGGTCATGAATCATGAGACACTTGACACGATGGCCAAGCGTAAGCAACCGTTCACAGTTGACTATGCAGGTTTCGGATGGATCCTAATCAAGCATGGAGTCTTTGAGAATGAGGGTATGAAGTATCCATGGTTTGCTCCGAAGATGCAAGTCTTTGATAGTGGTGCAGTACAGGATATGTGTGGAGAGGATGTATCATTCTGTCTTGATGCGAAGGAAGCAGGATATGAGATCTGGTGTGATCCTCGTATCAGGGTAGGTCACGAAAAAACTCGCGTTATCTAAGGAGGTCGCAATGCCTAGAAAGAACAAGACTTATTATTACAATGTCTACCGTGGCTCGGAGCTTCTACATGAAGAACTTACCGAGACTGAATTCATGGATCAGATGGAATTCTATGCCCATGAATATTATATGACACAGGATCCTGCATTGAATCCTGCAAACTTCCGTCACGAAATGAAGCAATTACTAGAGGAGTGAATTAATTATGGCAGTACGTTCAAAAGTCGGTATCAGCAAAGATGGCTGGATGCCTGGTAAACCCAAAAGAACTCGTCAGGGTTCTGGTAAGAACACAAAATACGCGGCGTCGTCGCGAAACTCGGCTCGTAAGGCTTATAGGGGTCAAGGAAGGGGTTAAATAGGTGAAGATGCATTAAGCCATTATGGCATGTTTAATTGCCAATCTTCCCTCACAAGAAGTATGGGTTCGTAAAGAATATCTCACTGATCATCAAAGTGGTCATGGTGAATTTGTAAAGGGCGTCTGGGTATCGGTTAAATCGATTCCTGGGCGTGCTTTTTATTTTGAGACATATCTACCAGAATATGCCGCCATGTACGATAAATTGCCTATCAGTGCCTTTGTAACAGACCCTGAGACACCAAGTCCAGACATGAACCTACCGAACCTTCAGTTTTGGAACTGTATGGATTATGGAGTTGTCTCAGTAGATAAGAAATTTATTGGATCAATGGACTTTGAATGCTATACAAGGGACTTTGGAAACGTAAAAGGTACTTATGTCTGTACTATTGACAACTATCATCATGATCCAGACTATGTTGATTGGGCAACCAGTGAGAATCCTGCCGAACACAAGTCTCATAACCTAATTGAGCTAGAGAATGGTCAGTATGCACTGTATCCAAACAATAGATTGCGTATTTTTGACAATAGCTTGACCCCTGTCGAACCAAAAGTACCTGATTTTAAAGTTTCGACTCAATATTACCAAGTCGAAAATGGATTTGAACGACTTGGAATGGGTCGTGAAGACGAATATTTCTGGAAGACAGCACAAGAACGTGAGGATTCACCAGAATATCCTAATTAGGGCATAAATACATAAAGTTCATGGTCTATTAATGGCATCACAGAGAGTTTCAAGGGCGTTTAAGGACATTTCCTTGTCTTTTGAGGCTCATCCTGTCACAAAAGATCTGCCTATATTAAAAAATGAGAGAGCAATTCAGAGAGCTGTTCGCAATTTAGTGCAGACACAGTTTACTGAAAGGTTTTTTGACTCTGATTTGGGTTCACCCGTTCGTGATTTGTTGTTTGAGTTTGTTGACTTCGGAAGTTCTTCTCAAATTCAAGAAGAAATCAAGTTAGTTATTGAACAGTATGAACCTAGAGTTGACAATATCATTGTAAACGTGAGGCCTGCGCCTGATAGAAATGAATTTGAGTGTGTCATAGCATATGATATCGTTGGAATGAATACCCCAACACAAGAATTTTCCTTCGTATTAGAGGCAACCAGATAAAATGCCATTTACAAAGTACGCTAATTTAGATTTTGATCAAATAAGAGATCAAATTAAAGATTATCTAAGAGCAAATTCGGATTTTTCTGACTTTGATTTTGAAGGATCAAACTTTTCCGTATTAATTGACACTCTTGCATACAATACTTACATCAGTTCGTTCAATGCGAACATGGTTGTCAACGAATCTTTCATTGAATCCGCAGCATTAAGAGAGAATGTTGTTTCTTTGGCTCGTAATATTGGTTATACTCCGCGTTCACGCACTGCAGCTAAGTCAAAAATATCATTTTCCGTAAAATTTTCTGGTTCCAGTCAAACTGTTACGCTAAAAGCGGGACTAGTTTGTGTAGGAAACACCAAAAACACTAGTTTCGTATTTTCTATTCCAGAAGATGTTACCGCAACAGCACCATTAGATAATGCATTAGATAATCAGATTGGTGCTAGGACTGCAGTATTCTCTGATATTGATGTATATGAAGGATCATATGCAATTAAGAAATTTAATGTCGATCGATCTATAGATCAAAGATATATTCTTGACAATGCTTCTATTGACACCAGCACACTTAGAGTAGGAGTTAAAGGCCCATTAGATCAAGGTATTGATAATAAGTACGTGAGATCTGATACTGTTTTCAAAATTACTTCTTCATCAGAGATTTTCTTCTTGCAAGAAGTAAGAGATGAGAAATATGAATTATTATTTGGTGATGGTGTCATCGGTAAGAAACCAGAAACTGGAAGTCAAATTGTTGCATCTTACATTGTAACTAATGGTATCGAAGGAAATGGAGTTGTAAATTTCAGTTTCTCTGGTGTTCTAAGAGGAGGTTCAGATGAAAGAATTTCTCCCACTACTAGTGTCGTAGTAACGACTAACCAGAAGGCGCAAGGAGGGACTGAGATTGAATCAATACAGTCTATTAAATACTTTGCTCCTAAGACGTATTCATCGCAGTACAGGGCGGTTACGGCTAGTGATTACGAAGCAATTGTAAAGCAAGTGTTTCCTGATGCAGAATCAGTTTCTGTAGTTGGTGGTGAAGAAATGACACCTCCAAGATTTGGAGAGGTTGAAATTTCAATCAAACCAAAAAATGATTACTTTGTATCTGATTTCAATAAAGGATTGATCCTAGGTAGACTTAAAGATTATGCAGTTGCTGGGATCAAACAAAGTATTGTAGATCTTGAAATTCTGAATGTAGAATTAGATATTTTTGTTTATTACAATGGAAGTAAAGTTTCGAGTTTAGAGAACTTGAAGAGTGCTGTTACATCTACTTTGTCAGAATTTGCAGGATCAGAAGATCTTAATAATTTTGGTGGCCGATTCAAGTATAGTAAACTACTAAACGTAATTGATTCTACAGACACTTCTATTACTTCTAATATTACAAAAGTGAAAATTAGAAGAAACATGAGATCTGCCCTCAATAATCCAGCTCAATATGAGTTGTGCTTTGGTAATCGGTTTCACATAAATCCATCTGGGGCGAATATTAAGTCAACAGGATTTAGTGTTGCTGGTATTCCTTTTACTCTTTATATGACAGATACACCATCTGTTGTTAATAGTGAGACAGGTATCATTTCATTTATTTCTATTGATGAAAATGGCGTTTCATCTGTAAAAGTACAGAATGCTGGAAGTGTTAATTATACGACTGGAGAGATTAATATCTTTACAGTTAATATCGTTAATACCATTCTTCCAAACGGAACTATTGAAGTACAAGCATTTCCAGAAAGTAATGATGTTATTGGATTGGAAAATCTGTTTGTTGAATTGTCAATAGATAAAAGCACGATAAATATGGTTAAGGACACAATCACTTCTGGTGAGCAAGTTTCGGGAATCGGATTCCCAGTTACTTCAAGTTACTCAAACGGCAAATTAACAAGGTAAGATGATAGAAACTGGATTTGATACAAGAGTAAAAGTCAATCAAATTATTGAAAGTCAATTACCATCTTATGTTTCATTAGAAACACCAAAGGCGGTTGATTTTTTAAAACAGTATTATAAATCACAAGATTCTCAGGGCTCTCCTGCAGATCTAATTGATAATTTAGATCAATATTTAAAATTTGATAATATAACTCCAGAAGTAGTTTCTGGCATTACTACTCTGACATCAGATGTCTCTAGTAGTGATACAGTTATCAATGTATTATCTACAAAAGGATATCCTAATAAAGATGGTATCTTTCAAGTTAACGATGAGATAATTTATTACAGTGGAATCACAACCAATTCATTCACGGGTTGTGTTCGTGGATTTAGTGGTATCAGTGAATATAATGATGGTGAGGTTACATTTAACAATACCAGCGCCAAAGACCATACTACAGGGATTGGTGTAACTAACCTTAGTACACTATTTTTACGAGAATATTTTAAAAACTTAAAAGTATTATATGCGCCTGGATTTGAAAACGAATCTTTTGATTCAGATGTAAATGTAAACAACTTAGTTAAGAATTTAAAGTCATTCTATCAGTCTAAGGGTACTGCTGAATCAATCAATACTCTAATATCAATATTATTTGGCCAAAACTCAAAAGTTAAAAAGCAGTCAGAGTTTTTACTTGAACTGTCTGAAGCATCATTCAGAAAAAGACTAGTACTATTGACCGAAAAGGTTGGTGGTGGAGATCCATCCAAATTATCTGGTCAAACACTATTCCAGGATAGTAATAGCAATAATCCAGATATTGGTGGTTGTTCAGCTCCTATATCTGAAGTAGAATCAACTATTAGAGGTGGAGTTACATATTATACGGTTTCTCTATTCCTAAGATATCAGGAACCAGCTCCTGGTTTTGATGGTAACTTCTCTATAACACCAAGTTCAAAAACCATTGGGGATACTCTCATTGGAAGTGATGTAATTTTGGTAGATAGTACCATTGGATTCCCTCAGAGTGGTGTGTTAAGAAATGGCAGTGATGTCATTACATACACTGATAAAACTATTAATCAATTCTTAGGTTGTTCTGGTGTTACTGCAAACATGGCACCTGCTACTAATATTAGAACCAATGACGTTGCATATGGATATACAAGTGATACTAATGAAAAAGTAGAACTTAGGTTAACTGGCGTAATATCAGAATTTGATCCACAGGAAGATATCTTCAACGCAAACATAAATGAAGTTTATGGAACCAAAACAGTTGGTTCAAAAATTCTAAATCCTCCAGCTAATAAAACTTACGAACAGATTTCATTCAACTCTTGGAAATATAATACTGCATCAAGTATAAACGTTCAAAGTTTTAATGGTTCTGTATTTGTTCTAGAAAGAAGTCTAGATGATGCATTCCTTAGTGATGGTGATAATGTAGAAGTTATCAATAAAGAAACTCTTGATGTTATTGTTGGATTAACCACAGCTACAATCACTGGTGATAAGCAAGTTGTATTATCTGGTGGTAATATTTCCGATTTGGTGCAGGGTAGATCATATGCTATTAGAAGACAAATCAAGAAGGCATCTAGTAGTGGTATTGAACTGAACTATGGTAATAATGCTATAGTATCAAATGTGTTGAACACATATATTGAAAAAGATCGTAGTACTCTTTATGTTGCATCCAACTCTTTACCTGATTACAACATTGATCTAAATCAAATTGAAACCTCAATTGCTGAGGCATCAGTATCTTCTGGAACTCTTGATGATCAAGATTCACTTGGTGATTACAATAATATTTCATTTTCAAATACTGTTCCTTTTATAACTGGTGATGAGGTAATTTATTCTGCTGGAACTGCAACTGAACCAATTAAAGGTTTAGAGTTTGGTAGAAGTTATTTTGTTGAAGTTCAATCACCGAACAATAAAATAAAGCTTTATGTTGCTAGATCATTCATTGATACCAATATCAATGTAAAACTAAATGTTCCTGATGATGGAAATACTGGATCTCACTTCTTCTCATTATCAGAACAAGTTGATAAGAAGATTTCTCCACAAAAGGTTCTAAAGAAGTTTTCATTGATAAGATCATTAGATACTGGTAGTGAAACCAGCACAGTTGCTGGAGCTTCTGGTATTCTTAAAAATGGTGTAGAACTTACAAATTATAAAATTGACGACAAAGTATTTTTTGGACCCGTTGAAAAAGTTAGTGTTTTCAATTTTGGATCTGATTATGATGTAATCAATCCACCAAAATGTATCATTGCAGATTCGGATAATTCTGGAAATACTGCTCTGGCAAATGTTGCTGTATCAGGAACCCTTAAAGATATTCTTATTGATCCACAAGACTTTGATATTGATCAAGTTATAAGCATCAGTATAAGTGGTGGTAATGGAACTGGGGCTTTAGTCGAACCAATTGTAATTGATCAATTTAGAGAAGTTGGATTTAATGGTAAAAATGCCTCTGATGGTGGTGGCGTCTCCGTTTATGGTGATTTTATTAGAACAACCAATAATCATAATTTTGGAAATGGTCAAGAAATTATCTATGATCCAAATGGTAACAGATCTTTAGGAGTCACTGGATTTGGATTGACTAGTGTTACTGGTAATTTCCTAGAAACTGGTGGTAAGTACTTTACCGAAGTTATCGATCCAGTATCTTTTAGATTATACGAGAATGAATCGGATTTTAATAGTGGTATAAACACTGTTGGTTTTAGTACTGGTAATAACAGTGGTGGTTTACATAAATTTAGAACTGCACAATCAACCAAGCAATTAACTGGTGTTGTTGTTCTAGATGGTGGGGTTGGATATGAAAATAGACAAGTTGCTATTCAAACAACAGGTATCTCAACATCAAATAATTCATTCTCATTTAAAGATCATGGTTATTCTACAGGTGAGTTAATTACATATAGTGCTACTGGTGATAAGATTCCTAATCTATCAGCATCCAATCAGTATTATGTTATCAAAGTAGATGATAACAGCTTTAGAATTGCAGACGCTGGTGTTGCAGGAACTAGCAATACTAATTTTGATAGAGGATTGACTGAAAAAATCGCTGGGATTGGAACAGGTCTTCACGTATTCAACTATCCAGAAATCACAGTTGATATTTCAGTATCCATTGCAAATACTGTGGGTGTTGTAACAGCTACTCCTATTGTAACAGGCAGTATAAAAGATGCCCTTCTTTATGATGGTGGAACATCATATGGATCTAAAGTTCTAAACTTCCACAATAGACCAGCTGTAAGTATTGATAACGGAACTGGAGCAGAATTTAGAGCGGTAATTGTTGATAAAAAGATTATTGATATTTTAGTATCACAACCAGGAAAAAACTATTTTTCTCCACCTGATATTAGTATCATTAGTGAATCTGGAAGTGGTTGTATAGCAAGAGCGGTTACTAATGATAATGGTGAGGTTATAGATGTAGTTGTTATTGCGAGTGGTAACAATTATGTTTTCTCAGACACTAAAATTGAACCAGTATCAAGAGGAAGTGGAGCAGTTCTACGTTCAGCTATTAGAAGTCTAACTCTCAACAGCAGAGCAAGATTTAAAGATTATGGTGGTGAAGCTATCATTGATAAAGGTGAAAACGGTTTACAATATGCTGTTGTTGGATATAGTCCAAAATTACAATCAGATTTCCAAGACACTGATAACACCAAGCACTCACCACTAATTGGATGGGCATATGACGGAAATCCAATTTATGGATGTTTTGGTTATACAGATTCAAATGATCAAACTTCTGCTATTAAACTAATTGAATCTGGTTATATTATTGATATCAATCAAGTCACAAATAGACCAAGTGGATTTGAATCTGGATTATTTGCTGAAGATTATTTGTTTACTGATTCTGGCGACTTAGATAAGCACAATGGTAAATTTACCAAAACACCAGAGTTTCCAAACGGAACTTATGCATACTTTGCAACGTTAGAACTAGATCCATTAACTGGAGATCTCGCATCTAGTTTCCCATATTTCATTGGTGATTCATATAGATCTAATGTTATTGAAGAAAATCTTGCAGGATCTTCAGTATCACTAAATCAAAATTTTGATTTTATTGGAAATGAATTAATTAGAAATACTTTCCCATACAATGTTTCTGAAGCTGGTGCTGATTATAACTTCTTTACTCAACCTTATAGTTTTGATAGTCAAAGGGTTATTGTAAGGTCTAGAAGAACAGGTGAAATACAAAATATTTCTATTGTAAAGAAAGGATCAAATTATCAAATTGGTGATAATGTTGTATTTGATAATAGTGATACAACTGGTGGATCAGCATCTGCTCAAGTCTCAGAAGTTACTGGAGACTTTGTTAATAGTATAACAGAGGAATTCTTAACATATGATAAATTTGTATTTGAAACCCTTAATGGAAATCAGGTAGCTGGATTCATTTCAACATTCCATGATTTGGAACCGAATGATATTGTTAAAATTTCTGGTCTCTCAACTTATGTTGCTAATTTGTCTGGTGATGTGACTATTGGAGTTCCATCTGACGACTTTAGTTTAACTGATAACATAGTAGCAGAATTTGTTGGTGGTATAACCACAGACATACCCGTCTCGAATGTCCCAGAGTTCTTAAGACCAAACTCTGAACTTCAAATTGATGATGAAACTTTTAAAGTTCTCAATATCTACAACACTTCTGGTTCATTTAATAACATAATCAGAGCAGTAAGAGGAACCTCTGGGACTGGTCATACTGTTGGAGCTCCTATATTAGTAAAATCCAGTCAAATAATATTTAATTTTAATGGTTCAACTTTAGATTCTACACCAAATGATGTTGTATATTTCAATCCTAAAGAAGCCGTCGGATTTGGAACTACTCTAGGTATCGCAATTGATACAGATTATGTTGTTAGTGGTGCAACAACTGATAGAAGTGTTCCAACATATTCAATTTATCTTGAGAATCATACATTTACAGATAATCAACCAATTAAGATTATAAAACCAGCATCTGGTAATGCTATTGCAGTATCTACAGTTGGTGCTGCATATACATTTACTCTTCCTTTATCTGGCAATGAGCAACTAGTATATGCTGTCAATAAAGGCACAAATATCATTGGTATTAAAACTACTTTAGATTCTGCAGAAATTAATTTCGTTTCCTGTGATACGAACGATTATGAATATCAAATCACATCAGATCATAAGCAGGTAACTGGTAGAGTAGAAAGATTAACTGCAAGAGTAGCGACAGCATCTTCTCATGGTCTTGAAAAAGATGATAAAGTTAGATTTAATGTAAAACCAAATCTAACAGTTGGTGTTGGAACATCAACAGCAGTAAGAGTATTATTCAATGAGTTCACTCAAAATACTATTATTGATCCCATTGGTTTCAGTTCAGCTTCAGTTGGTTTATCAAGTTCAAGATTTAATATCGAGAGTCATGGTTTAGTTACTGGTGATTTGGTATTCTATGATGCGAATGAAACAACTGGTATTGATACTGGAAAGTATTTCGTATTTTCTGATAATCCAGATGCATTCTCAATTGCAGAAACTAAAACTGACCTTGAAGGAGAAACTATTAGATTAGTTGAATTTACCAAAGTTGGTGGAACTTCACATACAATATCTAAAGTAAACCCTGAAATAAAAGTAACTAGAAATAATAATATCAAATTTGATGTATCAGATAGTTCCTTGTCTGGTTATAATTTTAGAATTTTCTATGATTCTGATTATAGAAATGAACTTGTTGGAACTGGACGTTCTGAAGCATTTGAATTGACTGGAATTGGAACTGTTGGACTGGGAACGGCTAGTTTTACTGTTAAGTTTAACGAGTATTTACCAGAGCAACTATATTATAACTTAGAAAAAATTTCAAATAATACTCTTGTAGAACCTGATATTTCAGTAGATAATTTCTCAAGAATTCTATATGTTGATAGTGAGTATGCTATAAAAACATCTGTAGTTGGAGTAGGAACTACAGGCACAACATTCTTAGTCAGTCTTTCAGAAAAACCTGAAAAAGGTTCTTATACTTCTACTGAAGTTGATAAGTTAGAATATTCTACAAAATCAACTACTGCCTTCGGTGGAATTTCCAAACTCAATATTTTGAACAAAGGAAGTAATTATGATAAACTTCCTGGAATAACAACAATTACAACAACCTTAGGAGTTAATGCTGAAATTTCTCCCAAATCAACCAATATTGGTTTGTTGGATAGAACTGAAGTTGAGAAACCTGGATTTGACTTTGCTGTTGATAAAACTCTAAAACCAGTAGCTGACATTCCAGCAAGACATGAACTTACAAATTACTTCTCTGTTGATAATATCATACCAGTATATGGTGGGAAAAACTTTATTACTGCTCCAAACTTAGTCCTTGTAAACTCAGTAAGTCTTGAGCAAGTTGATGATATAAGTATCATTGCCGAATTAGACTCTGGAAGTATTAGTGGTGTTGAGATCATTAATCCTGGAAGTGGTCTTCAGGGTGTTGGTCATAGTGTCTTTAGTTTGATTAATGATAATGGTCTAAGTATTACTAAGATTGACAGTGTTCAAACTGGAATTATGACTCTAACTGTTGTGACTCCAGTATTAGGATTCTCAACAAGCCCACTACAAGCAGGGGATGAAGTATTTGTTGATGGTATTCAGGAATATACCGGAGAAGGCGATGGATTTAATTCTAAAAACTATGGATTCAGATTCTTTGAAGTTGCAAGTTTCAATGCTGGTGTCAACCCTGCTGAAGTTACAATTAATCTAACTGGAGTAGGAACAGGATCTCCTGGAATTGGTGTTACTGATGTTAACTTTGGATCTATTGTTAAGAAAGAATCTTACCCAACATTCTCTGTAGACATCGCCAGTAAGAATTTTATTGATAACGAACCTTTACTATTAGAAAACGACTTAGGTGAAACAACTAAAACTGTTTTGAAAGTTGATTCTTCTAATGAAGCATTCCTTAAAACCAAGGGTGATTTACTACTGGTTGTTGGAAATAAACTTCTTGGTTCAATCTCTGGAGCTAGAGGAACAGTTGTAGACACTAAGACTTTTGATGGTTTCCATGATGTTGGATGCGGATCTACAATTAACTTTGGTTGGTTGACAAATAAAGGATTCTTGAATGATGATACTCAAGTCATGTCAGATAATGACTATTATCAAAAACTAGCATATAGTATTAAGAGTCCTGTTAAATTTAATGATCTAATTGGTCCAGTCAATCGTTTGGCACATATTTCAGGTACAAAGAATTTTGCTGACACTGAAATCAATTCAGTAGCAGCTGCTTCTACTAATTTCATTAGTGATGGCACACAATCTATAGTTATTGACCTATTCTCTGAATCAGATGTAACAACTAACAATTTCTTTGATTTTGCAGTTGATACTGATGTCGAACAGAATATAACTAATATCAGTCAACTTACTACAAATTCAATCAAGTTTGGAACTAAAAAACTTACTAACTTTATTGAATGTTTGACTAATAGAGTTCTGAGTATTGATGATATCAGTGAATCATTTATTGATAGAGAAAACTTAGTTGGTGATTTCGTAGATATTATTAAGTTCCCAGCTGGGACAGGATATTCTAGATTTACAGTTGTAGTAACTGACGTTGTTGATCTGACATCATTCCAAATTTATGATTTGGTCGTTATTACTGATGGTAATAATAATACCTTCCTTCTAGAAAAATCAAATATTAAATCTGAACCTCAACAACAAGTAAATCTTGATGAAGAGAAAGAAAGTCTAGGAGAATTTTCTACAGAATTTTCTCAGTTAGATGGAACTATCGCTTTAAGATATACCCCATCAAATTCAGAAAAAACTTATGATATAAAAGCGTTCCGTCAACTATTTGATTCAAGACCTACTGGTATTGGAACCAATGTTATTGGTGATACAAGACTGATCGGCGTAACCACTGTAATCGGAGCTGGATCTACAGATCAAATTGTTGGATTTGATACTGATGAATTCAATTCAATGTTTGCATATGTTGAAGTTACAGATAATACAACTTCTGAAAGACAATATGCAGAAATAACTGTTCTTCATGATGGAGTCAATGCAACTCTTGGCCAATATGGATTTGATAGTAGTGAAAGATTGCTAAGTTTCTCACCTATTGGTACATTTGGTGCCGATATAGTAAATGATGTTCTAAAATTAGAATTCCATAATGATGGTTCAAATACTGCAACAGTTAAAGCAAATGTTGTTGGATTCACAACCACCAACGTTGGATTGAGAACAGAACACTTTAAACTTACCACACAGCAAAATGGTACAGAAAGAACAGCAAGAATAGAATCTAATGTAATTCAAGAAACTATTAATGCTGGTTATGGTATCACAGTTGTTGGAATCACATCAATTATTGATCGTTTCTCAAAATCAATCATTAGAGTTTCTAGTGGAAATACTGAATCATTAAGTCAAGTTCTATTTGCTCAGGAGTTTGGTCAAAAAGATACCTATGTTCTTGAGTATCCACAATTGGGTATAAACACATCAATTGGTCTTGGAACATTTAGTACTCAATATAACGGAGTTTTCTGTGAGTTGGTTTTCCTACCAGATGCAAGATATGTTGGTGATGAAATCAGAATTGAAGAATTTAGTGAGATTGTTTACAGTGATCTAGATACAAACATTAAACAAATTGAAGAATTTGGATTTGGAACTTCTATTGAGCTTGTTATACAGGCAAAATACACTCCACAAGACAGAACTAGTTTCACTTTAGAATATGAAGGTTATCCAATTTTTGCAAGAAGATTTAATCCTACAAATAGTTCAGTATTTGATCAGACATCAGGAAACATTTTCCTAGAAAGTCATTTCATGAATAATGGCCAGGATATCAAGTATACACCTGGATCATCTATCATCGGAATTAATTCAGAATCAATTACTATTGGATCTACAACCGCTGGTGGTGAAAGTTTAATCGGTGATATTAGAAGTGGATCAAATGTTGTTTCTTCAGCAAGCAATAGTTCAGGTATATCTGTTGGTGAAGAGTTCTTTGGACCTGGTGTTGGATCTGGTGCAACTATTGTAAGTATTGGAAGCACATTCAGATTCTTCCTCGGAGATTCCGATGGAACTAAAGTTATCACTGGAGTTGCAAACACTTCAGTTATTGCGATTGGTGATACAATTCGTGAACTTGTCACAGAAACTGGATTTGGAACTGTTACTGCTATTGGTGCAGGATCTCTCACTGTTGCAAATAATGTTCCAGTTGGTATTGGTAGTACATATTATTCCGAAAGACTTGGAATTGGTCTTACAATGTCTGTTGTGGCTACGGCAACTACAAGCAGACAGTCTTATTTCTCTGGAGTTACCACAAATATTCTACCAGAGGATCTATTTGTAATTAGAATTGATAATAACAACATTAAACTTGCTACCAAGAAAGACTTTGCTATAAAAGGTCTTGGAATTTCACCAACAGGTATTGGTGAAGGTAATAGTCATCTAATTGACACTACCAAAAAACTTGAAAAATCATTGATTGTTCTCGATGGTGTTGTTCAAGATCCTATTTCTAGAACACTAGTCACACATAAGAATATTGAAGAAATTGGTGTTGGTAGAACATTCCTTGCACTATCTGGTATCTCAACTCTTGTTCCTGATTATATTCTAAAGGTTGATGATGAGTTGATGAACATCTTGAATGTTGGATTTGGTACGACAGGAACTGGCCCAATTACTGGTGTTGGTACTTTCCCACTTGTAAATGTTACTAGAGGATTTGTTGGAACAACAGAAGCTGCTCATGAAAGCAATAGAACAGCAATTGTTCACAGAGGATCATATAACATTGTAGAAAGTGATATTCACTTTGTTGATACACCTAAAGGTTCTGGTGGTGACTTCGTTACCGATGATAGAGGGCTATCATTTACTAGATCTGAATTTAATGGGCGTGTTTATCTAAAGAGTGATTACGGTACGAATGAACTTTATGATGATATTTCAACTGAATTCACTGGTATTGGTAAAACGTTTGCACTAAGTGTTAATGGCGGAGATTATCCTGTTGGTCTCGATACTTCTAGTGGAAGTGGATTACTCTTCCTTAATGGTGTTCACCAGGGTCAATCAACTGATAACAACCCTCTGAATGTATATTCAATTGTATCTAACGTAGATGATGTAGAAGTAGTATTCAGTGGAACTAAACTGATAACTGGTGATGATTATCTCAGTGAACTTGATGCTATTAAAAACAAACTGCCAGTTGGTGGTGTAATTGTTTCTGTTGCATCTTCTGGTGGAATCGGAGTAGCACCTCTAGTTGGAGCTAAGGTTATTGCTGAGGTTGGTGCTGGTGGTACTATCACTAATATCGTTGGTCTTGATACTGTAGGAACTTATACAACAATCACTGATTTTATCTACGATGGAACAAGTGGTCTCGGAACAGTGACTACTGCTGGACCTCATGGATTTACTATTAATGATTTCTTAGACATGAGAAACATTCAGTTTGATTGCACTAGTGGCTATGACAGTCTAGTTGGTGTTTCTACTGTTGATTATGATAATGTATCTGGAATCATGACTGTAACAACATCTGGAAATCATAACCTGAATAAGGATATGAGAGTTCAGTTTGATGGTTTACAGATGATCTGCCCTGCAGGATCTTACAATAAGAGAGTTGGTGTTAGCACATTTGAATATAACAATGTTGTTGGTATCATGACGATTACCACCAGCCTTGTTCATGGATTAAATCCTGGTATGCAAGTCAAACTTGAAAGATTTGAGTTTGCTTGTGCCGCTCCTCATGCTGGTGTCACTACAACATTCTTCCCAGATGGAACAAATGGTAGAGTCTTTAATGTTGTAACTAAGAGACCAAGTACAACTAAATTTGAAGTGCAGGTTGGCGTTTCCACTATCCCTCATATTCCAACTGGAACAAGTGAGGCTGCAGTAGAAATTGGTGTTACTACTGATAGGTTCCCAAGTGATATTGGTACTCAGTGGGGTATTAGCGCATTTGATTACACCGAGTCTATCGGTGTTGGTACTATCACTACAAAGGGAACTCATGGAATTGGAATTGGATCTTTTGTCAGATTGGCAAATCTAGAATTCTCATGTGATTCTGAGCACTCTGGAGTCACTACAACTATCTTCCCAGATACTGTAATTGATGAATTTGAAGTTACTGCAACTTCAGCAACAACACTAACAGTTAATGTCGGACCATCAACAATTGCTCACACATATGTTGATAATAGTGGACATTTAAATCGCGTAACATACGCTGATAGTTATTTGGTTAATTCAATTGTTGGCCCAACAACATTCGTCACTAATGTAAATCCTGTCGGTTTTGCACATACTTATGTTGGTGGTGGTACTGTTGAAACTGGATTTACGACCACTAGATTCCCAGATAATAGAGGAATTCCTTTTGCAATCGAAAACTTTGAATATGATAAGACAACTGGATTCTCAACTATTACTACTAAGAAAAATCATAGCGGTCTTGCTATTGGGGAGATAATTAATCTCTCTGGAATTGCAATGACTTGTCTTGCATATGGTAATGAGATTGCTATCTACGACTTTGATTACACCGCATCAACTGGCGTTAGTACAATCCTAACAGCAGATAATCATGGTTTAAGTGATGGTGATCTGGTAATGCTTCGCGATATTGAGTTCTCATGTGCAGCTCCTCATGCAGGCGTGACAACAACTATCTTCCCAGACGGAACTCAAGGTTTCTACTTTAATGTTAATGCCGGAAGTTCTGGAACATCAATCGTTACTAACGTAGGTATTTCTACAATTGCTCACGAGTATGTTTCTGGAACTGGTAAGGTTAGAATTGGCATCACAACTTCAATTTTCCCAGATGGAACTCAAGGATCAAAATTCCAAATCTTTGATCTTCCTGCTCCTAACAAAATTATCACTAATGTAGGAGTTTCTACAATTGATCATATCTATGATGATCATGGTGTTGTATTTGGTGTCAAATCAGTTGGGCCATATGAAATTGAAACTATCATATCACCCACACAATTTATAGTCGATGTCTTGAAAGTTGGATTTGCACATACATTTGTTCCAAATAGAAGAAAAGGTGGTATAGACGCTGAGGTTGCAGTATACAATTACTTGACATTCGGTTCTGGTTACTTCAATACTGTAGATGTTGTAGTTGAAGAGGAAGGTCATTCTGGCGCTGCTGCAACAGTAGTAGCAACTGTAAACGATGGTGGTGTCTTATCCTTCAATATCGAAGGTGAGGGATCTGGATACACAAATCCAACAATTCAAATCGAAACACCATCATACTCTGATCTTCCAATTCAAGGTGTTAGTAGACCTGGCATTGGAGCTACAATAGAAACTGGATTAGGTGTAAAAGTTGACTGTATAGTTGGATCTGCTGCTACTGTTGGATTTGCAACAGATCTCTTTGGAATTGTTAACTATGAATTATCCGCTGCTGGATTCTCCTTCAAACGAGGTGATATCTTTACTCCAGTTGGACTTGTTACTGCAGCAGGAGTAGGAACTGAATATTCACAACTCAATTTTGAAGTTCTTGAAATTCTTAGTGACACTTTCTCTTCATGGAACTTTGGAGAAATTGATTATATTGACTCAATCAGAAGTCTTCAAGATGGAACTAGAACTAGATTCCCACTTAACTTGAATGGTATTCCTCTAAGTTTCCAAACAGATCCTACAAACCAAAGATCAGCTGAGATCGACTTGGATTCTGTTCTCTTGATCTTTGTTAACGGTGTTGTTCAGGTGCCCAAAAAGGATTACTTCTTTGAAGGTGGTACAAGTTTCAACTTCAACTTCACTTCACCACCAGGCCCATCTGATGTAATTTCCATCTATTTCTATAGAGGAACTAGAGGCGTTGATAGTTTCATTGTTACAGTATTTGAGACTGTAAAACCTGGAGATCAAGTTCAACTCAAGAAGTTTGATGGAACAGAAACCATTACTCAGAATGAAAGAACAATCTTCTCCATTAAGGACTCTACCGACATTGAAACAAATGTCTATAGAGGACAAGGTATCGATTCAAACGTCTTCAGACCAATCTCATTTACCAGGCAGAAGAAAGATATCATCATCTCTGAACAAAACCAACCAAAAATCAGAGAAACACTTGAAGCACAAATCATGCCAACCAGCAAAGTCATTAAAGACTTTGGTGCATCTGACTCTGAAATATTCCTTGAAAGTGCAGATCTCTTTAGATATGAGCAAGATGAAGGAAACACTGGTCTAGTTGTTGCAGATGGTTTCATTGTTAAACATAACGATCCCGTCGCGGCTGCAGTCACAGCAACAGTATCACTTGGTGGAACAATTTCAGCAGTGACTATTGTAGATGCTGGTTCTGGATATACTGACGGACCTATTGAAGTTGCTATTGCAAATCCAACAAAAGTTGACAATCCAAAATATGGAATTATCGGAGTTGGAGTTACTGCAATTCTAACTGGTAGTGCATCAGGTGGAATATTAACTTCAGTAACAATTACTAATGAAGGATTAGGTTATGACCCAACTAATCCACCAAAAGCAATTGTAGAAATCCCTGCTTCTGAAACTGAATCTATTGCTAATGCAGATATTATTCTTGGTTACGCAGGTATTATTACTGGAATCGGTACAACAACTGGAACTGGTAGTCATCCTCTTGCACTTAAACTTCAAGTTGATTTGAATAATTCTGGCCCTGTATCTTTACTACCAACTTTACTAGAAGGTTATCCAATTCTTGTTAAGGGTACTGTTACTGGATCTGGAGTCACATCAGTTAATGTGGATGATTCCGATATAATTGGAATCGGAACAAATCTGTTAGATAACATCTATACAGTGAACGCATTTAACATTGAAGGTAATACAGGTATTATTACTTGTAATATCAAATCTGACACAAACGTTATATCAATTGCCCAAACCTCTGGTGCAAATATTGGTGAATTCTCTTGGGGTAAACTCTCTGGATTTACTAGAGGAAATATTCCACTTTCAATTTCCGTAAGCGGAAATATCGTTGATGTTGGGTTAACAACTTTCTCTTCAATATCAAGACGTGGATTGGGACTTAGAAACACTGGTAGTCTAAGTAAAATTATCTTCCTATAACTCAACGTATAAATAAAAAAAATTCCTTTTAACAGGTAGTAATGGCGGCTATTGTAACGGATCAGTTTAGAATCTTAAATGTCAATAATTTTATTGATTCCGTTGAGAATTCTAATAATTCATATTTCATCTTTACGTCTCTACCAAACCCAACTTTATCTATTGGGTATGGTAGAACATCTGATTGGAATACCAACACTTCTGGTCCTCCTAGCCCAGTTGATAATTTCAATTACAGCAATCATGCTTATGATACGATGCTGTTTGGTAGAAAAATTACCCCTGCTAATATTCGTAGAGTTATTAAAAGAGTTGATTGGGAACAAGGTAATGTTTATGAGCAATATCGTCATGACTATAGTTTAAATAATCTATCACCAGTTACTGGATCAACCAGACTTTATGATGCAAGATATTATGTAATGAATTCTGATTTCAGAGTTTATATTTGTATTGAAAACGGAGCAACACCTTCAAACCCTTCTGGAAACTCATCTCAAGATGAACCAAATTTCACAGATCTAGAACCAACTAAGGCTGGTAATAGTGGTGATGGTTATTTTTGGAAATATCTGTTTACAGTTTCTCCATCAGATATTATTAAATTTGACTCAACTGAATACATTACTTTGCCGCCAAATTGGTCAAATAGTATTGATCCACAAATTTCAGTTATTCGTGATAATGGTGATTCTAATGTAAATAATAATCAGTTAAAAACAATTTCAATTAAGAATGCTGGATTTGGTTATGGTCTAGGTCTTGATGTTGAATTAGATATTCTTGGTGATGGAACTGGAGGAAAAGTTGTTGTTTCTACTGATACTAGTGGAAGAATAATCAATGCTCAAATATCTGCTGGTGGTAGTGGATATAGTTATGGTGTTATTGATCTAGGACCAATTCAAAGTGGTAGTTTAACTGAGTTTGCTGAACTAATTCCAATTATTCCACCTTCTAAAGGTCATGGATTTGACATATACACAGAACTTGGCGCAGAAAAAGTTTTAGTTTATGGACGTTTTGATGATTCAACTAAAAACTTTCCAACAGACACTCAATTTGCACAAGTTGGTATTGTAAAAAATCCAACATCTTTTGGATCCACATCTAACTTCACTTCTAATGACTTTAGTTCAACTGGTCAAATTAAAGTTATCAATCCATCTGGCAGTTTAGTCGTTGGTAATACAATTAAGCAAATTGTAGGTACTACAACAGCTGTTGCATACGTTGCATCTTTTGACGAAGAAACAAACGTAATTAAATATATTCAAGATAGAACACTTTACTTTAATAAAACTACTGGAACACAACGCGATTATATCGGTGTTACTTCTGAATCAAAATATGTGAATTTTGAATCATCTGCAGAGTCTATTACAACTGATGGTGGATTCTCAGCATCAGTTGACACTACCTTTGCTGGAATCACGACAATCCTTGGAAACAATGTTGTCAACTTGGGAGTTAACTTCACAGATGGAATAGCAAACCCACAGATAAATAAGAGGACAGGTGAAATTATATACCTAGACAATAGACCATCAATTGCGAGAAACTCTCGCCAAAAAGAAGACATTAAGGTAGTTCTGGAATTCTAAAAAATGGCACAAAAGACAAATCTAAACACGACCCCATATTTTGACGATTTTAACGAAAACGACAATTTCTATAAGGTTCTGTTTAAGCCAGGGTTTCCAGTTCAAGCCCGAGAGTTAAATAATGCTCAGTCTATTCTTCAAAATCAAATTGAAAAATTTGGTGATCATTTCTTCAAGGATGGTTCTGTTGTAATTCCTGGTGGGATTACATATGATAGTGAATATTTTTCCGTAAAGATTAATCCAGAGTATCTTGGTGTTTCCGTTGAAACATATGCCAAAAATTTTATTGGTACGGAAATTTTAGGACAAACTTCAAGAGTAACTGCATCTGTTGTAAATGTACTACTTGAAGATGATTCAGATGATGATCAACTTACAATATATGTCAAGTATTTAAACTCTAGTGAAGATGGTGAATTTTCAACATTTGCTGAAAGTGAACTCCTTCTTGCAGAAGATGATGTAACTTATGGAAATACAACTATTTTCCAGGGTTCTCCATTTGCTCAGGTTATTGCAAAAGATGCCACTGCTATTGGATCAGCCATTTCCATAGCTGATGGTATTTACTTTGTTCGTGGATTCTTTGTAAATGTACAATCACAAACTATTATACTAGATCAATATACCAACAATCCAACATATAGAGTTGGTCTAGACATTATTGAGAGAACTGTAAACTCAAATGAGGATACAAAATTATTTGATAATGCCGCTGGATTTAATAATTTCTCAGCTCCTGGAGCAGATAGATTCAAGTTCCAATTACAACTTACTAAAAAATTAGTAACTGATGAGGATGATAAAGAATTTGTAGAACTTCTAAGACTTAATGACGGTGCAACTGATAAGGCCGAGACCAAAACTCAATATAATAGAATAAGAGATTATTTTGCACAGAGAACATATGAGGAATCTGGTGATTACACTGTAGTCCCTATGGACCTCACTATGGATGAGTGTCTAAACGATGAGCAGGGTAATGATGGTATCTATGAGCGCAGTCAGACTACTAGGAGTGGAAATGTACCTACAGACGATTTAATGTGCCTTACAGTGGGTCCTGGTAAGGCATATGTGAATGGGTATGATATCGATATAGTAGGGTCAAGAGTAATTGATATTCCAAAAGCAAGAACAACTAAAAGAGTTGATAATTCTCTAGTTGCATTTGATCTTGGTTCAGTTTTAGTGGTGGAAAATGTGCATGGTACACCAGTAATTGGTCTTGATAAGGATTCCACTCATGTAATTGATCTTTATGATCAAAGAAGAAATAGTACTACTGCTGGCACTGGTGAAAAAGTTGGTGAAGCCAGACTATACTCATTTGCCCCTAGAAATTCATATGAAAATGATGCTACTGCTTGGGAACTAAGACTATTTGATATTCAGACTTACACTGAATTGACCCTAAATGAAGTATATCAATATTCTAAAGGTACTTATTTCAAAGGAAATAGTAGTGGTGCTAGTGGATATGCTGCTGAAGCTTGGACAAGTGGTGACAAAGTAAAACTTCATCAAACTTCTGGAACTTTTGCTGAAGGAGAAACCATCAATATTGATGGCACAAATGAATTTCCAAGAACTATCAAAGATATCATAGTTTATGATATCAATTCAGTAAAATCTGTATATCAGGATGCATCAACTCTTGGTTTAACTGCTGATTTTGTTGCAGATACACTTCAAAGTGGTAGAGTCGCTCCTAAATTTACTAGAAGAAATACAATTCAAATTACATCAGGAGGAACTGTAACTTCTCCAGGTAATAAGTTTACTGGAATTGCAACTAATTCAATTATCAGTTATCAAAATCCAGAATATGATAAAGTTGTATTCAACCGTGTGAGTGCAGTTGCTGCTAATGGAGATTCAATGACAATTGTGGCCGTACCAACGGTCGCTGGTGTTGTTACTGGAACTCTACCATCTGGCACAATTGAAACTGGATTTAGAATTGGTCAGACAAGATTTGAACAAGGTGACAATGGCGGATCACTATTTTTACCATTAGATCAGGTAAATATTGCATCAGTTGATATTTCTGGATCAAATCTTACAATTTATGATCAAATACTTGCACAATCAACGAATGCTCAAGGTGAACTGACCATCAACATTAGTAATGTTGGCGTAACAAGTTCATTTTTTGATGCCTTTGATGGTGAAAGATATGTAATAACATATTCAGATGGAACTACAGAAAAATTGAGATCTGAACAGTTCACACTCAATAATGATGGAACTGAAATTTCATTTAGTGGTCTAAAAACAAGTGAAAGTAACGTTACTGTTCTTGTAACAGCTAAAAAGAGAGGATTGCAATCAAAATTAAAACAGTGGACAAGAAGTACAAAACTAACTGTAGATAAGTCCAGATTGAGGAGTTCTGGAATCTCTACAGGAACCGTTAATGGAATGAACCATAACTCTTTTTATGGACTTAGAGTTGAAGACGAAGAAATTTCACTAAATTATCCAGATGTTGCAGAACTTCTTGCTGTATACGAATCCAAAACATCAGAAGCTCCAGTATTAGATGCATTGACATTTGAAACTGGTCTTGGATTAGATACAAATTCAATTCTTGGTGAGTACATTCTTGGACCTAATAATAATGCTGTAGCACAAATTGTTACAAGATCATCACCAACTAAAGTTGAAGTTGTATATTTGAATGATGATAGATTCTCTGTTGGTGAAACTCTTACATTGCAAGAATCTAAAATTGAAGGAACTATTCAGGCAATTATTGAAGGTAGATATGTAGATATAACTGAGCAATATATTCTTGATGATGGTCAAAGACCAGATATCTCTGATTATTCAAGATTAGTTAGAGTTGAAAATAAAGTTCCAACAAAACAGTTGTTAGTTATCTTCAATCATTACGTTATCCCAGATAGTGATGATGGTGATGCTTTTACTGTACTATCTTATGGTGCAGATAGATTCAAGAATGACATACCAGATATTTTTGATCCAAACAATTTCAATCAATTTAGTTTTGCAAGAGCTTCAGATACATTAGACTTTAGGCCAAGAGTTGCTCCTTTCGGAAGTCAAGATGGAAAATCACCATTTGATTATGACTCTAGAGATTTCTCCATCACTGGTTCTTCTTCATCATTGATTCCAAAAGACTCTGAAAGTTCTTTCCTTAGTTATGATTTCTACTTGGGTAGAATGGATAGAATTCTTCTAACTCCAGAGGGTGAAGTTGAAGTTGTTGAGGGTGTTCCATCTGAAGATCCACAAGTACCTTCAGTTGTCGAAGACTCTATGACTTTGGCAACGTTGGAGTCTCCACCATATGTTTATGATGTTGAAAAGACTAGGCTAACTCTTGTTGATAATAAGCGTTTCACGATGAGAGATATCGGTGCTCTTCAAGATAGAATTGAAAATCTTGAAGATACCGTTTCTCTTTCAATACTTGAAAATGATACTAGATCTTTAGAGATTACAGACGCTGATGGATTGAATAGATTCAAAACTGGTTTCTTTGCCGATGATTTTACAAATGATGACTTATTTGATAGTGAATTGACAACTATGGTTGTTGATCCAGGTATCGAACAACTTTCATGTGAAGCTGCCCAAATAACTTTAACTCCACAGTTACAGTATCAAACACAACCCGATACTAATACTCTAGATCTTACATCTAATGATCCATTATTGGATACAAATTGCCAAAAAACAGGAAATGTTGTAAGTCTAAGATATGAAGAGATTGAGTATCTGAAACAAGCATATGCAACTAGAGTTGAGAATGTAAACCCATTCAGTATTATTGATTATGTTGGTACTATTCTGTTACAACCAGCACAAGATACGTGGACAGAAACTAAGGTCAGTAATAAAAAGAAAGTTCAGAGAAAGTTTAAGACCTTAAACACTAAGAGTCAAAACGTTGTAGAAAAATTCAGGGTTGGAAGACCACAAAATGGTCCTTCTTCAATGAAGACCACTTCATCATCAAAGACAAAAGTAAACACATCAAAATCAGAATCAATTACTGACGTTTCTACAAAAATTGACTCAAAGACTACTAAAGCCCCATATATGAGAGAGAGAAACGTCTCTTTCTTTGCTGATGGATTGAAACCATTTACAAGATATTATGGTTTCTATGATGGATCCAGAAAGATAAGAGTTCTTCCTAAGTTGGTTGAAATCAAAAACGTTCAGGGATCTTTCCAAGTTGGAGAAATTGTTGAAATTTGGAATAGAAAGGCACAAAGATATGTTAGAGATACTCGATTCTCTAATAGAGCCGTTGATGATCCTAAAACTAAAAAGTTTAAGAGAGCTCGTAGAACAGCTGTTTGTAGACTTGCTAGACCAAATCATAAGTCTGGAAGGATTACAAGACCAAGTGATGTATATTCCTTTAATCCATATAACAGAAGTCAAGATATTAGTAAGTTAACTAGTTACAATAGTTCTTCTACATTCTTGAATCTAGATATTCTTGGAATGTCTCGTAAGGCACAAGGTAAGTTCTTTGGAAACTTCTGGTCAAATTATGTAATTATTGGTAGAAAGAGTGGTGCAGTTGCAACAATTCGTCGGAAAAGATTGATTACTGATGGTATTGGAAGTTTGTATGGAAACATTGCATTTGCTGGACCAAAAGATAGAAATGCAAGATTTAAGACAGGAACCAAAGTATTCAAATTAACTAACGATAGTAAGGATACAGTTGCATTACCTGGACAAATTAAGCATAGTGATGCAGAAGCTCCATTCACCTCTTCAGGAACAATTACCAGAACTACATTAACAACAACTATTAAAAAACTGGTAACAACCACGAAGAATGCGGTTACGACTGTAACCAAAACCAATGTCTTTAGAATGCAAAGACTTCCACCCCCACAAATTATTATAAGGAGGGAGGTTGTTGAAAGAACAAGAGTTATTGAGCCTAGAATTATTAGGGAAACCCTTAGGGAAGTCCGCGTTGAGGTGCCGAGGTTTATTCCAAGACCAGTTCCTAGAAGAGACCCTCTGGCACAGTCATTCACAACAGATAAAAAAGGTGCATTCATTTCCTCTGTTGACATTTACATGGCAACAAAAGATCGTAGAGCACCATTGACTGTTGAATTAAGAACAATTCAATTAGGTCTACCAACACTACAACTTGTTTCTCAAGAAGCACAAGTGGTTCTTCAACCATCACAAATTAATATTTCCAATGATGCTAGTGTTGCTACTAGAGTTACTTTTACAGCACCAATTCCTGTCGAACCAGAAACAGAATATTGTATTGTGCTTCTAGCACCAACTTCAATCAAGTATAATGCTTGGATTGCAAAACTTGGAGAGAAAACTGTAAACACTGCAGAACTATCTGGGCCTGAATCACAGCAATACACTAGACAGTATGGTTCTGGTTCACTCTATAAGTCACAGAACGGTTCTATTTGGACACCATGTCAGTTTGAAGACATGAAGTTCCGAGTTAATAAGTGTCGTTTCTTAGTTGATAACGGAACTGTTACATTCCACAATCCAGATATTGATAGGGATGGTGATCAACTTCCTGATATGCCAGAAGATCCAATTAAGTCTCTACCAAGACAACTTGATGTTGGTATTACAACTGTATTGACACAAGGGATGAAGGATGTTCTACAGATTGGTAGAAAGGTCGGAACTGGATCACTTATTACTGGTGTAATTGGTAATGTTGGAGGAACTCTCCAAACAATTAAAGCCAACCTACCTGGAATTGGATACTCTGATGGCGTTTATAGTAATGTAAACTTCTTCTCATTAACTGGAGAAGGATCTGGTGCAACAGGTTCAGTAACAATTTCTGATGGTGTTCTATCTTCAGTATCACTTGCAAACACTGGAACTGGTTATATTGTTGGCGAATCTCTTGGCATTACTACGGCAGATGTGACTAAAGGTACTGGTGCTCAGATATCAATTTCTGAGATTGATGGTGTTGATACACTTTATCTTACAAATGTCAGAGGTGAACACCTTGTTGTTGATGAGCCACTAGTTTACTATGATGATAGTGGAAATCCACAAACTTTGAATACTGGTGTTACAACAGCAGTTAGAACTTCTATTGTTTCTGATGAATTGCATTCAGGAAATGTAATTGAAGTTCTTCATCCAAATCATGCACTGAAAGACACTCGTAATGTTGTTGACATCTATAATGTAGATCCAACAAGAATTCCTTCAGAATTGAATGCAGATATTAACGCCACTGTAACATCTATTGGAGTTGCTGACACTTCACCTTATGGAACATTCCAAGGTATAACTACTTCTGCTGGATATATCTTGGTTGATAATGAAGTCATGTATTACAACAGCATTGGTAATGGCACTCTTGGAATAGCCACAAGAGGCGCAGAAGGAACCACGGCCGTTAGACATGCAACTGGAGACGAAGTATATCCATATGAATTCAATGACATTTCACTGACTCAAATTAACAAAGTTCATGACATTCCTTCTGCAGTAGTTTTCCAAGCAAATAAAACTATTGATACCTACTATATTGAAATTGATAGGGGCAATAGAAGAGAAGGTCCAAACATGTTGAATTTTGCAAGTGAATTTATTGCTGGTGGTGATAAAGTATTTGCTTCTGGTAACATTCAGTTTGATAGATTAAACTGCAGACTTGACATTGTTACTCCTAAGAAGACCAGAATTCAAACTCGCGTGAGAACAATTTCTGGAACTAGTGCTGGTGGTAATGAAGCATCTTTCGTAGATCAAGGATTCTTGTCAACTGAACCAAATGCAACTTTATTGTTTGGCCAACCTCAAATGGTTTGTTCAAAAGTAAATGAAGAAGAAAATGTAACAAGTCTACCAAGAAACAAATCATTTACATGTGAAGTTGATTTGCAGAGTACAGATAGTAATTATTCACCATTCATCTATCTCAATAACTGCTCTATTGACTTTGATAGATCTAGAGTTGATAATCCAATTAATGATTATACTACCGATTCTAGAGTAAATTCCATACAAGATGATCCTCATGCTGCAATCTACGTTTCTGATAGAATTGATCTGAAAAACCCTGCAACTTCACTTAAGTTGTTCACGTCAGCTTTTGTTGATCCATCTGCAGACATCAGAGCACTCTTCAGAATATTCCCAATTGATAGTGGAAACACAAATCCATCATTTGTTCTGTTCCCTGGATTTGATAACTTAACTGATACTGATGGTGATAATTTTGGCGATCAAGTCATAGATCCATCTAAAAATTCTGGTAAACCAGATCAGAAAGTTATTTCTGTAACAGTTGATGAAATGAGGGAGTATCAATTCAGTATTGATGAATTACCACCATTTACTGCATATCAGATAAAGATTGTGTTTAGTGGAACAAATGAGTGTCTCGCTCCTAGAATGAATGACCTTAGAACCATTGCATTAGCATAAAATGTCTGAATATATTAAAGTAGATCAAGATCCCAGTTTGTATAAAAACTTAGAAACTGGGAGTGTGATCAATATAGATGATCAAGCTTATGAAAACTACATGAAATTAAAAAAGAAAAAAGAAAGAAAAAATGAAGAGATTAGTCAACTTAAAGATGAACTCTCTGAAATCAAGGGGATATTGAAGACTCTCCTTGAGAATAATAATAAATAGTGAAGAGCCCTGATGAACTTGTAAGATGGCAGTATATTCACACAACTTGATTATCAATCAAGGTGCTGATTTTACTAAAAATTTCACCATTGAAGATGCGTCAACAAACTCACCCAAGAGTTTGGTTGGATATGCTGTTAGTGCTCAATTAAGAAAGACTCCAACGTCATCTTCAAAACACACTTTCACTTCAACGGTGACAAGTGATAGTGGTGGAAATGTTCGTATTTCTTTAGGTGCAACGGAAACATCTGCCATAAAAAGTGGTAGATATGTTTATGATGTTGTAATTAATAGTGGGATAGACACTGTGAGTGGTATTTCTACAACACTCAGAGTTGTTCAAGGTTCCGCGATTGTTAATCCTGGAATTACCCGATAATGGCTGGAATAACTACAGTCACAACTGAGAATAGCTCTACTGTAACTACAGTTTTATTAAATAATAGGACTGATAAATCAGTTTCATCTCTTGATGATACCAGCAAATCTGTAAAAATTTTACTGAATAATTAGTTTGGAGTAAAATGGCATCACCATCTACAAGACAAGAATTAATAGATTACTCTCTACGAAAACTTGGTGCGCCAGTTTTAGAAATCAACGTGGATGATGATCAGATAGATGATTTGGTTGATGACACTATTCAATATTTTCAAGAACGTCATTACGATGGATCTGAAAAGACATTTTTGAAATATAAAATTACACAAGATGATATTGATAGGGGAAAGGGCCCAGGTAATTCTGCAAGCACTGGAATTACAACCACAACAGTATCAGAATCTGTTGGATTAACAACAGAATTTTCTTATGAAGAGAACAACAATTATATTAAAGTACCAGAGTCTGTTTTAGGAATCAATAAAATTTTCAAATTTGACACCAGTTCTATTTCTGGTGGCATGTTTAGTATTAAATATCAATTATTTTTAAACGATCTATACTACTTCAGTAGTGTGGATCTTCTAAATTATACAATGACAAAGAGATATCTTGAAGATATTGATTTCTTATTGACTACAGATAAGCAAATTAGATTTTCAAAGAGATCAGGAAGATTGTATCTAGATATTGACTGGGGTGCTCAGTCAGCTGGCGATTACCTCGTCATTGAATGTATTCGTGCTTTAAACCCATCAGATTTTAATAAAATATATAATGATACTTGGGTAAAAAGATATGTAACTGCTTTAATCAAAAGGCAGTGGGGTGCTAACATGATGAAATTTAGTGGAACCAAACTACCTGGAGGTGTTGAACTTAACGGTAGACAATATTATGAAGATGGAAATTCAGAAATAAGAGAAATAGAAGATAAGATGGCTAGTTATTATGAACTACCTCCCATGGACATGATAGGATAATGGCAAGAAATCCCTATTTTCTACAAGGATCAAAGCAAGAGCAATATTTGCTTCAAGATCTAATCAATGAGCAATTAAAGATCTATGGGATAGATGTATATTATATCCCAAGAAAAATAATTGGCACCGAAACTCTCTCAAGAGAAGTAACGATGTCCAAGTTAGATGATAATTTTATCATCGAAGCATATCTTGATAATTTTGAGGGATATGGTGGTAATAATGATATTATGACCAAGTTTGGAATAGAACTTAGAAATGAAATTTCTTTGACTATTTCAAGAGAAAAATTTGATACTTACATTGTAGAGTTTTTAAAAGACTTAAAAGAACAAGATGCCAGTGAAATCATACTAGATAGCAGACCTAGAGAAGGTGATGTAATATATTTCCCACTTGGTGAAAGACTATATGAAATTAAAAATGTTGAGCATGAAAAACCATTCTATCAATTAGGTGAAAATTACGTTTATCAATTACAGTGTGAACTTCTTAGACTTGAAGATGAGATTATTGATACTGGAGTTACTGAGATTGATAACGCAGTTATTGATGAAGGATATATTACTACAATAAATCTTACAGGAGATGGTGTAAATGCTACTGCAACTGCTGGCATTGCTCTGACTGGATCAGTTAGAAAAGTTGAACTTAATAATGATGGATATAACTATACATCAGCTCCAACGGTCGCAATTTCAACTGCACCTGTAGGTGGAACAGATGCAACTGCTGTTGCTATTACTACATCCAACTCTATTTTTGAAGTTCTCATCACAAATGCTGGTGCTGGATATACAGTAGCACCAACCATAACGTTTAGTGGTGGCGGTGGTATTGGAGCAGCTGCAACAGCAATTCTTGGTGATGGATCTGTTCAAACACTCACCATTACAAATCCTGGATCACTTTATTTGAATGCTCCTATAGTAACTTTGGCTGGTTCAGCAAACACTTCAATTGGTTCTTCTGCAGAAGTAATTTCTACAATTGGAACTGGTGGAACTGTTACTGAAATGAGAATTAGAAATGCTGGATTTGGTTATACTGTGGCACCAACCGTAGGTATTTCTACAGCACCATCAATTGGAACTGGAGTCTTTGTTAGTAATGAAACTGTTACTGGAAGTCTATCTGGCACTACAGCAAGAGTCAAGAAATACGATAAAGATGCCAAGACCCTAGACGTGTACATAAATAGTGGTACGTTCACAGCTGGAGAAAATATTGTAGGCGCTACATCTAACGCCACGCATACAGTCTCCGCCTTTAAATCAGATCCTGGAATTCAAATAGAATTCGCTCAAAATGAAGAGATTGAAGACTTAGCTGATGATATCTTAGACTTCACAGAATCGAATCCCTTCGGTACATACTAATGTTAGGAACTTATTACTATCACGAAATATTACGAAAGACAATCGTTGCCTTTGGTACTATTTTTAATGATATTCACATAAGACATACGAGTGATGACTCTGGAACAATTAGTGATATAAAAGTTCCTTTAGCATATGCACCTCAACAAAAATTTCTTGCAAGATTAGAACAACAGGCACAACTCGATAAGCCAGTTGCGATAACATTGCCAAGAATGTCATTTGAAATGTTGGGAATTACATATGATGCATCTAGAAAGTCAAATGTAACTAAAACTTTCAAAGCTGTAGATGGTGAAAACATGAAGAAGGTATTTCTTCCTGTTCCTTATAACGTAGAATTTCAGTTATCAATATATTCAAAGTTAAATGAAGACGCTCTACAGATAGTAGAGCAAATTTTACCATACTTCCAACCATCTTTTAAAGTTAGTGTTGATTTGGTGAATTCAATAGGAGAGAAAAGAGATATTGCAATTACATTAAATAATATCAATATGACTGATGAATACGAAGGAAATTTCCAAACAAGAAGAGCCTTAATTTATAATTTGACGTTTACTGCTAATACATATCTATTCGGTCCTATAGCAGAAAGCACTGATGGACTAATTCGTAAGGTTCAAGTTGATTATCATACTCAAACTGATGCAGATACGGCTAAACGTGAAATGAGATATACCGCTGTTCCTGATCCTATTGATGCTAATCCTGGAGACGACTTTGGATTCAGTGAAACGTTAGAAATGTTTAGTGATAGTAAGTCATTTAATCCAGCCTCAGGAACTGATTCATAATTAATGTCATGTCAAAATCATTCGATAAAATTAGCGATTCTCTGAATACTGAAACTGATATTATAGATATCACTCCCAAGGAATCTGAAATTATTCCAGTTGTTTCTGATGAAAGAATTGAACAGTCTAAGAAAGACTATGAATATACAAGAGGAAATCTTTATTCTTTAATTGAAAAGGGTCAAGAAAGTTTAAATGGAATTATGGAATTAGCTCAGGAGTCAGATTCTCCTAGAGCATATGAAGTTGCTGGACAGATTATAAAAAGTGTTGCAGATACAACTGATAAACTTATAGATTTGCAGAAAAAAATGAAGGAACTAAATAAAGATGAGGACTCTGGTCCAAAATCCATTACGAATAATTCATTATTTGTAGGGTCTACTGCAGAACTAGCTAAATTTCTTAAAAGCCAACAATGACGGAATCTAAGAAATGTAAAATTGGTTATTACTACTGTTTTACAGATAAAAAATGTAAGAAGATTCCTATGGGATACCATATTGGTTCTCGTGGATATCTTTCAAAAGATGAAGAAGGTGATGATTCCGAAAATAAAAAGAATGGTAATGGTAATGGTGAAAGTAGTAATGGCAATGGTGGAAATGGTAATGGTGGCGGGGGAATATCTGAAGAAGGGCTACGTGATTGGTTTGGTAAATCTAAATCAAAAGGTGGTAAAAGTGGATGGGTTAATGTTGTAACAGGTGGAACCTGTGCAAGTGATAAACCTGGAGAAGGAACTCCTAAGTGTGTTTCTTCAGCAAAAAGATCAAGTATGAGTAAAGCAGAAAGACTTTCTGCTCAAAGAAGAAAAAAAGCAGCAGATCCTGGCCAACAACAAAAATCTGGTGCAGCAAAACCAACTTACGTTTCTACTGACAAAAAGAAAATGAAGGAAGAAAACCTATTATCAGTCTCAGAAGCAAAAGACAAAAAAACTAAAGGTAGCGGAACAAAAGACGCTTGTTACAATAAGGTCAAGTCTCGTTATTCTGTATGGCCCTCTGCGTATGCTTCTGGTGCTTTAGTAAAGTGTCGTAAGGCTGGTGCTGCTAACTGGGGTAATAGCACAAAAGAAGAAGTGGAGATTGGCGAAGCATGTTGGAAAGGTTATGAGAAAAAAGGTATGAAGACTATGTTTGGAAAGAGATATCCAAACTGTGTTAAGAAAACTAAGAAAGAAGAAGTAAATCTCAGTGACAATCTCAGTCTACATGTAGAGGGTATGGGAAATGTTCGTTATTGCCCTCAGTGCCAAAAGAATGAGACTAGAGAAGAGTGTGCATATGGGCCAAAAAACTGGGATATGAATTCAAGTCCTACTTCTCTCGGATCAAATACATTTGATATTGCTTCTGTCACTCCATCAAATGAAGAGTATGTTGGAGAAAAATATGAAAGAATTCAAAAAACGGGAAGAACTTATACAATCTTCTTTAGTTTTAGAGGCCAGCATAAGTCACTTCAATTTTTCTTCCCAACATCAACAAGACCTTCTAGGGAAGATGTATTAATTCAACTCAGAAAAATTTATCCTGATGCTATATTAGCAAATTTCTTTGAAAGAGATCGTATTGAAAATGAACCGCTTATAACTGTAGAAGGTGTCAAGAGTTTTGGAAATTTCATGGCAGAAGGTGCCGCTTGGACTAAGAAGTCTGGTAAGAACAAAGAAGGTGGACTCAATGAGAAGGGACGTAAGTCTTACGAAAAAGAGAATCCTGGTTCTGATCTGAAAGCACCTTCTAAAAAAGTTGGTAACAAGAGAAGAGCATCATTCTGTGCAAGGATGAAAGGAATGCGTAAGAGACAAAAACCTTCTAATAACACAGGCGATGATCGTCTATCAAAATCACTAAGAGCTTGGAATTGCTGATATGTTAGTAGTAAAACTTTTAGGAGAATCTGTACAAGTAAATGCTGGTTCTGGAAGTACAGTTCCAGCATCAGCTACATACGGTAGTGTTGGTGCAGAATATGCAATGATCCAGCACAGTCATTCATCGGATCGTATGGTTGAAGTAAGAACAGGTGCTGGTGTCACATATGGAAGTATGCATATGTCTAGTAATGACCCAATTATCATACATAAAAGTAGGACGGATTTGATCTATTCTTCTGCATCAGATGTATACGCAACATCGGTAGTATATCAAGGCTAATTTTTTTTAATTATGAGTGAAAGCATTTATCTTGGTAATCCCAATCTAAAAAAAGCGAATACAAAGATTCAATTTTCTGAAGATGATATTCGTGAATTCTTGAAGTGTAAAAAAGATCCTGTATATTTTGCTAAAAATTATATCAAAATTGTTTCTCTAGATGAGGGTCTTGTACCATTTAAGATGTACAAGTTCCAAGAGAAACTTGTAAAAAACTTTCATAAGAATAGATTTAACATCTGTAAGATGCCACGTCAGACTGGTAAGTCTACAACATGCGTATCTTATCTACTTCATTATGCCGTCTTTAATGACAATGTAAATATTGCTATCTTAGCAAACAAAGCAGCTACTGCGAAAGATCTTCTTGGAAGATTGCAACTTGCATATGAAAATTTACCCAAGTGGATGCAACAGGGTATTGTTTCTTGGAACAAACAATCATTGGAGTTGGAGAATGGATCTAAAATTATCGCCGCATCTACATCTGCATCTGCTGTCCGTGGCGGGTCCTATAATATCATCTTTCTTGACGAGTTCGCTTTCATCCCAAATCATATTGCTGACCAATTCTTTGCCTCTGTTTATCCTACTATCTCGTCTGGTAAAAACACCAAGGTAATTATTGTTTCAACACCACATGGTATGAATCACTTCTACCGAATGTGGCATGATGCAGAAAGAAATAAAAATGAATATATACCAACTGCAGTACACTGGTCTGAAGTTCCTGGAAGGAACGCTAAGTGGAAAGCTCAAACTATTTCAAACACATCAGAAGCACAGTTCAAGGTCGAGTTTGAGTGTGAGTTTCTAGGATCCGTTGATACTCTTATTGACGTAACTAAACTAAGAAATTTGGTATATGATGATCCAATAAAAAGAAATAAAGGATTAGATATTTACCAAGATCCTATAAAGGATCATAATTATATGATGACGGTTGACGTTGCTAGAGGAGTAGAACGTGACTATTCAGCTTTCATTGTATATGACATAACACAATTTCCATATAGGATAGTTGCAAAATATAGAAATAATGAAATAAAACCGATGGTATTTCCAAGTATCATCAAACAAGTTGCAGACGGATATAATCAATCATATGTTTTAGTTGAAGTCAACGATATTGGTGATCAAGTTGCATCTATTCTTTATTTTGATCTTGAATATGAAAATTTGCTAATGTGTTCTATGAGAGGTAGAGCAGGGCAAGTAGTTGGATCTGGATTTTCTGGTAAAAAATCTCAATTGGGTGTCAGAATGACATCAGCAGTAAAAAAATTAGGATGTTCTAATTTAAAAACTTTATTAGAAGATGATAAACTTTTAACAAATGATTATGATATTATTTCCGAACTAACTACATTTGTTCAAAAGAGACAATCATTTGAGGCTGAAGAGGGATGTAATGATGATCTAGCAATGTGTCTAGTTATATTCTCATGGTTAGTTGCACAAGATTATTTCAAAGAAATGACTGATAATGATGTTCGTAAAAGAATTTATGAAGATCAAAAAAATCAAATCGATCAAGATATGGCTCCGTTTGGTTTTATCGCTGATGGTTTAGATACTGTAAGTGAAGTTGATAATGATGGAGATAGATGGTTCGCTGATGAATACGGTGACAGATCTTATATGTGGGATTATAGGTAATGGATATTGAAGACTCATTTGAGTTAGAACATCTTCTTTTCAATGAAAGACAATGTAGATCTTGTTACCAAACAAAAAATTTATTGACTGATTTTTATCTTACTAGAAAGGATAGAGGATCTTTTCCATCAGCATATTCATATGAGTGTAAAGAATGCACAATTAAACGTGTCATGAATTCAAGAAAAATTGATACTTCCTTCAAAAACGACTATCCAGACTGGTAATAGGTTCATGCATTGTTTCCCCATGATAGAGGTACTTTTTAATAAATAACTTTAGATTAATATCGGACACCAAAAGGAGACATCAATGGCGCTAAATTTAGCATCTCCTGGTATTGTTGTAAGAGAGGTAGATCTTACTTTAGGAAGAGTAGATCCCGTATCTGATAAAGTTGCTGCTCTTGCAGCTCCTTTTGCACAAGGACCAGTAGAAGTTCCAACTCTAATCCAGAATGAATCCGATTTGCTAGCTAACTTTGGCAAATCATACGATGCTGACAGGCATTATGAGAACTGGATGGTCGCATCTTCGTTCCTCGCATATGGCGGATCACTAAGAGTCATCAGAGTAGATGATTCTGAAATGACGAACGCATTCTACGGATCTGGAACTGCACCAAAAATTAAAAGTTTAGAGCATTATAATGATTTAGGTTACGAAGATAACGTTATTAGTAACGTCACTTTTGTCTCCAGAAACCCTGGATCATGGGGTAACGGTTTAAAAGTTGCAATCATTGACTCAGCAGCTGACCAAAGACTTACTGGACTCGCACTAACTGGTATTACAGTTGGTATGGGTGTAAGTCAAGTTGTTCCCGAAGGAACCGTTATTCCTGGTATTGGAGCAACCTCTACACTAGACGGTGCATTTAAAGGAATTGTAACTAAAGTTGGCGCAGACTTTATTGATGTCAAATTTGTTCAACATGAAAGTGCTGCTGGAGTAACAACTCAAGTTGATTATCAAGAGAATGGAATTTATAGATTCACTGGTGATATTAGAATCATCGACTCTTCTGGTGATAGTGTAACTGGTGGTAACGAACTATCAACAACTCTCGCATCAGTCGGTCTTTCCACTGGAGTTACTTCTATTCCTGTTGGTGCAACATCTGATGTTGTTGTAAGTGATCTTCTTTCCGTTCCTCACCTTGGATATGGCCTAACAGTTACTGGAGTTGGAACAACTGCTGTAACAATTAGTTCTTTCGCTGGATTCAGCACATCTGTTGCTGGCCCTGCTAGTGGAGTTCTTCCTGTTGGTAGTGGAGTAACATTCGCACGTTCTATCAGAACTAACTCAGCGGCTGATTGGTTCGATCAACAAAAAATTAATTATACTGGTGGAGAACTTTTCTGGAATCAACTTTCTGATCGCCCAGGAACTTCAGAGTATGCTGGAAATAGAAATAGTAGATTTGATGAAGTTCATCTAGTTGTCATCGATGATGATGGATCACAAACAGGTAATCCTGGAACTATTCTTGAGAAGCATCTAAACTTGTCTAAAGCAAGTGATGCCCAGTTTGAAAATGGATCATCAGCTTACTACAGATCATATGTTGCTAGTGGTTCTGGTTACTTCTTCGCTGGTGGACAACCTGCAGGAACTGTAGCAAGTGACTTTAAAGTTGCAACTGGAAATGGATTCACTGCAGTAACAAATATTGCATGGGATCAAGAAGCTGCTGGAATTTCTTTCGCAGGATTTGGTAACACCACTGCTACTTTGGCAGGCGGTCTAAACTATAATGGAGCAACTGGTCTATCAACCACAACTTCACTTGCAGCAGATATTTCAGAGATTTCTGCTGGATATGAAATCCTAAACAACCCTGATGAGTACACTGTAGATTTCATCCTTCAAGGATCTGGAAACTACACTAAAGAAGAAACTCAGGCAATTGGTCTAAAAGTAATCGAAGTTGCAGAGAAGAGAAAGGATGCTGTTGCATTCCTATCACCACATAGAGCTGCTATCTTCAATGATAGTGATACTGAAGCAGTTGTAAGACCTATTGAAACAATTACCAATAATGTAATTGGTCACTTCACACCACTCACTTCATCTTCATTCGCAGTCTTTGATAGTGGTTATAAGTACATGTATGATAGGTTCTCTGATAAGTTCCGCTATGTCCCACTAAATGGAGATACTGCTGGAACTTGTGCAAGAACTGATATCAATGATTTCCCTTGGTTCTCACCCGCAGGAACAGATAGAGGAGCTATCCTAAACGCTGTCAAACTTCCTTACAACCCAGGTAAGTCCCAGAGAGATCGTCTCTACAGTAATAGAATCAACCCTGTAACCTTTATTCCTGGTTCTGGCATTGTTCTATTCGGTGATAAAACTGGATTCGCGAAAGCTTCTGCTTTCGATAGAATCAACGTTCGTAGATTGTTCATCTTCCTAGAAAAAGCAATCGCCGCTGTAGCAAGAGATCAACTCTTTGAATTCAACGATGAGATTACCAGAACTAACTTTGTTAACTCTGTTGAGCCTTTCCTAAGAGAAGTTCAGTCTAATCGTGGAGTTCAAGATTTTGTTGTTGTATGTGACGAAAGCAACAACACTCCTGCTGTAATTGATCGTAATGAATTCGTTGCTGATGTATTCGTCAAACCAGCACGCTCAATCAACTTCGTTGGACTCACCTTCGTGGCAACACGAACTGGTGTGTCATTTGATGAAGTCATCGGAAACGTTTAATTAGAGGTCTAAACCAAAATGGCATCAAAAAATCAACAAAATCCTCCCGCTTTAAGGACTATTTCCGATTTCAAGAATAAATTGCAGGGCGGCGGGGCCCGACCCAATTTATTTGAAGTTGTACTCGCATTTCCTGGAAATTTGAGTGTTAGCAACAATGTCGTCAATGAAGCAAGATTTATGGTAAAGGCAGCTGCGCTGCCTGCATCAAACATTGCTCCTATTGATGTTGCTTTCCGTGGTCGTCTACTTAAGGTTGCTGGAGACAGAACCTTTGATACTTGGACAATCACTGTTCTCAATGATACCGATTTCGGAATCAGAGGAGCATTTGAAAGATGGATGAATTCTATCAATCGTGTCACTGACGCGACTGGTGCAGTCAATCCTGCTGATTACCAAGCTGACGCTTTCGTATATCAACTAGATAGAGATGGAAGTGTACTTAGAAAGTACAAATTCCATGATGTTTTCCCAACAAACATTTCTCAGATCGATCTATCATATGATTCATCTGATTCTCTAGAAGAATTTACTGTCGAACTACAAGTTCTATTCTGGACAGCAGCTGCAGATAATGCAGGTGGTGGTGCTGGAGACATCAACTAAGATCGCTAAATAATCTTAGTAAGACAGCAAATTTTATAAAATGGCGAGACTTTTTGGATTCTCTATTGAAGATAACGAAAAAAAATCTAAAAGTGTAGTGTCCCCTGTCCCCGTTAATAACGAGGATGGGGTTGATCATTATATTGCTAGTAACTTTTATGGCCAATACTTAGATTTAGAAGGTGTATATAAGTCAGAATTTGAATTAGTAAAAAGATATCGTGAGATGGCGCTTCATCCAGAAGCAGACACAGCGATTGAAGATGTTGTGAATGAAGCTATTGTCAGTGATCTTAATGATACTCCTGTAACTATCAATCTTGAAAACCTTCCAGCTAGTGATGGTATCAAGAAAAAAATTAGGGAAGAATTTAAAGTAATCAAAGACTTGATGAACTTTGATGCTAAATCACATGAAATTTTCAGAAATTGGTATGTTGATGGAAGAGTTTATTATCACAAAGTAATCGATATCAAAAAACCTGAAGAAGGTATTCAAGAACTAAGATATATTGATCCTCTTAAAATGAGGTATGTTCGTGAAGAGAAAAAATCTAAGCAAGATCAAAATAATGGTAATGCTATCTTCAGACAACCAAATGGAGCTCAACAAAAGGAAGTAGTTCAGTTTCCTGAAATTGAAGAATACTTCATGTATATGCCAAGACCAACTTATGCTGGTGGAATGGGTGATAGATATGCTGGAACAAAGGGAATTAAATTTTCTAAAGATTCAATCACATATTGTACGTCTGGTCTTGTAGATAGAAATAAGGGTGTAGTTCTTTCATATCTACACAAAGCAATCAAGTCACTCAATCAACTTAGAATGATTGAAGATTCTTTGGTGATCTATAGATTATCTAGAGCTCCAGAGCGTAGAATTTTCTACATTGATGTTGGCAATCTTCCCAAAATAAAAGCGGAACAATATCTAAAAGATGTGATGAACCGTTATCGTAATAAGTTGGTTTATGATGCATCGACTGGAGAAGTTCGTGATGATCGTAAGCATATGAGTATGCTTGAAGATTTCTGGCTTCCTAGACGTGAGGGTGGTCGTGGTACAGAAATTACCACACTTCCTGGTGGCCAAAATCTTGGAGAACTCAGTGATGTTGCTTATTTCCAAAAGAAACTATACAGATCATTAAGTGTACCTGAATCCAGAATTGGTGCTGAGGGTGGATTTAATCTTGGTCGATCTAGTGAAATCTTGAGAGATGAACTGAAATTCTCCAAGTTTGTTGGCCGTCTAAGAAAGCGTTTCAGTAATATGTTTATTGATATGCTGAAGACTCAATGTCTTTTGAAGAATATCTGCACCCCTAAAGATTGGGTGACACTTGAAGAGCATATTCAATTTGATTTTATCTACGATAATCATTTTGCAGAACTTAAAGAAAAAGAATTATTGGAAGGTAGATTGAGTGCCGCTCAACTAGCAGAACCATATCTTGGAAAATACTATTCTGTTGAATATCTTCGTAGAAAAGTTCTCCATCAAACCGATGAAGAAATTATTGAAATTGATCAACAAATTGAAAAAGAAATTCTTAGTGGAATTTTGCCTGATCCAAATGCACCTGTAGATGAAATGGGAAATCCAATTCCACAAGACGCCACTGGTGGGGTAGGTGAGGTTCCTATGGATGATGAAGCCGACGGTGGATACACTGAGGCTGATGGTCGAGCTGCTGAGATATAAATAGATTTAAGTTCTTATTTTATAATTCATGGACAATATTGTCGATTTAATCGCTAGTGGTGCAAGCGCGTCACAAGTTAGTGATGAGATTAAAGATGCTCTTTACGGCAAATCCGCAGAGAAAATTGATGCTCTCCGTCCTTTAGCCGCAGCATCATTGTTTGGTAAAGGCGAAGAAGAAGTTGAGTTTGACGCAACAACAGAAACTGGAGAAGAATAATGGCAAGATCTCTTGTCTTAGGACCACAAACAAATTGCCCAACTAGTGTTGGTGCAGCATCGAGTTTCAGTTCAGCAACTGTTGTTCGCCTTTACAACAGTAATGCAGCTGCTCAGTTAGTTACCATTCTTGATGAAAATTTTCAAGGTATTGGTTCTATGACTATGCCAACTGGAACTGTAGAATATGTCGAGAAAAAGCATAAGGATTTAATCCTAGCTGGATCTGCTGATGTAAAAGGAACTAAAGTAGGATTCACCGCATAAACAAATGAAACTTATCAGAGAAGAGATCGAACAGGTTGAAATTATCGTTGAGCAACGCAACGGTAAAAAGAATCTGTATATTGAAGGAGTTTTCCTTCAGGGTAATATGCCCAATAGAAACAAGAGGATGTATGACTGCTCTCTCCTAGAAAGAGAAGTAGGACGATACAACGAAAACTTTGTATCTAAAGGCAGAGCTCTTGGAGAATTGGGACACCCTGATGGCCCTTCTATTAATCTTGATCGAGTTTCCCATAAGATTGTTTCTCTTCAAAGAGAAGGAAATAATTTTATTGGTAAGGCAAAAATTCTTTCTACCCCAATGGGTAAAATTGCCGAATCTCTTCTAAATGATGGTGTCAAGCTTGGTGTTTCTTCTAGAGGAATTGGAACCCTTTCTCCTACTAAAGAAGGATATAGTTTAGTTAATGATGACTTTGCTCTAGCAACTGCTGCTGATATTGTAGCAGATCCTTCCGCACCTGATGCCTTTGTTGACGGTATCATGGAAGGTAAAGATTGGGTTTGGGACGGTGGAATTCTCCGCGAAAAACTTGCAGAAAGAACATACAAAAAAATCAATACTTTAGTTGATCAGAGAAAATTGGAAGAAAATAAGATTAACTTATTCCAAAATTTTCTATCAGGTTTATAATTTATAAATAAGTATAGTCAACTTACCAATATAGATTTACTTTCGGAGAGTCCAAATGTCCGCTAATTTACAAGAAATGGATAACGTCGTGAGCAAAGGCGCAGCTGCCCCCGAACCAATGGTTGCTGGTGGCGCTACAATTCAAGATCTCGGTGGTCCTACCCCCGAGAACTATCGTCCCGACGATGATTCAGCCAAACTAAAAGACCCTGCTGCTTCTATCAATCAAGCTCCTGCACCACAAGGTCAGGGCGCAACTAAGAAAGAAGAAGTCGAAGCAGTGGAGAACACCATCGAAGAAGTCAACGTCGAAGAAGATGTTGCCGCTCTATTTGCTGGTGAAGAACTCTCCGAAGAGTTCCAAGAAAAAGCAAAAACTGTTTTTGAAGCTGCCCTTCACATGCGTGTTGAGCAAGTCAAAGCACAAATTGCAGAGGAAGCAGAAGCAGCTCTTGCAGAACAACTAGAAGGCGTGAAAGCTGAACTAGTTGAGAGAGTCGATTCCTACCTTGAGTATGTTTCTCAAGAGTGGATCGAAGAAAATGCACTTCAAATCGAGCATGGTTTGAAGACTGAGATGACCGAATCATTCCTTGAAGGAATGAAGGGTCTTTTTGAAGATCATTATGTATCAATCCCTGAAGATAAATATGATGTTGTTGAGAATATGGTAGAAAAACTTGATGACATGGAGACCAAGCTCAACGAGCAAATTGAGAGAAATATCCATCTGAATCGCAGACTTGGAGAATCTACTGCTGAAGGAATCTTCGCAACAGTTTCTGAAGGTCTTGCTCTAACTCAGAAGGAGAAACTCGCTTCTCTAGCAGAAGGTGTTGAGTTTGAGGGTGAAGAATCTTACCGTGATAAGTTAACGACTCTAAGAGAGTCATATTTTCCGTCAGAATCTGTCGTAACCGATACCACAGAAACTCTTTCTGAGGGTGTAGGCAGTGGTCCAGATTTTTCTGGTTCAATGTCTCGCTACTTAGAAACTCTCTCCAGAATTAAGTGATCGTTAACATAGATCATTTATTGTAAAACCTTAAACAAAAAACTCCCAAAATGTATAACAATCCCCAATTAATGGAGAAGTGGGCACCTCTCCTAGACTACGAAGGTAGTGATCCTATTAAGGACAACCACCGTAGAGCTGTAACAGCCCAACTACTTGAGAACCAAGAGCGTTTCCTAAACGAAGAGCGTGCTTTCTCTGAGGGTTATGACCTTCAAGAAGCTACTCCCACCAACTCATTCTCCACAGGTGGTGGTGCATACTACCGTGGTTCTGGTGGTACTGACAGTGGTTCACCCACTGGTGGTTTCGATCCCGTACTGATCTCCTTGATCCGTCGCTCCATGCCCAACTTGGTCGCTTATGACCTTGCTGGCGTACAACCAATGAACGGTCCTACTGGACTTATCTTCGCAATGCGTTCTCGCTACGAGAACATGACTGGAACCGAAGCTCTATTCAACGAGCCCGATTCCGCATTCTCTGCACAGAACTCTGGTTACTCTGCAACTCAGGGCGACTACACTGGTGGTTCTGACAGCGGCGGAAGCGTCGGTTTCGGTACTACGCTACAGCGTGGTTCAAATCCTGGTGTACTTGATCCTAATGCTGCTCCTGCAACATACGGAGTCGGTCAAGGCATGTCAGTCACCAACTCTGAAGCCCTAGGCGAGAGTGGAACTGACTTCAACCAGATGGCATTCTCAATCGAGAAAGTCACCGTAACCGCTAAGTCCAGAGCACTCAAGGCTGAGTACTCCTTGGAACTTGCACAAGACCTTAAGGCAATCCACGGTCTTAACGCTGAAGCAGAACTTGCTAACATTCTCTCAACTGAAATCCTTGCGGAAATCAACAGAGAAGTTATCAGAACTATCTACAAGACTGCTGAAGCTGGTGCTCAACTTAACACCGCTACCGCTGGTCAGTTCGACCTAGACATCGACAGCAACGGTCGTTGGTCCGTTGAGAAGTTCAAAGGACTCCTCTTCCAGATCGAAAGAGATGCTAACCAGATTGCACAAAGAACTCGTAGAGGAAAGGGTAACATCATCCTAACTTCTGCTGATGTTGCTTCTGCGCTAACCATGGCTGGTGTACTTGATTACACCCCAGCACTCAACGCTAACCTTAACGTTGACGACACCGGCAACACCTTTGCTGGTACTATCAACGGTAAGTATAAGGTCTACATCGATCCTTATGCTTCAAACAACAGTGCTCTTCAGTACTACGTTGTTGGTTATAAGGGTACTTCACCTTATGACGCTGGTCTATTCTACTGCCCATACGTTCCTCTTCAGATGGTTCGTGCAGTTGGACAGGACACCTTCCAACCCAAGATTGGCTTTAAGACCCGCTACGGCATGGTCGCTAACCCATTCGCAGAAGGAACCGATCAGGCATTCGGTGCAGTCAAGTCTGCCACCAACCGCTACTACCGTCGCGTTTCTGTGAAGAACCTTATGTGATCCATCAGGATACACAACTACTTGGACCCTTCGGGGTCCTTTTTTTATGCCTAGGTATAAATTAGTAGGCAATAATTTTCATTACATAAACTATGTAAAGTTAGCATATGCTGACTATATAATACAGCATTAGGAAGAAAACTATGCTCTGAAATTTCAAATATATTATGTAAGTCTAAACGGAGTTTGAAAAATGCACAGTCTACTATCTAGAGCTCAATTTGATGAGTGGAGACATCTTGAACAAACAGTAACTGACATAGAAACGGAGGACCAAAAAATTAATGACTATTATGAATGTTTAATTGAATGTGATGTTGATGGCAAAAGTCATTGTAAAAAAATTTGTAAGGAGCTTCTATTTTAAAACTTAGAGTAAGATCAGGGACCTCAAAGGTCCCTTTTTTTATCTAAATACAATTAAAAGTTCCATGTCAGTCTCACCATTTAGATCACAAATTCAAAATAGGAATTTTTTGACTCCTGGTGGGTTTGAGTTTTCTATTAGAAAGAGTCCGAAGATAACATTTTTTTCTCAGACAGTTAATATTCCACAAATTAGTCTCAACACAGTAATTCAGCCATCATACTTGAAGAACATAGATGTTCCTGGAGATCAACTTCAGTATGATGATTTTGTATTATCATTCTTAGTCGATGAGAATTTTGAAAATTATATGGTAATCCATAATTGGATGACTGGAATAGGATTTCCAAAGTCAACAAAACAGTTTGATGATTTTACAAAAAACCCCAATGGAACTGAGGATCTTGGACAACAGTTCTCTGATGGAACTCTTATTGTTTTAAACAGCAGTTTCAGACCAAACTTTAAAGTGATGTTCAAAGATCTATTCCCCGTTAGTTTGACGGGATTGGATTTTAATACTAAACTGGAGAGTGAAGAGTTCTTTACGGCTCAAGTAACTTTCAAGTATACTCTTTACGAAGTAACCAATTTAAGTGGAACTAATTTATGAATCTTGATGAAATTCAGAAGATGTGGACTCGTGATTCTGTAATAGACAAAGATGATCTAGCAAACGAATCACTAAAAACTTCACAACTTCATGCCAAATATTATGAAGTATACAATACAATATTACTGTTAAGAGAAAGGGCTAAGGAGACTTATAATAGAGTTTATCTGGAGAGACATGTCTATTATACTGGAAAGGCAGATCCTGATGTATACGAGGAAGAGCCTTTTCCATACAAAGTAAGAGATAAAGAAGCCTTAAATAGATATATGACTGCCGATAGCAGAGTGAGTCAGGTTGAATTGAAAATTAGATACTATGATACGATGCTTAAATATCTTGAGGAAATTATTAAATCTTTGACAAATAGAAATTATGCTATCAAAAATGCAATCGACTGGATGAAATTTCAAGCAGGGATGTAATGGACGAAGAGTATTATCAAATCGAATTAAATATTCGAGGAATTAGACTCATCCATGAAGGCCTTCGACAGGCAGTTCAAAAATGGTCAGGAGGAGAACCTGAAGAACAAGAGAACTTAATTGCAATGAGAGATAATTTTTATAGACTTATTTTAGAAGATCAGTTCAATTCAGAGGACTAAATATTTTTAAGTGATAACTTAATTATATGTCTGAATTGATTATTTCAAAGAAGAATGAAGTATATCTCAGAGTAAAAACAGAACCACATATTAGCCACGAATTATCTGATCAATTTACTTTCGATGTTGAGGGAGCAAAGTACATGCCCCAATATCGTAATAAATGGTGGGATGGAAAAATACGATTATTCAATATTCAAACAGGAGAACTTTACATTGGTCTCTTAGATAAGTTATTGAGATTTTGTGATGATCACGGATACAAATATAAATTTGAAGAAAACAAATATTATGGCCATCCGATTGATTTAAATCAGATGATCTCCTATGAGGGTGTCAGAGACTACATGACCCACATATCTGTACACAAACCTAGAGAGTATCAAATACAAGCGGTCTACGACGCTCTGAAGTGCAATAGAAGACTCATAGTATCTCCTACTGGATCTGGTAAATCTCTGATGATTTATTCTGTAGTCAGATATTATGTTGAAAAAGGAAAAGATACTTTAATCATCGTTCCAACCACATCTCTTGTAGAACAAATGTACAAGGACTTTGCTGACTATGGATGGGACGTTGGATCCTATTGCCATAAAATTTATGGTGGTAGAGAAAGAGAAACTAAAAACCAAGTTATCATCACTACTTGGCAATCTATTTACAAACTTGAAAAGAAATACTTTGACAGATTTGAAGTTGTAGTCGGAGATGAAGCCCACCTATTTAAATCAAAGTCCCTAGTCAGCATTATGACTAAATTGTATGATGCCAAATATAGGTTTGGATTTACTGGAACTCTTGATGGTAGTCAAACTCACAAATGGATTTTGGAAGGTCTTTTCGGTCCATCTTATTCAACTATCAAAACAAAGGAACTTATCAAAGAAAAGCATTTATCTGATTTAGATGTAAAAATTATTGCTCTCAAGCACAAACCAAGATTGTTTGATAGCTACCAAGAAGAAATTCGTTATCTATGCGAAAGTCCACAAAGAAATAGATTTATTAAAAACTTAACTTTGGTTCAGAAAGGAAATACTTTGGTGTTGTTTACACGAGTAGAAACTCATGGTGAACCATTATTTGATATGATAAATAATTCTGTCAAAGGCAATAGAAAAGTTTTCTTTGTCTATGGCGGCGTAGAAACAGAAGATAGAGAAGAGATTCGCAGAATTACTGAGGATGAAACGGATGCAATTATTGTTGCATCATATGGAACATTCTCTACTGGAATCAATATTAAAAATTTGCATAATGTGATATTTGCATCACCTTCAAAATCAAGAGTAAGAAATCTTCAATCAATTGGAAGGGTTCTTAGAAAAAGTGAAAATAAAACTAAAGCTACTCTCTTTGATATTGCAGATGATATAACTTTTAACAAGAGAAGAAACTATACTCTTAATCACTTAGTAGAAAGAATAAAAATATATAAAGAAGAAAAATTTAATTATGAAGTTATAAACGTCGCGTTGTCTCAATGAATTCAGATCTAGAAAGAGAATTCTATTGCACCTTAAAACTAGTCTCTGGTGAAGAAATTGTATCTCTAATAATGGTAGATGATACTGATGCCTTAGATCCTTTGATTATTTTACAAGAACCAATAGTAATACAATACAGTACTCAAGGTGCATTTTCTCAAATAAAATTAGAACCTTGGCTAAAAACTACTGAAGAAGATATATTTTTTATTCGATTATCTAAAGTCATAACAATGACTGAAATTAATGATATAGATTTAATTAATTTATATACAGATTTTAATGATCAAAAGAATGAATTAAAAGAAGAATATCAAGAAGACTTAGTTGACAAATCTGATGTAGAAAAGAATATAAGTAAGAAGATGGGATTCTTAGGAACAATCAGTGACACTAAGAAATCTCTAGAAGACTTATTCAAAAAAGATATTAAAGATAATACTAAAGAGCTTTAATGTCTTTTCATCCTGGACAAGCCAGATTGTACATGATTTTGGGACCTTTGTCAAGTTTGACAAGTCATGTCATATATGATATAATCTTATCAAGCATCACTCATAGAAATGGTAAAGAAAAAACCAGAACATTATGTAAATAATAAAGAGTTTTTGTTTGAGATAAACAAATATAAAACTTTCCTTAAAAATGCTGAGGCTGAAGGTAAAACAAAATCAGATCTTTTAAAGGAGTCAAGAGAGTTTAGAAAAACTCATGAATACCTAGGAACTTGTTTTAAAAAGATTGGTGATCATTTATCGCATAAACCAAACTTTGTCAACTACATGTTTAAGGAAGACATGATCTCTGATGGTTTGGAGAACTGTATTGAATATGTTACTAACTTTGATCCAGCAAAGTCAAGTAATCCATTCGCATACTTTACTCAGATTATTTACTTTGCATTTCTGAGAAGAATTGGTAAAGAGAAAAAACAATTAGAAATTAAAAATCGTATCATCGAAAAATCTGGATTTGCTGAGGTAATGGCAGTAGATAATAGTTTGCTTTCTAGAGATAGTTCAGACTATAATACAATTAAGGAAAACATTCAGACGAAAATGAACCGATGAAATCTACATTATCAACTAGTCTAGGTCCTAATCCTACAATTGAAAAAGATATTCCTGATGATCAAGTCTGGATTGATGATATCTTTTACGTCAAAGCAACTCGTTTTGGTCTTTACACCAGTGTACTAAGAAATCCTTTTGGAGCTAATTTTATTACTGGTGCTACTGAGGAAGGAGTTATTAAGATGACTAGATGGCATCTTAAGTGTCTGCAAGAAGGCACACTTGATGATTACAGTTATGTTACTTCCGTTGCTATGGGTGTTAAACTTTGAAAGTTGCAGTTATTACGGATCAGCATTTTGGCGCACGAAAGGGAAACCAAAATCTTCATGAGTATTTTAAAAAATTCTATGACACCGTTTTCTTCCCAACCCTCAAAAAAGAATGCATCGATACTATTATCGATATGGGTGATACTTTTGACACTCGTAAAGGGATTGATTTCTGGTCTCTTAACTGGGCTAAAGAGAACTATTATAATATCCTCAGGGATATGGGCGTCACTGTACATACAATTGTCGGAAATCATACAGCATATTACAAAGACACTAACGACATTAATTCTGTTGACCTACTATTGCGAGAGTATGATAACGTTGTTGTTTATGGAAGTCCTACCGAAGTTAAAATTGGTGGTCTAGATATGTTCTTCATTCCATGGATTAACGATGAAAATCGTGAAGAAACCCTCGGAATGATAAATTCGACAAAATCAAAAGTTGCTTTTGGCCATCTTGAGATGAGAGGATTTTTTGCAAATAAAACTTATATTTGTGAACACGGTGAAGATAAAACAAATTATAAGAAGTTTGAAAAAGTTTTCTCTGGACATTATCATCATAGAAATTTCCAAGACAATATCTACTATCTTGGGAATCCATATGAAATTTATTGGCATGATGTAGAAGAAACTAGAGGATGTCACATTTTCGATACCGAAACTTTAGAGCATACTCCAGTAAATAATCCACATAGATTATTTCATATTATTTCATACGAAGATACTCCACATCAAACCTTTAACGCAGAACCATACAAAGATAAAATTGTTAAGGTTGTAGTTAACAAAAAAAGTAATGGATCTAAGTTTGAAAGATTTATTGATAAACTTTATCAAGCTGGAGTGAATGATTTAAAGATTGTTGAAAACTTTGATTTTAATGGTTTTTATCAAAGTGATGAATTTACAACTGATGAGTCTGAAAACACACTCTCTATTTTGAATAGATATGTTGATGAATCTGAATGTAGTTTAAATACTTCAAAGGTGAAATCAATTCTGGAAAAAGTTTATACTTCAGCTTGTGAGGTTGATTAATGTACATGCTTGTTCATAGGAAGAAAAAGCAAGAGGGTGCTTATGCAGTCTATAATAGAAAGCGTGAGAAAATTTTATTTTTCTTTGAAGAAGCAGATGATGCCGAAAGATATGCTATGATGTTGGAAACTCAGGATGATGAAACTGGCTCAGTAGAAGCAGTAGAAGTTAATCCTGAACTTGCCGTTAAAACCTGTGAATTGAAAGGAGTAAAATATATAATTATCACCCCCGATGATTTAGTTGTTCCACCATTAAAATAGTATGATTTTATTTGAGAGTATTCGTTGGCGTAATTTTTTGTCAACAGGTGATCAATGGACTGAAATAAATTTTGTTGAAAACAGTAATACTATTATTATTGGTTCCAACGGATCTGGAAAATCAACTTTGCTAGATGCATTATCCTTTTCCTTATTCAATAAACCATTTCGCAAAATTAATAAACCACAATTAGTCAACACAGTCAATGAAAAGAATTGTCTTGTGGAGGTTAAATTTAATGTTGGAAATAAAAAATATTTTGTTCGGAGAGGAATGAAACCGAACGTCTTTGATATTGAAGTCGATGGAGTAGCTCTTCATAAAGAAGCAGACGATAGATCAAATCAAAGAATATTAGAAGAGAATATTTTAAAACTAAATCATAAATCTTTTACTCAAGTTGTAATTCTGGGAAGCTCAACGTTTGTTCCCTTTATGCAATTGTCTGGTGGTCATCGTAGAGAAGTTATTGAAGACATTCTAGATATTAGAATCTTCTCTGCAATGAATTCACTAATCAAAGAAAATATTAAAACCTATAGAGAGAAAACAAAAATTCTTGATGTAAAAAAAGAATCCTTTCTTGAAAAAATTAGGATGCAACAAGATTTTATTGATGAGCTAGAAAATCGTAGTAAGCAAAATATTAAACAGAAAGAAGATAGCATTCAAAATCTTCTTGTGGAAGAAAATAATACCATTAATAATAATTCTGAAACTCAAACTAAGGTCAATGATCTTCAGAAAGAGATGGAAGTATATTCTAGTGCTTCTATAAAGTTGCGTAAACTAGGAAATCTTAGAGGTAAAATCTCTCAAAAAGTGTCTACCATTACCAAAGAGCATAAGTTCTTCACAGAAAATACGGTATGCCCTACATGCACCCAAGATATAGAAGAAGAGTTTCGATTAAATAGAATTAGTACTGCTCAAAATAAAGCACAAGAGTTGCAATCTGGTTTCAATGAACTGGAGAGTGCAATTAAAGAGGAAGAACAACGAGAGCAGCAATTTAAAACTATTAGTAGGGAGATTGTAAACCTCAACCATGAGATTTCTAAAAACAATTCAACAATATCTGGGTTTCAGCGGCAAGTACGACAACTTGAATCTGAAATTCAAACTATTGCCAGTCAGCTCGAGAATAGAAATTCTGAACATGAGAAATTAATTTCATTTCAGACTCAATTAGATAAACTCTATACTGATCTTTCTGAGCATAAAGAATCTCTAAAATACTACGACTTTGCGTTTTCACTTCTCAAAGATGGTGGGGTCAAGAGACAAATCATTAAAAAATATTTGCCTCTTATAAATCAACAAGTTAATCGTTACCTGAGGATGATGGATTTTTACATCAACTTTCAACTTGACGAAGAATTTAATGAGACTATTCAATCCCCAATTCACGATAAGTTCTCATATGCATCCTTCAGTGAAGGTGAAAAAATGAGAATAGATCTCGCATTGTTGTTTACCTGGAGAGAGATTGCCAGATCCAAAAATTCTGTCAATACTAATCTTCTTGTCATGGATGAAGTTTTTGACAGTTCTCTAGATGGATTTGGTACAGAAGAATTTTTAAAGATTATCAAATATGTCATCAAGGGTGCAAATACCTTTGTGATTTCTCACAAAGACGGCCTTTACGATAAATTTGATAACGTAATTAAATTTGATAAGATAAAAGGTTTCAGTAGAATAGTCTAAATAATCAGGATGTGACTTAGATTTATGCTTTCTACACAGTACCGACTGCGCTTAGAATTCATTTGCAAATGTATTGCCAATGGTGAAGATGTAAAACTTGATGATATGATTTGGGCAGAGAAACTTGCCAAGAGTCATACAACTGCTAAAGATTGGCTGCAAAAAGCACGAAGACAATCTTCTCAACAAATCGAAGAGGGAAGTACCGACGATTTTCTGAATAGGATGGGACTAGGAGATCCCGACCCATCCAATCATAGAACGGGATTCGATAGTGCTGATGATATCAAAGACTGGTTTCAGCAAGATAAACCTAAGGACTGGAGGCAACGTGACTGATTATGTGTGTATCCCCATGTGGGATCCCATTTACGAGATGATGCGCTATCATTGGGTTCACAAGTCTGAAAAGGATCCAGTGCAATTTGTAAAGAACCTCAATCCAGAGAAAGAAGTGCTATGAGTAGCAAGATGCTATTCCTAGTTGATGTTGGTAACGGTAGATGTGTCAGTCATGATGGCCACATTCAACTTGGTAGTTTTTCTCATAGTGTAGAAAAGCATCTTGAGTTATGTCCAGAACAAGAATGGCAGGTAACTTATTGGATGCCTGATCCATTTTGCATTAGATATCCAAGAGCAAACTATCAACATACCATGAAGGCGAATGAGGGGTCTCCTAGGACCGATAACGCTTTAGATAGTCGCCCAAGAGATTTCCCAGATCAAGCAACAAACCGATTGGAGAGAACAGTATGAAGATGTGGGAGACAAAATGCTCTAGGTGTGGTAGCATGATTCCAGCGAATCAATGTCCTCAGGTCGGGTGCTATGTTCCATCTGAGAAAAGATACAAAAATTCGTTATGTAAACCTTGCTGGTTGAATCAAGAAAAATGAACATCTTTGTGACTGATGAGTCACCTTGGCGATCTGCTGCTGTTCTACCTGACAAGCACATTGTTAAGATGCCTCTGGAGACCTGCCAGATGCTCGCTATAGTCGCCTCAGATAAGTGGGGGCACGGTTACGGCACTTTGCCTAAGGCAGACGGTACACCCTATGCTACAGAGAAGGGAGCGTTTCGTAATCATCCCTGCACCAAGTGGGCAAACGAGACTGTAGCAAACTCTAGATGGTTGCTTGAGCATGGTATGGCATTATGTGAAGAGTATTTCACTCGGTATGGAAAAATCCACACCTGCTTTAGAACTCTTATTGCTGCCGATTACATTATTCCACAAGCGAAGTTGTCCAATCACACTCCTTTTGTCTTTGCAGGACCTGATGAATATAAGTATGATACAAGCATTGATATCTTCACTGCTTACAAGATGTACATTGCATCTAAACCATGGGTAAAAGATAACTACCTACGACTACCACATAACAAACCTGACTGGATTTAATAATGAAATTCAAAGCATTAGTATTCATCCGACTACGATCACAGGTGGATGACTCACCAGGCAACGCCGTGAGAGACGCCTGTAAGCGATTGTCTGAGTTAGATATCAAAAAACTTAGATTAGGTAAGGTAGTTGATGTTTGGTTGGAAGCAGAGACTAGAGAGTATGCTGAGAAGGAACTCGAAATGTTATCTGATAGATTCCTTGCTAACACAGTTATGGAAGACTGGGATTATGAATTGACTGAGATTGAAGAATTTCCTAAAGGTATTGAATAATGGATGATTTTAACGCACCAGGATCAAATAAGATAGGACTCACTCCTGTATTCAAAGAGTTTGTAGTTAATTTACAGATAGATAATGTAGTGAAGATATTAGATGCTAAGATTGAACGTTGCAATGTGTATAATAGTGACAATAGAGACGAAGTTTACAAACAAATAACTATTACATACAAGGAGAACTAATGAACTCAATAGTGTTATACACGAACGGAAATCAAGAATGTGAACGTGCTAGAATGCTTTTAGAAAAACTTAATAGTCAAATACAAGAATATAAATTAAATAACCACTTTACTCAGAGAGCATTTGTTTCTGAGTTTGGTGAAGGTGCTGAATATCCACAAGTTTCTATTGGATATAAACACATTGGTGGACTGAAAGATACATTACACTACTTTCAAGAGCATAATCTACTATGAATCCAGTAATTTTAATCGGTTGCTTCACACCACTGGTTATTATTTTTATTGTGATGAAACTTGCTGTATGGGTGTCTGCTGTTAATACAGAAAACTCTTATGTCGAAGGAGAATCCAAAAAATCACACGGACCATATGTGGCAAACCCATATGAAGACGTTGATGAAGAGGAAGAAGAATTTACAGATCGCACAGATTATCGATGAAGCGATTAATGAGTGGTATTCGCTTCATAATTTACCCGTTCCTGATTGGAAGTGTAAACGAGATCCAGACTGGTGGACAGAATATCTTAATGATATGGGACTTGACCCACGGAATAGATAGTAGTATAATACGATTATAATAAACTCTCATCATGGATTACAAACCATATTCCCCAGAATGGCATCGTAAAAGATATCTTAAGGAAGCATTAGACACATACTTCGATGATTATGTGGATAATCAAGTAATCTACGATGATATCATGAATATTTTAGGTGATAGGATGTCCAATGCGGTTGATGAGGTTAATAAAGTTCTTGATTTAAAAGATAAATTAAAGACGAACTAATATGGAAACCTGGGAAAGGATTGAGGAGCGTCTTAAATTCATTGAAAAACGAATTAAAGAAATACGTAATGACCTAGAAGAAATGAAACCTAATGAATGGGATGAGGAAGAAAATGACTATGGAAATTACTACGATGGAAAATAACTTTAACAATCCTTTCTCTATGGTTAAAAACACCCGTGAAGTATGGTCTAAATCCTTAGAACAGAATGTTAGAGAAGTGCAAGTTCAGTTTGCTGATGAAGAACCTGCATGGATCCCATATACCACTTTATTAGCAATGCAAAAAACTCAAAATAATATGTGTCTTTGATGACATTTCAATGACAACCAATTTATACTGTGCTTAAATAGTGACGACTTACAAATGATTATGAAAGTAGGAATTATCGGTCTTGGTAGGATGGGCGAAGGCATGTCCCGCCGTATGATTAAAGCGGGTATTGAAGTATGGGGATATAGAAATAATTATGAAAAAGCATGTGAACAATATGAAGCAGGATATGTAAGTGGTGTTACTACTTCGTTGGAGAGTCTTGTTCAAGCAGTTAAATCTGATGGTAAGAAATTCACCAGTGCTGGTGAAGTTCCTGGTATTTTCCAACTTGTTATCCCCGCAGAATTAGTAGAGGAAACTATTAATGAGTTACTACCATTACTTA
>Ga0098049_1000030_pt1 | contig 51086 bp, 63 predicted proteins | sample 13BtaG_FD_92582 | JGI IMG/M metagenome (GOLD analysis project Ga0098049, IMG submission 92582) | Marine viral communities from the Subarctic Pacific Ocean - 13B_ETSP_OMZ_AT15268_CsCl metaG | ecosystem: Environmental > Aquatic > Marine > Oceanic | place: Subarctic Pacific Ocean | collected...
AACGGCTATCTGTGGTATAAACCAAGGCATTAAACGTATAAACGCTTTAAATCCACCTTCACCGATATGTTTAGCTAATCTTTTGTTTTTGGCACTATCAACAATACTCTTTAATTGTCCAAATGTTATGGGTCCTTGAGCACTACAGAACTTTTTAGAGTCACAAATACTTTTAACTACTTTAGTAGAAACATTAACGTCACCCCCTAATTCCTCTAATACTAAGTTAACTAACTTATCTATTGATTCATTTTTCTTTTTGTAATTCTTCACTTTAATTCTTGTTGGTTTTTGACCTTTTCCTGTTTGAGTATCTTTCTTTTCTTTTTCTCGTTTCCTACGACAAGCCGAGTCTTTATCTTTCTGAGACATTTTACCTGCAACACCAGCACCTCTACACACAGGGTACGCCCCTTTGTCGGCATCTCCACGACCACATGGTGGGTGACCACCACCTTTTTTCTTTTTACAAATATTAACCCAAGGACCCTTTGGTTGTTTGGAACCTTTCTTTTTTTTCTTCTTTCCAAACCAAACGGCCAAATCTTCTGTTAAAATATATTCACTCATGCTTGATTATTACTATACTTCATTTATCTATTAATAAATATAACAAGAAATAAACTTATTCATTAAATAAAAAAACAAAATGGCTAAAGCTAAAAAGACAACGTCTGACGAGACAAAGAAACCAACAGCTAGAAAGACTAGAACTAAAAAAACTGAAACTAAACCTGTAGAGGAAAAGGTGAGTGAAGTTTTAGAAGGTCAAGGTACCGAACAAACTGTTGATGAACAACCAAAACCTATTGGAACATTATTTGACACTATAAACTATACTAATCTTCAAGATTTAGATAAGTTTGTACAGAACTTAAATGGTGACCAATCATTGTACTGTGTAGTACACGCAGCTAAATCGGCACACAAACGAGGTGCATTTAGTATCGAAGAGTCTGAAGTGATTTCAAGAGCAATCAGAGTGTTAACTACACCTCCTGAGGATAAAGAAAAATCAGTTCCTGACCCTGAAGTACACAAAGCTAATTAATTAAAAAGGGACGTTGTCCCTTTTTTTATGCAAAAAAAATACATTATGACTAAAAGTGAAATAAGTACTAAAATTGTGAAAAATGAAATGATTATGATGAAGGCACGTAATAATGGTCATAAACCAAATGATGGTGATAAATTTCAACCATTAAGAATTGAAAATGAAATTTTAAGATGTATGTATTTTGGGGAAGACTCCCCTCATTGTATTAGAAACTATACAAATAAAAAAGGGGACCAATAAGGTCCCCTTTAATATTCCTATTAAGATATATTATCTTAAAGAGTTCAAGTCAAATGTTCTAACACCATCAACTACGATTCTACCATAGAAACGGTTATTAACCATTTTCTTAGCGTATCTCGTCATAATACCCTTTATCGGAGTAAAGTTGAACGGGTTATACATTGTAGGTGTCAACTGTAATGGTACATACGGTGCGTAAACGTACCCTGTATCCAATAATGAAGAACCTTTATGTCCCAATAAAACAGTGTTTGGTGGGAAGTAAGGGTCTCTGTACACTTGGTATCTACCTGATAATGTACCTACTCTTTCAATACCCATGTTGTATTGGTCTTGGTCTGGAGCCGCATTTGATACGTGGAAGTATTCCAAGTCATCAAAGATAGCTGAAATTTCCGAAGAAACAACAATCCAGTTAGCTCCACCTCTTAATGTAGATTTGTGAATTTGAGCTGAGATTTGGTTAATCGCAGTAATCAATGTCTGATTCCAGTCTTTTTGGTTATAGTTAACTGAACCATTAGACACTCTCTTCCATCCGTTGTAATCCCAACGTAATGTCCAAGCCGCACCTTTTCTTAAGTCTCTTAAGATTTCACGGTCAATTTCAGCAGCCACTTGTTCTGATAATAAAGCTGTTAATTCAGCCTCAGCATCAATGTTATGGAATGCAGAAACATCTTGTGCTAATTCTGGAGACCATTGTGCTCTTAGTTTTCTTTCTGTAACCGATACAGTAACTGCATCAAGGTCAAAAGAAACTTCACCCATTTGGTCTTCGAATTCTAAGTCAGCATATACTCTGTAAGATGCTTTGAAGTCACCTTTAGCTACACCTGTATCACCGAATGTCGTACCTGTATAACCATCGATTGAACAGTTAGCACATCCTTCAACAGGTTTTGAAGTATCGATTGATAAATAGATTACACCGTTAGCTGTACAAATATTATCATACTTACCACCTGGTCCCGCAGGGTTATTGTAGAAGTTAGTTTGAGTTTCTTCACCATACTCAACGATACCTTTACCATACTTCTGTGTTACCACGTTAAAGTTAAAGAATTCTGTACCTTTACTTACTTCTAATGATGCTAAGAAATCTTCAGTATCTTGTTCGTTACCTGTAGGTCCGATTAATTTACCTTGACCTGCAGATGAGAATCCTGTTAATGCTACCAAGACTTGTCTTGTGTTACCCGTGTAGTTACCAGCACCACCACCAGCAGCGTCTACTAATGTTGAACCATCCCATTTTACTGGGTCTAAATTTTTTGTAAGACCTGAAAATGCTCCTTTAGAGTAATCGAATAACCCAGCTGGGTCTGAATTCGGTGCAGAACCTTCGTAAAATCTATCATAAAGGTTTTTACCACCATTATAACCTGCTTCAGTACTTCCTGTGTTACCAGGAGCCCCAAACGGTGCGTGGTGTGTTCCATTCTTATTTCTGTTCTGAATTTTAGGTACAAAGTAGAATAATTTACCGATTGGTAAGTTCATCGCTTGTACTGATACGATATCATTAGCTAATAATTTAGAGAATACTCTTCTAATGATAGGGAAGACTACTGTTTCAAATGAACCTGAGTTATCTGAAGCAGATGCTTCGTTAATTAAGTGAGACGCTTGGTTTTCATATAATTGTGCCATGTTCTCTTTTACGTGACCTTTAAGACCCTCTAGGAATCCTAATTTGTCCCATTTGTTGATTGTGTCTTCTTTGATAACTTTAAGGTGTTTTAACCCAATATTACCAACAAGACCTGATTCTAATAATGCTCCCATTTTAGTATTTGTTTTTTTTAAATTTTATTTTTGAAGTTTACCCATTAAATCTTTCATTCTCATGAACTGAGGATTTTCGTAGGTTTTACTTTCGATAAGATTTGTAGCAGAACCTTTAGATGGTGATTTCTGTACTTTAGATGCAACTGATTCAGTTACAACTGCAGAACTTCCTTTCGCGTCTAAATCTTCTTTTACAGTCTTATAAAGACTTTTCGATTCTTTTATTGTTTCAGCAGAATCAAAACGTCTTAAAATGTTTATTTTTTCTTGTTTTGTTGTCGAATGCTCAGTAAACAGTCGAGTAGCGTATGCTAGATTTGAATTGAAAACAGCAACTTCATTAAGTTTTTCTTTAAAGATGTTAAGTGCCTTACGGTACTCTTCATTTTTTTCTCTTAATTGTTTTACTTCTTTCTCAAGTGATTCATTGTACCTTGCTCTATTAGGAATAGAATGTGGTTTTGGAAGTCCTTTAGATTTATCAGAAGATGCTTTCTGTCCAGCAGCGTGACTTCTCACCATACCTTCTTTAGCCTCTTCGTAATCTTTGTGTGATTTTGAATCATCACCTTTTTTACCTCCGAACTCTTCATTAGATTCTTCATAATCCTTGTGAGATTTTGAATCGTCTCCTTTTTTACCACCATACTCTTCGTAATGTTCCTCTTTGTGATGTTCTTCAGCATCGTGGTGTGCGTCTTTTTTCAACTTCTCAATTTGTGAGTAGTCGTCTTCAGCTGCGTCACCATAATAGTTTCCGTCATCCTCTCCGAGTTCAATTTCATAAACCACTTCGTCTCCTTCGTTAGATTCTTCATAATCCTTGTGAGATTTTGAATCATCACCTTTCTTACCTCCGTATTCTTCATTTGATTCTTCATAATCTTTGTGAGATTTTGAATCATCGCCTTTCTTACCTCCGTATTCTTCGTTAGATTCTTCGTAGTCCTTATGAGATTTAGAGTCGTCACCTTTCTTACCTCCGAATTCCTCCATTTGAATTTGATATTCAACATCAGCCTCATCATCTTTAAGTGTGATTTCGTCACCGTCTTGTGTAACAACGATTCCGTCTTCTTCACCCATAGCTTTAAAGACCTTAAGGATTTCTTCGTCAGATGCACCTGTAAGGTCAAGTGGTAAAAGAATTTCTTCTTCGTCATCCACTTCTAACTCATCACCTGGTAAATCCATCATAAGCATATCATCAGTATCAATTTCCATATCATCCTCATCCTCATCGGATTCGTCTTCAATGTCCATGTCAACATCTAGTTCCATGTCGTCTTCAATGTCAAGTTCGTCTTGTTCTTTTGTTTCGTGCTTTACAGATTTCTCCATATCGTCACCTTCTTCCATTTTTTCACCTTCCATTGCTTCAACAGACACTTCGTCTTCAATCTCTTCTTCATTTAGAGATTCTTTTACTAATTCACTGATTTCTTCCTTCATAGTAGAAGCAAGTATTCCTTTTGCATTCTCCGTAACGGCTTCCTTCAAATTTTCCATTTGTAGTAGCGCTTCTTCAACTAAGTTTTGTTTTTTTTGTGCCATTTTAGTTATTTTTTTGCAAAATGTTTATTTATAGTTTTTATAATAAATATACACGAATTAAAAAAAAATCACTTTATAAAACAATAGGCAAAAAAAAATCGGGGTTTACCCGATTTTAATTTTATAATATGTATGTGAAGTATTACTCGATTACTTCATCAATTTTACTTTCGACACATGCAGATATTCTCCAATCGTGAGTAAAACCTTCAAAGGCTTTAGTAACTTTAGCCTCAACATCTGTTACGTTAAAACCTTTAACTAATTTTTCTTCTCTGATTTTTTTAATCTTACCTGAATGCTCGTCTGGCATATCATACTGAATTTTTGCTACAAAATACTTTTCTTCCATTTTATTTTTTTTTCTTAGTTTTAATTAATATCCTAAATAATCGGTTAATTTCTTCATTAAGTCAAGTGATTTGTCTAAACCTTTTTCAGGTTCACCATTTATACTTCTTTGTTTTGTCTCTTCTTCAATGTTCTCATCGTACTTCATTCTATCATCTTGATTAAGGAATAAGTAAGCTCCTGGTGTTGATGGTGAGGATACTAAATCAAAACAAATTAATTCGAAATCATCCTGTACTTCATTCCTTTCACCTTTTTTAACTAAAGAACCTACACCACGAGACGATACTCCCATAGTGACTCCCTGTCTCATAAGATTTGCTGCTTGGTCTCCTGGACATGATACAACACCTGTTTTATGAAAACCTGGTGATGTCAATAATTTTATTTTACCCATTAGAACATTACCTTCCCACCACATATCAGTTATCAAGTGTGATACACGGTCTAAGTCGATAAGTGACGATTCAGGGTGATTAAGTTCTGATATCGATAATCCTTTCTTTATTGCCTCTTGGTATTTTTCACCTTCTCTCCTTAATATTGATTCAGGATATATTCTACCATTTCTATTTGGTGTGTCGTATTTTTGTAATACTGCGTAAAACTCAAAAGGTTTAGAATGGTCTAATTGACCATATGATTCTTTTATAATATCGGCGTTACGTTTATCGTGTGGGTTTATAAAACCGGCATCCCACTCAATTAAAATCCCTTTACCCGTATCATTTGGTCCTAATATTTTCATATCTTTTATTTTATAAATATGCTACGTTTAGTATTCCATCGCGATAAAAACGTCCCATTCACTTATTCTAATTGGAGTTACTCTTAATAATTGGTTTATTTTGTCACTAACGAATACCTTATATTGTGTTGTTAAAACAGAATCGTCACCTTCTCCTGAGAAAAAAACGTAGTTATTAGCGAAGTCTGTAACTTCCTGTCCTTTATAAATTACTTTACCAATTTCAACCCGAACACTTATATCTTCGTCTTGAATATCACCTTCTATCATAACACTACTTGGTAAAATAAAAGTATCCCCATAACCAAATTCATATATAAATTTTTTAGGGTCTATGAGATTATTAAGATTATCTACAAGCGTATTCGCTTCAAATAATCTTAATAATTGACTTTCATTAATTACGACTTTCATTTAGTTGTTTTAACTATAAATAGATTAAACAGACTGTTTTTTAGTTTTATGTAGTATAAAATATTTTGATTTCATTAACGGGTAACCATATAATGTATTAACTATTTGTTTTATCCGGTCTCTAAGTATCAACGATTTAAAGTCTATTTGTTCTTTTACAAATAATGTTACCTCTAAATTCATAAAACTTCTTTTACCTAATTGTATACCACTACTTCTTAAATCTAAATCGACAATGTTATGTTTTTCAAATAATAACGGGTCCACCGATTCTAATAAGTGATGTTTAATGTCCCTCTCTAACATACCTGTCGTTCTAACCCAATTATGGGCCGTCATTGTTGGCTCCACCCAACTTTGTATGAGAATATAAACTGATTTTAATTTTTTTGCATCTACTGTTCCATAACTACATTTCGCGTTTTCGTATCCCGTTAATTGGGACGTTTTTCCTTTTTTCATATAAATTCATAATATCTAATGTTTATTTGTTCGTTAAAAATATAACCATAAAAAGTACGATTGTCAAAATATTGATAAGTTGAATATATTTATTATAATAAGTCATATATGTTAATAATAGAAATAGGAAAAAAAGAAAATATCGAAAGAGCCTTAAAAAGGTATAAGAATAAAGTTTATAAGACTAAACAGTTGAATAGGCTTCGAGAAGAAAAAGAGTTTACTAAGAAGTCTACTAAGAGACGTAAACAAAAACAAAAAGCCATTTATATCCAAAAAATAAAGGATTCAGAAATCTGAACCCTTTTTTTATTTTATATATGTAATTTAAAGTTATAAACCGTGTTCTAATTGTTTTAACTTATAAAGTGAAGTTAATGAAATTTCGGACTCATTAATATGATTTATAGTCTGATTTACTTTTTCATGTAAATCTTCATCATTCGATTCATTAATTTTTTCAGTTAATTTTTCTAATACAATACTTTTAGAATTTACAATCTCTTCAGCTAATTCAGTCTTAGAGAGTGATAAAAGAGTTTTTAATTCTTTTTTATCTTCCTCACTGATATCACCATATTCTTTATTAAATGTGTTTGTTGCTATTTTTAACATAGAACTTAAAGGAATGTTAACTGATTCGTTAATTTTTACATCCTCTTTATTTTCACCTAATAACTTTTTTATATTATTTTTACACTCTAAAACTTCTTCTAAGTTTCTAACTGAGTTATTATAAACCACAGTATCAATATCGGTATAGTTGTTATCTGAATTATTTTTTAATCCTTCAGAAACCCACATATTGATTTCTTTAATTTTTTTATCCTCAGTAGTTAATATATTCTTTATTGTTTCAATACATTCATTTACGTAGTCATCAACAATTTCTTTGGATAAACCTTTTTTCTTGGAAAGTTCATCATAAAGAAAATATGCTTCAGCAAGTTTCTCGTTCTCAATTACATGATTTTTAAATGACTTCATATTGGTTTTAAACGAATTTTTACCATATGACTTAGTCATTAAAGATTCTATATTTGATTTTATTTGTCCGAATTTATTCATAACGTTTTTATTATAAATATTAGTCATCTAGTAATGTTCTTAGTTCATCTTCAATTTTACCTAAAGAAGCTCTTCCTTTTGATAGGTCAATTTCAGATATACCGTTAATCATATCATTTTCTAATATCATATTTAAATCTTTTTCTGTAGTACTTTCAGGTGTAACTTCAGCTGAGGTATCACCACCCGTATCTGTACCACTATCACCTAAATCAGCACCTAAATCACCGCCTAAATCACCACCTAAATCACCTCCAAAATCACTTCCGCCACCACCAAATCCAGTGTCAGAAGGTTCTGTAACCTCACCTTCAGGTGCACCACCTTCTCCAGGTTTATTACCATATAATTTATCGATATTTGCAAATATTCCTGTTTTAGTAATTGTCTCAGGTGTTTTTTCAAGTTCCGCTCCAACAGCTTTTTCGATTCTTTGTTGTTGTAAATCTAATTTAATTTCCTCATCTGAGAAACCAAGAATATGTTTTTTAGCCCAAGAAGATGAAACAGGTTGTATACCATTACCTGGGTCAGAAACCGCATCACGGTAAAGAGCAACTTTTTGTTGCCATTGTTCAACTTTAAGTAAGTCCGCTTGTGTTGATGGGTTAGTAAGACCTAATGTAAAATTATTTAATTCGTCTTCAAAACCTAATAGATACAAATGTATTATAGCAATTTTATTTAACTCTTGAATCATAGATTTTTGAATTCTATTGATTGTACGAGCGAATCTTATATCTTGTAACGCTAAGTTTTTACCATCACCAACAACCTCTTCAAACCCTAAAAATGCTTTAGGTACTCTAAGTGCAGTTAATAATTTCTTTTGTATATATTCAATATCAGCAATTTCTGATAAGTTTTGCGCCCCTGGTAATGTGTCGATAGGGTTAGGTGCGTTAGCATCTCTAACGGGTATGAAATAATCTTGGTCAACCGCCATTTGATTATATCTTAAATCGACATTACCGTTATTAGAGTCCACAATTTGGTCTCTTTTAAATTTGTTAGCAACTCTTTGTACGTAAGGTTCGACATCTTTGTCGTCCATGTTACCTACAAAAACTTTGAACACTCGTCTTTCAGGTGCTCTTGATGTTCTATAAACTAACATAGCATCTTCAGATAAGATAAGTTGTTTCCATATTCTTCTCGCCTTTTCTAACATAGAAGTACCATAAGGTAATTTACGGTCATCACCTAATAATCTAAAGTGAGCCACTTCCCACGTATTTAATACCATATCTTTATTTTGCCATAAGAATTTTAAAGCGTCGTTATCGGTATCTGTACTATTTTTTTCAGGTTTTATTTTCATTCCTCGTTCTTGACGAGTAATTTCAATATTAGGTAGTTGTTGTACCCCCATAACCCCTTTCTCAGGGTCTAATTTTAGATAAACGAAGTTATCCCCATACTTACAAGTATTTCTTGTCCACATAGGTAGATTAGTACTAATATCGAGTCTATTGTTAAATAAATCCCCAAGTACTGATTTAATTCGTTTACTTTCTGAGTAAATTTGTAATATATATCCATCTTCATTCGCAGTTGTTGATTCTTCCCCATATATATCTAACGCTGCAGATATTTCGGGTGTATATTCCATGCTTTCATAATCATAAAATGAAGCTAGTCTAGTCGGTTCATAATATACTGCTTGAGTATATAAGTTGTTCTCCACCTTTTGCCATTGTTGACCAAGATAGAGTGTTTGTTGGGCTTGAAGTTTTTCTCTTTCATACTCCTTTTTATCGGGAGTCTTTAAAAGTTCTTTCTTATCAAACTTAAATACGGGAGCTTGTTGGTCTAACGTTGAGTCAGGACCAAATACCTTAGTAAGTCGTTGCCATATAGTATAATTTTCTGCCATACTTCTTTTTTAGATAAATAGTAACATTATTTGAATTAAACTAAACATTTAAAACTTTCCAAATAACCAAGAATTATCTTGATAATCTTGTTTAGTTGCCTGTCCTCTATGTCTATTGTGGTTTATTCCCCCCGGTAATGCCGATAAACTTGGATGAAAATCGTTAGAGGTATTTTTGACGGGAGTTTCATTAACTAACCAACTTTCCATCATGGCTTTAGTTTGTTCTGTAACCTTTTCTAATTGAGTAAATGAATTTTCCCCAACATAAATTGCCATAGCGATAGCCATAATTAAATCATCATGTTGTCCTTTTTGGTGGTCGGGTCTACCGTTAATATAAACAAAAGTGTTTAATTCATTTAATAACCTTGTTGACCTTATTTCAAAATTATGTCTTAACGCCTCTTCAAATGACGCCACAATCTGTACTCTTTTATTATTGAAATTTAATCCAGGAATCTTATCTAAAGTTTTAGGATTATATTTCCATTTGTCAGCGGCATTAACACCTTCAACATATAAATTTTTATATCCCAATTCTTGTAGTTTTCTTGATGTAGATACTCCCATACCACCTGTAATATCAATTACAATGAATGCTGAATACATTGTCGCCCATTTAAATGCTATTTCTGCGACGACATCTGGTGGTACCTTACCTAAGTACTCAAGAACTTGTTCTCTCGTTTCAAAATCTATTATAGTAAATGTAGTATAATCTTCGCTATCACCACGAGAAACATCAATACCCATAATGTATTTATGACCTTGTATTGGCTCTTTCCATTGCCATAAAGAACCACCTATAAACTTATTTATTGGTTCTTGTATATAGTTTTGTTTAATAATTTCAATCGTACTATTTGGGATGACGTTATCCCCTGAACCCAAGAAGTTACACTCCAATTCCTGTGAGATTTTTCTTCTATCGAATTTAAGTTTTTTAGCCATACCTTCGAACCATGAAGAATAAACTTTGTATCCATTTGCTAATTTTTCTTTAATTTCTTCATAATCCCTTTCACGAGGTTTTATGTCACTATAGTTTATTATAATTTTACTATCATCATAATCTTCTCTATTTAACATGTAATGGATAATATCATTACATTTTATAAGTTGTAGGTCTCTAGCGTAACGAGGGTCACGATACCAATACATCTCAGTTATTTTAAAATCATTCATACCCCTCAGTGCTTGGTCATAAATGGTATAATATATCGGGTCAAACCCGTTAGGTGTTGAAATTACAATAACTTTACCACCTGTAGAAAGTGACGCCATACACGCAGACCAAAAATCATCATCAGCGTCAATAAACGCCGCCTCGTCAAAAATAAGTATTGTTGGTGTATACCCACGAAGTGCATCTTTTGAGGTTGCAACGGCTTTAACTTCACAACCATTTGATAATTTAAAATGTCTTTGAGAATTTTTTTCGTTAGAATAAGATATCCCAAACCATGTTGGCCATTGGTCAATAAAACTTCTAACCTTATTAGCAAATTCTTGTGATGTATCTAATTTGTTTGCAATTATTAGTACCTTTTCAGGTTTTCTTTTAGATGCAGTAACTACTTTTTTTGATGCCCAAGCCGCGGTAACTGTAGAAACACCCGCCTGTCTATATTTTAAGGCGATATTTTCCTCATAAGTATCATAATCATTAATTAATGTTTTTTGGTCTGAAAATAATTCTAAAGGTACGTACTGTGATTGCGTATTATCGTAGGTTTGTAGATAAGTTTTTAATGCGTAAGGGGTATCTTTTACACACCTAGCATATTCCAATAAAACTTGCTCTCTTGATAGTCCCATCTATACATAATAAGTTTTTTTTATGATAAAGAAATACCCAACCCGTCTAAAAGACCTGAAAGGTCATCATCATCGTCATCATCGTCATCGTCATACTGTGATATAGCATCTTCATAATCTTGAGACTTTAATTCTTCTATAATCTCATCCACCATTTTAGCTACAACTTTTTTACCATCATCAGAACCAGACATAATCATTTTAGCAACATCAAAAAATTCATCAGTAGTTAATGAAGAAAATCGTGAAAATAAATAATTTTGTATTTCTCTTAAATCGTCATCGTATAATTTTTCAGGATACGAGGCCATAAATTTTTCCCAAATTACTGGTCCTAATCGTAAATCCCATATTTCGTAAGGTAATGTATCTTGAGACGCCATAACCATATCCGCGGCTTTAGGGTCGTCAGGTAATCCTTGGGTACCTAAGACTTCGTAAACTCCTTTTAGAAGTTCATGTATTAATATAGGAAAAAACAATCCTTTAGCCTTTATAGTTGGTGGGTCAGTAGTATCATCAACTTCTTCCTTACCTTCCATTCCTTGACCACTTTCAGCGGCTTTCATAACCATATCATCTGGCATAATCCAGTATAATAAATCATTAACGGACATTAATACACCATATAAATTTAATAGTTTTGGGTCAAGTTTTTCTAACTCATCTTTAACTAAATGATACATGTAATGACCTTTTTTAGATGCCCCTTGAATTAAAGTATTAATAAAACGTCTTTTAGCCTTTTCTAAGTCAAACTTTTCAAAAGCGGCCATAAAATTCTCTAAATCATCTTCAGCTTCATTTTCTTCAACACCAAACTGGTCTAAAACATCTTCGTCTTCAGGTTCTTCAGAATCCTTTCTCATTTTTGACATATCAATCTGACCTGGCATAGACGTTAATTCAACATCATATTGAAATGCGTCATCAGGTAATGATAATTCTTTTTTAACAACATCAACCGCCAATTGCTCCAAATAACCTTCATTATTTGACTCAATCTGTTTTACTTGTCTAACGGCTTGCATCAACATACCCTGTAAATTCATTAACTGATTCTGAGTTACTTCATTTACACCTGTATATCTCTTAACTTTTTCAACTACATCACGAAATCTTTTTGATGCGACTAACTGTTCAAATGAATTATCGAATTCATCATTGTCTTTCCTCGGTAATCCAGGATTATCAGACATAGGTGTCTCACCTTTTTCTAATTTTGATTGAATTCCTTGGTCCATTCTTTCAGGTCCATCATATTCGATTTGTTCTTTAATTTTTTTCTTCATCTTTGAATGATATATTTAGATTGTCAAATTTAAGAAAATCTGGTAAGTCTTTATCCTCCACCTTAGCTTTAGGTGCCGGTTTATGTTTTGGTTGATAAGGATTTTTTCTTTTTGGTTTTGTACGAGTAGGTGTCTTCACGGGAGCCTCTTTAGTTCCCGGTCCTTGTTCAATAATATCCATTAAATCTTTTTTAGTCATAGAAGGTTTATTTACATCTTTTATCAAAGATACAATACTTTCTTCAATTTTTCTAATATTTTCTTTACGTTCCTTAATTTGTTTACCAACAGAACTAACACATGCATCAAATTTCTTCTCAGCATTTTTCTTCCAAGTTTTTTTAGGACCATACTTACCTTGTATACTATCCATACAAATAGCATACTCACTATTCTCTTCAAACATACCTAAAGTAGTCATAACAGGACGTATAATGGTATCATCCACTTTTTTAGTCTTCTTCTTTTTATTTTTTTTCTTCTCTTCATCTATACCCATACCGTCACCACCAGCTTTAGGATTAACTCCATAATTAGCAGGTCCGTCATCATTACCAACACTATTACCATCATAAGGGTTATAACCTGATTCTTTTTCTAATGAATTATCAGCATCTTTATCTTCTAATAGTTCATTATCATCATCATGTAACTCATCTGCGGGTTCAAACATTTTAACTAACATGTTAAAGTTATCACTAAAGTAACTTCTTAAATAAGCTCTTTTACCATGTACTATTAAACCGGCTCTATCTGTTTCATACTCCTCCCAATCATCCCAATAAAAATCAACCGCATCTTCAACAGCACTTTCAAGTTCAGGACTAAAAGGGCTTGGCATTTTTTCAGGTTCACCTAATTGTTTGTGAATTGATTGATTGAAGAAATGTTGGTCAGAACTACCCCACTCATTTAATTCTTCTTCACCTAATTCATTGGATAGTTGTTGGGCCGACTGGTTAGCCATTGCAAGGTCATTTTTTATTTTTTCTGTCTTATCACTAGTGGTGTCTTGTTCGTTAACTAGTTTCTTATGTAAGACATTAATTTGTTTACCATCTAATTTCTTAAGGGTATTTAATTTAAACCCCTCCTTTAATAAGTCTATTATTTTAAATTTACTTTTCATCTTCAATAAAACTTTTTTCGTAACTTAATACGATATCTCTTTCATATAGTTTATCTTCTACAGATTTAACACTATCTCCGTAACCGAAAACTAATCTTTTAAATTTATCATTTATAATCGAGTCACTATCTTCATTTTCCCATGCTAAAGATATAACTCCATCAATCGAATCATATACACCAAAAAAGTCAGAATCTTGTATTAAATGTAAATCGATGTTTACGTTTCTTAAGACACCAACTTTCTTTATATATTGAATATGGGGTGGTGAAGGGTTACCATTAGCTGGTTGTGCGTCCCATTCATCACCCCATACATCGTCTACATCTGAAAAGATGAATTCGTATATATTATCCCCTTTATAATTGGGTCCTAATTCATTTATATAAACTAATTTCATAGTAACTCACCTTTAGAAGTTACTTTAAATTGTTTTTTATCAGATTCAAAAATTAAATTTCCTTTATTAGTTTTACCTAAAAATTTAATATTAGTATTTTCTTTAAGTATAAACTCTGAAGTTAATTCCTGTTCAATACTCTCTGATAATCTTTTTATTTCTTTTTTAACTGATATATTGTTAACTTTCTCAGCTAAGAATTTTTTAATTTTTTTAGATTCTGTAATCTTTTTTTCACCATCGGTAACTACAAAGTACTTTTCTAATACCTTATCAACTTTTGACTCACCAAATATTTCATCAACCATAGATTTCATAGAATCACCTTCAGCCATTTCACCTTCAGGTTCTTCCATATCCATATCTAAGTCTAAATCTAAATCTAATTCGTCATCACCAGATTCAACATCAATATCAACTTCACCTTCCATATCATAATCAGTTTCATCTTCTTCAAAATTAGCTAAAATATCTTCTTTATCTTCTTCAGAAAGTTTGTCTAATTCAACTGCAGATATAATTGAATTTAAAACGTACTTAATATCTTCAGAGGATAGTCCTTGATTTTTATCATAAGTTCTTAGTTTCTGACCTATTTTACCTGTTAATTTTTGAATTACCTTGAATGAGCTCTCTTCATCTTCAACCTCAACCTCAACTTCTTCTTCTTCAGTATCATCTAAATCTAAATCCATATCTAAATCATCAACACTTTCTTCAGAATCCATATCCATATCAACATCCATATCAACATCCATATCTAAATCCGCTTCAGGTTCCATTGATGGTTCATCAACATCGATATCAACGTCAACTTTAGGTTCTGGTGTTTTTAAAACAAATTTCTTTTGTTCACCAATAATGTTAACTCCTTGAGTATTTTCATGTATTCTATTAAGTTCACCAGCAATAAGGTTCACTTTTTTCATTGCTTGAGAAAATGATTTGTAATGTTTACGGTTCTGCATTGGTTCGTTATAATCAAGTTCTGATTCACTTATACCAACTTTTACTACGTATCCTGTTTTTTCTTTTACAATTCCGTAGTACTTTCCATCGGCCATCTGAATTGAATAGTCGGCTTTGGAGTTTTTGTTTTCACTTAAAGTAGTGGGTTTTGAACCATAATTAGAAATCTCAAGAATTCTACTAATTTGTTCTTGACCTTCTAATTTCTCACTACCTAGAGGTTTTAAATCTGCCATATCTCTATATTTTTAATATTTTTTAATTTTTAATTATATAAACCATTTCCACCCAATCTAACAGTGTTGCACTGAGTAATTGATTGATTTTTATCGTTCACATATGTAGCATGCATTGGTGTGAATGTGGTTGTCCCACTCACATCACAACATAAAGGTATTGTGTATTCTGTCGATGTACATCCAGTTTGTGCCATAATAGTTTTTTATAATAAATATACCGTAAGTTAAGAATTTCCATTTTTTCTTAGCCTACGTTATAATTATAGTTTATTTTTGCTCAGATAATGAAAGACGATTATCAATAACATCATTCTGAAAATCGAATAGTTTCTGTATGTATCCATTTCTTCTTAGATATTTAAAAACTAAATTTTCATAAGAGTATTCACCCTCTTTTTCTAAACCACAACCTCTATATTTTTTTAACTTATCTTTTACTTTTTGTATTTTCTCTAAAGAAGTCTCTAAATCATCATTCGATTCTTCAACATCATCAATCACTAAATCTATTATGTCTTCCCATTGTTCAACCTTATCAGTAATAATTTTTTTATTGATATTAACCTCCTCTTTAGTAGGTTCAACTAACCATTCATTAAATAATACTGAATACACTCCTGTTGATATGTGTGGTTCATTTATATCTTGAACATATAGTTCAACTTCATAACCTTTAACGGTTATATCGTGTGTGGAGTTAAATAATGTTTTTTTTAGTTTAAATAAGTCCTTATAAAGTTCCTTTTCATTTCCTGACTCATTAAAGTCATACATAATGTGTAAATCTATATCTGAAAATTCTGACCAATTGTAATTAGATAGTGACCCAGTCATTGTTATATCTTGTATAAAAATGTCGTAATCTAAAAACTCAATGAATTTATTAGCTATTTCGATTAACTGTAAACGAATTTCTTCTTTCATCACGGCATTTGTAGGGTCGTCAGGATTGTCCCAAATAGTGGGATTTAACTCATCTTTTACATCAAAACTAGAAATTATATTATCCATGTTTATAAATAGTGAGTTTTATTACTTTGTTAATTTTTTATATTTGTATTTTCTTCCTATCTCTTTATTAAAGAATCCTCCTTGAGATTCTGCCATTCTAAATTTAGTATACATTGAGTGTGGTACTTTTTCATATTCATACTCCATACCATTTTTAAATGTTACCACTAACTTCTCATTAGAGGTATTATAAACTGTCTTTTTTAAGTTAGATGAGTCAATTTCATTTATGATTAATTTCCCTTCTATTTTTTCATTTTTAATTGCCATAATATATTTTTTTAATAAGTATAGGAATAATATATAAATAAAAAACCCTCCGTATGGAGGGTTCTTTATTACTTTCTTAAGTTTTTAATTTTATCCCTAAGTTTAATCGATTCTTCAAAATTCTCTTCAGTAATAGAAATACCTAATTTTTCTTTTAAGTCTTTTATTTCTTTTCCATTTTTTTCTAAGTTTTTGATTTTGTCTCTAAGCTCAACCGCTAATTCAAAATTTTCTTCCGATATCGCGTTATCTAATTCTTTTTTTAATTGATTCGTATTATTATCGGTAGTACTCGTAGTCGATTTACTATCGTAATAAAAAATGTATCCATTAGGTCCTACTTTATAGTAAGTTGGTTTTATCTCATTAAAGAATGAGTCAAACTCATCGAATAGTTCATTAAATTTTCTTTTTCCAAACATATTATTAGTTTTTTTTATTTTATTGTTTATCTTTGTACTTAACAAATGGCAAAAAACGTACCATAAGTTATATAATGTCTTTATGACTCACCATTATAGATGAATAATGACATAATGACAGTTAACCTAAATTTAATATGACAAAATGTCAAGTAGTTGATAAACGAACAATTTTTGTTATATTAGTAATGATAAATTAATTAATATAATATGATAGAAGAAGTAGACCCAAACGAAAAGGGTGGTCGTAACCCTAAAGAAGTGAGTAACTCTAAAACACCTGTGTTAGATAATTTTTCTCGTGACCTAATTAAACATGCAGAACAAGGTAAACTTGACCCTGTTGTTGGTCGTGAGAGAGAAATTAATCGTATCGCACAAATCCTTTCTCGTAGAAAGAAAAACAATCCAATTATTATTGGTGAACCAGGGGCGGGTAAAACTGCTATAGTAGAAGGTTTAGCTATGAAAATTTTTGAAGGTGATTGTCCTCAAAACTTATGTGATAAAAGAATAGTATCATTAGATATGACATCTATTGTTGCTGGAACTAAATATCGTGGACAATTTGAAGAAAGATTAAAAGTTATTTTAGATGAATTATATGAAAACCCTGAAATAATTGTCTTTATCGATGAGATACACACCATTATTGGTGCCGGTAACTCTTCAGGTTCGTTAGATGCGTCTAATATATTTAAACCAGCTTTAGCAAGAGGTGAACTCCAATGTATTGGAGCAACAACTCTTGATGAGTATCGAGAGAATATTGAAAAGGATGGTGCACTTGAGCGTCGTTTTCAGAAAGTAGTGGTTGACGGTGCAACACCTAAAGAGACATTAATAATTTTACAGAATTTAAAATCAAGGTATGAATTTCACCATAAAGTAAGTTATAGTGATGAATCATTAGAGGCTTGTGTGACCTTAGCGGATAGATATATTACTGATAGAGAATTCCCTGATAAGGCAATTGATATTATGGATGAGGTAGGTGCCAGTGCACAAATCAATGTTAAATTACCTGAAGTTATTGAAAAGTTGAAGGAACAAGCATCATCTATAAAAGATGAAAAAATTCAAGTCGTTAAATCTCAACAATATGAGAAAGCTGCAGAACTTAGGGATAAGGAGAAAAAGATTCTAAAGAAGTTAGATTCAGAAAAGATTAAGTTTGAAAAACAAAAGGATGTTACACGTAAACCAATAACTGAAGATATGGTTTATAATGTAGTGGCGACTATGACTAAAATCCCAGTTAGTCGTTTAAACAATGATGAAAAAGAATCTTTACTAAATCTTGAAGATAATCTCAATACCACAGTAATTGGTCAAGAATTAGCGGTTCAAAAGATTTCAAAGGCGATACGTAGAAATCGTGTAGGAATTAAAGACCCAAATAGACCAATAGGTTCTTTTATCTTCTTAGGTTCTACCGGTATAGGTAAAACTCATTTAGCTAAACAATTAGCTAAAGAAATTTTTGGAGATGAGGACGCTTTAATAAGAATGGATATGTCTGAATATCAAGAAAAATATACGATGTCTAGACTTATTGGTTCACCTCCGGGATATGTTGGTCATGACCAAGGGGGACAATTAACTGAAGCGGTTAAGAATAAACCATATTCTGTAGTTTTGTTTGATGAAATTGAAAAGGCGAATAAAGATATATTCTCACTACTTTTACAAATGATGGATGATGGTCATCTTACAGATAGTTTTGGTCGTAAGATAAATTTCAAAAATTGTTTGATAATCATGACTTCTAACTTAGGTGTTAAAAAACTTCAAGATTTCGGTACAGGTGTTGGTTTTGAAACAACAAATAGAATGTCGAATAATGAAGAAATGAAAAAAGCTCTTCTTCAAAAAGAGTTAAAAAATCATTTTACTCCTGAATTTTTAAATCGTGTTGACGAAGTGGTGGTATTTAACCCACTAAAAGAAAAAGAAGTTTCACAAATTGTTGAGATTGAATTACTAAAATTAACAACACGTTTAGAAGATATGAACTACAATATCACTATTAGTGATACAGTTAAGGAATTTATCTCAAATGTTGGATTCGATGAAAAATATGGAGCACGTCCGATTAAAAGAGCGATTCAAGAAAAGATTGAAGACTTAATATCTGAGGAGGTATTACGTGGTACAATCACTGAAGACAAACCATTTGTTCTTGATATGAAAGATGAAGAAGAACTTATTGTAAAGAAAGGGAATTAATTTTCCCTTTTCTTTTTTATTTGAAGAATAAATTGTATATTTGTACTCTAAATAATAAACAAATGGATAATACACAACTCAATAGACTAAAAGAAGTACTATCAGTACCAACAAAAACGTACCAGGAAGAAAATATGGTACAATACCTACGCGACGTATTGGATGCAATGCCCGATGTTGAGTATTATACTGACGACATGGATAATGTCTACGCCACTAAAGGTACTTTAAATGAGGGTGAGTATTATCCAATGTTTATTGCTCACACAGACACAGTACACAGTTTGGTCGATGAAATAGTCGTTCAAGAAGAATCACTTATCAAACCCAACACCTTTGGACATACTTACGGTGATGAAGAATTTCTATCCTTAAAGGGTTATACACCAAATGGTAGTCCAACAGGTATTGGTGGAGATGATAAGTGTGGCGTTTTTATCGCATTAGAACTTTTAAGAGCCCTACCCAAAGTTAAAGTCGGACTATTCGTATCCGAAGAAACTGGATGTCACGGTTCAAGTAAATGTGATATTAACTTCTTGAACGATGTGGGTTATGCTGTTCAATTTGACGCACCTGGAAATAACTTAATTACTGAGGTGTGTTCAGGAACAAGGTTGTACGAAAAGGATGGGGATTTTATTAATAAAGCTTTACCACTTTTTAATGAAACTATGGGGGTTAATGCCGACCCACAATCTCACCCATATACTGATGTCTCTCAGATTAAACGTAAAGGGGATTTTAGTTGTATTAATTTCTCATGTGGTTATTACAATATGCACACAGAGAATGAATTTGTAGTTGTAGATGATGTTAACAGGGCGATAGAATTTTCTATTAAACTAGTTAATAGACTTGAAAATAAGAAATATGTCTATGAGTATGAAAAACCTAATTATAACGACTACGGAACTCTATTTGACGTTAATGATGATGTTTTAGGTGAATGGGACGACCCTGAAGAAGATATCTATGATTTAGAAAATATTAAGGTAACTGATTACAGAGAAGGGTTATCAATTGAATCTAAGTTTACTGGTGACGTTATCTATATGGATGAAAGTGAAGTGGGAGAACTCTATGAAATTTTAAGAGAAAAGTTACTGTCAATGGACCATCAATATGAACTTGATAAAGCCTCGGCAGAAGGTTCTACAAGATTTTTTAACTAATCCTCAAAAGGGTCAAATAATTGATAATTAGAGATTAACTTCTCTATTGTCGATAATTTGGCTCTTCCTTTTTTAATTTTCCATTCAGGATTATTTCTACGTAGTTCAAAATCTATTTTATTATCTTCAGGTTTTATTCCCGTTATTTCTATAGTAACATTACCTTTAGGACCATTTAAAGTTTCAACTTCTATTTTTTCATTAAATCCAAACTTTTTTTCTATCACATTAAAAATTCTTTTATATTCCTCAATATCTACATAATCATCAGACTCCTCAACTTTTTCAAGTAACTTATCTAAAGCCGAGTCCATGGGGCCATCAAAATAATATTTAAAGGTTTCCTCATCTACATGTTCATATGCCATATTGTGAGGTTCTTCGACATTCATACTAATATTTTCATCCATATACCATTCTAACATTTCTTTTAAACTCAAAGATTTACTGTACTCGATATCACTGTCATACATTTTTATTAAATCGTCAATTGATACTGAATATTTATAGAAACACGTATCGTCTAGTTTAAACCCTTCAGGTTCATATAAGTTACACAACTCATCTGAAAGTTCCTTTTGGACACCTATTTTCATAGACTCGTCTTGAGCTTCACCATACGCCTCATCAAAACTATCGTAGAAATCACTATCAAAATTTTTTAAAAAATTACCCATATCGGATAGAGGAAAATTATCATTATCAACTAATGATAAATCGTATAACTCATAATAATCCTTTAAATCTTTACCTAACTCTTTGAATTTTTTTAATTTTTCTCTTGATACGTTTGGTGAGGTTTTGAATGAACCTTTAAATTTATCACCAAGTAATTCAAGTATTTGTTTTAATGTTTTTAGGTGTGATGAATTAAGTGAGTACAAAGGGAACCCTTCTTTGATGTCCTCTTCAAAACTATAACGGTCATAATAATAACTATCCATACCGTAAGGTAGTTCAATAGCATTTGCGTAATTACTAAGTTCATAATCTTCTAACTGTTCGTTCATTATAGAAAGAAACTCTTCAGCACCTTCAAATTTAAGGTATACCTGCTCAGTATCCATATAATTAAAATATGGTGCGGTAAGTGTTTGTTTTGAGGCTTTTAATTTACTCTCCTTAACTTTAATTAATTTTTCGTAATCAGTATTACCTTTAAGTATTTTTTTAAGTACTTCAGAAATCGGCTCAAATCTATCAAGTAAAAAATCTTCACTCCTTTGATTATCTTTTTGGTCGTAAATCCAAATATTACCATTTTCATTAATGTTAATGGCCATTTTACCTAAAGTTTCGTCACTAGACTGTTTATCAATTACGTAAACTAATATACCGGAATCACCATATCGATTAAAATAACTTCGATTATCTTTAGACGCTGTACACCATTTAGTATTCGCACCATAGTAACATGACGCATCATGACTATAAGGTCTTACCACTAAAAATCTACTATCCTCATAAAGTTTATCAGTATCTTTTATGGCCTCTCTTTCTAATTCTCTATCTTTTTTCTTTTTGTCCATTGCAGATAAGACCGTTTGTAACTCCCAATATGACTTATATCTGTGTATATCTTTAGGTGCACCTTTTATATATGTGTCGTTAATACCTGAATGTAATTTTTTAGCTAAATCAATATCTTTATCAGTAATTGTTAATGATAGGTCGTGGAAAGTATTAATTAAATCTGTAATTTGAGTGATAACATCGGGAAGTGACGCACCATCATTAATTTTCATGAAATCAATTACTTGTTTAATAGTCCACTCAGAATACTTCTTAGTACTCGATGGGTCACTATCAATAATCTTAGATATAAAATCATTATCTTTGTATATTGGCTCATCACCATACTTAGAAATGAGATTCTCTTTTTTACCTTCGTTTAATAATGTACTGAATTTCATTTAAAACTTTTATAATAAATAGTATATTAATAGGATAATTGGTTTTAAAGGCTTATATTTGTTATATGAAAAAGATACTACTAATATTACTAACACTTATTTCTATCGTAAGTTACTCACAGGACTTAGGTGAAATACAAAGACATTTACTGAATTTAGTAAATGAAGAAAGAAGTAATAGAGGTTTAAGTACCTTTGTTACCGACACACTAATAAATAATGCAGCTAAAATACATGCTGATTACTTAAGTACGATAAGAAGTTACAAACAAGTGTCTCACACTAACCCTAACTTAAAGTATAAATACCCATCTGATAGAATTAAAATTACAAGTAATTCAAAATATACTAATTCATCAGAAAACGTAACCGCATTTACCTACGACTCAACTAAAACAGATTTAGAAATTGCTACTCAGGCACATAATAATTTTATGAATTCAAAATATCATAAAATGAATGTTTTAACTGAATATGGGGATTATCTTAATGAAGGTTATATATTACCAAGTCACTATGGTCACCACGTTGTTTACAATAAAAAATTGAATGCAATTATTGTAGTTCAAATGTTTCCGTAAAATAAATTATAATTAACCCCTTATTTTATTACTGTGAAAAGAGAACAAAGTTTGTTTTAACGTAATAACCTCAATTTTTTCCCCATTAAAATCAATTTTAAATGGACTTCCAATAGTAATAGTACGTGGACCCGCAAATGCTTTACCTTCACCTATCTTTCCAATACCATCTAGTATGCTATTATAACTCATCCCCTTTAACGCATTTCTACGTATACCGACATTATCTAAATCACCCTTACCTCTTATTGGTCCAATATCTTTTCCATCTACAAAGAAATTTGAACCTTTTATTTCAGCTTTTGAAGTTGTTTTAAACTTACCTGTTAACCCTAAGTCATCAGCATCTTCTTTTTTTATTACTAAACCATTTTTAGTTTTAAATCCTTCTATTTTTGTGGGGTTAGCATATCCGTTAGGGTATATGTAAACTAAATATGGTTTTATTGTAGATTTATTATTAACCGCTTTAGTACCTCCTTTACCTGGAATTGTTTCTTTATTTACTACTTCATATTGTTCAGCGTTCGGTTCTAAAGTAATTTTTCTAAATTCCTCACCTCTCTTACCATCACCTTGTCCATAAAAGTTATCTCCTTTTAATACCTTTATTTTTAAATCAAATCCTGTTTCTTCTTTAATTGCGTTAATTACAGCTTGTGCGTATTGATTAGCCCTCATATCGGCCAAATACTGATTCATTTCTTTAGGGTCAGTTTTACCGTTATATGGTTTTGCACTTGGGTGGTCTAATTTAGAATACCCACTTGGCCACTTTAATGACGGTCTAGCTGAATCGGCACTACCTTTAATTGTTACGTTAGTTAATTTATCCCCTCCACCAGCATTTATATATTTAATAAAATCGTTTACAATCTTCTTAAACTGTACATTAGCCTCAGGATACTTATCAAAGTAAGGCATAACCATATTATCCGCATATGGGAGACTACTTCCCTGTACGTTATATATTGGAATGGTAATCACTTCGTTAGGTGGTGTAGGTGGTGTGGGTGGTGTAATTATTTTACCTATTGACGAAATTTCTGTTAGATAATATATAAAAAAATCATATGAACTTACGTTAATGGCAACAGGATATAATTCATTTTGAGCTTTAAAATTCAGTATACCTGAGTCTTTACCCTCCCAACTAGGTGAGTATCTAAACGGGTTATTTTTTAATTGTTTATATTCATCTCTACTTATGGTACCATCTTTACGAAGTTGTTTAATCTCTTTTTTTTCTTCTTTACTTAATGCCCCACTTGGAGTTCCTCTATCTCCACCATAACCTTGTTCTTCAATTACTTTTTTAACGATATTTTCAATATCACCTTCCGTTAACTTAATTATTTTTTTGGCCATTTTAATGTATTTTTACTATAAATAGTTTCTTATTAGAAAAAAAGTATTTATATTTGTACCAAGAAACAAATGTTCTTTGAAAATATGGGGGCGAATGGAATTGATTGGCAGGGTCAGTTATACGGGGCACGTAGTCAAACTTCATCTATGACTTAAATCTATGATGGAAATTTTTTAGACGGCAACGTACTAAACAAAATGTCAGCTCTAGGTTTACTTAGAACTGAAGAAGTGGCTGTAGCGTAAGACGTTACACCACAACGGGTCGGGACATATAACCTAGGAACAGAAGTCTTACAAAGGTGGAAAAACGACCGAACCTGAAATCGAGTCGTACATCTATTGGTGATGGAGGATGTAAAAATTCAATCACATATTTCGGAATATTGAGAATCGATATTGACCTAAACGTGTAGTCCTTTATAGGTGGACTGAACAAGACGCGGGTTCGAATCCCGCCGCCTCCACCATTTAAGTGCCAATTAATAAATCTAATTTTAATTGGCATTTTTTTTTGCCGTTCCATAAAAAGGCTTATCTTTGTAGGGTAATCATCAGTAATCACCATAAAAAAAATATCATCATGACAGTAACAGGAATCAACATCGAAGAAAAAGTAAGAAACTACCAAGGAGCAAACACATTCATTCAAAAATTACAACCATCACTTTTAAAGTGGGGTCGTCTAACACCAAAACAATACGCAGTGGCAGAAAAACTAATCATGAAAGAAGTACGTTTAGGGGAAGTTAAAATTGAAGAACTACCTATGGAATTAAAAGCTATCGTACAATACACAGGAGAATCTAACTTCGTTAATGACCTAAAAGTTAAATACAAAAAATACCGTCAGTTGACTGAAAAACAAGTTTCTGCTGGTTACAAAGCGATTGACCGAGAGATTCAAAAAGACTCTCAAAAAGAGTTGAACATAAAATTGGTTGGTAACACAATCAAACTCGGTCGCAAAATCGCTCTAAGTATCAAAGAGAACTACGATATGGATTTCCACCCAATCTTAGTTGATGTTACAGAAGTGATGACTATCTCTAACAAAGCTTTCAAGTTGAAAGCTAAACTCACAAAGGACAACGCAGGTATCTGCAGATGTTGTGGACGAACTCTTACTGATGAGATGTCCCAAGTTACAGGTATCGGTCCGGTATGTGCAGGGTACGTAGGTGTTAAACACCCAAAGAACTCTAACGATGTTGCCAAGTTCAAAGAGGACATGTCCAACAAAATCGATGAAATCGGAGAATTCGAATTCTGGATTCCAAAACGAGCAATCATCGAATGGAAAGGGACGGCAGGAGTAATGTTGAGATGGTAGAAAGAGTGGGGGGAGTGATGACCCCCCATTTTATTTTAAATCTTCTTCAGTGGGTTCTGTTAATGAATTACCCGCACTCATGTAACGAGTCTGATAAGTATAATCTTCTTTAGTTGCAATAGCATTCAAATTAGACGTGTAGAGCTCTCTTAAATCTTTTCGGGGGTGAGTAGTCGTAACAGCAGATAAAAACTCGTCAGACACTATTATATTCTTTTTTAGGGTATCTAAATGGTCCTCCACTAACTTCCTTAACCCTTCCTTATTTAATATGTAAGTGTGTGTGTTATAAAAATAAGAAGGTCGTATGAAATGTTCTTTACCTATTTCGTAAGAACTATGTATGTTTGGGAAATTTCCATGTAATGGATTATGCGACATTAAACATAAATCCCATTGATAATCAATAAGTTCTTCGAATATAGACCATTGTAATGTACCGTCAGTTTCAAAATCATCCTCAAGTATCATTATGTTTTCATATCCATTTAAATAAGCGTCTTCCCAACACATAGTATGTGAAATCATACCACCAGCTTCACCATACGTAGTGGGTCTTTCCCACCAATGCCAATTAGGGTTTAAATCTGAAATATCCCAATTGTGGTATAACTCATAACCTAAATCAGTTTCAGTTTTTAAACGAGTACCTAAAAATGCATCAATAATGAATACTGGGGTGTTGTAAGGTAAAGGTATTTTACTCAACCTGTTGTATAGGTCTTGTATATATTCTTCACTATGGTCTAAAGAAATAACATATACTTGGTCTAATTTCATGGAAGTACTTTTTATTATAAAATATATTACTTACGAATAAATTAAAGGATTACCCATATAAAATTTAAAGCACCGTCACAAAAATACATATAAAGTTTTTAACCACAAAATTATAAGACCATTAAAATAAAAAAAGGTACCGTTTCCGATACCTTTTAATAGATTGAATTACCCCCTTTTTCTTAAAAAAGTTTATGAAAGCATATTATCTCTAATGTCTTTCAACTTTAATTCCATGTTGGAATTAACGTCCCCTATAACAGGCTTTAACTTATCGACAAACGTGTCTTCAAGTTTTTTGACCATATCTGAGTTGTCTGTACTCACCATTGAATATTTACTACCCATATCTTCGGAGTATGCTTGAGCTATTTTTTGAGCCAAAAATCTTGGGTCATTAAATAATTCCGATACTTCGTCCATTTCAGTGTTACCTATAGCACTAACTAATATTTCTTGTTCAATATCAGTAAGTTGTAACTTACTTTTTAAGTATTCAGCCAATTTTTCTTTAACTATGTCAAGAAAACGAGGACCTTCCTCATCAAACATTTGACTTAATACTTGAACCATATTTTCATTAATTACTTTCTGGTTAATACCATGAGACTTTAACGTTCTCACTTCATTAAACAGTACATTAAACGTTTTATTATTTTGTATTGTGGAGTGTTTATTTATATTTTTAGGTACCATAGAGAATCTACCTTTAACTATTTTTTCTTCAGTTAATGATACCTTTTTTTCTTCTTGTAAAATTTGAATGTTTCTTCTTATTGAATCTTGTATACCCATTTTATTAATCTTGTTTTTTCCAAACATGAAACGATTCTGTAAATTCAGAGCTTTTCACTTTTGTCTTTTTATAGTTTGAGTCTTCAACAGGTCTCTTAAATAAATATCCCTGACCTTTAAGTTTTTCTAATATCTCTTTTTGTTTTTTTGTAAAATCATTACCAACCTCATCAGAACTAACCAAAGACGCTAAACCTTTAAGTTCTTTTTGTTTCATAACCTCCTCATAAGGTTCTTCTTTAACTGGTTGATTAATAACTGATTTAGGTTCTTCGACCTCAACCTCTTTTTTAAATTCAATATCTTTATTGATATCTCCTTTAACTATTTCAAAATCCCTATCATCAGGACCATCGTTATTTTTAATTGAGAAGTACTGTGTCCCTACAAGACCACCTAATCCTTTTTCCTCACCAAACCCTAAATTAACATTAGAATCTTTTGGATATGAACCTAATTTAATTAGTTGACCATCTTCTTTATCAGAACCCTTAGCTCTCACTACGGCCATAACAAAACCTCTATCACCAACAATATTTTGACTATGTAAGTCTTTTAAATGTTGTTCGATATCTCTTTTATCTTGTAAATCAAATATTACTCTTTCTTTACCTTTTTCTGAAACAGTATAAAAATATATGTCTCTTAATTTTTCTTCTATTTTGTCTGATATTGATTTCATTTCTTTTTGTTCAAATAATTTATTTTCATGTAAAGATGTTGTGAAGTATTCTGTTAGTTTAATCCATCCCGGTTGACCACCTGCTTTTTCGTCATCATAAAAAAACCATTCACCATTTTCTTTCTTTAATTTAAATGGTTTATATTTACCATTTTCAACTCTACTTTCACCCTGAAAAAATAGTTCACCATTATTATCAAATAACGAGTCTTTAATTATTTTAGGTTGAGTATCACCTGATATATTTTTCCATATTGGAAAATCATCTATAATGGCACTTTTTTTAAATTTAGTACATATACCACCACCTTCTATTACGGGTTTACACAATTTTATTGACGCTTTGGTTGACGTTATACTACCTTCACTGTCGGTACATGCGATACAAAAATTAGATTTCCAATTAGTGGTTGGAGAATTATCGTCACCACCGTTATCATCATTGTCAGGTGTCGTATCATCAATTGGAGTACCATCCTCATTTTCCCAACCCTCATCATTATCTACTTGTTCAAATAATTTATTTTTCATGTCTTTCATCATTATTGTAACGTATTTATTTCTTTTTGTCGGTTTTTACCGTTTACGACTTTTATAACGTAAACTTTATCGTTCTTAATTTTAACTTCTAAAGGTATCCAATCGGTACCTGTAGTTGTAAATTTATAGTACGCCTTACCATTATCCCAATAAAGCTTTGATAATACGGTGCTTGGTAGGTCTTTGTATCTTTTTTTGATTTCCTTTTTTATCGCATTTGTTTTGGCAACTGTTTCCTGTGTATCATTGACGTTCGGGTTGTTCTTATCTTTACCTAACAATATTTCCTCCCCTTTTTCCGCCATTGCAATTACCTCCGGGTCTTTGATATCATCAACTTTCCACGTACTACCGTTAATTGCCGCCATAATAACATCGTCAATATAGGTAGTAAACAAAGGTATATCTAAAAGGTCACTAGGAAAAACCGACTGAGCCGCATTTGTCATAGCATCTATCATGTCTCCCTTCGAGCTCTCAAATTTATAATCCTCCGCACCAAACCATACTCTAGTAGCGTCTAATCCCGATTTTATCCAGAACCCTATTGCACCTAATACTGAAGCAATAGCTGGTAATAAAACAGTTGCGGTAAAAAATGTGGAAACAGCCCTTCGACCAATATTTGGGCCTATTCCACGACTAATAATTCTTTTAGCCACTTCTTCGGAAGTATATGGTGTTCCTTGTAAAATAAGGTTAAATATTCTTCTAAATTTGGTCCCATCCCATTTTTTAAAATTAAATAAGTCCGCATAAGCCCTTGTGGATTCTGCCATTCTACCCCTAAGTCCAGGTTGTATTGAACTATCATTTATCATATAATTTTCTATATTTTCTACCGCCCAATCTCGAAACTCTTCCTGTAGTTTAGGATTACTTACTAATTCTGGAGTATCACTTATTAAATCATCAATAATTGTATCCATGGCAAGTTTTTTATTTTTGACTGCGGACGCAGCCAAGTCCCTTATTCTTCTAAAATAATCCGACATCGCACTTGCGCCAGATTTGGGAAATTTGGTTTTATATGCTACCATTTCATCGACAATCTCTAACATTTCTTTTTCTATCTTAGAAAAACCTTTAAACATATTCTTATACGCAATCAATATAGTTCGTTGATTGTCACCCAACCACAATGACATTTTTGTACTAAGTTTCTGAAGGTTTGGGGTTAACGATTTTTTAGCCGTATTACTAGCCACTTTAAGTGTCTCATCCGCAGCTTTTACTGAATCAGCGACTTCCTTAGATATCTTAGGTATTAACGAGTCAGGTACCATATTACTATTTTTAACCGCCACCATCACATCTTCCATAACTGTATCATAAGCTTTCTGAAGACTAAAACCTTTTTCTTTTACTAAGTTTCTTATAGCGGTATCAGCATCCGTAACTAAATTACCAAGACTCTCGTATAATTTTTCAGAGTTATATATTGAATCAACAAGTTTTTCATAGACCTTAGGGTCTGTTTTTTTAGAAAGGTTTAAGACATCATCAATACTCTGCTTTAATGTTGTTGTGTTATCATTTAAACCCTTTATTTCTTTTTTAAGTAAAGTGGATAACTCATCTGAAACTTTAACTCCTCCAATAACTATTTCATCAGCGGCTGATTTTACTATTAGAGAAGGTCTCGGAGCGTTTTTTCCTACCTTTGCCCCCAACATCATTAAATCATCCCAAAACGATTCATTTATAATGGATTTTAAACCCATTATATCTTGTATTCTACTAACTTCAGTTATTATTTTTTTATTCTTCATTTTCTTGTTTTTTTAATATTTCTTCCATTTTTGCTATGGTATTTTTACCGACTATACCATCAAATCCTTTTTCGTCTAAATAATCGGACTGAAAATCCATAACAGCATATTCCGTATCGTCCCCAAAATCCGCATCTGGATTATCACTTAAATAAACTTTATTTTCGTCATCTTTAGTTTTTATTTTATTTAATAATGTTTGAATGTATTTCGTGGAGTTTCCTTTGTCCCCCCTTTGGATGGTACCCGTTCCATTTCTCAACATTTTAACGGTTATGTTATGACCACTTCTAAATGAAATGGTATCCTTTAAACTACTTCCAAGTTTATCTAAATCTATTTTTTCTGCTTCGGTTGGACCCTTACTATATGAAGCTATAAGCTCCCCACCTTCTTCAGTATTAGGAATTTTGTCTATTGATTTTTTAACCGCATCTTTGATTTTATCGATACCGTTTTTATTTTCAGTTCCGTCCTCATTCCATACTAAACTCCAAAGACCTTTACCCATTAATTTAAGGACCTCACCTATACCCTCATCATATGCCATATCCATTATTGCTCCATAATCTGAACCCATTTGTTTTGAAGTTCCGTCAGGTAGTTCTGCAATAAAATTTCTCATTCTACTTCTCTTTTCTTCACCAAGAGATTTACCTACACTGTAGGCCAACCAAATTTGGTCAAATGTATATGTAAGACCCACAGCTAAACCTAATCCTTTAGATAACTTCGCTAACGCATATAATTGTTTACCAAGAGGTAACTTAAGTAACATTGTCTTTGCTTTTAGTACCGAATATTTAAGTGTTTCTTTAGACAACAATGAAGCATTTTTTATACTCGCCTTTCTAAAAATTAGATATTTTTCTAAATCGGCTTTAGATAATTTTTCTAAACCTTCTTTCTTCGCAGTCTTAATTATCTTTACCATATCGTCAGGTGCACCCGCAACCCCCTGTAAAACCTTTAATTCGTACTTACCTAAACCTTTAAACATTCTAATTACCTTAAAAAACTCATCACCTGGAATTAAAGCTAAAGCCCCCGCCATTCCGGCTGAATAGTAATCTCTTTCCTCTACGTAAAGTGCGGTGTCGACAAGAGCCACACCACCTGCGGTAAGTAAAGCTGCGGTACTTAACCCACCTAAAGCTACTGCTACAGAACCTCCAGCGGTAAAAGGTGCCGCGGCAATCGCTGCAATAAAACCTAACCCTATAAGTCCCATTTCTACATAACCTAACGTCTCATGAGTACCTCTATTTTCGGCTTTAGGACCATAAAAAGAACTCCAATCATTCCAATCCATCTCATAAATTTCATCTAAGTACTTATCACTACTACAATAAATTGTTGTTGATGTACAATTACAAGATTTTACTTTACCACATAATTTTATAACGGCTCTTTCAGACTTGTATGGTAAGTAGTATTTACCATTTTTATATCGTGGTTCTTGAGGTTCTTTATTGGTAATATATAGTGACATTTCATCCTCAAGTTGTTCGGCTTCAGTTTTCTCTTTCGGTTTGGATTTTCCATAACTCTTATTTGACGTGAATGGGGCTGTCCCACCAGGAGACATACTCTGCCCCCCCATAGATTGTTCCATTAAAGTCTTAGACCTATCATAGTTCATTAAAACAACAATTTGTTTTAATTCTTCCGTTATTATTTTATTATTGTTATCCATTACTATATAAATATGTTAATTAAGGGGATTTGACTTACCTCTATTTATTCCTGTTTCCCACGTACCTGTGGAATCAATATGATTACCCTTACCTCTATTAACACCACTGTTCCATACAGCAACAGTTAATGTATTTGCGGGACCTCTACTTATTCCAGTTTCCCATGTTGTAACATTGGCATTTGTTGATGACGAATCGGCATCTCCACCACCGTCTTCTTGTTCTCCCATCTCTTCTTTGTCACCATAGATTTCAGGGTCTTTTAATCCGTATTTTTTAATCATCTCACCAGCAACTGAATTTGCTTCATCTTCAATAGGTCCACCAACGTTGGATACCTTACCTTCAAGGTCCCCTTTTTCATTTTGCATGTGATGTACTAACTCATGAGCAATAGAACGTAAAACGTCTACCAATGCCCTTCCTAAGGTAAAGACTCTTATTTCTGAGTTTTCAATTTCTTTTTCATTACCATCTTCGTATTTGTATACTGCGGTTGTCTTAATTCCGTCTTTATCATTTTGAAGTTTAACTTCAACGTCATTTTTGATATTAAGTTCTTTTTTTACGAAATCGACAAAGTCATCAATGGTCTTTTTCTCTGAGGAATCAAATTGTGATTCACCCTCAGATATAATTCCCATGATTCCCTTTATTCGTGATATTTCGTTTATTAAGTGACCCATAATTCAATAAATATTATAAAAAAGCATTATCTTCCATTGCAGTTAAATAAAAAGGCTTATCTTTGTATTAAATAAAATACATAAACATTATGAAAAATATACTATTCCTTTTATCTTTACTCATCACATTAGTTGGATGTGAGAAATACGAACTAGAAACTTACCCAACATTAGATGGTACATACCTTGTTAGTTTTATTAGACACGATGGTGTCAATACCTATGAAGGGTACGATGAAAATAATACAATATATGATGGTATGGTATCTACAACTATTGGTGATTTAAATGTTGGTACCGAAAAGGTTTCATTTAGTGGTAGAACTTTCTACAAAGGTTATCAAGTAACTCAAGGAAGTGATGATTGGACCGAATCATATTACTGTGAAGTGATTCAAGGAATCGATGGTTATTGGGATGATTTATTGATTGATTATGACGGACTCCCAAGGAACTTTATAATTGAAGAAGATGGTTTAGAACATTTGGTACTAAAATTTCCTAATCAACACTTGAATAATGGGGAAAATGTTAATATGTGGATTAGACTCTCAAGAGTAGGTCCTTAAATAGAAAAAGTGGTCAATCGACCACTTTTACTTTTTTAATATGTTTTGAACGTGTCTTATATTTCTAATAAACTTTTCAGGGTTTTCTTTTGCCCATTCCTTAATAGAATCAGGTAGTTTGGACTTCTTTAATTCTTCCATCACCACAACACTTAGACTCCTTTCTTTACCTCCTTTAGACTCAACCATAACGTCACCTAAAGACATTAATAAATCTCTCTTAAGTTTAGGTGTCTCAGCGGAGAAAGTTATTGAGAACTCATTATTTTCAGCCCACAACCTTAAATCTTTTAAGTTTAAAAACTTTTTTTCATCAAAAGGGAATTTTTTTAATAACCTATCAGGTGAAGTGTAAATACCGTATATTTTCATACTAGGACTCACTAATAGCGTTATTTTGTGCTCATCCATCCCAAAAAAAACAGGTTTCTTTAGAAAGATTCTACCTAATAATCTATTAATCATGTCAACCATAGAGTTGTTCTGTGGTTTTTCATTATCGTTATGTGGGGTAAATTTTCCTGACATAACTATAAATAGTCTTAATTGTATTCTTCGTCAGGTTTCCTATCGGGAAAAACAATATAATATTCATTTAAAAATGATAGTAGTATTTCTTCATCAATAAACTGCTCATCCACCTCTTCAAGTTCATCGTTCCATGTTTCCATACCGTCAAAATCCATGTCATAGTCATCAAAAATATCTGTAGTCATATCGATATTATAACCAAACTCTTCAACATAATGATATTCAATAGTATCGGATACGATATTATCATTGTTTAACACTTGAAACTCGACTTTTAGTATATTATTACTTTTATTTATATATGAACTTATAATTTCTATAATTTCCATTTCCTTAATTAAATAAATCGTTTATTTTATATACAAATATCTAAAAAATGACAAAACACCTAATAGAACTACTTGATTATGATTTTATTGACGGAACATTAAACATAATGTTTTCACTAAATAATGAAGAAGGATACAGAGAAATAGAAATTTGTGAAGGAGACTTCTCAGATTATATTGAATCAATAGGAAATTTAGAAGTATTTAGTGACGAATGGGATTACGCAACAGAAAGTCATTACACCAAAGATTGGGTTATATCATATGATGAGTATATTGAAGATTATTTAGAGAAGAATGATTTACTAGAATTTATTATTGACTACTTTTCAGATAAGGATTATCCTGAACTAATAATAGAATAACATATGAGAGTTAACACATTAATAATTGATGATTTCTATATCAATCCTGATGAGGTACGAGAATACGCCTTAACTCAAGACTTTGATGTAGATGGTAATTACCCTGGTCATCGTACAGTTTCACATTTAGATGACGACTTAAAAGATAGTTTACAGAGTTTAGTGGAACCCTTTGCCGGTAAAATTACATATTGGGGTGGTGACTATTCAGGTAGTTTTCAATACACAACATCAGAAGACCGTTCTTGGATACATTCAGATAGTACCACAGGATGGGCAGCAGTATTATATTTAACTCCCGATGCACCTGTAAGTTCAGGTACGGGACTATATAAACATAAAGAAACAGGTCTTTGTGGTTGGGATAATACTAAACATACTGAGGAAGAAACTTCATTGGCCCCTCATATGTCAGAAGCCAGAGATTATACTAAATGGGACTTGGTCGATAGATTAGGTAATAAATTTAATCGTTTAGTAATGTATCGTTCAGATAACTATCACGTATCAATGGATTACTTTGGTAAAGATAAGTATGATGGTAGATTGTTTCAGGTATTCTTTTTTACAACTGAATACTAATTATAAATTAAAATATGAAAGATTTAATTAACCCTAATTTAGACTTAAAAAAAATACATAAATCCTTTAAAGAGAAGGGTTATGTTGTTATAGATAACTACTTAAAAGATGAAGTCGCTGAAAATTTAAATAATTTCTTTAGTTATGAAATGCCCACTGATTGGTGGTCAATAGCTACGTTTCCGTCTAAAGATATTGATGGAGTTAGTTATTTTAGAAATACACCTGAAGAATACAATAACATACAGAAAGCAAGACAATACTCCACAGACTCTTTTGGTAGAAATGAATTTTCATATTCTTTTCATCGAACTTTAGATAATCATTTTGATGATTGTGATTGTACTGAGTGTCAAATTAGAAAGTTTTTGAATGGTAATGAATCTCACGACTTAGTCTCAAAAGTAACTGATTTAACAATTACGGGCTCTAATGAGGTTTTCGCAGCTTGTTATGTTCCTGGTGATTTTTTATCACCACATCAAGATAGTCCCAACGGTATTATCGGTTTCGTTTTACAATTAACTAAAGATTGGAAACCGGAATATGGTGGATTACTACATTTTTTAAATGATGATGGGGATGTCGTTGAAAATGTTGAGACACCTAAATTTAATAGTTTAACACTATTCTTACTACCTGAAGATAAAGGTAAACTACATTATGTTTCCCACGTAAACCCAGGAACACCTGAGATACGATTATCCCTCACTGGTTGGTATAGGAATTAATTCGGGGTGTAAGTCAAAAACCATTTTTATTAATGTTTCTAAACAGTAACATTCCTTACCTGATTGGTCGTAAATTAATTGACCATCCACCACACTAATTATTCTAGGGTTAAATTGGTGATGTTTGTAATCCCATATTATACTATCGTTCAACCCAAAATATTCCATAATTTTTGGATTCTCATTTATAGTGGTTTGGAAAAATACTACTTCAGGAAATTCGTCATTTAAATTTTTATTTACACTTTCTATTTTATCATTAAAAGGTTTAATACTTAAAGTAGAGTCTTCTTGACCTTCCTTAAATAAAAACCATATAATCTTATGGTGTTTAGTTATGTGTTCAAATAGATTATTATCGTTTACGTTATATACCATTATCTAAAAGTTTTTCCCGTTACATTTAAAGTTATTGTACGTTTTACGCCTGAAAGTATAGGTGTGGTTCTTTGTAGTAAGTAAGATGGGAATATGACCACATCTCCGACACTAAACTTAGGTCGTAATATTTCATAACCACAATTAAACTCAGTTTCTCCACCATTATATTCTTCTTTAAGAGATAAATGTAGAGTTACTGATAATTTATTAGTATTTGAATTTACTATATCAGAATACCATAAGTAATGACCACTATTATCTGTATAGGTATTATACTCCATAAATTGATTAATACCATCCACATTAAAATTCCAACCCATTTCCTGATTAGCGCTAACAGATAAATCATAAATTTTATCATAAATCCATGAAGTCTCATCATTTATTGGTAAGTAACTAACGCTATTTCTTCTTTTCATATCAACAGAAATATCGGAATAATCCAATTCGTTAATTTCTGAATCTAATTTTTCACATATTAATATTATATCATTAATTTCTTTATCATTAAATATTTCTTTATAATAGTAGTAATTTAACATATCGGGGATAGTATCGATAGTTTCGGTTTTGGCGGTAAAATTTGTTTTAGACATAGATTTCTATTATATTATTATTATCTTTATAAAATAAAAGTAAGTGACCTATGACAGATATCAATATAAGTAATTATTATTTTAAAGCTGAAAATGTTTTATTTTCATGTACTAACCTATCTCAAGTAAAAAATTCATTAAACTATATTAAACTTTACTATAAGTTAACGGGAGATTATTGTGGGTACACAATTTTAGTTAGAAAGTACCATAAACTACTAAATGAGTTAAGTACGAATGATTAATCAAAAAATAATTGATAGTTTTTTATTTTATAATGAATTAGATTTACTAGAATTAAGACTTGAAGAGTTGTATGACCATGTTGACTTATTTTTAATTGTAGAGTCAACTAAAACTTTTACGGGAAAGGATAAACCATTATATTTTAAAGAGAATATTAATCGTTTTTCAAAGTGGAAAGATAAGATAAAACATTATATTGTTAAAGATACTCCAACAATAGTTAGTGAAAATATAATACAATCCCACACCACTATTGATTCTCAAAAAACTATAGAGTTCTATCGAGAGTCACACCAAAGAAACTCTATAGGTTTAGCACTAAAAGAATTAAAACTTAATTTTGAAGACATTATTATAGTTTCCGATGTTGATGAATTTCCTAATCATAAAATTTTTAACAAATTATCTGATGATTTACCATATGGTCCTGTAATTTTTAAACAAAAATGGTTAGTATGGAATACTAAATTAGAAAAAATGCATTACTGGTTAGGTTCTACCGCTTTTTATTACTCTCATTATATATCAAATAATAAAATATTTCAAAAAATTAGAGATGATAGATGGTCAGAGTATGAAGACACCCGTTTCACAATTAAAGAGAATGGGGGGTTCCATTTCTCTTGGTTTGGGGATTTTAATTTTATAAGACAGAAATTAAATGCTTTCTCACACACCGAACTATTGACTGAATTTTGGGACGATGATAATAACATCACTAACTTAATTAAAGATATGTACGCGTCGAATGGTATAGATAAAGATGGTATCACCGGTAAACTAAAACCTTTTACTCAAGATAATTATGATTTACCTAAAATATGGGATAAGATTAAAAACACAGAAATTAACATTAAACAACCAAAAATTTACGATTGTTTTTTATTTGACCATGAATTAGATATGTTAAATTTGAGGTTACATGAGATGAATAACTATGTTGACCATTTCATATTAATCGAATCTAGAAATAGTCATACAGGTAAAGATAAAGAGTTATTTTTTCAAAAACATAAAGGTTTATTTTCTAAATTTTTACACAAAATTGAACATGTAGTGATTGATTTACCAAATGAAATTTTATATGAACCTCACCCATTAGGTGTAAATGACGAGGATAATCTCAATAAATTTAGAGAAAACTATAATAGAAACGCAATAAAAGATACTTTAGAAAGAATATTACCTAACGATGATGATGTAATATTAATCTCAGATGTGGATGAAATATGGGACAATGACATACTGAGTAGACTTAAAAATAATCAAGTAACTTTTGACACTTTTAAAACTATACTTCAAAGATGGCACTATTGGAATTTTAAATGGGATTTTGAAAATATGTTTTGGCCAGGACCCGCCTTTTGTAGATGGTCTTATTTAAAGAGTACAACACCACAAAAAATAAGAAATGTTAGGTATGAACAAGAAACACATCTTAATGATATTAATGGGTGGCATTTATCATGGTTTGGTAATGTTGAATGTAATATGCATAAATTAAGAAATACCCATCACCAAGAATTAAATATACATGATAAAGAATCAGTACGTAATATGATTAATAATGGTTATCTATTTGATGGTGAAAAAATGGTTAGTTTAGAATGGGACTACTACCCAAAATATAGACATTTGATTGAAGATGGTAAGTTATATAAAAATATTCATGAATAAAAAAAGGACGGTTAAAACCGTCCTTTAATAATTTTCGAATAGAACCGAAAGTTATTTATTAATTAAATTTATTAAATCTATTAAACATTTCTCTTATTGTTTTTCTATCCTTATCAAACGACTCATGTAAGTCCTCATCAACTTCTTCGTACATAGAACCACATTCCACACATTCACCTTCATCAAGTTCAGAACCACACTGTTCACAAGTATCACACTCTTCACCCATCTCTTTTGATAATGAAAAAATCTTACCAATAGGTTTATCCATTTTAGCTACGGTTACTAAACTTTCGTCAGTCTCACCACAACCCTCACACATTTCTTCATCTATTGTCTTCGAGTCTGTTTCAACAAAACCTATTGACATGTTGGTAGCTTGTTCACCGTATACATCAGCATCACCACCCTGTGAATCAAACTCATACGCGGAATCTTCATCATTAAATTTTTCTTTTCCGTCCATGTGAGTATCCATCATACTCTCCTCATCATGATATTCTGCGGGTGACATATCACCACCAAACATTTTCATTATGGAATCAATATCTAAACCATATGAATCATCAGAATAGGAACCATCAAATTGTTCAGGTCCACCTGAATCATAATCGTAAGCTGAATCCACATTAGATAAATCCATGTCGTTTGCTTCCATTTCGTTAGTTTCTTTTTTTGATTCTACCTTCGATTCATTCACATTATGATTACGATAAGTTTTTACGTTACCTTGATTATCAACAGTGATACCCCCATCGTCTTTAATACTATTATCAACCGTTAATGGTTGTAAATTACTTGGTACGTTACCTGTGGCATAACCATTATAAAATGATGAATGATTTTGAAGAATAGAATTTCTTTCTTCGTCTGATATTGTCATATAATTTCTCATAATCTTTGTTTTTACTATAAATATGTTGATATATTCATTTCTCGTTTGACATAGTAAACGGATTAAGTTATATTTTAAATAAAAACTATGAATAGAGAAGAAATAGATGAAATTGCTGAAGGGGCAATTGTTATGGACGGTTTTGATGATTGTATCGTTGGAGTTAGTGAAGAATTTGGTCGTGGAACAAGAATTGTGTATTCAAAACAACGTATTATTCAAAAAATGGTAAAAACTGACCTTATGACTGAGGAAGAGGCCAATGAATATTTTTATTTTAATATGGTGGGCGGACATTTTGGAGAAAGAAACCCAATTTTCTTGACCACTTCTATGGCAGTTTAATATTTTATCCGTATATTTGTTTTAACAAAAAAACATGATATGTCAGATTTTATAGAACAATTTACAAAGGATAAAGGGGTAAGGGACTTAATTAAACGTAAAACTTTAAAGTCCACAAACTTAAGTCAGTCTTGGAGATACGATTCTCACGACTTGACTTTCAGAGTTACTCACATTAAGAGACATAGTCAATGGAGTACCTCATTGTTTGTTAATGTTGCAGTTTCTGGCGGATTGAAAGGTTGGGGTTGGAGAACCGATAAAAATGGTTTATGTAATATTAATAATACTCGCGACTTTCGTAGTGCTATCTCAAGAAATCGTGAGATTAGACGTTTTGTTGAAAAGTCGGTAGCACATGAACTTAAACTTTTTGGGGTTAAATCTTGGGAAGTTAATATTGGTAGGTTAAATATTAAAGAATCTATTTAATTATCTACCAAACATCATCATATAGTATTTAAGAGCCTTACTTGTTAAGGTTCTTATTTTTTTCTCTAAATTTCTATTTGAATAGTCTTCGGTCCCTTCATCTACAACCATTTTCATAGCCATTCTAATAAATTCATCTCTTGTTTGTTGAGACATCTTCATCAACTCCTCAACCATATCTTCATCATATTCTCTACCTGACTTCATTTCTTCAAATTCAATAAATTTTTGAAGATATTTTGGTCCTGAGACTAGAAATTGACCTGATTCTAACATATTAACTAAACCTGACTCCCTAATCTTACTTAAAAAGTCAAAGAATATTTTTTCATTAGAATACTTAAATATTTCTTTAAGACTTATCAGGTTATCTAAGTTTGGGTTATTATGAGCTTCTTTGATATTTGTTTTTAAATCACTCTCCATCATCCATATGTCTTCTGAAGACACTAAAGACAATGATGAACCATTTTCCCATTCAACGGAAATTATCTCCTCACCCTCATCAAACGGGTCTTTAGTGACGTTATTTACCACACCTTTAGTACCACCAGGAACTGGTGAATATGGGTCCTTCATATAAATTAAAATTATATTATCACCTTCCTTTACACTTGGATTTACATCTTTAGCCATTTAAAGTCTTTTAAAATAAATATAACGTTTAACAGTTTAGTATTAGTTACATATTTATAATAAAACATTACAAGTGAAAGTTTTAGTTACAGAAGAACAATATCAAGTATTATTAAACGAGAGAATCGGAGAACAAGTAACGTCTACCTTAAAAAGGTTAGATAAATTACTTAAAAAAATAATTACAGACGTAAAACAACAATTTGGTATTAGTACTAAATTTGCCCTGACTTACGGAGCTGGTATTGGTGCACTTATGGAACCTGTTGAAAAATACCTTAATGGTGAGTTTACAGGTTTAGAATCTTGGCAGGTATCCTCATTGGTCATTGCCGCAATATCTATAGTTTATTTTGAAGGTAAAGAGTATGATAAACTCAGAGAGGATATTGAACAACAAGGTTTAGATGATGAATTAAAGTCTGCGGTTAGTAAAACAGAACAACTTAAAGATAAATTTAGTGCAATGTTAACCATTCTCGGTATAAGTGTGTACAGAGGTGCAGATATATTAGCGTACACTTTTTTATTACCTATTTTAGGTATGATTATTAATGTCGCTAATACCTTTGGTTTTGATTCTGTAGAAATGGCGACATTAACAACGTCATTAGTTCATTCAGGTCTTATAACTGTTTCGTCAGTAGTCTTTAGAGACGTAATGCAAAAAATAGCTAGTAAGTTATCTAGTCGATACCGATAAAATTAAAATCTTTATCGACCTCATAGTAGTGTACACTCATAGAATAGTATAGGTCTTTAACTTTATTTTTTTCTCTTAGTTTACCAATCTGTTTTCTTTTGTCAGATTCACCCATCATTATACCAATAACTTTTTTACCTTTTGGTGGTTTATATTCGGTCGGTAAACTAACAGTGACAGGTACCGGTTTAATAAAATCTAAAATACTATTAATTAATTTTGTTTTCGTACCTGTACGGTGAAGAGAGTACTCCTTACAGATTAGTTTAATTTCAACTAATGATAACTTCTTTAAATTTTCTCGTGTGTGTTCCATATAACAAATATACGGATTTAATTGTGATAAAAAAAATATAATATAATTTAATCGGGATAATGTTCTATATTCTTTACACTAAACCAATTATATTCGAAACCATATTTTGCTTTAGCGTTATATTCATCATTGTGATTAGTCCAATCAAAACTACATGAACTTAAAAAACCAACCATATCATCACCCTCATCAGCGGCGGTTTTAGATACAAATTCCATATTTTCATTTAAGTGATAATCACCAAATGTATTTATCACTGCAGATAAAATTTCATCTAAGGCTTTACATAATGGTCCGTGGTCTGGGTCATCTACCATGAAAGGAATTTCAACTTCAAAATAAACTGTACCGTTTTGATTGGCACCATATATTTTAGTTATTAAATTTGTAGCCTTTAATTTCCTAAGTAGTGGGGATTTACTTTCAACTACGTACAATAGTATTTGTACGGCCCTTCTAGCAACTCCTCTAAATTCTTCTTCACTTTTAAATTCCATATCTTTTTTCGTATTCATCAGATAAGAAAGAGATTAACTCTAACGAATCTTTATCATTTAGTTGATGTGCGTACTGACTTCTTTTAAACCAATCACCTATAACTTGTTTAATTGGTTGATTACGAAGTTTAGCGACTCTTATAATACCTTTAAGTTCTGCTGGTATTTCGTGACTTTGTTTATAATACTCTTTACCTGTTGGGTCTTCATCCCCCTCTTCTTTAAAATGTATTTCATTATCAGGTCTCATATAATTTTCTTGAAATATGTGTTCTATTTCGTGAGCAACTACGTCATTTATATCTGCAATTAAATCATACATAAGTGAAGGGTAATGCTTAGGATTAATAATTATTATTATCGAAATCGTATCTCCGTCAGACATTAACGCTCCATTAATCATGTAGGGTTCCTTTATACTATAATCGGCATTGTAGGTTAATTCTATAGAGAATGACGGTATATTGTACGACCTACTTATGTTTAACTTTTTAAAGTCATTATCAAAGTCATATTCAATTTCATTAGTCTCAGTAATGTCTTCAGGTAAAAAGTATTCACCATAATTTTCACTTTTAACAATATTTGTTATGTCCCTAACTATACGTCTAATTGGTTCATTAATACCCTTAGCCTCATTTATAATGTTAGATTCATTAATGGATTCTTTAACTGTTAATAGTAACTCATTTGTAATAGTTTCGGGGTTTTCATCTTCATAAAAACCTGTTTTTATTCTAAAATAGTTGTTCTTACCTAAATTACGTGCGTAAGATTCAGAACCCACACTATTAGTTATAGTTTCTATAATACCGTCATAATAATCTTGAAATTCATTACTTATCATACTAATAAATATATCAGTATCTGTTAAGTAGAAAAGGAATTGATAAACCCGCACCAAATTCTATAGTATTAGAAACATTTAGAATCAAAGCGATGTCTATTGAACGTGAATTTTGAGTAATAAGTTTAATTGGGTGTAGTCTAATCATTACATCAGGGTAAAAATTAGCAGGTTCACTGGTATAAAGAACCATTTTACCTCCAACCCCTACATTGATACCGTTTCTTAAAAATCCGTAATTAATACCTAACCTATTTGGGTAAGCACCTGTTTGATTTATAATCGGAACCCCACCAGTGTTAATTATATTTAATTGAGCTGTAGTATATATTCCCCATGGGGCATATGGATTACGACTATTGATTACAGATGTGTTAATATTATCTGTGGAAAGAAATAAATCCCCACTATTAAATAATACACCAACCGTAGATGATTGTGAATAAACATTAGATATTGTCAGAAAAAATGTAATAATAATTGTAGTAAATCTCATAAGTGTTTTTATTTTAATAAAACAAATATAACTACAAAAATCTAAATAAACAAATTACAGACTCTTTAACATTTCAATTAAAGGTGGGTAAGGGTAAACGTCAAATTTGTCCTTACGATAATTGGTATGACTCCATATACCAACACCTCCATGATTTGCTAACTTGTTAAATTCAAATGGCCCCCAATCACTTCTATCAGCATCATTGTATGTTCTTACCGCATACTTGGTATTTCCCCCGTTAAGCCCATCTTCGGTTAAAACTTTACCATTTAATCCTAAGTAACCTTTTTCATTTAAAAATTGTTGTTTCTCCAAAACACTTAAACTTTTAAATGATTGTTTAGTGTCAAATAGTTCAACCATACCTTTACAAACATCGATACCATATTCTAAACTATATTTATCTATCAAAAATTTAACAGACTCTATTTGTTTATCGGTGTATTTCTGATAATATCTATATCCTCTCCAATTTTTACCTAAATCTATAACATCTTCTTCAGGTACTTTACTATTAACGTATGTGAAATACTCCCCCTTAACTGATTTAACTAATGGTCCATAGTTACAAATTTCAATACCTATGGATTGTTCATTTAACTCCCTATTATTAGAATTTTTGGTACCTAAATGATGTGCCCATTGTTCAACAGGTAACCCTTGTACTATAATACCATCCCAATCGGTATTACCATCTCTAGTTGATTTTCCCCCAATAACAAATTGAGTAGCAACTCTTAATGGTCTACCACCTTTAGTCCTGTCTCTATCCCATGAACTAAATACCCAATCTGGTCTGTGACTACCTGCCGTGTGATGTAAAACTATAGTCTTTTTGTCTGTTTTATTTGAATAATACTCATCCCCCTCTAAATATTGTTTTTTTATATCAATTTTTTTCATATCTTTGTCTATGTATAATAATAAATATAACTATGAACAATATTAATTTTTTTGCAGATAGACTTAGAAAAATTGGTAACGAAGCGCTAAAGGAAGCCTTGTACCTAAATTTGAATGTTAACGATGTTTTATTGTCGTATGAAATTGCGGGAATCCCTTCACCAATTATGATTAAGAGAAATACGTGGGCCGACATTGAAAGAGGGTGGGGTAACGGTTATGTTAAAATTATTCCATCACATAAAGACTACGGAAAGGGTTATGACGATATTGATGTAAGTGTACATGGAGGTTTAACATTTTCAGAAATCATACCATCAGGTGATGAATGGCCCGAAGGTCATTGGGTAGGTTTCGATACTGCACACTCAAATGACGACCTTACATCGTGGCCTAAAGAATTGGTTTTAGATGAGACTAAAGATTTATTTAGTCAAATTTATAAAATTAAAAGATAGCGAATTTATGAAGATTTTATTTAAACTATTTTTAATAATTTTAACTTTACCATTACATAGTCAAACATTAACTATTGAGAATGATACTATAAAAACTGATATATTTGATGTTGTATATTCTGAAGAATTAGAACAGCCCTTATGGATATCATACAAAGTATTATGTCCGATGGGAACTCAAAGTAGAAGTGGTTTAAATTTCTATACAAATGATAGTATTCAAACTTCAAATAATCAGGATTATAAAGACAATGTTTGGGATAGAGGTCATTTAGCTCCCGCAGCAGCATTTAACTGTGATAGGGAAACACTTAAAAAAACATTTACATATTTAAATTGCGTTCTACAACATGAAGGATTAAATCGTGGACCGTGGAGAGAGTTAGAAGAATTTGAAAGAGGGTTATCAAAAGTTTATGATAATGTTTGGGTAGAAATTATAGTAAAGTTCGAAGGTGAACTTGAAAAAGTATTAGGGGGAGCAACAATTCCTTCAGGGTTTTTAAAGACCATAAAATTTGACAATAAGGAAATAATGTTTTACTTTCCTAATATTGATGTCTCTGGTCAGGACTGGGGACACTTTAAAGTAATGAATTAAAATGAGTAAAAAACCAATGGAATTATTAAATACACATCCAATAAAAAAATCTGATTTAGGATTCCACGGTAACTTATTTGGAGGTAAATTATTAGCTTGGTTAGATGCAAGTGCGGCAGCATTTGCTATGCAAGTCGCCGATACACCACGAATGGTTACTGTCAAGATTGATGAATGTGTTTTTAAAAAACCAGCTAAAGAGGGTCAACTAATAAAAATGTATGGTGAGGTAGAAAGTATTGGTATCACATCGTTAACTCTTTACATGGAGGCACGTTCACATAATGTTTACTCAGGTAATCAAACAATTATATTATCAACTAAAATTAAATTCGTTAGAATTGATGAAACGGGGGACCCCATCCCAATATCTCAAAGGGTTAAAAATAAATACATTAAATAAATTAAATAACAAAAAAAATGAAAGTAGAAAAAGGTAACAATGTTAAAGTTCACTACACAGGAACTTTAGAAGATGGTCAAGAATTTGACAGTTCACGTAAACGTGGAGAAACCCTTAATTTTGCAGTTGGAACTGGGCAAATGATAGCTGGTTTTGACGCCGCAGTTGAAGGTATGGAAGTTGGTGAAGTAAAAGATGTGACTTTAGACCCAACTCAAGCATATGGTGAAAGAAAAGAGGAGGCGGTAATGCCGGTTAATCGTAAGAACTTTCCTGAGGACTTTAAAGTTGAAATAGGTGGTATGGTTCAAGGTCAAACTGAGCAAGGTATGCCAATTCAAGCAACTATCGTAGGTGAAGATGAAGAAAATCTAATTTTAGATATGAATCACCCACTCGCTGGTAAGTCACTAAACTTTAATATTGAATTAGTAGAAATAGGAGAATAATGGTTTATTGGTTTACAGGACAACCGTCACATGGTAAGACCGTGTTGGCTAACATGTTTAAAAAAACCCATCTTCCTAATGCTTTTCGCATCGATGGGGATGAAATGAGAGAACTATTCACTAACAAGGATTATTCTATTAAAGGGAGAGTAACTAATGTAGATGCGGCACAGAAAATTTCACATTATTTACACAATCAAGGTGATGACGTGATAGTTTCTTTAGTTTCACCTTATATTGACCAAAGAGAAGAGTTTAAAAAACTATTAGGTAAAGATTTAGTTGAAATATATGTTCACACATCAGAACCTAGAGAAAGAGACCATTTTAGGTCTGACGCATATGTATCACCTAAGGAAAACTTTATTGATATAGATACGACCATAGATACACCTGAAGAGTCACTTCAAAGAATTATAACAGAATTAGGATGGTAGATAAGAAATCCACAATATTTTGTGACATAGATGGTACGATATTCAAATATAGAAAGTTTGAAACTTATGAAACCTCATCTGTAGATGTTTTACCTGAAGTAAAAGAAAAGTTAGAGTCGTGGAGTAAAGAAGGTCATATGGTAATTTTAACTACCGCACGACCCGATTATCTCTACGACCATACTGTTAAAGAATTACAAGAGAACGGAATATTCTATGACCGTTTAATAACAGGAATTGAGAGGGGGCCGAGAATCTTAATTAATGATATGGACCCTAATAAACCAGGTCAAAGAGCGTTTGGAGTAAACCTTAATAGAAATGAAGGATTCAAAGGTATCGATTGGTCTAATTATATTTAAATTTAAATTATGAGTGATTGGAGTAGTAAATTTCACGTAGAGTCATCAATACCTGCTAGAGATGGTCAGTATGCGATGTTCGTAGGTAGATGGCAACCTTTACATAAAGGCCATCAAGAGTTATTTAAACAGGCGATGGATAAAGGTAAAAATGTTTTAATCTGTATTAGAGACGGAAAACCTAACGAAAAAAATCCATTTACAGCGACAGAAGTTAAAGAAAATATTATGAATCATTATTCTTCTGAAGTCGAATCAGGTAAAGTATCAGTAACTATTATTCCTGATATTTGTTCAATTGAATTTGGTAGAGGAGTTGGTTATGATATAATTGAACACACACCCCCTTCTGAGATTGGAGATATCTCAGCAACTAAGATTCGTAAAGAAATGGGTCTTTAAAGTCAAAAATCAATTTATTACGGCTCATTTTTAATTTAAATGGGTCGTATTTAACTAATTATCGAGCCAAAAAAAAAATATGAAATTTAATAAGAAAGAATTGTTTTATTACTGTAATCATGAATTACGTTATAAAAAATTAAATAAGATAAAAATACTTATTCCTTCATTAACCCTATTAATTATATTTTTATCCGTATTGTTAATACCTATTAATAAATCTTTAAGTAGTGATATTACAAATACTACTGATTTTGAATCTAATATCTCAGTAATTAATATTAACGATACTTTAAATAATTTCTCGGAAGATAAACTGATAGAAATGTTAGTTTCATTAAACGTTAAGTTTCCACATATAGTATTAGCACAATCTAAGCTTGAGACAGGTAATTACTCTTCTAAAATATTTAAGGAGAACAATAACCTTTTTGGTATGAAAGAGGCTAGAGTAAGAATACACACATCTAAGGGTACTCAATTTAATCACGCGTATTACAGTCACTGGAGAGAATCAGTTTATGATTACGCATTCTATCAATGTCGTTATTTATCGACATTACATACTGAAGATGAATACTACACTTATTTATCAAAGTCATACGCTGAGGCCACAAATTATGTAAACATATTAAAATCTATGGTTATAAAAGAAAAATTAAAAGATAAATTTTTTTAATCGAAATACTATGTTTATATTAGCCAAAAGAAATAAAATGAAAATCACATTCATATCTGATACCCATACAAAACATCATCAGGTAACGTCACAGTTACCAGGTGGTGATTTACTAATTCATGCGGGTGATTTTACTTCACGAGGTTATGAACATGAAGTTGATGGTTTTATGAACTGGTTTAACGATTTGGATAATTACACTAATAAAATTGTAATTGCTGGTAACCACGACCTTATATTTGAGGATGACCCAACATTATCCAAAGATATCCTTTCTTATTACCCTAACGTAAGTTATCTTCAAGATGACTTAGAGATTATTGGTAATGATTATCAATCATCTGTCAAAGTTTGGGGTACTCCGTGGCAACCTGAGTTTTATAACTGGGCATTCAATCTACCACGTAATGGTGAAGAATTAAAAAATAAATGGAGTATGATTCCTAATGATATTGATATCCTTATCACCCATGGACCACCTAAGGGGTGTTTAGATACCGTAGTAGGTCGATATGAGAATCTTGGGTGTGAATTATTGACAGAACGATTAAAGGTCGTTAAACCTAAGATACACGTTTTTGGTCATATTCATAGCGGATATGGTTATAAGTTCAATAATGGAACTCATTACATCAACGCATCAGTATTAGGTGAAGATTATATTTTTAAAAACAAACCCTTAACTGTGGAGTGGGACCCAAATACAAATAAAATTAAATTTTTAGATTATTAAATAAAATGAAATACAAATTAGAAGTTTACGGATGGTCAATGGAGGCGATGGGACATTCATTAAATGACCAACAATTAGAGGATGTAGATATCCTCATGAAAGACAATAACTGTGATGAACTATGGCAGATTAGGTCTGAGTTAGAAGACGTTGTTGACGATATGTGGGGTCCCGATTTATTTCATATGAACGCACCTTTTTATAACGGTAGTACGTTCTTTAGAGTTGTAGATGAAAATGAAAAAGTAGTTTTAGAGTTTAATGAGGAAGATTTAGGTGACATATATGAAAATGTTGAGGATGTTGATGATTTATACCCTTATGAATCCTATTTTGCATCACCTAATTACCGTAACGATGGTGTTAAACATATTATGTTAGTTGTTGATGAAAATAAAGGTGGATTTTGTGAAATGTTATTTGAATCTAACGAAGAACTTAAACCTGAAGATTTTTCTGTAATGGGAGGTGGTATTGACACACCTTTAGGTGAGTGGGATTTTATTTCACGTATCTTTTTCAAAGATACGCTACTTGAGATTGATGATTGGTTAGATAATCGAGGTAAATCCGCAACATTAGAGATTTATGCTGAAGATGGGAGAATCATACATTAATGAAACTAACTAAAATTAAATTAAATAGTCAGAATCGTATGTTACGTATTGGTTTTGGTTTAAATAAAGGGAATAAATTCTTTAGAATTGATTTATGGTGGATAGGTTACAGATTATCCTAAAATAAAATTTGACAATTGAACTAACTTAACTATATTTGTAGAGTACAAACAAGTACAAAACTATTTTAAAAATGAATAAACGAAATACACATAATATAATATTAAGAAACTTATCAAGGATAAGAATCTTTAGTGTTATGTAATAGTTCGGTAAAACATAATGTAAAAAATAGACCTAAAGCTATGAAAAAGAAGAAGCCCGAACAGAGATGTTCGGGTTTTTTGTTTTATATTAGTAGTGTTCTTTGACATCAAGATTAAGTAACGACACAGTATTCGGTAAAATACTGACCTCTTAGCTCAGCTGGTAGAGCATCACACTTTTAATGTGAGGGTCCAGGGTTCGAGCCCCTGAGGGGTCACTATCACCAATACTGAATCGAGTTTTGCGCCTCTACATAAAATATAGGTGTTTTCAACATGGGGATGTAGCTCAGTTGGTTAGAGCAGGACTCTTATATGGTCAAGGTCGTAGGTTCAATTCCTACCGTCCCTACAATTAAATTAATTTAATAAAATAGTTGTTACTTAATCATTTGTACCGTACATTTACATTATTGAAAGATAGAGATGCCGTTGTGATGGAATTGGTAGACATGACAGACTTAAAATCTGTTGGGCTGAAAGCCCGTGGCGGTTCGAGTCCGCCCAGCGGTACACAGATAGGGAGTTATTCAATACGCGTTGGAACTAAATGACTTTAAAATAGAACCCTATCTTTTACATGCACCCATAGCTCAGCTGGATAGAGCATCTGCCTTCTAAGCAGACGGTCTCAGGTTCGAATCCTGATGGGTGTACACGAGTCACTGTTAATGACTAATGTATCACACATGATGAGAAATGGAGTAACATCCATAGTGAAAAGAAGGAGGATAAATTGCCCCTAGATTAATCATCTACTCAAGAATAGGTAAGAGTTTGTAGTACCTTAAAGATTTATTCCTAACCAATATTGTCTATACTCTATTGGGACATCCGTGACAGTTGTAGTTGGATAAAATAGACTGTTAACGGACTTTTAGCTCAGTTGGTTAGAGCACCGCACTCATAATGCGTAGGTCGATGGTTCGAG
>Ga0098049_1000033_pt1 | contig 49269 bp, 39 predicted proteins | sample 13BtaG_FD_92582 | JGI IMG/M metagenome (GOLD analysis project Ga0098049, IMG submission 92582) | Marine viral communities from the Subarctic Pacific Ocean - 13B_ETSP_OMZ_AT15268_CsCl metaG | ecosystem: Environmental > Aquatic > Marine > Oceanic | place: Subarctic Pacific Ocean | collected...
AATAAGTCCTTAGAGAAATCTGTTAAATTACTATCTAATTCTTTATCTATAGTGATACCATAGAGTTGTTCTTTCATTTTAACCTCTTTGCTTAGTCTGAACTACCAACTTTTCCGCATTTTCTAAGCTTTTCGTTGGTTAATCTTAAGTATTCTTCCTCTTCTATCACTTTAAATTTATTGTCACACTTTACTACTACAATTTGTACTGGCAATTTGCTGCCTTGATTAATTTTTTTACTTTCATTTGAAAGATTAACAAGATTTACAAAGATTTCTCCAGTATAACCAGGGTCAATAACACCAGCTCTAACTTTAAGGCTGGTTTTAGTAATTGATCCTCTTTCTTGTATTAAAGCAACATAGCCTAAAGGAACATCAATAAATAATCCTGTAGGTATTAAAGTTCTAGGAATACTTTTACTTTCGATTATAGAAGGAATTGTAATTTCATCTCCCGCGTTGTATAAATCTAATCCTACACTTTCACCATTATAAGCTGGGCAATAATCTTTTACATCGTTATCTTTTAACACTTTAAGCAGTGTTTGATCACAAAAAATATTTATCATTTTTTATTTACTTCCTTCCAAGCTTCTTTTAATTTGTTTTTAATTGCGTTTTCATCTTGAGAAACTGCTTCTCTTAAAGTTAATTCGTTTTCGTCTAGTATATCAAATTTAGATTTAGCTGTATCTATTCTTATCGGAAATAATAATCCATCTCTACCTGCACGATTCTTTGCTACGAAAATACGTCCAGTACCTTCGGATTTTTCCATAGGCTTTCTACTTATTGACAATACTACATCTGCAACTTGTGCTTTACCATATGATTCACCTAAGTTTTCTAATCCAACAACGTCAGAATTAGAAGATACTTTATTTGCTTGAGATGCAGTCCAAATAGGAATTTGCAAATCAACTGCTAAGTTTCTTAATTCAGTGTAGATTAATTTAAGTTCATGTCTTAGTGAATCATATGCTCTACTTGATTTCATAACATCAGCGTAATCAACTGTTACAAGACTAGGCTTGAAACCTTTTAATGTTAACTTTTCAATATGATTTCTTAAAGTATGAACTGAAGCAGAGCCTGTTGGATATTCTTTAATAATTAATTTACCTAAATCCATCTTTTTATATTTTTCAATTACTTCGCCTTTTCTTTCAATTACTTCATTACTTGGGATATCACATAAATTTGAATCATATCTTTTCCCTGTTTCATGTTCTGAAAGTTCGAAGGTATAATGGATTACGTTTTTGCCAACTCTCATTGCAGCACATCCCATATCTACAAGAAAATGAGATTTACCAACGCCAGTATTAGCAGCAATAACTCCTAATTCACCTCGTCCTAATCCTCCTCTTAGAATATCTTGAGCATCTAGTCTTTCAAGACCTGTAGGGCATACTTGCCGATTTATCTGCACAAATCTTGCTTCAATGTCATCAAAGAAATTATGACCTTGAGTATTAGGCATACCAACAGAAATAGCATCTTTCATAATTGTAAGAACAGATTCATATTTTTCTGTTTGAATTAATTCTACAGATTTTTCTAAAGCTTCTCTAAATGCTTGTCTTTTACAAAATTCAAGTGATTTATCTTTTACATATTGTAAATCACAAACATCTGGATTTGTTTTCATGCGATGAAGATATTCAATGATTTGATCTCTTAATACTGAGTCTTTTGTTTTAGAAAGATCTTCTTTGATAATCGTAATTAGCATCGCAAGAGTTGAAAAGGTTTTGTACTTCTCATAATACTTGAAGTGTTTACCACAAAGATAAGAAAGATATTTTAAATCAAAATATTCAGGTTGCATAACTTCTACCATTTGAGAAGCCCATTGAGGATCTGAAAGCATTGATTGAAATATTTTTTCTTGAAACTGTTTTCCGAACTTAGAAAAACTTTTTTCTGACATTTATTTAACTCCGAGTTGATTAGCTTTTAAAGTTATAAAAAAACTATGTATATCAAATTGATTAAGTCCGTTATTTATCATGAATTTAATCATTTGCATTTTATTTATTATTTTAAATTGACTATTTTCGATTTGATAATTTAAAGATTTAATTTTGTCATAATTTAGCATTGCAGTATCTAAGTACATTAACTTCCAGTTTTTCTTTGCTTCGCTTTCAATTTTAACGATTTCATTAAAAACTTTTAGTTTGCTGCCAGATTTAATCTTATTGTTAGACTCATTAATTATATCATTAACAGAATAATCTTTCTTTAGACTTAATTCTGGGAACCTCTTTGATAATACTTTAAATCCTGCTCCTTTTGCGCCTTTAATACCGTCAGACTGGTCACCTGCAAAGCATCTTGCAGCACAAAAGTTTTGAGGAGAAATACCAAATTTATTAATTACTTCTTCTTCGTCAATTATTTTCTTCTGATTAGGTGACCATACTTTTGTATGATCATTTATTAGCTGATAGTAATCCTTATCAGAAGACACTATTATTTTTTCGTTGGCACTATACTTTTTGCAAGCATAACTAATAATATCATCTGCTTCACAATCATTTAAATATACTTGCGTAATAGGAGTAAAGTTAATTGCTTCTATTAAAAGCTTTAATTGATTGTTTCTGTTGTCAACAGTTTCTGGTATATCATTATACTTGCTTCTATTTAGTCCAACAGGCCGTCTGCCTTCTTTATAGTTACTGTCAATATTTCGTCTTCTTAAAGATCCTCCACCTTCCCAAGCAACAATTACTTTTTCAGGATGAAATCTTTCAATTAGGTACTGAATATTTTTTAGCATTCCGAGTATTCCACCACATAGCTCTCCATTTAATGATCTACCTGGATTTGCTGCGAAATGACGCATAAAAACATTCAGACCATCAACTAAGATATATGGTCTACTCATAAACTAACCTGTAATGTCTTTTAAACTGTCTTCATCCATTAACATTTCTTGTGCTAATGAATTCATTTCTTCATAACTTTCAGTGTCTAAATCTACTTCAACTTGATTTTTTCTTACAAGCATCTTTTCAATTAACTCGTCTAAATATTTTTTGTACTCAGGGTTTGTAAGAAGACTATTAAAGTCGCTCTTATGAAATTTCTTTTCAATAATAACTTCACCTTGAGGTGATATTACATTAAATAATTTCCAAGCACCAGTACCACTCGCTTCAACTGTATATCCAGAATTTGTAACAGCAGAACCATATCTTCTTAACTCATCAAAAAGTTGTTCATGCTCTCTAATCCCTTTACCAAAGTGTATCTCAAAGTTACAAGTTCTAAACGGTGCTGATACTTTGTTTTTAATTACTTTTGCAGATACATTAATACCAATTGGTTCTTTGTCTTTATTTAATATTTGTGATCCAGCGCCTAGTTTAATCCTTACAGAAGAGTGGAAAGGAATTGCCATCCCTCCAGGAGTTGTTGTAGGATCACCGTATAAAACTCCAACTTTAGTTCTAATTTGATTTAAACAAACCATGAGAACTTTTTCATTAGCAATAACGCCAGTAATCTTACGCATACCTTTTGAAATAGCTCTTGCTTGAAGACCAATAGATTCTTTTTCATAGTCTCCAGCAAGCTCTGCTTTAGGTGACGTTGCAGCAACTGAGTCCCAAATAATTGTTACTGGTACATCTTTATCCATAGCTTTAGCTTTAATGACAGTACTCTCAGCAATACTTAAAACTTCTTCTGTACAATGTGTATCTACATATACAAATCTTTTAGAGATATTTACACCTAAAAGTCTTAAATTCTCAACAGATGTTGCATTTTCTGTGTCAATATAAACAACAATGCCTCCCATCTTTTGTGTTGATTTAGCAATCTGAGTAGCGATGTGAGATTTACCAATAGAAGGAGGACCAAAAATTTCTACAATACGCCCTTCTGGTAATCCTCCGTTTTTTTGATTTGCAATTATATAATCTAACTGTTTTGATCCAGTACTGATCCATCTTTTTACATGAGTAGGAGAGTCATCAGTGCTTAAGTTATAAGCAACTCGTGAGCCTCTTTCTTTGTTTAAAGATCTAATAAGATCAGCTGTAAAATCATCAGTAGTATTCTTCTTTGATTTAGCCAATTTTATTTCCTTTTATTAAAGGTCCTCAAGATCTGCAAATGCATCGTCTAAAGAACTGTATTTTGAAGCAACATTATCTGGTGAATTTTTGTCCTCATTTGTACTAGAGCTTCCGCCTCTTGTTGTTTCTTTTTTACCATTATCTTCTTCACCGTTAAGCCAAGAATTAATGATATTTTCAAGCTCATTATAACTTTTAAGAGTAAATAAATCATTAACGTCTGGAATGTTATCAAGCCATTGTTTTGATTTTTGCTCATTTTCAGACAAAGGTGTATCTTTACCTCGAGGTCTTACGTCTGTAGTTGTCCACATTTGTCCTGGTGCTTTCGTACATGTTACACGAACGTCACGTCCTTCAATAGGATCAGTGATGTCACCGTAATCTTCATCAAGCATATAATTTAACAATGTTTGATAAACTTGTTTTCCAAATGCCCATAAACGAACACCTTTTTCTTCTTCACCACGAACAACAACTGGAGCGTAACATCGCATTTTAGGATACAATTTTTTTGCCAATTCATATGATTCTTTTGAACCTTCGTCACGAAGCTTTGTAATAAGCTCTTGGATAGGGTCTGCTTTACCAAATTGGTATGGGGCAAGAAGACCTGGATTATTACCGATGTTGTAATAAAACATCAATTCTTTAAATGGTTGACCATCATTGTCAGGATAAGCAATGAGTCGAATTGTTGATTCAGACCCTTCTTCTGGTCGCCATGTAGCATTTCTTTTATTGTTATTACCAGATAATTGGTTTAATTTTTTACGGATTGCTGCTAAATCGATAGCCATGTTTTGTAACCTTTCTTGGTTTCCAAATGTTTAAAATATTAAAATATAAATTAATTAATTAATTATAGGTTGATTATATATTGAATTTTTTATTTTTACACGACTAAGTTAATCTTTATTTTATTTAATTTTTTTATTAACTTTAGTCTCTTCTGTTTCTTCTTCTTTTATGTCTTCTTCTTTGAATTTTAAAGGCGCTACATGTCCAGCTACTCCTCCTCCTGAAATAGCATTAACTTCATCTAATATTTTAGTTAATACTTTGTTGTAAATTTTGTCAAATTTCATAATATCTCTCTTTATTAAAACGGAATACAATCTGTACCATTAATTATTCTCTTCTGTTTTAATAATGTTGCTTCTTTTGACATTTGTAATAATAATGCTAATTGAGGAACATGTCCATAATAAAACTTGTTTTCATCAGCTTGCATACCCATACTTAATTGTATTGCAAGTAATTCTTCCCAAGTTAATTTAATTCCGTAATGATTTATATAAAACAGACTCATATGAGGAATTGTATATTTATTGCAGCCTGTGTTCCATTCATATAGTTGACCTAGCTTTTCTCTATGCCATTCTGAAGTTGATAGAATTAGTCTGTCTGCAAATAAATTGCCAATTGCTCCGACCTCAGAGAGAAGACAAACTTTTATAAGACTTTGCGTAGTAGTTACGTACTCTAATGCTTTTGAAATTTTATTAGCAGTTTTTACAAGTTCTAAACTATATGATACTAATCCTCCAACACCGCAAAAAGGCTCAGACTTCTTTAGCGAATAAGTGCATTCAATAATTCTCTGTCCTTGCTCCTCTAACAGTGCACTAGTTCCTTCACAATTTAATTTACCTAGCAAGTTGCTATATTTATTCCATAAATTTTCAATATCTAATTCTTTATTCATTTAAATGTCTTTCATTATTGGTGTTAGTTCTAAAGGGAAATTCCCTAGTTCTTTATGATTGTATCCTTTTTTTATATACTCCTTTATGTCATCTAATCTTTCTGTATTAACGTCAATTATCAGAGCATCATGTATTAAAAATATAGGTAATATATCATCGCAGCACATGTCTACAACAAAGTCTGTAAAATAGTTTAAAGTTAAATCTACCGCTGTAGACTGAATGTAGTTGTTAGCTATGACATGACTTCTATTCTCTTTTATATTCCAAATAGGTCTTCCGAAATAATTTCTTCGTATTCCAAAAGAATCAATATTTGAAGCCAGATTCAAAATATAAGACATATTGTAGTAATTATTAACTACGCTAAAAACCTCTTCAGAGCGCTCTCTAGATAGGTTATCTAAGTATTTCTGCCTAGACCCATAAAGAGTACATATAACTGCTTTTTTAATTACAGATCTATCTGCTACAAAACTAAGATTTTTAGATATTTCTTCATATATGTCATTACATTTAGTAATTTCATATAGATTTCTAGCTATCCTAGGCTCTAAAGATTTAAAATCTATTGACATTATTAAACCACTTTTAAATCTACTTTTCAATATACTTCTGCATCTTGCAGGCAATGTTAAAATTCTAGGTCCCTTTTCAACTGTAAGCCTTCCTGTCATAGTTGAAGATCTGTTATATGTTACTTTTTTAGCATAACTGCTAGTAGGATTAAAAGAACTTAATGTACTTTTTATAGTTTCATTAGATTCTATTTCTTTAAAAGCTAATAAAGCCAAACCATCTATCTTTGTATTGACAATAGACTCAAATAATAAATTATGTCTATTGTACAAATCACAATATTTTGATTCTTTATCTAATATCGATATTTCTTTTTCTATTTCACTTATATTTTCTAAATATTTATCTTTAAAGTGTAAAGGTAATATATCTAACATATTAAAATCAAAATCATTTTTATTGTAAAAGCTGTAATAGTTTAAAAACTTTTTATTAAAATTTTTATTATATATTTTATGTAAATAAATCATGTTTTAATAATATGATTTATTAAAAATTTTTACACGATTTTTTTTTATTTTTTCCATACCTAGGGTTTTACTCTTCTTCCCCACTTTTTTATATAAAGGCAATTTTCTGTATCAAAGTCTTCTAATGAATCTGTTGCAGGAAGAGAAAGATGTAAAAAAAATAATCTATCTTCTCTAAAAACTTCAAGAATGCTATCTATACACAAAATTAAAAGTTTGTAGAACTCATTGCTTCCTGAGTTATATGCAGTAGCCGAGAATTCTGAAGTTTGTGTTTTTCTCATATATTTAAAATAACCATTTAATTCGTAATTAAATTTATTTATATCACTAATATTTTTTTTAATAAATTTAATTAAATTTATTTTTATATGCTTATTTGACTTTGACAATAAATTAAATTTTATTTTATATATATAATATGCTTTAAAATCGCCACTGTTCATGTGTTCTAGACTGTTTATAACATTTATTTCTTCAACACTCGGTACAAAAATATCTATAAAAATGTTTGGATAGTATAAGTTAAAATTTAAATAATTTACTTCACTTTCTGTTTCTTTATAAAATTTTTCTTTAAATAATGACAAAGAATCACTAATCAAATTTAAAAATTCATCGCTAAAATAATTTAATTCATTATTAATGTTATCATCAAAAACTAGTCGGGTTATATTAGGATGTATTTTTAAAAGTTTACTATTTGGAATAATAGTTAAATCAGAGTAAGCATCAGTACCTTGTATTTTTTTACTTGCTTTGCTGATTGTCTTATAATTTAATTTATTAATAGACAGATTGTTTAAAGAAATAATAGACAAGTAATAAGCAAGTCTTTTATTAAATGAAATATTACTATTATCTTTAAAGTTTTCAATCCATGCATTTATGAAATAATAAAAATTAGTCCATTCATTTTCACCTTCATATTCACCACTTAATGGCAATATACTTGCAAAATCTGACCAAAAATCTTTGCTTTCTATTAAATTAAACAGTCTATTTACTTGAATTTTATTATTGTTTATGTTTTTTATATTACTTCTTATTACTACAGACTTTGCTTTATCTACACCTTTTAAAGAATTAAATAAGATTGACTTTTTTGATTCTTCGTTTATGTAATAATTGAGCAAATTCAAATTATTGTATATTGATTTTTTATCTACTTCTTTAAATTCATATTCAATAGCAAAAGAATCTTCATCGTCTGGGAATGATTGTGAAACAGCTACGTTTATTTTTTCGTTCTTTAGATCGTCTAAGTCATTAATTACAAGTATTTCTTTTAATCTATCAATAAAGTAATCTTTTTCTACTAATATGTTATTTTTATTAGATAAAGATTTATCAAAATATATCTGCTTTGCAAAGTCAAAGTTTTTTAAAGTATAACAGTTATTAGAGTCAAGTAAAAGCCCAGCAAATATTCTATTGTCTTCTTTTACTACTCTTGTTACTGTAACTTCTTTTACAGTTTCCTGTTTTATTTCTTGCTGTCTAGAATATGTACTTTTACTTGACTTCTGTTTGTTCACTTGTTGTTTGCTTGCTTGCTGCCTGCTTTTAAAATCACTAGATTGATTAGCTTGACTTTTATATTTAATACTAAAATCTGTTAACTGTCTTTGATCTGGAGGTATTGTAAAATTGTTCCCTTCTTTTTCTCGTATTGCCTTAATATATTTTTCTTTATCTTTCTTTTCAGGCATTACTTCGTTATACTTTTTTTCTAATTTTTCTGGGTCGTAATTTAGACCTAAGTCAGAAACAAACAATATATTACTAAGTGCCTCTCCTCTAGCTTCTGCTTCTTTGAAGGCAGCATCATCATCTATATTGCTATATTTTAATGATGACTTTAATTGAGCTGCTTTTAATTGAGCTTCATTAGATCTTGATAATATTTTATTTATTTCTTCTTTAGCAGAGTATGTTGAGATATTGTTTGTTACTTCTTTTTGTTTTTGCAAATATCTTAAATACTCTTCTTGTTTTCCATTGTATATTAATCTTTCATTAAACAATCTTTTTAAAATAAAATACGATTTATATACTTTTTCTTCTTGTTCATTTAAACTTTTTTTCTTTTTAGGAAGATTTAATTTTATTCTTTTAACTTCTTCATCTTTAAAAAAGTGAGAATAGTAATCAAATATTATTTCTATTTCATAGTTTTTTGGAACATCATTTGAAACTTTGAGATATCTTTTTTCTTTTTCTAACTTAGAATTACTTTCTTTTATTTTATAGTAATAAAACTCTATAGAAACTGTAAAGTTTTTATTAAATAATAGTTCTTGAAGTGCAAGTGGCAAATTTTTATAAACGTAATGCATCATTACGTTTACTTTACCCTCATCTATTAGATTACTATTTATACGAAAAAAGTCTGTTTTTATACTTTCTTTTGCTATTTTTACTGACGTCGTATGTTTTATAAATTCTCCATTAAAAGTCAAAGTATTTTTTGAAGAATTGTCTTCTTTTTTTATTTTAAGAAGATCACTCATGCTTCTGTTTTTTTCTAAATCCTTGATTGATATACTACTTTTATCAATCTCTTCTTTGCTGTCCTCAGTAAAGTTATCTTTGACTGAGTTTAGTATTTTATTAATACCTTTAACTGTTACTTCATACTTAGCATATTGATCTGAAGGTACTGTTGTTAAACTTGTCTTAAAGCTGCCTGGTTCAAAAGAGTGTTTTATTCCTACTACCTTGTAGACATTATCAGCAATAGTATCAGTTGAAAAATCAACAAAGATATCTTGATTAAAATTTACCCAAGGACATCCTAACAAGTCAATATTTACTTGTGTAGGAACTATTTTATAAGGAAGAGTATTTTTAACTGCTTGATTTTTTAAAGCAACTTTATTGTCTCTTGTCATATTGATAGTAACTAATGCAGGATCGGTCATAGAAGTCAATCCTGCATTTAAAACAGTAGTATATTCTGTGCTATATGTTATCGAAGGTAGTTGTTGCTTTAAAGTATTCTTTATATCATACAAAGAAGTGTCGGGTTTAAAAGAATATTTATTTGTTTTATTATCAAAGATTACATATTTTCTTATATGCTCTTCATATAATTGTTTGCTAAGTTTGATAGAATCTTTTTTATCTTTATCATTTCTATTTAGATTATAGTTAGTAATTTGTCTACTCAAAGGATTTAGAGTAATGTTTTTAAAAACTTCATAAATAGACTCATTTATATTGTCATTCATATCATATAAATTTACTCTAGCTATAGTTTCATTATTTTCGCTCTTTAAAGTTTCTATTTTAAATTGAATTACAGGAGGTTTAAAAATTAAAGTTGAATCTTTTTTTACGTCTCTATATAATATTTCTTTATATATTTTAGTTAATTTTTCATCAAAATTTATTTTTTGATTATTTTTGCCTAAATTTTTATCTAACAAACCATAAGAAATATTTTTTTCAAAGTTTTTTGCGCTATCTAAAATTGCTCCTATAAAAACTCCAAGACTAACTTTTGTATTTTTTTTAAAGAAGTCATCTATTATTTGATTATATTGAGTTTCTGACATTAAAATACTAAATATATTTTTTCCACTCATTAACCCAGCATTTTCGTTGCATACATGCACAAAAAACTGTATATCTGTATACTCTTGTTTTAAAGGCATATAATTTGCACAAACTGCTGTTATTAAACTCCCAACAGTAAAATATTCTTTACTTGAATTATTTAACTCTTTTTCTGTAGTATTTTCCGGTAATTTGTGAATTCCAGACAAATTATATGCTTTATTTATTTTTGCTGCTAGATCAAAATCATAATAAGGATCAAATTCATCATAATTTGGCAATTTATTTCTTAGTGAATATTCTGGCTTTTTTTGTTGCTTGTTTTTTTCAATAGATTTTCTTAATGAAAAAAGGTTGTAATATACTGCTGATACTAAATCTACAACTTTTTCACTTAATAGTCTCTCAAGAACAGGGCTTAATCTTTCAGCGCTTTTTACTGCATCAATATCAAATACATAACTTAAGAATTTTATTATGTTTTTTTGTTTTTTCATAGTCTCACCTGATCTTAAATCAAGTCTTTCTTTTTCAAGAGTTGCTGTAAGACTTTTAATTTCTGTAGTAGTAAGATCAGGTTTTTCAATTGCTGTTTTGCGGGATTTAAGCCCTAAAGCCTTACATAATTTTTTTATAGCATCACCTATGTCTGCTATTGCGTAAAAATCAGTTTCTACTATTGACAGATTACTGTCTACTCTATCAAAATTTGATTGATTATCTACAAGTATTTTTAATAAATCCTGTTTATTTTCAAGTAACTCTGATTCTTTTATCGTTTGTTCAGATGTTTTTACTATAGAAATAAATTGCTGATTAAAATCTCTAGAAGTGTACATTGCTATATCTAGTGTTATTTCTACTGATCCTGAAGGGTCCATGTTAAATGATGAATTTAATATCTTATATACTTCTTTGCATCTTGTATCATTTAAAAATTCGCCTATAGGGTTATCTATATTGTTATAACCGTCAGGATGAGACCAGCCATATTCTAAAACTACTTCAGAAGATCTTTGCCCTAGTAATTCTGGTTTTACAAAAGGAGCTATTTCTTTAAATCTAGTTCTATCATGTAGTATAATTTGTAATTGACCTGATTTGTAGCTTAAAAGACCACCATTTGAAATAGAATCCAAGTTAAAAGACTTTATTGTCATAAAAGGTCTAGTTAAATCTCTAGGCTGGTCTACGCTTGATATATTAATACTTTTTTGATTTAGATTTACAAGTGTCTGAGGTGCTGTAAATGCTTCCATTCCTACTGTATTTATATCTCCTTCTACCTTTACGCCTGTTAAGAAAGTACGTAAACTTGTACTTTTTCTTATTTGCTCTTCTTCTTCTTCTATTAAGTTTGGTATATTTATAGTACAATTCATATAAGCAGAACATCTACTGAATTCTATTGTGCTAATTAGATTTAAAAATACTTGCAATTGCAATTCATTTTGAATTGAACTTCTTACTTTTGGATTATTAACTAAAGTAACAAGCATTTCAGGGTTACTTTTTGATTTTTTATCGTATGAATTAAATTTAAGTTCTTTGTTTTTTATTACTTTACCTTCTTTTACATTATCAAAAAAAGTAGTTATACCAAAAGTTTTTCCTTTATACTCTTTTACAAATTTACTTGTTGCTTTACCAATACCAGTTACTTTAAACTTATCATAAGAAAACAAATGTGCTTGAGTAAAACTTTGTTTGTTTGTTTTGCTTTTATCATCTAATACTCTATATAAAGTAGGATAAAGAAAACTATATTTCAACAAATCATTTTTTGTTTTTTTTATTTTGTCACGTTTATTCGTATAAGTTACATCTGTTTGTTCACCTTGTATTGTTGTATTTAAATATTGTTTTTTTTCATCTAATATATTTAGATACTGTTTTTGAATCTTTAATACTTCCTGTTCAAATTCTTTATTAATTACATTTCTTTTATTTTCGTTATCTTCAATTTCTAGTAAAGCGTTTCTTGTTTTAAGAATATTTCTTATTATAGCTTTTAATGAATTTGTTTTTTTTGCTTTTATTTTTAAGAAAACTTTATTCAATTCTTCTTGTTTTTTAATGTTATTTTCTTTAATTTTATTTTCAATTGAAGCATAATTTGGAAGTATTGTTTTTTCAATTTCTATAGTTAGTTTATCGATTAGATTGTTTATTTCTTCACAGTTATAAGAATCTACAGTTATGCCTTGAAATATAGTAGATATTGCTTCTTCATGCTTTATTATTACACTATTTTGTTTTTTTTCTAAGTCACTTAAATTTTCTTTGTTTAATTTTTTTTCTATTACTTCTTTTCTAGTTAAAAGTTCTACTTTTTTATCTAAACCAGCTTTTCTTAGTTTTGCAATAACACTTAATGACATATTATATACTTTCTATAAAATTTAATACTTCAGCTTCGCTTTTAGGAATTCTTAAAACAATACCATTTGGAACTTGCAACCACCAACCTATTCCACTAGCAGCTGCAATTAACCACCAATTAGATCCATCACCATAATATTCATTAGCATAATGATCTAATCTTTTATTGTCTGCTGTCTGAATAATATCACAATCTATTATATTGTTAATAGCAGCTTTCCTTATAAAAGAAGCAACATTTATTTGATCTCCACCAATGTTCTTATATCTACTAATTGCCATTTATTATTTCTCTTTTCTTAATTTTACTTTATTTCTTTTGTAAAGTAATCTTCTGTAGGCTCTCCAAACAAATGTTGATTTAGCCTTCCTACATTGTAAGCAGGAGCTCTTAACATTCCTGAGTGATCTAATCCTAAAGATATGTCATGTATTGGAGAGAAGTCTATTGTTAGCTTAACCATCATAGGAGCTTTACTTCCTTTATGTGCTGTTTCCCAAGGCATTTCATTATAGTCTACTGATAAACTTGTTATAAAGCCTGCTAAACCTTTACCACCTGCAGACTCAAAACTTTTTGTAATAGAATTGTGTTCAGAAGATATTCTAGGATCTGCATAACCACTAACAGTATTTACTTTTTTATTTTTGTTATTATCTGAAGAGCTTGATTTTTGTTCAGTATTTTTTATAAAACTATTACTGCTTTCAATTATTGAATATTTATCAGCTAATATTTCATAACCATCATACATGTTTCCTTCAAGTATAAGCTCAAAATATGTATCTTCAGTTTCTTCTATTTTTTCAATTTTAGTATACTCTTTTATATGAAAATATTTAACTGTATCAGGATCAAATAATCCAATAATGTTAAAAAAAGCTGTACCTGGCCCAGTAGGGATACCTTTATAAATACCCGGCATTAAAAACTTGTTTCCTTCTTGATTTGAATGAGAAATGACTGTATCTTTTTCAGGTTTCTTTCCGTTAATATGAAACTCATTATTTTTGTATTGAATATTTTCTATTCTAGAATATACTTTTTGAGAATAATTTGATTTAATAATATCACCTATTCTTAATCTAATCATAGGTGAAGAAGCAGGCATTTGAGAAAAAGCAATAGTTTCATCAGCAAGATCAGGCTTAGCAGTTCCTTTAGTCCACTGTGGATAACACATTGCTACTATTTTATTTATTTGAAACCACATTAAATCGTGATCGTCTTTTGAAGTAGCAGCAACTGTAAAACTAAAGTTAATTGATCTAGTTGTTTTTTGATAATGTTTTATTTCTTCAGCTCTACCAAAACCGAAGTGAGGAGTATATTCTGTACTAAAGCTATCAGATATGTTATCTAAAAATGCATGAAAACTTATTATTTCATTTGTTCTTAAATCATGCAAGTAAAATGGCATATACTCATTATCTAAATGTTTTTCTATTCTTTTAACTAAATCTCCGCTTAATCTTTTTGGCTCTCCGCTTAAACCAGTAGATACTGCAAAATTTTGCATAACAGACTTGTCAGGAGTTAAAAATTCTCCATCGTCAATTTGACTCTTAATAAAGTCATTTGACATTAAAAATAATTGTGGTAAGGCTCTCAATCTTGTAGACTGTGATCTATCACTTCCTGAATTTGTTCCTTCCCACATATATTTAAAGTGTTCCTTATATGATTCATCAAAAGTAATGTCTCTTGAAGAACCAATTTGGATGTTTTCATCTTTTACTCCACTTTTACTAAGTGCTAATCTATTTAAGCCATTTTCTTTTATTTCATGAGAATCATAAGTAGCACTTTGTTGATAATATTTGATTAGTTTTAAACCTACATGCATTCTTTCTGCAATAAACTTAAATCTGTACAAAGACAATCTAGTCATTTGGTAATCAAAATTATTTTCTAATCTGTTGTCATTTTCATCGCTTTTAGCTTTATGGAGCTCTTGTGATCTCCAATGACTTTGATGAGCAAATTTTCTTTTTAACAAGTAAAATTGCTTCATTCCAGAAGTAGTAAGAGAACCTATTGTATCTGCTAAATAACTTATTGATGCACCCAGCAATCCAGAAATGTTTAAAGTAGGAACAGAAGAAACTAAGCCATATGTATCTTTTACTTCTCTATTTATTAAGTTTTTATTTCTGTTCTTAAATATTTTTTCAAAATCAACAAGTCTTTCTGTATTAATAAATCCTTCAAACCCTACAATGAAAGCTGATATTCTTTCATCTATATCAAATACTGCTCTTGTTTTGTTATTAGGATAATTGCAATGTCTAAATAAAAACTTAGATAAGTAAGTTACGTCAATTGTTCCCCATTCACCAAAAGAATGATGAAAACTTTCTTCTACTCCTGTTTCAAAATTATTTCCTGCTGCAAAAGCTATTAGTTCGTTTGCAGTAAATATTGCTTCAGCAGCAATTATTTCAATAATAGATTCTGCAATAAATTCAAATACAGAAAATATTTTTTGATTAAATTCAATAATGTTTGAATTTACTGAGCCCCCTAAACCTTCTGATAGATTTATACCACTAAGCATTTCCATTTCAGAAGCATATATGTCTTCTGCAAATATATTGTTAAAGTCTAATCTATATTTAGGTGTTATATTATATCTACTTTCTTTATCAGCACTTAAAGGAGAAACTTCTTCATTGCCATTTTTTATTGCTGACATGAAAGAAAATATAGTTTCACTTTCTTCATTATATTCTAACTCTTTTTTTTGAAAATCTAAAAATCTTTTTTTAGTAGCTTTAGTAGATAATTTAATTTCATCAGACTCTACTGTAGGCGAATTATTTTCATCATATTTTACTGTTATTACTTCACCTTTTTCAGATAATTTATATTTTGCAGATAATTCGCCCATAATTTTTATCCTTTAATAATCTTATCGTTATCTTTAAGTAGGTCCTCGTTTGATAATTCACTTAACTTATGTTTACTATTAGATATATCAACAAAGTCTTTTCCTGCTTCATTTAATTTGCTTTCGATTATTTTATTAGTAAGGTTTAAACACTTATCTTTATCTAAACCAGTAGCTTTATGCATTAAATAACCTAAATAATAATTTATACCACTTGAATCTATCTTTTTATTTATTTCTTTTTTTAAATCAATTTTATTCATTTGTTTTTTTTTAACCAACATTATTTTCATATGGATTTTGTAAATATTGTGAAGCTGATCTGTTTATAACATTTCTAACAGATGGACTTCTGTTTACTATAGAAATTACTCCATCAAGCGCTGTATTTCCTATTTGTACTAATACATTAACATCTCCTAAACTTGCAGTTGCTGTATCTAAAGTAGGATTAAGAGAACCACTCATTTTTTTAGGCGGCTTTCTTGCAGGTTTAGTATTAGGTTTAGTCTTTTTTGCAGCCTTAACTTTTGCAGGCTTTTTAGGTTTAGCTACAGGTTTTCGCACAATAGGATCGTTAAACAAAATAGTTTGATTTTTTTCTAAGACTTGTTTCATAAAAGCACCACCTGGTGAATCGATTCCCTTTACAGCTCCTTCTTTATAAATAGTACTTCTTAATATTTTTAATAATTCAATTACTCTATTTTCTATTGGTATTTTTCCTAACTTTTGAGTTCCTTCATTATAATCTGTGTTAGAACCTCCATATAAATCATATTTTCTACCACCTTCCATATAAGGAACTAATCCAGATAACTGCATTAAATTTCTATAATTTTTATCATAACTTTTAAATTTTTTGCTTACTCCTGCTATATTGTCAATAAGATTTTTAAAAATACTTTTATTCGTGCCTTCGAGAGTTATTTTGTCTGTCTTATTCGGGTCTTCATTATATGCTCTTACAATTTCTTCTTTCATAAATTTTTGAATTTTAGCTTCAGCACCGTTTTCAAGCTCTAAAGAATCTTTTCTAACTAATGAACTCATTAATGTATTTAATCTTGTACCCATACCTTTTAATTGTTGTTCAGTATATTCAGCATTAAAAGGCTGATTTGATAAAATACTTTTAATTGATTCCAAAATGTAAGATTGAAATGATCCAAAAATTTGATTACGAGAATAATTAAGAAGCTTTTTTAATCTTTCTTTAGGCATAGTTCCTTTCCCCCCTTTTTTTCTATAGGTTTCCATTACAGGGCCAAATTCTGGATCTGCTAGTTTATTTGACATTGGCTTTACGCCAAAAAACTGTAACCCTTTATTAATCTTTTTCATTGCTACGGCAGCTACACCAGACCCTGGTCCTTGTACTAAACGTGCATCTTTTAACTCTTCATATCCTACATTTCTATTTGATAATTTATATTTTTTTTGTATTTGTTTAAATTCTTTTACAACATATTTCTCATAATCTTTATTGCTTGAAAAAGAAGATACACTTTTATTTAATGTTTTAAAGTCAGCTAATATTTCAGAATATCTAGGATGAAATAATACTTCTTCCATTACTTTTTGTGTAACAGTAGGTCTATAACCAGATCTTGGAGTAATTAATGTTTGTTTTTGTTGTGCTGCTTTTTGTTGAGTAACAGTTTTTTGTTGTGCTTGTTTAATTTGAGCCTTTATTTTTTTCATGCCTTTCGGCACAAGTGTATCTGAAAATCTGTCTCTATCGTCTAATAAAAGAAATCTTATCTGTTGTAAAAGCTTGTTATTATTATCGTGTGACGCTTTTTTATTTCTTATCTGGCTTGCTAAATTCGAAGCTTGTTGATATTTTACATTAATGTTTCTTAAATCTTGCATTTGATCTTCAATTGATTTTTTTTGTGCTTCTAGGCTTGCTTTCCCGCTAGCAGTCAAAGCTTTACTTTTTAACTTTGTTTCAAGTTGTTTAATTTTTCTTTCTTTTGTTTCAATTCTATCAGTATTTTTTTCCATTTCTTTTTTAAATTTTAATTTTATTGCGTTTGAAGATCTAGCTAAAGTAGCAGATCTTTTAGATCTTTCTACATCTTGTAATACAGGGCTTGAAAGATAATCTTCAAATCCCTGTATTTTTCCTTCTGGACCTTTAGGCCCTTCTAACAAAAAGCTTCTAGCAAAAATACTTTGAGCAATTTGTTTATCTTTTATTTCTGTTCTTTCAAAATTAGGAACCCAATTTTGTAAAAATCCTCCTAATGTATCATCTAACATTAAAAGTGCTTTTAACATTGCTCTATAAAGTAAGTCTCCAAAAGCATTTGCAACAGGTTCCATCATTGGAATAACTTCTAAAGAAAGAAAAGAATTTGGGTCTTGAAACTGTCTAATAAGTTCTTTTATACCTTCTGACGCTACTGTCCAAGCAGTAGAAAAAATACTTACTCCAGTTTTACCTACGTTCCCTACAAAACTTGTGCCTATATCAAATAATTCGCCTTTTTCTATGTCTAATTTTTTTTCAATGAAATTTGTTATTTTCCTTAAAGTCTTTAAACTATTTAAATCTTTGTCTCCTCTTATATAACTCCTTAACTCTTCTAACGCATTATTAATATAACCAAAAACAATATCTTGTCCACCTCCAATTGTTCTAACAGCTATACCAACTGCTTTTAGACCTAATTCACCTATAGACTTTCCTAACTGCAGCCCATCTTTATCATTGCCAAATGCTATGTTAAAAATTTCTTTTACTTTACTTGAATAATATTGTCTTCTAGCTTTAATGTACTTTTTAAATTTTGGATCATTCTTTTTTGAAGCATTTTTCATTCCTTTATTATATGCTTCGATCATTTCTTTTCCATCTTTTTTAAAGTTTTTTCGTATATAAGCATTAATGTTTTGTTTTCTTTTGTCTTTAGGCGCCAAAAGTTCTTCTAAGATAGTAGTAGTTTTTTTAAATATTTTTCCTAATACTAGTACATCATGTTGTGCATCCTTAATAAAAGGTTTCATGAAAACATCAAATATTGTTTTTAAATTAGTTAAATCTAATTTCCCTACAGACAAACCAATATCAGTAAATACCTTAGATATTTGTCCAAAAGTACCTGTTCCATCTTCTGAAACTCTTATGTTTTCTGATAGCATTGTTGACATAGCGTCAAGAGGAGAGTCAAAAACAAGAGTATTTATAGTTTCTTTAAAAGAAGACATTGCTTCTGTTAATTTAGTTAAAGCTTTTATTTGTTTGTCTTCAGGTCCTTTGTTTGCTCTTCTTTTAGCTTCTTCCATAGAGTAACCCATTTTTCTATATTGCATAATACTCTTTAAAGTCTTAGAAGAAATACCTGTTTCTCTTTCAAGAAGTCCTCTTTCAAATCTTGTCATTTTATCAAAAGATCTACCTGTTTCTAAGAAAGCATCTCTCATGTGCTCTATTATTTCCATAGGATCTTCTGCTTTTATTAGTTTAAGAGCATCAACATTCATACCAAAAGCTTGTGAAAGCATCGATGCAGATTTTGCTGCAGATTCAAAATCTGTAAATTTGTTAAATACACCTAAAGCATCTTCTGTTGAAACTTTAAGTTTGTTCATTCTTGCAGCAACGTTCATCAATGCCTGATCAGACATTCCGCCAAAATTAGTAATATCTTTTTTCAATGCATTAAATCTTAAAGCAAGTCTTTTTTCATCTACACCCATTTCTTTTGCTACTTTTTTGTTTAGTTTCAATACCTTATGAAGTCTAGCAAATATTGACTCTTGATCTTTTGAAGCTTGCTGCGCATTTATAAATATATCTTCTGATTCTAGTCCTAAAGAACCTACAGCTCTATGTAAAGCAACCATCTTTTTAGGGTCTCCAAATATACCTTTCCCTACTGTTTCCATATAATCTCCCATACCTGCTATGTTTTCTTTAGTTGAAGTTAAACCAGTAGTTAAACCTTCATCACCTCTACCAAAAGTATTAACAAGAGTTGAATCAACAGCTAAAAAAAGTCTTCTTAAGTCACCTTTCATAAATCTATTTACACCTTGCGGATTTGTTTTCTTTTCTCCTGTATCAAAAGAAAACATAGAAGCTGTATCTCTCATGTCAGAAAGAGTTTGCCTAATATTGTTTCTTTCTTCTATTATTTTATTACCTACAGTTGCAAACATTTTTACAAACTTTAAGCCTAACATGTAAGGTGCTGCTATTAACTTTGGTATAGATTTAATAAACAACATGACGCCTGAATTGAATTTTCCTACAGACCAACCAAATAAGTCTAATGATTTTTGTAAAAGAGCGTTTAAAGCACCCCCGCCTAAAGCGCCAGCAAGTTTTGTTGGTATTCCTACTAACATATTAACAATACCAGCAATACCTCCTCCTTTCCTTCTAATAGGCCCGCCTCTATAGAAACCTTTTTTTCCGTAGCTATTCATAGCTGTTAAAAACTCTGGTCCAAGCCTTCTTGCAGATTCTGCATTTATAACATACTCTCCATTTGTAAGCATTGCAGGTATTTTATCAACGCCAGGAGTACCTGCTATATAACCACCGCTTCCTTTTACTCCTTTTTTTGATTCTGTCTTTGCGACATTAGTATTTCTTACTTTGCTGTTGTAATAATTGTTAACTACGTTTGTTATATTATTAACTATAGAAGGTTCTTGTTTTTTTTTGCCAAAAAGATCTGCTGTAGCATTCATTTGTTTAATATAAGTGCTAGAATTAAAAGATTCATTTAAACCTGTCATTGTTTTTGACATTTTTTGTTCTAGGACACTTTTTAGCTCTGTCATTGTATCTACTAAACTTTGAGTAGTACTTGTACTGTTTACAAGATTAGTAGATAAGTCATACATTTGCTCAAAAAGAGTATTAGAGAATAATCCTGCTTGACCTAGACTGTTTCCTAAAGGTTCATCAGAAACTTGATCAGACATTTAAAGACTCCAGTCTATACCTGTTAAGTTTTTAAATTTTACAGTTAAGTCTCTTTTTTTGTCTAGACTTTCTGTTATTTTATGGATACATGACTTTTTTTCTATAAGCCCATATGAATTAATTGACTCTTTTAATAATTCTATAAAAGCTTTATTTATAAAGTTGTTTTCAAAAAAAATATGTTTATCAATATTATTATTTTTTTCAAGTATTAGTTTTGCTGAAATTTTATGTAATTTTGTTTCATTGAGCATATTTACACCTTTTTTTGATATTATAATTTAAATATGCTATAAATATATATGTTTAACTAAAAACTTTTCTTTTGTTTTTTGACATGCTCGTCTTGAGCTTCTCTTTCATCATTAAAATATTTTGTTATTCTTCCTATAAACCACTCTCTTTTATAAACAGGAAGATTATAAGCATCGTAATACCCGAAGCCTAAATGTTTTATTAATATAAATATTTGTTCAAAAACATAATCTATATTATTCGGTGTCAGGCCAAAAAAATGAGGCTCCCATAGGCAGTCTTACCTCACTTTCTTCGTGACAAGAGCTACAAGTTAACCAGCCTTTCATGTCAACTCCAGGCTCGTTTTTGTCTAAAAATCTTCTAAGAGCAAGTGAATCTCTAGCTGGAATATTTTTAACAAAGAAATTAATCTTATTTTTGTCTGTAATTCCATTAACTGATACTATTGATCTAACTAATCTATCTGTAATTGAAGTTTCGCCTTTAAACCCGCTTTTCTTTTTCCTTTCAGAAGTTATCATCATGTCACGCTCATCTTTGCCTGTTAAGAATTTAACTCTTACTACTTTTTTAGTTACAGGTAATTCTACTTCAAATAGATTTTGACCGTATTCAACAGGATCAATTTCTAGTCTTTTGATTTTTAGTTGAGACAAATCAAAAGTTTCTTTATTTTTTGCTCCGCATTCTGGACAATCAATTTCTACATCATAGTCAGCTCCATATCCAGTTACTCTAACTGCAACCATCAAAGCATTTCTATCTCCACTAATTAAATCATCAGGATTTATACTTTTGTCTATTAAACAACTCTTCATTAGTTTACTTAATACTGTTCCACTTTTAATATAAGCTCTAGAAGTTAGAATATCTTCTTCTTTAGCTGTCATTGGCTTAATTTCTAAAACTTCTTTTCCCATTAAATTGCTATCTTGAGAATAAATAGCGCCTCTAGAAGGTAAAGGAACAGCTTCAGCTGCTAATTCTAGTCCAAAATCATCTTTAGCTACGTTAGATGACTGAATTGGGCTATTGCCTAATGATTCTGGATTGATAGGATTGTTTAAATTATTGCTCATGCAATTAGCTCCTTAATTTATATCTTATTTATAACTATTTCTGTATTAAATGTATCTGTTAATGTACTGGCAGTTTGAAGCAATTTAGTAAGATCTAATTCTAATAAATTATCTTCTTCAAAAGAACCGTATAGAGATATTAATACATTACCTTTAATTGTATAATTATTAGATTCTGTTATTTGTAAAATATTATTTTTTGAATCTAAATTTACTCTAAAATCACTAATTGTTTTATTTTTTTTATAAAGATTTAAAATTCTTTCTATAATAAATTTAACTCTACTTCTAATAACATTATCAGATACCATTGAATTAAATAATTCACCTTTACTATTAGCTAAATTATCTCTAGTTCCATATAGAGCATTTCTAATACTCTTTTTAATTTCATTCATTATTCTAACGTTATGACTTAATCTAAACATAGATTTTCTATTATTAAGATTAGTATTAGCTGAATTTAACTTTAATTTGCTGTCTCCAGTATTTTCTTTTGTAACTACATTTAAATTATAGTCTTGACTTAATCTTAAAAAACTTGCTTTATTGTTTCCTTCATTAATAAGATTGTCATTCAAAGTTTCAGTAAAATTATAATCTAAACCATCAAAATTATTTACTTCATTGCTATTTAAGTCAATATTCAAAACAGGATTTAAAGTTGTTCTGCTTAGAGCATTTATAGCTAGTATAGAAGGTGATAATTCTAATTTAGAAGTTAAATCTGGCCTTACATTTTCAGAAATCAAACCATTGTGAAGCCCTATAACGTACTTTGTATCAAATCCTAAACTATTATATTTGCTAAGACTTGAAGCAGTTCCTTCAGCAATTAAAGAAGGTACTGTTACTGCTTCGCTTGGATTTTGTACTAAATTTACTTTTTCATAACCTATATCGCCTAATGAAATATTTAGTTCAGAGTTAGGATCATTAAATTGCAAGTCTACTTGACCAAACATTTCTTTAAATACATAATCAGTTATATATTCACCATTACTTTTTAAAACAGGAGTATCAAGCAATGATATAAAACTTTTCTTATCTTTTGATATTTCAACAATTTCTTTTAATATTACAGGATGTGTTATTCCCGGCACTGCCAGTATGTCGCACAGAGTATTCGAATATTCAGCAGAAAGTTCAATAGCCTTTGAATATGATTTATATGTTGGACCAACTGTAGAATCGTTGCTGTCTTCATTCTCAAGCTCTCTAATTACTGCGCTATTTGTTAAAATCTTTTTATCGTATTCAAAACAATTAGTTCCATCAAACCCTCCATAAGTAAAAAAATCAAATTTAAGATATTCACTATTAGAAGAATCTTCTCCGTCTTCACTTTTAAGAACATCATCAATTAAAACATAACTATATTCATTCAAGAAATCTACGTCTATTTCTAAATCATTTTTACTTATTTCTTTTCCGTCTCTTCTGTAAAAAGAATATAACCATTTTTCTTGTGTTTTTTCTGCATTTTTAAAATACAATATTTTTTCTAAATGGAATAATCCATTACAATAATTGTCATCTTGAGCCCAAACATTTATATCTTTTCTTGTATTCTGAAACCATTTTGAATATTCAAAACATCCTCTATAACTAAATTCGTTTTCTTCATCTTCAATACTATATTGAATAAAATTTATTTTATTCTCTTCTATACTAATATTTCCAGTATTATTTTTTTTAGTAATACTTATTGGTAAATCTAAAACTCTATTATTTGTCCTAGAAGCTATATTTGTTACATTTACTCGTGCTTTAGTAAAAAGTACTCCCCAGTAAAGTTCTTCTTTTACACAGAGACTGTCATAAACTTGTCTATTTAAATTAAGAATATAATCAACTGGCTTTTGAATTAATTTGTAAGGTTTCTCATCATCATCTTGCCAAATAGAATCTTGAACATCTTGTATTTTACTTGTATTTTTTATATTGTCAATATTTATATTGATATGTGGATAAGATACAAATCCGCAAGGCATATAAAAAGGTTTTATTAATTTATCTTCAACATCTTGATGAACTTCTATTCTTAAGAATTGATTTGTATTAGGATATAATCCTTCTGTAACAATCTTATTAGATTCTTTGTCCCAATAAGTGTGTTTTGTACCAATTAATCTACAAATATATGATTTAGAATCAGGATTCAAGTCCACATTTTGTAATTCCATAACAGGATCAAAAGAATTATTATTTTTATTATATTCACTTACTGATATATTAAATTTTGACCACAAGTCTTGCTTTTCTCTTGGATCATTTAATATCTTTCCTAATTGTAATGGCTTTATTCTAATTCTAAATCTATTTCCTGATTCTCCATCATCTAAACTATGAAATCTAAAAAGTTTTTTAACTTCTTTATGTAACGTGGTTCTATCATCTTTTTCTACTCCCGTATATCTTTGTGAAACTATCCAAGGAGTTTTTGCTGTTTGATACGTTGATTGAAAATCTTCGTAATTAGGGATAGAGTTATCTACATCAAAAGTATTATGACTTAATTTGCTAGGTAATAACAACTGTACTCTTTTTAAATTACTAAGTACACTATATGAAAAGCTTGCTTTGAAATCTGCGTATTCTACATGACCTTTTTCATATAAAAATTTAAATTCACTATTCATACTCGCAGTATTTTCATTAGATACTGCAGGATTAAAAATTCCGCCATAATCAAAAGTATGCCATGCAAAGTTTATTGTTGAAATAGTATTTTTAGTAGTATTATAAACGTCATTTTTAAGCCCATTTATAAAAAAACGATTAGAATTATCATCAATTGCTAAATCGAGTTTATAAATTGAAGCGTAAGAGCCTATTAGATTTCCTGCTCCGTAACTTAAAGTAGAATGAACTTCTTTCGTTTTTAAATTGTCATTTAAACTTTCGTTGTTAATTTGACTATGCCAATTATTATTGCTATTACCAATTATTGTTTCTGATGTGGCTCCATTTAAAGTTCTTACGTCATTACTTTCGTAAGGATTTAAAGTTAAATAATTACCATGCGCTGACATTATTATTTTGTCAATAAAATAAATTTTATTATTACTTTCTAAATCGCTAGTTATTTCAAACTGTTTTATTAAATTAAAGTCTGGGTTAATAGAGTCTGTATACTGTAAATTTCCTGTGCTTATATCATACATTTTGCAATAAAAAAAAGTTCTACCTTTTCCTAGAACATTTCCTTGAGAAGCTTCAACTGCTCTCTTACTGTCAGATTTTTTATCAGGAGTTATTCCAAATTTAATTGGTTGTTCTCCTACGATAAAACCACTTTCAGGAACTATACCAGTAGTTTCGTTCGCTGCTTCTCCATTACCAATACCTAAAACTCTAGTAAAAGATAATTGTTGCCCGCCACCTCTAAACCATGTATTTGCTGCTATACTACCATTACTATATTCTATAACATTACTTCCGAATATGTTTTGAAAAGTATTTAGTGTATCATCTGCAAGCGTAGCATTATAAGAACCTACAATTGTTGGAACAAATGCAGGTCCTCTTTCTGAAGTGCCTATAACATTTAAAGTTTCTACTTGTATGTTTGGATCAAGTAAAGTCCTTCTTGTATCTTTTGAGTTATCGACTGTTATTACAATTGTTGAGTTTGTCATCTTATTATATTACTCTTATTTTTGTTATATAGTAAATATAAATATAACGTTAAAGAGCAATACAATAAAATAATTTTAATATTGAAGTACGCAGTTATCAAATCTGATTGTTAAAGAAATTTCTGCTGCATCATCTCCATCATATCCTAGGTCTCCATAAGATACGTTAGTAAGGAAGCATCCTTTAACATCCCAAAGTTCAACAACTGTTCCAACTGGATCAAGAAGTTTGATTTGGCAATCTCTCTTGTAGAAATCAGCATAACCTGCACGGCCTGATACTGATTCGAAGTGAGTTCTCACCCATTCCATAACTTGTTGTGCGCCAGAAGGAGCAATTGGGTCATGTAATGTTACAGATAAATCACCAAAAGTGGTTTTACCTGCAAGGTATCTTGTTGAGTTAATCCAGTTAACTGTAGTTTCGTTAGTAGTATAAGTTGGTCTTGCTGCAGTTTTCATAAGAAAAGCATCAATTCCTTCGATAGCGAAAACCCACCTGTTTTTGCGCTTCGGCTCAAACTTGTTGGGAATCATTTCTGCGACTGATAGTGTCTCTGCCATTTTAAAAATCTCCTAGTTATTATATTTTAATTATAGTTTAATTATTGGTTAATTGAGTTTGTTACAACAAAATCAAGTGAAATAAATTCTACAGACTTAGTAGGTTGTAAGTAAACCTTGCCTCGGATAGTATTATTTTCAATATCATTTTGCGTTGTAGTTGCTGTGTCAATTTGAACTTTATATCTCTCAACACCTTGTCTTTGTTGAACGTTTTGCATAATTGGTTCAACAAGAGCTGAGAATCTTTGAAGTGTAGAAGCTCTATTAGGCTCAAATAGCAATGATTCAGCAACACCTTTAACTTTACGTCTGATATCGATCAAAAGTCTTCTTACGTTAATACGATCCAAAGCTGATTGATCTCTTAATAAAGTCTTTTGTCCGAATGCATAAACCTCACCAGGTCTACCAGCTGGCTCATAAATAGGATTAATATCTGCATCATATAATTCGTCTAGTAGATCACGATTCATTTGAAGGTTAGAATTAAGAGCAGCTAATCTACCACGATTTAAACCAGCAGGAGCAAACCAAGGATCAGCTAATAAATCATTTCTACTCATTGCACCTAACATTACAACTGAAGGTGGAACTGCTAAAAGTCCGCCTGTTGATGGTTTTCTAATTAAAACGTCAGGGAAATATGCAGCAGCAAATGATGAATCAAGATTTCTTGCTTCGAATCTAGCAACTGTTTTTCTAACATGAGCTTGAACTGAAGAACTTAGTTTAACTTCACCACTTCGTTCAACTTCTTCAATATCCATTAAGAACATAGCATCAAATCTATCTTCACAAGCCTTTACAGCATAATCTGTAACTTGTGGCTCACGAATACCAGGGACTGCAAGCAATTGGAATTCAACAGCACTCTTATCAGTTAAAACGTCAAGCGCTTTTCTATAACCTAAAATTGTTGAACCTGTTGTTGAACCATCATTTCTTTCATCTTGAGCTTCACGATGTGTCGCAGTGTTTGTCTGTAGAGCTTTTTCTTCGTCAAAGATATTTAACCCATCAAATCCACCTTGGAACAAACTGCGCAACTTCAGATATCTAGAATTTAACGTAGTCAAATCAGTTGAAGCATCAACAAATCTTTGATATCCATTTGGCAAAGATCCATCTCTAGAATATTTTGCAGAATTCCAATCAATTTCTCCACTTACTTCTTTAACAGCAATCTTTTCTAAAGAAAAGAAGTTATTTTGGAAAGCATCAGCTGTTCCACTATCTTCATCGCAAACGCCATCTGGAAAATATAATGCCCAGCTCTTTAAAGATTCATTAAATGTTAACTCAGAATTTTCATTAAATTTTTGATCTCCCAATTCTCTCTTGGCAAATTTAATTCCCCAAGCTAATGAGTCATCAATTTCATAAGTTGTTGAAGGAATTAACTCTCTAGAAAGACTTTTAACAAATGGTAAAGGAGCAACTTGAACAGAATCAAATGTATTTGTACTTAAAACTTTATTGGTTCCTGATCCGTTATCTCCTAACTCTGTAAATAGACTTGCAACGTTTGTCTTAAGTCTTCTTGGCCCTCTAAATCCTACTGGAAGTGCTTCAACATTTACGTCTCCATCTAACAAATCTTGAGCAAGTTCAACTCTAACATAATCGTTTCTTACAGGATAAATTCCATCAAGAACTAATCTTTGTCTGTTTGAATCAGCATCAAAATTATAATACATATGTTGATCACCAATTACTCTAGCAATAAAGTTAGGACTCTCAGGATCTAAGCTAAGATTTTGCCAAGATACAACAATATCACCTTCAACTGGATTTCCACTAAATAGCTCTAAAGAAAGATTAAACGATCCGTATTTTCCTTTGTTTCCACTTCTAATTCCGCTAATTAAAACTCTAAATTGATCATTACCAATAACACCATCATCAAGAGCATGCAATCTAAATAGCTTCTTAGCTCCGCCTGTTGAAAGAACAAGTCCCACATTATTTAATTGTCTACTTGTATTTGATCCACCTGAGAAATATTGAGAAACAAACCAAGGAGTTTTTGCAGTTTGGAATCTTTGATCAAAACCTTCAAAATTTTCAGAAGAAGTTCCACTATCTCTAGAAGAAGTTTTTAATAAAAAGCCAACGAGAGAATCTTCTGGAGCTGTGCCACTTAAAGGTGCACCAGTATTATTAACAACACCTAAATTTGAAGGCTTAGCAGTTTTAGGATAAATATCCCAATGTGCATAAAGATAATGCCCTCTTTCATTCATTTTAGTTGGATCTGTGTTTAAAACCTTAGCAAAATAATTTTTACTGTCAGGATCAAAAGAGCAATTAATAATAACAGGCTCTAATTCATTACTTAAACCATTTAAAATGAGCTTAAATGCTTGATCTCCTCCACTTGATAAATCAACACTTCCAATTTGATAACCAGCAAGAGAAGTTTTAACATTACCAGCGGCAGCAAAGTTTTTATTACTAACATCAATATCTCTAATATTAGATAAATCAGTTCTAGTACCAGCATCGTCAAAATTTGCTGTGCCAGATTCAACATCTAAAGAAGGTACTACGCCTTGAGGTGACATTAAAATACCTCTAATAACAGGAGAAGAATTAAATCCTTCACCTCCAGCGAAATCTATTTCTAAAGGTCCAAACCTACCTTGCTTTGGTAAATCACCTACTACAGTTACATTATTGTTTAACTGAAAGACAAAGTTTCTATCTTGCACAAACCCTTGAGTTTGTGTTCTTCTTATTAGTACAGAATCTGCTACAGTGTCTACTATAACTGTATATTTGTCACCTACATTACTAGCTTCAATTGCGCTTTGTATTCTTGCCAAAGTAAGATCAACAGTTGCGCCTATCTCAATTTGAATTTTACCACCACCGTCAGTACCATTTAATGAGCCTGGATCTGCTACATCTTCAGCTACAAATTTAAAAGGTAAATCTGTTGCTGCATTAGTAGTTTCTTCTACTGAATTTAAAGTAAATTCATTATTAACAGCAGGTTGACCAGTTAAAGTTAAAGTTATAGTAGAAAGCGAGCCATTACTTCCGTCTGTTTGAACTTCTGTAATATTGTTTTCTGCATTACCTGCAATGGCAAATAAATCAACAGAACCTTTTAAAACACTACTTAAAGTAATAGTACCATCACCATTATCAACCACTGTTACTGTATTTGCTGCACCACTATCTTGAAAAGCTCCTTCTCCAACGCCAATACCAAAAGTAATAGCATCTTCTATTTTAGAAGCTGTTTGTGCTGCATTTAAAGCTTCAACACCTACTTTAACTGTACCGGCTCCTCCTGCATCTCGAGCAGGTGCTAAAGCATTTCCTGTTTCTATTCTTATAGGAAGAGTATTGCCTAGCATATCTGTTATTGTTATCGCAGAGTCATTAGTTGGTGTTCCTCCAACTGTAATTACTGTAGATGCTAAACCTGCTCCTGAAGTGGTTCCTGCAACTGTTTGTGAAGCAAGACCATTTTTAATAGATTGAGTGCCATTTGATATAACAACAGTATCATTAGCTGCATGCGTAATATTAGAAGTTAGTGTTTTATTAGATAATAAACCAGATCCTCTTTGAACAATTGTTACTTTGCTATCTGCAGCTGTTGCATTAAAATAAGTAGCAGGATCTAGAGCAGCACCAAGTCCTGCATTTCCTCCTACAGCATCAAGACCCTTAAGCCCTCTTTCGAGTCTTAAAGCAAGCGCAGTTGAATTTTCTGCAGCAGTGCCGACAAAGTCTGACATGCCTATTGCAATAGTTCCGTTTCCGTGAACTACAGTATCAACGGTACCATCAAACGTTATAGTAAAAGTTTTATCAGCTCCTGCAGCAGATCTACCTATTAGCGACAAAGTATCTGCATTTGTAGGTAGATTAGAGAAAGTAATATCTAGTTGACCACTTGATTGACTTACTTGAACTCCTGCATCTTGTAAAAGTTTAGAGTTAGATTCATCTTTCATAAAACAGCCAAGAATATGAGTTCTACCTAAAGTAGAACCTGTATCCTCTTGTGCATGAGGATTATCACCAACTTTGTTTGTGCCTTCTAGAATTGGTTGATCACCAACTACAAAACCTGCGTTTGTAGCATTTTTTGATCCGTCACCAACGCCTAGTGTTCTAACGAATGTGCCTGAATTGGCATTGTTTAACCATTGATCTAAAGCTAGAGGACCAAAAAGATTTGAGTTGCTTTCTTTTGATCTCTCAATCATATCACCAAAGACTTCACTGAACTGTTGCATATTTGCAAATGTTTTAGGTACAAATGCTGGTCCTTTTTTAGCAGGGCCAACAACAGCTGCGGGAACGCCTTGTGGAGATTGCTGAGGGTTTCTAACTTGAGATAAATCAATTTCTTTTAAATTTACTCTTGCTGAGCCTTGTCCAGCCATAATTTTTATTCTCCTATTTAAATATATTTTAGTATTAAGTATCTATTAAGCAGGGTATTCCACACCGCTATTTGTCACAATGAAATCAATTGCGATAAATTCTACAGCTCTTGTTGGAACGAATACAATTCTTCCATTTAATCTGTTATTATCAACATCTTCTTGTGAGTTGTTTGTATCGTCCATGATTACTCTAAAGTCTTCAATTCCTTGCTGTGCTTGAATTCCCGAAAGTTGTCCAGAAGCAGCAGTTACGAATCTTCCTCTTGTTGCAGCATTATTTTGCTCAAACAATAGACCTTGTGCAATTGTTTCTAGTCTTCTCTTTACTTCAAGAACAAGACGACGAACATTGACACGATCAAGAGCAGTTCTGGCGAGTTGAGTAGTTTTTTGTCCGAAGATAACAAATTGGTTATTAGGGAAGTTAGCAATAGGATTAATACGTGCTTCATAAAGTGTATCACGATCTTCTGCATTTAATCTTACCTCTGTTGATGTAATAGTTCCTAATGAACCTCTTGAGAAACCAGCAGGAGCAAACCAAAGTCCTCCGCTAGCATCAGTTCTAGCAAGTGCTCCCAAAGCAACAATAGATGATGGAACTCTTACACTTCTTCTTGAAGCAACTGCTGCATCATCATCGTCACCACTGTCTTGTACATAAACGTCCGGGAAATAAGTTGCTGTATAAGAACTATTTAATTGTCTCGCATCAAAATTATCTGAAGTGATCTCAGCATCAGGTCTTCCAGAAACTAAACCATTTGAACTTACAAAAAGTCTAGAATTAGAAGATGCTGTACTATAATGGGGAATATCCATTACATATAAAGCTTTACCATAAGAAGAAGCTCTTCTTGAAGCAAAATCAGTAATTAAAGGCTCACGAATACCAGGAACAACCAGAATGTTATGATTTACAACCATATCGTCTGTCATTACTCTAATTGCGTTCTTATAAGAAGCAACAGCATTATTATTTAATAATGTTCCTGATATTTCGTTTGTGTTGTTGCTCTGTGTTTTTGTTAAACCACTAGCAAAACCACCTGCTCCAGCATGACCGCCCGTATCTGTAGATGAAGATCTATCAGTTAAATAATATTCGTCTCTATCTGTAATATTTAAACCGTCAAATCCACCATACATAGGAGCAGTAAACTTAGCCATTGAATTATATTTGTTAAACTTTTTCTTGTCTTCAGCTAATAATTTTGCTAATGAAATACGATGAGAAGTGGTACCGCTACTATTATCTGTTCCAAACGGATCTAAACCAGATACTTCTAAGTCAAGTGTTTTTGTATTAACATCAAAAACAGAAGATCCTACATCAGCATTTCTAATATATACTGCATCTTTAAATACATCATTAACAGTTCCTTTTACATTAGAAAGATTAACGCCTGAAGCAGAGTTTGCAGCGCCTAAACTAAGAGCAATTTTAGAAAGACTAAATTTGTTGTTGTTAAATGAATCTGCATCAGAACCTTCAGAATGTTGTACTGATTGATTGCTCCCTAAGAACTTAGTGTAGTTTAATAATATTTCATTAAACAACTTACTTGGCGCAGCATTTGGATTATTAATGTCTTCAACTCTAGTTGATAAAAGCCCCCAGTGTAAAGAATCACTAACAGATTCTCTAGAAGAAGCGTTTCCTAAGAAAGCTTGTCCATAGTTGCCATTAACTTCTCTAATATCACCTTTTGTTACCTTAAATCTATAGGGTAAAGGTGGCATAACTCCAAAAGCTAACTTATTAACATTTCCTCCAGCAGCTGTTTGAGGATCGTCACCATCAGCAAAATTTGATCCATCACCAACACCTTCTAACAAAGAAGTATTTGAAGCGCTACCGTCTTTTCCATCTGAAGTTGTTTTAAGAGCAGGTAATCCTCTAAAGCCAAATGGAAGTGCCTCATCAGGAACTTCTCTTTGTAAAACATCATTACTAACAACTACTCTAATCTTATTTGAGTTATTAGGATAAATTCCTTCTCTGATCAATCTCTTTTCATCGTTATTATAAACGTCTAATCTCATTCTTAATCTTTGATCACCAATAACTTTAGCAATAAAATTATCAGCTTCAGGATTTAATGAACATCTACTAAATGATTCGTAAACAACAGGATTTTCATCAGTATCTTTTAAGTCTCTTAGGTTTACTGTAAATGTACCAAAATCGTCTGTAGGATCAGTAGATGCTGTTAGATTAGAAATACTAATCTTATATTTAAAATTAGCATATTCACCGTCATCTAAAGATTCAAAGTGAAACAAATCATATTCTTTATTCCCAAAAGGTTGAGAAATAAATTTAGGACTCTTTGGAGCTGTATAAGCAGACTTAAACTCACCATAATGATTTAAGTTTGAACCAACGCCACCACTTCCAATTGCAATTGCAACATTTTTATTATTAGAATCTGCTACAGCATTGTCTACAGGAAAATGTGCATATAGTAAATGTTTTTCAGACTCTAAATTAAAAGAATTTGTATTTAAAACGTTGCCAATATAGTCAGATCTTTCAGGATTTAATGAAACAGAAACTATATCTGTATCCTTAGAAGGATCACTGCTATGTTTTAAATAAATACTAAAAACTCCTTGATTAGTTGTTAAAGCAACACCATTATCATCACCTTGAGTTTTAGTTTCATTAGAAGCAAATATTCTAACTGAATAATCTTTATGAGGGACAATAACAGCTCTTAAAAGTTGAGCATCAAATTCTCCATTATCATCCAAAAAGTTTTGATTTGCATTAGTATCAACTAATGGCTCTGAGTCAAATGATAAAGAAATAGAATCATTATCTGAAAGATTTCCGTAAGAAAGATACTCTGCTTTATTAACATCATGATCTGCTACTAAAAAGTGTACCCCGCCAACAGATAGTTTATCACTATCTAAAGCAGTTCCTGTTACTTCAAATCCTGCATTAACAAGTGAACCGCCATCTGATTCAACTACGCCAGATCCTAAAACTCTGCAGAACGTTAAAGCTTTTCCTCCGTTATTGAAGAATTCGTTAACTGCGTGTCCGCCTAATCTGTTTTGATCTGGATTACCAAATATTCTTATAAATTCTCTTTTTGATGAAACTGTTGTAGGGACAAAAGCTGGACCTCTTGAAGCGACTCCAATAACGCCAGCAGGTGTTGCTGTATTTCTAAATAATGGTCTACTGATTACTTCGATTTCTCTTTCAAAAAAACCCGGAGACTTGAATGTCTGTTCTGCCATAATATTAATTCTCCTAATTAACTTTATTGTTTTATTTATCTTATTAGTTAATTATACGATTAATATCCAAATTTTTATTTATTAGTTGTAATATTGAACAAAATGTCAGCCATCTTTTGATCGTATACAGTTTCTCCTTTGCTACCTTTAACTGTTTTTACGTGAACAACAGAACCATCTTCTTTTCTAATAGCAACTTTTTTAGTCCTAGTATACTCGCTATTCCACTCACCTACTCTATCATAATCCTTTGTTAAACTTGTTCCTTGGACTGCAACACCCTTCGACCCATCGTAACTTTCTAGTTCAAGTCTATTTTGAAGAGGATTTACTCCAACTCCACTAGCACTTACATAATCATCTTCAGTTGTTAAATCATCAAACAATCCTTGCACAGTTGAAGAATCCTGGATACCTTTAACTTGTGGCTGAATGTCTACATAGTTTGAGTTGACTTCAAACGAAACCTCAGGCGCACTCATATAAGATCTAAGGCCTCTTTTTCCACCGTCAATATTAGGCAATATAAGATATCCTGTTGCATTAATAGTAAATGAAGTCTTTATGTATCTTTCTGAGTCTGTAAATTCTGTGTAAGAAGTTTCAGGACTAAAACTACTGTCTACAAATGCAGGAAACCAATATCCTTTGTCTGTAGTTAATTTAAATTGCTGCCCAGGATTAATCGTGTAAGCACTTATTATTGTTTCCAATAATTTATTCATTTGTGACGTAAAAGATGACCAGACTGTAATGTCGTAAACTACACCAAATGACTTTACAGGAGGCATTTCGATTGTTTCAATAATATTGTCTTTAAATCTTGACTTTAAAGAAGAATCTACTTCTAGATTATCTTTATTTTTAAAAGGTGCATTTTTAAATCCTTCAGGATTGTTTAGTTGTCTATATTCCATGTCTTTAGAAGAAAGCTTATTTGTTATGACATGTTTAAGCATTTCATTATTAGCTCTTCCTTTTGAAGGTACATTTTCTATAGAAGTTCTATTAATAGAAATAAGAGGTAATATTAATGCACCTTTTCTGTCAATGATAGGTTGCTTTCTTCTTAAGATAGCAAATCTTTCGCCAGTAGCAAATATAACAGGTACTTTTCTTCTTTCGCCGTCTAGAGTATAGTAAAGAGGTATTTCTCTGTCAAATAAATTAAAAACAGATTTATCAACATCTTCTAAACCGCAAGAAGGTATTGTATAGTCATAAGTGTGATTATCACCTTCATAACCTGCATCTATAGAGAATATGTTTTCTTCTTTTTTATCAAATCTTGTAGTCATTATTCATCTCCATAGAAAGATGTGCCTATTTTGTTTATAGATCTTTTAGAACCGTCAGGTGCAACTTTTTTAGGACCAGTAATTGGAGATTCAAGAACTCCATCTTCTACTAACTGTCTTTTGTCTCCTTCACCTGTTCCTCTTTGTTGCTCAAAAGTATTTTGGATAGCATCATCTTCTAAATAGTTTTCGCTTGTAGGTCCAAGTGGATTAAAGTTAATATGTTCAGCTCTAGCTTGTCTTCCATTTACTTTAATTGAAGTTACTCTTTCGACTTGTCCATAAGCAATCTTATCATATATTACTGATGTTGCTTCGAAGAAATATTCGCCATAAGAAAAATAATCTCCTTCTTTAAAAGAAATATTTCTATCAAAAAGATCTCTAGGGTGCATATACAACATTATTTGCTTTATTTGCTCTTGACCAAAATTTGTTGTTTTAATTTCTGAAGGTTGCCATTCGACAAAGCATTCAATTTCAATTGGAGCATTGAATATTTTCTCCATTGATTCTTCATAGACTTCATTAATTTCTGTTAAGTCTTCTCTTATAGAATAGTAATAGATTTTTTGTCCTGCTACGTCTTTTATTATTTCTTTTGATATATCAGAAAAAAAATCTATTTCTCTTTGTCCTACAAATAATCTTGCCATGGATTTACTCCTTTTTAATTAATTATTGAAGCTTGTATGTTTCTGAGTCAAGATCAGTAAATATTAACTTGTAATTTCCTTCATAGTCTTTTTTTACGCCTAGATTTGACAAATGTATATCTCTTACACCTGATGTCATTGCTTGATCATAAAGCATGCCAAAATCTTGAAATAATTCTCTAAAACTTGAAGAGCTTAAATTTGAAACGTGATCTACTAAATTATGAGCTAAATTAATTTTTTGCTTTACAGCTTTTAGCTTATTTTCTTTATCTTCATCTGTATCTTCTTCATCTTCATCTATTTCTACACTATCGTTAAAAGGACGTAGAGAAGAAATTAAAAAGTAGCAAAGTCTATTTTTAAAATTCTCATCAGACATTTCAATATAATCTGATTGTTTTTCGTTGCTTTTTAACCCAAATGCTTTTTTTATTTTTAAAGCAAGTTTTCTTATAACTGTGTTGCCTTTATTGATTTTTTTAAAATGTGATTTATTCATTTCATCAAACTCTTTGCTTTTAAAATTAAGCATATAATTTATATACTCAACAAAAAGAGCTTCTCTTGATCTACTTGAATGTCTGTAAAGAAAAGTTAAACCTATTTTATCAAAAAGTGACATTGTTTTCCTGAATTGGTTGCTCATTAAATCCCTAATAATTTCAGGCTTGCTATCTAGAGACTCGCTAAAAATATTTACTTTATCAACTATCATCCAACTTCCAGAATCGTCATGAGAATAAACGTTAAATAAGTTTTCTTTATGTCTAGAAGAATCAGCTCCTTGACCTAAACTAAAATTTATTTCATTTAAGTTATCTGCTCTTCCAGACGGTGACAATGCTATCTTTATTACAACTTCAGGTATCTGTGGTATTTCTAAAGCTATTCTAAAAAGTCCAGCACCTAATATTTTTAAGTTATGCAATTCTGCAGAATCTTTAATTGCTTTTGCGCCTTTTAATAAATTAATAATTTTTTTTGCTTTATCACCTTTTCTAAGAAAAGATTCATAACACAATTTAAATATAAGATAATTATTACCTTTGTTTATGTCACCAAAAGGGTTAAAACCCATTCCGAATTCTTTTTCTGTACTTCTTAAAGAAGATATTCTTCTAGGGTCAAAATTTAAATCATCTAAATCAAATCCTTCTTTCTTTAAAGAAGCTTTAAAAGAACTAATTAGTGTTTCTATAGATTTACTGTCTTCATAATTTATAGTTTCTTGTAATACGCTTCTTATGTAATTTTTTAATTCTTTCATGTTTATCCTATAATAATAGCTCTTCCGTTAGGAATAGGTATGTTTTTCAATATTGTCTTCATACTCTCAGATTGCTGTGCATCTGATTCTACTAAAGCTTGATAAGTCAAATTATCTAATTTTTCTTTAAGCGCAGTAATTAGCTTTTCTTGATCTTCTCTTCCTTGACTCACTAAATCTGTACCATTCATTGTTAAATCACTTCCTGGGACAGGAACAGAAGAAAATTTTGATCTAACTAAACCTAATATTTCTCTACTTAAAGCTAAAGTATATTGTTTAATCCATTGTCTTGCTATTGAATTTAAAACTCTATAAGGAATATTTCCAAAAGGAAGATTAGATATATTAGACACACCTTTTATAGACTCATCTTCATAAGGTAATGAAGGTTTGTAAGGATCCCCTGGGAAACTGAAATTTAAAAATAATCTTTGAGGAGAATCTGCAGTAGGCCTTGGATATATTCTTATGTTTTGTCCTTGAATCTTGTAAGAATAATTACTACGTCTAACCCTATTTGATATATCTAATTGCCCTGCTCTTAATAGGTCTTCAAAAACAGGTAAAACATAAAAAACAGTTTCAGGAGTAAAAGACTCAAAAGCAAACTGGTTGTTTAAGTAGTTTATAGATGACGTTGTATCAAAAAATCTATAAGCAGCCTGTGGAGAAAAGTGAAATACTTCATTAATTTTAATTTTTGTAGGAGAAACATTTGAAACAGACTTATTAGCTGGATTAAATATAGAATCGTCATTTGTTCCTGCAATATATGGTCTTAAATTAAACGGCACACTTGAACCAGAAACTGCTATTTCAATTTCTTCATATATATTATAATCTTGTCTATTCTGTTCTAACGGGATTGATCCACTTAACGTTGATATCATACCACCAACAGCTGCTTCAGAAGCATAAGGCTCTGTTCTACGTAATAAATACTCAAGTGTTTCTCTAGGAAAAGTTAATTCTTTATCATGTGGGCCAGAGTGACGATTAAATACAGGCTCAGAAGTATATTCTACTCCTCCGTCTACTACTACATTACTTGTTAAAAAATTTAAGTTATCTTTATCTTGTTCTTTTAAAACGCCTGTATACTCTACACCTTCTTTTGTGTATTTACCTGTATACTTTCCTTCACTATTTTTTTGATATTCACTACCACCACCCGGACTCATGCCTAATAAATTAGACATATAAGATTCTGCTTGATGTATATTAATTTCTTTTGAATACTCTAATGTTGCTTCTTCAAAACATGTAAATATCTGCTTGTTTGTTAACTCAACTGACATGATGTCATCGCCAAGTCTTCTTTTTACATAAGTTACTATACCGTCAGCATCTTGTTGAAAATGTTGATCAGTATCGTATATTCCAAATGGTGTAGGCTTATTACCACTATTTACTAAACTTAAAAACGAAGCCATAAAAAAACTCCTATAATCACTCTTTTATTATTAGTAATTATAGGAGTCTTTATGTAAAGTACGTTTAATATTTAGAATTTATTTGAAAATACTTCTAATATAATTTCTTACGCCTTTAGTATTTGGACCTGACATTTCTTTTAATGCGTCAACAAGCTGTTGCGCTAAAGCAGAAGATCCACCACTTGATTTAGGAGCCTTACTTAATTCTTTCTTAAGATCAGCTACCTCTTTTCTAAGTGATTCTAGCTCTTTTTGAAGAGGTGCTAAATCTACTGATTCTTGTGCCTCTACTGTTTTTTTAGCTCTAGTTGCCATTTTATTTCCTTTCAAATATTATTAAATTAAGACCCAAACAAAAGTTGCCAAGATGTTCCATTCCATACTAGATGTGCTACTTCTCCTGCAGCATCAAAAGTATGAAGCGTTGCACCGGCTGAATTTTTTAGTATGAAAGTTTGCCCATTAGCAGGTCTATGAACAATTTTTCTTGCACCATAGTGTGCATTTTCTGTTAAATTAGGAATAACTACAAAAGAATCACCTGCAGTTGCTAATGCACCTGAAGCTTGAGCGATACCTCCTGTTGATAGCAAGTGACTTCCTTCACCATGAGTGAACGTAACAGTAGAATTTACTACAGCATCTCCATTGTTTGTATCAACTAGACCAACAAAGTCTGAAATGTCTGTTACAATAGTACCTGAGTTGCCCATTCTTAATGCAGTAATTTTTAAGTGATCGTTTCCATCATTAACTGCTTCAAACTCTGCATTTAACGCACCAGTATCATTAATCAAAGTTACTAAAGCATCGACTAATTTCGCTTCAGAATTAATATCAGCTTTAGCTTTGCTAAATTGAACGCCTGTCTTTCCTGCTATTACAGGATCGCCAGTATTTCCTGTATCTGTAACTGTAAAGTATATATAGAATTTTGTGCCGCCTACTGAAGCTAGATGAATTACTTTTGAATCTAAGTCAAACTCTAGTGCACCTGCAGCACCATCTGCTTGCTTAATTCCAGAAAAGTCAATTAAGGCAACTGTATTAGCTGAAATTGTATCTTTAACATGTCCAGCTAGTGGAATTCCAGACTCAATAGAAAAGGATCCTGATCCGCTTTTTTGTTGTAAACCTTTTTCTTTAGTATAATTTACTTGAACCATTTTTACTTATTCCTTTCTATTAAGTAGCTTGATTAACTAAAAGCCAAGATGCACCACTCCATATAAATACTGCAACATCGCCTGCTACATCAAGAGTTGCTAAAGCACCATCAGCAGCTGTTCTAATAAGAAGATTATCACCTGCAGCTGCCTCTGCTAAATAAATAACTGTTTTTTGCTGTCCTATTACAGTTCCATTTGCAATTTTTACTTTACCGTTTGCATCACCACCACCAGTTGTCGATGCTAAAGTTACTCCAACTGCAGGAATATCTACACCAGCTGCTGTTGCATTAGCAGTGTCTGTTCCTTCTGTAAGAGAAACGTCTTTAATTTGAAATCCGCCAACTCCTGTTGAGTCATTTTCTTGAACTAATCCGCGAGTTGCGTCATATACTACTTTTACTGCCATGATTTTACCTCTTCTTTCTTTATTTTTTTATAAGGTTAATATTCGCATGATTCCTCGTCCCTGGCGATTCAGGTATCATGTTAACGAGGGCTTATCTTTATATATCACTTAACTTATAAAAAATTAAAATCAGTCAGACCCTAAGTTTACATTTACATCTTCTTCTTCATCAGAAACAGGTAGATTGCTTACTTGATCTTCTTCTTGAGAATCAGCAGCTTCTCTAGCTTCTTGTGCTTGTCTTTCTTGCTCTTCACGAGGTACCAATTGATCGACAGCCTCTTGAAGTACATGTGCATCTTGTAATGAAAAAGCACCTCGACGTTGAGCTACTTGTACTGCGTTTAATAGAATATTTACTGATTTTACTTGTTCTGGTGATAGTTGCATTTTTTACCTTTCTGCATAAAACAGAACTATTATATGCACACTATTTTTTTTGTACACCTTTTTTTTAATTGGTCATCTTTTTAAAGTATTCATATTCTTCTTTAATAATCTTATTTAAATAACCAGGAGTAACTTCAATAACTCTGTTACTGCTTTTTTTACTCTCTTTAATTAACTTGTATTCTTCATACAAACTCATTTCTTCTTTAATTATATTTCTCAATCTTTCAGCTGTTAGCTTCATAATATTTCTCCTTTTAATTAATTATTACTATTTTGTGAAATTTTCGTATCTATTTTAGCGATTGCTACTTTTATTTCTTGAATTGAAGTTAATAATTCCTGAAGCGTATTGTCAGTATTTATTGCTTTTTGTTCTAAGAAGTTTACTCTTGCCTTTAAATCTGCCATTTGTTCTGAGTTTTTTCTTGAATCTTTGTGCCAAGTATAAAAAACGCTAAGAAGGCCTATTAAACTACCTAAGGATATTATTAAATTTGGTTCCATTTTGATTGTCTTTCGTGACTGTATATAAATAATTATTACTTTATTTTTAATTTTTTAATTTGTCTATTATTATATACGTGCTTAAACCAGAAACAACAACTGTAGATAAAATCTTAAGATAAAAATGATCTTCTTCTAAACTATTAAATTGTTTATTTAAATTATCATTTTTTTCTTCAACTAAGTCTATTTTTTGCAATAGAGACAAGTTTAAATCTTTGCATTTTTTGTCTCTTTCTTCTAATAAAGAATCGCAAAGCAATCTTTCTTCTTTTTTTATTTTATCTTTGTCTTTTTGAATATTGTTAACAATTCTTCTAATTTCAGACCAGTCATCTGTTAGCAATATTAATCCGTCAAATGGTGATTCAACTCCTTGAAACAAGAAAATAGTTTCCATTGAAAACCCGTCAGGAAAAACCCATTCTATTGGTTCTGACGGTTGCCATGTCTTATCTGTTAAATCCCATTTTTCTTTTACGGGCTGTGCATACGAAAAGTTTATATTTAAAAAAATTAAAATATAGAATAAATATCTCATATTATTTCCTTCTTCTTCTTTTACATTGTGGTTGTATTGATTTACATATTTCACAAGAAACATTAGAACAGTTTTTTCTTGTATTGTCAACTTCTTCTCTTACTTTGACTTTACACTTTGCTTGTTGTTCATCAATAACTTTTCTTATTTTTTCTACGCTTTTTTTTCTTTCTTCTTTTAATTGTATAAATAATTCATCTTTAACTCTAGTGATATCTTTGCACATAACACTTTTAGGCAAACATTCTTTAGTAGACCTACCTACGTAAAAAGAAATGCAAATGAATAAAAAGCAAAGTAAATAAGTTAATTGGTTTTTATATTTAATAGCTAATTCAATATATTTGTCATCTAGCATAATAATTTCCTTTTCTGTTGTATTATATATTTATCATTATATTAAACAAAAAAGGCAAAATTATAAAATGAAATATAAATATTCAAATTTTGTAACTATATTAGAATCTAATCAAAATCAACATAAAACTTGGTTTTTAAATGAAAAAAATGAATATGAATATGTTGAAAAAACTTTTGCTAAATACTATGATTTTAAAGAAGTAGCAATAAAAAACATATACGAAATGCATGACTTTTTAAATGAATTAGCTTACAAAAGAAACAGTTGTATAATAAGAGGTAAAATGTCTGATTATGCTTATAAGTTAAAGATAAAAGGTTACAAAGTAAAAAGAACTGTTAATGAAGAAAATTATACTGTTAAAGATTATCCAAAGAGATGGATAATGTTAGATGTAGATAACTTCATAGTTCCAGAAGGTTTTAACTTAAGAAGTGATAAAAAACGAATAGAAGTAGTAGAATTATTTATATCTACTTTACATGAAAGTTTCCATAACACTTCTTATGTTTGCCAATTTTCTAACGGAATGTTTTTAAATGGCAGCAAGCTTAAAGCTCATATATTTTTTATGCTAGACAAACCTTATCTTTGCAAAACTTTAAAGCCTTGGTTTGTTAATAACTATACTAATGTAGACAAATGCATATTTGGATCATCGCAGATATATTATATAGCAAATCCTAAATTCTTAAATGCTGATGATCCTTTGCATAAAAAAAGAATTGTTTTTATTGAAAAAAACAACAGAGAAGTTATTTTACCGTATAAAGATATAATTAACTATACTATATGAAAAAAAAGAGGGTATAATGAGAATAACAGAAAGCAAGCTAAGAAAGCTTATTAGAGAAACAATTAGTGAAGTTGTTACTCCTGACTTTATGTATGGAGATGATGCAAGAGGATACTCTGATCCTAATGCTTTTAACCAAGATCCACAATTTGTTGGCTTTGACCCTGAAGAGACTGATTATGTTTCACAGCAAGGCCTAGATTCTTCAGCAGGATCAGGATACGGTTCACAATTATCAACTCAGCAAGATGACGATGATGGATTAGATCCTACTTATAGCGAACCTCAAGTTGATGTAGATTTCATTTTAGACTCTCAAGTTCTTAGAGGGCAGCCCGGGAATGTAGATAGAACAAACCTTAGTAGTGGAGACATTTATTCAATAGTTGCTGGTGATCAAGTGCTTAGTGAATTAGGCAAAAATTATCAATTGAATTCTACAAGAGATACTCTGTCTTATGGAGCAGGAATTATTAATGCTTTATCTAGCAGCGGAATTATTAAGTCTCTTGGAGAAGAATCTGTTTCTTTAGAAGATTTAGAATTTATTGGTGTTAGAGGAAGAGCTTCAGGTAAAATTTATACATTAAGAGATTGGATTGAAAGTAAGAAGAGTGGTCAAATTAGAATGGACGAAAGCAGAAGAGCTAAGAAATAAATGAAAAATTTCAAAAACAATCTATCAAAAGCTATAGAAGAATTAGCTTTAGAACAAGTAATGTATCATGTTGAAGTAGATAGAGTTTTTGATTTTTATGCTCCTGCAATTATAGATTTTCATAAAAACTTAGTCAAAAAAGACCATATTACAGAAAACTATAAGTACAATCATTTTGTTTATACTTTTGATACTATGTTATCTGAAACTGTAAACCATACACGCTTTAGTAATGCTGATAATAAGAAGATGAATTACGTTAAAGATTCATACGCTTATATGTTTAGTATCATAAGAAACGGTTATATCTACAAACCTAATCATTTAGTTATAGAAGGCAGTAAATGTAAAATAGACTGGAATAAGTTTAATATGGAAAGTCATATTAAGTTTATGAAAGAAAGCATATCTTTTTACACTATACAAATGATTGACTGGAAAGTCATGAATGGATTTTGGGATGGGAGTAATCATGTCCTAAAAGAAAACAAAAAAATCATTACAGAAGGAAGTGCTTTAGGTTGCAACAAAAAATCTCATGAATATGCTTCAAAAGTATTTGAAAAGACTTCTAAACAAATAAAAGATGTATTAGAAGATAACGGATTTATAATTGAAGGAGTATATTCAGCAGGTTCTTTAAGAAGGCAAAAAAGCGTAGTAGGAGACTTAGATTTATTAGTAAATGTTATAGGTCATAAAGATGTAGGAAAAATAAATAGTCATCCATTAGATGAAAAAATATTTTCTGAACAGTTTAACTGGCAATTTGGAAACTCTATTAGAAAAAACATAGATTCTAAAGTTTGCAAGTCTTATAAGAACATTACTCAATTTATAAACGAAGACATGCAATGTGATATATTCTTTTGTACGCCTACTTCTATTCCTACTAGAAGATGTTATTGGACAGGCAGCGCTGCTCATAACGTTAAAATGATGTACGAAGGATTTAAGAAAAACATACTATTTTCTTTTGACTACTTGTATGACAAAAATAAACAAAAATTTATTGTTCCAAAAAATGAAAAAGAAGTGTTTAAAGTCATAGGCTTAGACTACATAGCACCACAAAGAAGAGTATAAAATTTAAAATTTCAAGTACATTGTAATACTTAGAGAAGTATTGTTCAATATAGGAGAATTTTAATGAATAAAACAAAAAACAGTTTATATATTTTTATGTTAATATCAACTATTTTTATTAGCTGCGTAGACAACGAAGAAAGCAATGTGGGTTTGGATCTACAAGTAGAAGAAGATCAAAGTCTAGATATGGGTTTAGATCTAAATTTAAATGCAGATGGATTATTAGACGAAACAGTTTTAGACCAAGAGCATATTTTATTGCCTGCAAATGAATTTTCTATAGGCGGAGCTCAATTAGATCAATTAATTTGCATTGAAGAACAAGAAGATTGCGAAGAATTTTTTAACGAAAAATAATATTTTCTTTCTTTTTTCTAGTAAGCTTTTTAAATTCATATTCTCTCTTAGAAGCTACAGATCTATTAGCATGCTCTTCTTGATATATTAACTTACAAGGCCTTCTGCTTCTTGTATATTTTGCACCTCCAGATTTCACGCCATTGTGCTGGTTTAATCTTCTTTGCAGATTAGTAGTTATACCACAATAATATGTATTATCAAAACAGAGAACAACGTACATATACCACATTTAGCTTCTTCTTATTTTATAATATTTTTCTTTTGAAATATCGGGACTAAACAATACAAGTCTATTTCCTTCAGGATCTATTACCTCAAATGAAGAATCACCCCACTCGTTCTTAACTAACTCTCCTATATTAATGTTTTTCTTGCAAAACTTTTCATATATTTTACAAACATCTCTAACTCTCAAAGATAAAGATACATTTCCATAATAATTTTTATTTGAATAGTTTCTCTTTTGCTTTGAAAATAATTCTATAATATTTCCTCCAATATCTATCATAGTACCATCACCGTCTGTATATCTCCAGTAACGTACTACAGGAAACTCCATGATTTGATTATAGAATCTAACCATTTCCTTCATGTCTGAAACATATATATGTACTCTTGCTTCTCTAGAATAAGCTCTCCAATTATTTGCAAGATCTATTCCTATTTCTTTAGCAGCATTTCTTTCTGCTTTGCTAGGTGAAGTGTTTATAGCTTTTACTTGTTTCTTTTTTCCTTGATATAGAAAAGGCATAATAATTTATCTTTCTTTAATAATACACATATAAATATATGTTATTTGTTCTTTCCGCCTAAAGGATAATCTTTCCATCTATATTTTTTACGTCTTTCTAAGTAATCTTCATATACATCATTAAAATAAGCTTCTTGCTCAAAGCGAATAGCTAAATAAGCATCTCTCGTAAAACCTTTTTTCTTTATCAGCGCTGCATACAAATAATCAAATATATAAATTAATATAAAGCCAACAAAGAAAAGCTCTTTATACTGCATAAAATGAATTGTTTCATGTCTTTTAACTCTTTCTGATAAGACTCCTCGACTTAGAACTATTGGACCTAATGTAATTGCATTTATATTAATAGGAGCTATTTTACTTAACCAAACAGGTATTTTTGAATTTTCTATAAAAATTGGTAATTTCATTTTTTTCTTTCTTTTTTTAATAGTAAATATGTATCTATGCGTAATATTTAATCAAGCACCCATATATTGCTTCCACAACCCCAAACTTTATATAATCCCATATCTGCAGCCTTCTCTCTTTCTGTCATTCCACCGTCAGTTTTTATAATAAATCTATCATATCTATTTCTACCATCTGAATACCAATAATCGATACCTGAATCGCCGTAGTATTTAAATCCAACTTTTTCATAACCTAAACCTTCACCAAAACGCCTGTCTGCATATGTCATTATCTTACTTGATACTTGATTCTTAAAAAATTTTAATAATTTACTTAATCCACCTACAACAACATAATCTAATTTTGTAGCAAATCTGCTTATTTCATAATAACCTTTCCACTTTTTTTGTCTAGGCTTCCTAAAACCAATTGCTAATATTAACTCTTCATTAAAATACAACCCTAATCTTACACTGCTATTAACACTACCACTTATATGATTATCATTCATAAAAGTACTAAAATCTTTTTTGTCTATTTGTTTTAGTTTGCACTTTCTTGCAAAAACCTTATTACACAAGCCAAGTCTATTTTTAATCATACTCTTACAAATATTTTTTTTATACTCCCACTCATCTGAATATATGTGCATTAACTTTACTCCTAGCTCTTTGCATTCTTTTGTCTTATTTAACAAATCGTACTTGGTCGTTTTATCAATAATATCACTATGCCAGTACAAACCATTAAATTCTATCCCGAAATTGCTCTGTTTTGATAGAATATCAATTTCCTTAGGTTTTATTAGACTTCTATCATTAGACAAAACGTCGTTTATCCTCAAGTTAACAATATATTCATATATTTCAATTTCTGCTTTAGACTTTGTAAAAGGATAACATTTAGGGCATAATGACCCTCTTTCAAATGCTTGCAAAGTTTTTTTGCATTCAAATCCACACTTCTTACATTTAAAATCTAAATATTGTCTTTGTCTACTGAAGTATTCGTCTATTGGCGTCAAAATTTCAAATTCTTTATTTCTCTTTAGAATTCTCTCTAATACTTCTTTGCCACCTAATCTTTTTATTAAGCTCATTTTATTTAATGATTCTTCAGAATGTTTCTTACCCCAAAAAGAATTACTTTCTCCAGAATAACCTTTAATTCTACAATCAGTTTCTTTTGTTTTTCCTTTATTCCAAGATTCATTCTTGCCACCTTTTCTACCACCTTCAGACATTCCAAATTTTGCACAATCTTTACAATATTTCTTAAATGTATAAGCAACGTATCTTGTCTCTTTACCACAATTTAAACATCCTTTATAATCTTTACAAATATATTTCTTTGTATACTCTTTGCTTTTTAGCTTGTGAACTTTTTGCAAATGATTACTAAAGTTTTTTCCTTCACCTTCAAAATCACATAATTGACATTTCATGTTATTACTCCTTTGCGTGGTATATACATATATATATTAACATAATTATACATATTTTACACACAAAAAAAACCACAACATTTTAAAAATGAAGCAGTTTTTTTATACTGTCAATTTAAGGCTGAAATTTAACTAATTATTAGATAATGTTCATGTCCAAACAAGTTACAGTTCCGAAGAAGTCAGCACGTACCATCTTTTTACCGTAACGAGTCATTACACCTTTACGCGGTGTGAAATCCTCTGGTTGGAAAATGGTAGGAGTAACGATGAGAGGTACATATGGAGCATAAACGAATCCAGTCTCAAGGTAAGATCCACCCTTATAGCCAACAAGGATCTTGTTGCGTGGGAAGTAAGGATCTTTGTAAACTGTGAAACGATTAGAAAGAGTACCAATCTTTTCAGCGCCCATAGTAAATGAAGAACTAACTTGTCCGTCACCATCAAGGCTGTATGAAGGACGATATAGTACAGATGCCTCAAGAACAGTAGCAACATCAGGAGAAACCACGATGAAGTTCGCAGAACCACGTAGAGTTTTTCTATGAATTTCATTTGCTACGTCAATAACTGTCTCTGTCAAAGTCTCATACCATTCACGAACTGTACCAGTGAAAGCAGGTCCAGGTCTTAGAGTAGAAGTACGAGCAATCTCAGCGCCAGTTCTTTTGTTTACAAATTTACCAGGTGAACGACTCCAGAAGAAATTAGCACCTTGAGCTTGAGTAAGAAGATCATTAAGAATCTCTCTATCAATTTCCAAAGCAATTTGCTCTGAAAGAATTTGTGTTAGCTCAACCTCTGCATCCATTGAGTGATATGCATTAAGATCTTGAGCCAATTCTGGTGACCAACGAGCTCTTAACTTACGAGTTTGAGCAGTCACAGGAATTGATTCGATCTTAATATCAATCTCAGGAATTACTGGAGTTCCACCGCCAGCAGCATTCATGTTACTTTCAAAAGAAGGAATTGTTAGAGTTGATCCACTAGGATCATCAGCATCAAATTGTGCACCCTTAACAAATGAAAGTACAATAATTGCTGCTTCATCATTTTGGTTATCAGCAATTGCTCCAGTTACTCTTACGACCATTCTTACACAAGCATTTGCAGTAGAAGCTGTTGCAAAAGGATTAGGAGTAAATTTACCTGCAGCAAAAGTTCCAAGTTGATTTAATCTTCTTACGTTAATAACGTTTTTACCACCTTGAATAGATTCATCTACAGGCGTAAATTTAACTATTGCACTATTGTCTGTAACTACAAGAGCAACAGATTTAATAGCAGTTAAATCAGCTTGTTGCAATGCAAAAGGATTGATTTCTGAACCGTTTGTTCCGTGGTTTCCAAGAGGTAAATGTAATAAAACATATTTAGATTCTTGAGAATCAATTCTATCAATAACTTGAGGATCAAATTGAATCGCCTTAAGGTCTGCTTGATTATCAGTTTTAAGAAGATTAGCTGTTGTTAATGTACCTTCAAGATCAGAGTTATAAGCACCAGCATTTTCATTTGGAATATTTAGCTTTCCTGCAACTGTTGCTTGACCAAGTTGTCCAAGTTTAAATTCATTTGTACCTTCTACAGCAGTGACATGAACTCTTGAAAAGTCAGATCCAGCAAGATCATATTGGCCGCCTGCAGCTAAAGATCCACTTTGAATGCCTTTGCCAGTAGGATTGTTATAGATTGATTGTCCTTCAGAATACACACCGTTTTGGTCAGCATCAGCAGAACTTGCAGCTGTTCCTCCGCCTTGATTACTTCCATATGTATAATCTAAGTAGAATAGAAGTCCACTTGGAAGAGACATAGGTTGAATAGAAACCAATTCGTTTGCAACCAATCCACCAAAAACACGGCGAACAATTGGGAAAGCAATGT
>Ga0098049_1000036_pt1 | contig 46769 bp, 54 predicted proteins | sample 13BtaG_FD_92582 | JGI IMG/M metagenome (GOLD analysis project Ga0098049, IMG submission 92582) | Marine viral communities from the Subarctic Pacific Ocean - 13B_ETSP_OMZ_AT15268_CsCl metaG | ecosystem: Environmental > Aquatic > Marine > Oceanic | place: Subarctic Pacific Ocean | collected...
AAGTTTATAAAAGTAAGTATTCAAAAATTTGGAGCCGATCAATCTACAAATCTTTTAAATGAATATTTGTTTAGTATTGATTATATAGGTTTGGTAAATCAAACTTATAAACAGGAAAGTACATTGTATTTGAAACCTGTAGAAATTAAAGATGAAGACGACAAGTCAATAGATTTTAATTTAGCTACGCTTCAAGTAGGCACTTGCTGTATAGAGCCGGAAGGCTCTAGCATTTCTTTTTTTGTATCTAAAGATAACCAGACATATTATCCTGCGCCATACTTTGAAGATTCAAACAGTGTTGTAGAGTTTAAAAATGTAATAAATACAAACTATTTTCAAAAACAAGAAAATAGTGAAAATGAATTTGTAATGAGTAGCTCGGGAGAGTACTTATTAAACAACTACATTCCAGCGCACCTAAACCTCAACTTAGATAAAATAATTATTAAAAGAGGAATAGGCAAATGGGGTGTGGAAGAAGACTATTTTGTAACAAATATAGAGATAAAAAATACAGAAGGTAGATACTTTAATTTAGGCAATAGCAGCTGTGTCGTAAATAGCAGTGAACGGTCTGGCTTAATTTTTTTAACTAAAGGTATTTACGAAATAAAAGTCTCTAAAAAAAATTATAAAGAAATTAAACAAAAAATAAAAAACAGCAATCTCCTCAAAGAAGAAGATGAGTTATACCCTTATAACCATAAATATATTTTTGAAGGCTATTCATATCCTATAGATTTTGCTGGAGAGAAAATTTACAGCAGTGTAGATAGTCTTTGGAAGAAAACACTAAAAAAAGTTAATTCAGAAAGTTTATTAACTAGCACTACTTATATAATTTTAAGTAATGGAAGTGGTACTTATTTTAAAGTAACCAACCCAAGGGGCGAAGAATTTTTTATTGGTTATGAATTAGCAGCAGAAAGTTCAAGCAACAAGCTGTATGTAAAAGCAGTGTTGAGAACTGAAAACATCTATAAGTCTCCCCGAATTGATACGATACAAGCGAGAGTAATTTAACATGTCTAGAAATCTATCTTTATTAAATTCTCAATTATTAATAAATTCGGGAAGTATATCAGACCCTACAAACAATTTATCTGTAGTAAGGAATTCAGAGAGGGTAAGGAATGACTTACTTAATATAAGTGAATATATAAATGGATTGGTGTACCATTTATTTAAAAGCTTACCAGATGGATTGAATTACCCTTATGACGCTGCAGAATCAGGCCTTTCGGGTAACACTTTAATATTAAATCCAGACTCTGAAAGTTCTTTTGGAGATATTTTTTGGCATGCTACAGGAGTAGATACCGGTCGTGCTAAAACAATTACTGAAGCTATTGAAGCGATGCAAAGTAAACTTCTTCAACAACAAGTAAATATATCTGTATTGCAATCAGTAAATATTGAAGAGCTTACAAATCAAGTTAACTCATCTACAGCTATTGTAAATAAAGTAAAAAGAGATGTATTCGGAGATACATATAATAGCTCTACAGCAGACTTAACATTTCCATTAAAAGAATATGTATATCAAATATACTCAAATCTTTTTACTACTTCGAGCCCTATCTCAGAATTAGATACAGGAGCAACTACTTTCCCTGCATTAACTTTTGATTTAAGAATTAATCCAGAGAACGTAGACACGACGACAGGAAGTGGCTCGCCAAACTTAAAGCAAGACATGTACGATATGCGTACTGCAATTGCAGGCGAAGAACAATTAATTAATTTAAATGTCAACTTCCCTGAACCTGTATTTGGTATAGATCCAAATACAATAGACCACAATATAAAAGAATATGTAAGTATGCTAGTCACTAAGATAAGTGAAGTAGATGTTGATAACACGCTTATAGGAACTAGAATAGATACAGTAGAAGATGATATTGCTTTACTACAAGGTACAGATTTAGCAAGCACAGACGTTGCTGGCATAACAGAAGAAGCAACTTCTTCGGAAGTGCTAATGGGTGTTGCTGCTAATGGTAACAACAGACTCTTTATGAATCCATCTACTTTTTGCGACACAATACTAGATAATAACTCAGCGACTTTCCTTGCTCAATCAAATAGGTTTGGTCGTGCATGGTTAGCTGCTACTAGAAATTGTATCAATAGCGGTGAAATAGCATTGGCTCAAAATGATTTTAATGGAAATGTATCTATAGATCATAACAATGGTGCAAACTATTTAGTAGTAGCAAGAAAAACCTATCTAGTAAATCCAAGAGGAAGTACAGTTACATTCAGTTTGAATACTGCAGGCGTAGAATCAGGAATGTTATATAGGTTTAAAAACATTACTTCAGGTGGTCAAATTGATCTGAACGCTGGTGGTGGCTATACGATAGATGGAAGTGCAAATTATTCTCTAACTGGAAATCATAGCTGTGTAACACTTATGATAGATACTGATTTAAATCAATTAATAATAGTTTCTAGTCATAACTAGGTGGGGTTTTAGCAATGGATAAAGAAGTTTTTGAACAAAAAAAATCAATTGACTTAATTGAATATAGGTTAAACCAGTTTGAATCTAGTTTAGTTCAAAACTTTTCTAATCTTTCAGACAAGTTAGACAAAGTCATCACTAAACTAAACAAGAGTGAGCTGCAACAAGAAGTTATGAAAACTAGAATAGAGAAACTTGAAAAAGATTATTCTAAAATAGAAAGAGAAACTTCTAAAATTAACGATGAATTAACTAAAGTAAAACTAAGCCTAGCAGAAAAACTTTCTTGGAGCGCTGGTGGTGGTTTAGTTGGGACTGTATTGATGAAGATATTTGAGAGTCAACAATGAGTTTAGAAACAGATTTAATTGCCCTGAATAAAAGAGTAAGAACGTTGGAAGAAGCTGTTTCCAAACTAGTTACTTTATATTCTAATTTTGCTTCAAATAAAGAAGTTCAAGAACTTATAGCTGTCATTTCAGATGAGCTGAAAGAAAATAAACAGTCTATTATTAGTCTTGAAAGCAGAGTTGAAATTATAGAGGGCACACCAGATATTGATTTTTAATCTTTAAATATTAATAAAGAATCAATATCTTTGTCGCACCTTTTGTAAAAAGACTCTAATATTTTTTCTAGCTCTTGAATTTTTTTTTCTGCTTCTTGAAGTTTTCGAGAGCTTGCAGCTTGCTCTTTCTTCTTTTTTTTAGCAGACATTATTAGGTATCTTCTTTGAGTAAAATTTCCTTTGAAACAGATTTTTTTCTGCCAGGTTTCTTTTTAATAACAGTCTTTTGTGATAGCTTTTCAAGCTCCGTTTTTAATGCTTTATTTTCTTCTTGAAGAGTAGAAATAATTTCTTGTAGTTGAAGAAGTTGAGAAGAAGAACCTTTTAGCAATGTAATTTGATTCTTTAAAGCAGTAATAGTATTTTCTAAAGAAATTAGTTTTTTTGCATTAATTGAACGCTCTTTAAATAAAGACATAATTAAAATCCTGTAGGCTTATATGGGGTAAACGTAATGTTAGGCTCCCAATCTTCTGACTGGGAAGAAAAGCTCTCTGTACTGTCAAGTATAACAGAAATTCCTTGTTTTTCTACCTTTACAGCTAAAACGTTTTGCATGAATAAAACTTCAGAGATTCTTTCAGCAAGCCATTTTTTACCATTTATTTCCCACTCAGGGAGTCTGTTAGCAGTGTTAAAGTCAACAACAAGAGAAGCTCTATGCTCCCTTAGCGAGTAGTCTTCACACATTGAAATAGATACATCTTTGAAATGTCTACATCTTCTTAACCAGGTAAAAATTGCAGTAGGTAAAGTTTCTTTACTTACTAATTCAGTTAAAGATTGTCCGCCAGGAATAACATGTTTTAACTGTTTGTTAATTTGAGGCCCTGCGAGCTTTTTTACCAAACTGTATTGGTTGGACACAGATGTGTTATTTACTTGTTTAATGGCTTCAGATTTTGTAATAGGCATGTAGTAATATCCTTGTAGGTTTTTCTTGATATATGAAGAATATCAATTATCTCTAAATAGTTTTTATTTTGTATAATTAGTAACAAAACATTCATATGTAAAGGTCTATCGTTTAAATAAACAATATCCAAGACCGTGTCATATGATTTAGAGGTAGGGTTTATAGGTATGAGAAAGTTATTGTTTCTTATTTGTGTTGATAATACAGCTCTTATTTTTTTAAATAAAAACATTTTTATATCTTTCGCTATAAAAAACAACAACTTTCGTTCATTGGGGTAATTGTCATAAATAGTTTTATCTTTTTTAAGATGCTGTGCAAGGCAAAAAAGAAGTTCATCCAAAAGAGACAATTCATTAAAAATTAAATATTTATTGTAAGCATTTATTTTCCAATCAATATCACCTTTAGGCCTATCGTCTGCTTTTAACAAATTATATAAAGATGCAATATTTATGTTAGATACGTAATCTTTGGTTTCCCAAGCTTGGGTCCAGTATTTAAAAGCATGTAGCATTGAATCATATAGCTTTTGAGTTAATTCTGGGCAATTGCTCAAATGAAACTGTCTATAAAGATAAGCAAAGTTTTTAAAAGGTATATTTATCTTTAAAGGCATTTCATTTGAGTCTGCAATCATTTGTGTACTTTGTCCAAGTAAGCGTTAAATAATAAAATCCAATCGTCTAGCTTCATAGTACATAGTATATCAGCTCTATCATCTTTTGTAATAGCAACAGGTATTTTTCCATTTACATTTGCATCCGCTAGTGCTTGTTCCATTGCAGCTTTGATTCTGCAACGCTTCTGACGTTTTGCTTCGACATGCACATAAGGAATGTCAACATCAGAAACTTCTGTGCCGCCGGATCTAGTTTGACCAATACCTCTTTTTGCTTCCAAAATAGTCTTGTCTGTAAAATATTTTGCTAAATCTCTTTCAAAAGTAGCACCTTTTATTCTAGCAGATCTTCCTCTAGTAGCCATTTTTTACTCCTCAGTATCTGATATCTCAAAATCAAGTTTATTAGATTCTACTATTTTATCAATCAAATTAAATTTAATTGCTTTTTGTGAATCAAAATAAAAACCTGTAGAAGAATCAAAATTCTTTTTCCAGGATCTGTCGGAAATATTCATAGTTTCTTTTAATATTTTGTCAACAGTAGATTGACAATAATCATAGAAGCCATTTAAAGACTCCATGTCTTTTTTAGAGCTAATAGATGTATTTTGTGTAAATACTGGTTGGTGATAATAAAAAACAGTATTTTTTGTAGCAACTTTATAATCGCCTGCAGCTAATATAAGAAGCCCTGCAGAAGCACATAAACCAGTAGCTACGCATATAACAGGAGACTCTATGTTAGTTATAGTATCGTAAATACTTAAAGCATCTGTTAGAGACCCACCTTCAGTATTTATGAATAGTGTTATTGGATTTTCATTATCAATATAGGACAAATGCTTAAGTTGAGAATTTATCAATAACGCAGTAGTAGTATCTATGTCTGAGTATATCGCTAAAGATCTAGTCGTAGGTCCGAAATATTGAGGCTCATTAGGTGACCAAACAATAGTTTCATCTACAGCATCTACTAAAGTAGCAATAATCTGATTTTTTAAGTCGCTCATATATTTTCCATAATTTTATTTTTTAAGTACTCAGAGTTAATTTTAGAAATATCTTTATAAGATATTTCTATATAGAAGTAATTTGCATTTAAAAGAGCAACTTTTTTTCTATTATCTCTGTATTTAATATTATTAAAAGCTTTCTTTTGGTTAAAGACAGAATCTTTAGATCCAAAAGATTGCTGAACGTAGTGTTGCTTACCATGCAATTCAATCACAGTATTGAACTCATCTATATACCAGTCTACTGCATCAAAATTATTTTGATAACTAGACACTAAGGATGAAACAGGGACTTCTTGAAAACATTTGAATTGTTTAAAAAAAGAATCGTTAGCAAAAATCTCTCTAACTTTATTGTGAAAAGAAGATGCTCCATCAATAATATTAAACTGATTCTTCCATTTAGATCTTTTATCTTGCAACTATAATTTCCTTGCCAGAAACTTCTGAAGTTAAACCTTTTGAAGTTGCGTAATATACTATATCTTTCCAAAGAGCTTCGTCTTCTATCTGAATGAATCTACCCGTAGCAGTTATTTGCTCAATATAAATACTAGGCTCTGGATTGGTTAAGCTAGGTTCTCTTAACAGGACAACATACTCGGATAAACTTCTTGTGATAGTAGCTAAATGAGTCCAAGGCCCTCCTTTAAAAACATCTTGAGGCAGGCTTATTCTTTTAGAAGAAGCAACTTTAAAATTACCGTGGTTCATCAAAACACTCTTTTCTTTTTGTACATTTGACAAAGGGACATATAGGTTTAGGAGAATTTATCTTAGATAAAGAAGTTAAAGTTTCTTCATTTATGGATTTGGGCAAATGTAAATTAATTTCATTGTATTTAAGAGATTTGATTAAAAATCTTCTATCTTGATGCTTTAAATACATTTTTGCTTTAGTATTAGACACTAAGTGTATATTCACTTCGGAAAACTTTTTTTTGTTTATAGAAGAGGAAGCAAATTTTTTTAAATACATTGCTTTCAAAGTAATACTAAAATCATTTTTTAAATGAGAATCTATATAAGGATAAAAGCATATAGCATGTAAATGTCGTTTTTTATTTTTAGGCTTTAATATTGCGTCTATCGTCAATTCTACTTTTATATCATTTAACATCATTATAGGTCTTGTAGGACCTAAAAGAATATCGTAATCTTTTAAAGAAAATTTTTGAATAAAGTTATGTATAAAAGTATAAGCGTAACTTCTTAAAGAAACAGTTTGAGATTCATTAAGGGTTTGGAAGCTATAAAATTTAGTAAAAGACTTATTTACACAAATATTTATAATATTGTCTACGCTTCTAACATTAGTTTTAAGTAACTTTAAAATAAATAAATCAAAAGCGTAACGTAAGAATTTTTGACTAATGTCAAAGTTGTTTGCAGAGCCACCTAGACTATATAGTTTAGAGCAAAATAAAATAGTTTTTATTTCAGATTCTTTATAAACTTTATGTGTTTCACCAGGCAACAAAATCGACCCCTACTATGTAGTAAGGTGTTGTAACAAAATCATAAGCAGCACCTGCTGAAACTCCTAAATTAAGTTTTCTTCCTAGTATAGAAGGTCTATAAATTGCTTTTAAAGATGGGTAAACAAAATTAGGATAAGAATAATTTAAAGATAAATTCATATCTAAATCTAAATAGTTGTAAAAATTATATCCAAGATTAAAAGCTTGAAGGTGCTTAGGGTTATAACCAACGCCTATAGTTAAAAAAGGCTTTGGTTTTTTTTCTATAGTAGAATCGTCAATGAATTTAAAAGTTGAATCAAGCAACTTTGCAGTAGCTATAATTTTCTGCTTATTTGAAGACTCAACTTCATTTAAAGTTAAAGAAGAAACTTTTAAAAGACCATCTTTTTGCTTGTGTACTTCACCGTAAATAACAAAAGATTGTCGAAGAAAAACTTCTTCACCGCCTTTTGCTAGGCAATTTGGAGTTTTAAAAGTTATCCTATCTAAAGGGTCTGTATATAAATAACTTATTACTGTTTCTTTATCGCATTTACCTTCTTTTGTTATTATTTTAACTTTTTGAGCAGCAGTTTTAGAAGATTTTATTTTTTGTTTTAATAGATAAACTCTTTTTTCATATTGAGTTAATTTTAAATTATTATCAGAAATAAATTTTTTGTAACTTTTATTTAATTTGGTGTAATTACCTCTAAGAGCAATTGCTTCTAAATTTAATTCTTTATTAGAAGTTTCTAATTTTCCCTTAGCAATATTAAACTTTTTCTTCTGTTCAAGTAACTTTATTTCTTTTGCAGAAAGGAAACCAGAAAGTTGCCTTGCCTTTGTCTTTTCTACCTGAAGCTCAACATGAGCACTATATGCAGTGTATATAGAGTATAATGAAGTAAAAACAGACATTAAGATAATAGTTAAATTTTTAATTTTTAAATAGTCCTGAAGAAGGTTCATCTTTAATTTTTCCTTGCTTATAGTGCTGTTCTATATGTTTCGATATAAATATAGGTTTAGCATTATAGTCAGGATATTTGCTAGTAAATTGTTTTTTATAAAGTACAGTGTAATTAGAAGGGCTACCGTCAATAGAAATATTAATAATATTTCTTTGAACTAAAGTTTTTTTAATTCTATCGACGGTATTCCCTGTAAAAGAATCACCTGCTTCTAAATAGTAAAATGTTTTTTTTGAAGGCACGTAAATGCCTAAAGAATCTTTAATCATAATATATTATCCTTCATAATCAGTAGCTTTTGAGTAAATAACTTCTTTACCGTTAGACATTATGTAACCCGCTTCTTTCAAATCTTTAAATTCTTCAGCTTGTTGCAAAGCATGATTAGGATCTACAGGCCTTAAAGAAACACTAGAAGGAGTTAAATCTAATATCAATTTGTCTTTGAAACCGCTAATTTTATTTTTAGTAAAATGTAAAAGAAGCCTAGGCATTATTGTACCAGATTCATCAGTCCAAAAAATTTCTGAGTGCTCTTTTCTATCGTGCATGTCATTGTATACATGCCAAATAACATTTGGACGATACATTAAGGCTCTTGCATCAGCTAGGTCGTCATCAACAGGAAGTCTTAACTTGCTATGATCCATAGGCATGTTTTTGCGATACTCTGCAGTAGCAATCATACAAGCGTGATATCTAACAGTTAGATTTTTTTGTTGATTAGAAATCATAGTCATTCTAGATGATTGTTCCAAATTCATAAAATCTAAATAATTATGAGTGTTATCACAAATCATTACTATTTTACGATTAGGATATCTTGTTCGATAATATTTTAAGTTTCTCTCTAAAGTGGAGAGCGTTGCACCGTCTTCACTGTCTATAATAACCATTCTTTCGTGTTCTAAGAGTTCCAAGAATATCTTATTAGCAAGTTCATAGCTTTTGTGATATTCTTGAGGCTGATCTCTTAGGTTTACAGTAGGCTGAACTACCATACCAATACTAAGATCTGGTAAGTGGTCATAAGCCATAACAGAAATATTAGTTTTTATGCGGGGTTCAATTTGTTCATAAGAATCATCTGTACTATGTATTATAACAACAGCATTCTCATCGGATAATGCAATGTCTGTTGCAATCATTAAGCAAGTTGCAGTTTTACCTGAATTTGCACGACCGCCTACATACATCAAAGCGCCAGAAGCCCAAGACATACCGCCGTTCATATTATTTGCAAAGTCTTTGAAGTAGTTCATTTTAAAGCAAGTAGCAGATTCGTCAGTAGATGCATTAGCCCTTAGATCTTGCATCATATTGAAACGATTAAGTTGATAATTGATTCCGATACTATCTGTCTTATATTCTTTCTCAATGACTTCTAAAGACTGCTCGTGAGTAGACATATGAGTTCTAATATTATCTGGATCCTGATCTACATTTTTTAGATAGGCCTCAGCTGTAGCTTTAATTTTATCTATTTTTTCTGAAAACTTATTATTAATAATATTGTTTACATCAGCAGTAATAGAAGTAGTAGAAATAGTAGTGCATTGAGCTAAATACTTAATTAGCATTTCTCTTTTAATATTTGAAGGCTCTGCAGCGATAACAGGAATCATCTTGCTACATATAGTATCAGGAGTATCAGAATCGCTAAAACTGTTTAATTGCCATTCAAAAGCTGAAACTTTTTCTAAGTCTAAAAACACATTTGGATCTGTTACATCTTTTAAGTATTCATCTGTATCTTTAATCTTTGAGTCTGGGGCCACTACTACATAAGTAGCAATACCTGAAGTAACTTTTAAAATGTTTTCAAGAATCCTTTGAGTGGCAGCGTAACCCGCTTCGTCCCAATCAAAGTTTAAGAAAATCTTTCTAATGCCTAAAGTTTTCAAATAAAGTAAATGAGACTCGGTAAATGCTGTACCGCAAACAGCAACAGCATTTTTAATACCTAGCCTGTACAACTGCATTAAGTCACCAGGGCCCTCAACAACATAAAGACCAAATTTCTTAGCTTCTTTATAAGCTACATCAATACCTAAAAGGGCTTGATTTTTCTTATATATGGCAGTCTCTTGAGTGTTTACATACTTAGGTATACCTTTTGACTTAAAGTCTAAATTTCGGCAAATAAAGCCTATTGTACGTTTAAGATGATCTTTGATTGCAAAAGTAACTTTATCAAGACCAAAATAAGATTGATATCTTGTTTTAATTAAATTAGTAGATGCAATAAAATCAGAAGACCAACCCAAGTCCATTAAAGACTGAGTCAATTCATCAGAGTCGGCTTGACCTAGGGAAGAATATCCCTGAATCCAATTCCTTTCGACAAGATAATCAATATCTTTGGATTTTTGAGTAGCCAAAATATTAGAAATGTCTTGAGCTATTTTATATAAAGCCAACCTGTCTTTATCTTCCTGAGAAAGCTCACCAATAGAAAAATCTATTCCTAGCTGATCGCAAAGGGTAGGTATGGTTATTTTAAGCCATTCAGGACCATTGATAGGTAGATTGTCAAAATGCTCGGCACAAGTAAATATATCCCCATAAAAACCACAAGAAAAGCATTTTACAGTTTCATTTGCAGTTTTAGGGTTTAGGTGCATACTTGGGTTTGTATCATCGTGAGCAAAGCATTTAAACTTTTTGCCTGGTTCAAACTGATTACCAAGCTTAAGCTTTAAATAGTCTTCTAGTTTTGATCTTAAAAGAGTAACAATTTCATCTATATCTGTATAATACATAGAGTCCTTTTATAACAGTTTAATTAAGTAAATGAGGGAGACTCTCATAATGAGAGTTTTGAGTAATTTGAATTATTTCTACAGTTTTTGGATTTAAGTCAACTATATTTTTGCCACCAAGATAGGAGATAGCAGACCTCAAAGCACTAATTACTTTATAGTGAAAATCCGAATAATAATATTCTGGTGACTGCTTAGGGCCTTGTACCCCTTCAGGAGTGCCTGAGACTTTACCTTTTTTTTCTAATTGAAAAGCAGCAGAAGCTTGGCCTCTATAATTTTTGTACAAAAAATCATTAAAGAATTTTTTAAAAGTTATTTTGTTTAAGAAAAACTTCAATAAATTTGTTTTCCAACCTGAGCTTTCGTAAGTTTTTGAAAGTAAGTTGCCCAGCATCACGGCATCTGCACCTGCAGATAAATACTTTACAATATCACCGGTAGTTTTAATCCCACCATCAGCAATAATTGTAATCGTATCTATAAGTTCTGCATCGTAAAATGCAAGCCAAACATTGTGTACAGCTGTTAAGTTTGGAACACCGCAGCCAGTAACTACTCTTGTAGAACAAGCACTACCTGGACCTATCCCAACTCTAATGTGAGTGCACCCAGATTCGCTAACATCAAGAGCTGCTTCAGCAGTTGCAACTGTACCTGACATTAATTTTGCACACCAAGATTGTTTTGCATAATTTTTGTATAAAAGATTTAGATCTACGGTGTTGCCGTGAGCAACATCTACGCAAATATTTAGCTTGGGTGTAAGTTTAAATTTAGACGCCCAAACTTTAAGCATATCAAAGTCTCTGATGTTGGCACCAACAGAAAACCAATAATTTTTATTTTTGTAAAACTTTTCCAACTCTAATAGTCTGTGTTGATTATCTTTAAATCTACAACCTATTGAAGCTTGATTTTTTATAGACATGGCTTCTATTAAGTTAATTCCAGTAACAGTATCCATAGGACTTGAATACATAAAAGTGTCTTCAATTTTAATGTCACTTCTAGAAGATACTTTACCTTGAGTGGGTTTTAAAAGTACATCTTTTGTAGATAAATAATTATCTGTAAAAAGTTTAATATTTTTATTTAGTGTTTGTTGAATCATTATTAAAAATTCTTGTTAAATTTTTTTTAGCTAAAACATGTTTAGAGTTTTTTAAATTTTTTTTATATAAAATAGCTGAAATTAACAAGCTTTCTCGTTGGCAGAGTGTGAAGGATATTTGCTTTAGATAATTTAAGAAAAAAGTAAAAGCAGAAAGCTTAGTTTTAAAAGTAAATGTACGTTTTATTTTATTATTAATATTTAAGTCTACATAATAACTAGAGTTTGACTGGTTTAAAGTCTTTGTCATAGCAAATTTCCCTATATTCGCAGAAACGACATTGCCAATCGCCTCTTTCTACTGGTTTTACAATTCTTTTTTTACCCTCTTCTATTTGCTTCAATCTTTTTTCATGTTGAGCAGTTTCAGTTTTGTTAAGAAGCTTAGAGTCGTACATCGACTGTATTTTTTCTTGAGAATACAGTCGATCATAATCTCTTTTAGGTATATTTCCTTCGTTTACAGAATCTTGAACTAATTTATAGTTAAGTAAAATACTTTCAATGGTAATCCCACTATTGACTTTGGAGCCAGTGCAAGGTGAGTTGGGTTGATAATGGATGTAATGCTTATCATCTTCTAGCTTTTCTACAGTAAGAAGATATTCAGCATATTTCCCAGTATCACGAGCCCCATAAACTAACAAAGCTTCGGAAAAATCATCATTAGTGTTACCATACCAGGCTTGGTAAATACCTAATTGCATTAAGTGCGATTCTCTTGGTTTGCCCATAGTGCCATTTTTTCTTTGAGAATCAGTCCCCAACACAGTATTTGCATTAAATCCGTAAACAGATTTTACTTCAACTATTTGATACTTATGAGTATCGGGATTGATAGTAATCAAATCTATTTTGCCTGAAACATTAAATTCTGGAATATATATAGCAACTTGATCAGCTACATAAATCCCAGACTCCTTGGCAATATCAATGCAGTATTGCTCGTAAAGCTCACCTGCCCTCCATATCCACTGAGAGTAAACGCTTGGAGGTATAGTTTTTTCTTTTACAAGATCATATACATTTTTTAAATGTGAGTAGTTGTCGCTAAAAGCGTAGTTATCCTTAGCGTAGCGAAAAAAGTTTTGTCGCCTACACTTTCCTATTACAATTCCATCTAATTCGCTAGTAGCTCCGCTAGGCCAAAGCGTAGGTTGCTTTTGCTCACCTAGCCTAGGTCTTGTTAGATGGTTTGTTACATGTGTAATAAAAGACCAGCTCATTTTGCTCCTTAAAGTTTTATTTTGTCTAAAATTTCTTTTTGAGTTTCAGAAGCAATATCTTGTGCAGACTGTATTGCTTCTTCAGTCATTTTGTTAAATTCTTCAATTCGTTTTTTCTGAAAGGGCTCAAAATCTTTTTCAAGATTTAAATCGGGCATACTTTCATTAAGTTTTGAAAACATATATTCTACTAATATAGTCATCTGCAAAAGAGTATTGAAATTGTAATTAACTCTTTCTTCTTGATTTTGTAATAAAGATAAAATGTTGTCTTCAGTTTGTTTATTGTCAGGCATTATACAATAACCTCTTTCTTTGTGGGTAGGTGGGATCCTAAATAAATAGGAGTTGAGTCATTAAAATTAACAAAACCATTTTCATCTTGATAAATTACTGCGTAGCCATTCATAGCGTTTTTAAATCTTAGATCTGGTTTAAATTGATAAGGAAGTTTGTGCGACATAGCACCCTGTTCTATAAGCAGTTTGCCTGCAACAACACCTTTATAAACTTTATGTGTGTGTCCAACAACAATAGAATCGAAGTCAGAAGAATCCATTCTGTTGTTAAAGTGATCTAGAAGTTTATTTACAGTTGCGCCTGGGTAGCCTGAAGCGAATCCGCTTGGATGGCAAAAAATAGTTTTACCTATTCGGACATACCAAGAGTCTTCTTTTTGATAAAAGACATTTTTAAAATCATGCTTTTTAATTAACTCACCATATTGGTTTAATTCTTCACCATTACCAATTCTAGCAAGCAAGTCAGGCCTTAAAACTTGAGTAGCTTCTTTTTCCAAACCACTTTTTTGGACAGCCCTTGAAGTCCGGTAGTCGTGATTGCCTGAAACTATTACAACAGACTCAAAGTTGTCAGAAAGTATTTTTACTAAATCAAAAGCAGACCTATATTCTTTTAATGCTGCTATACGTTTACTTTTAGAAAAAGTACTAAATATATATGCATCTAATATATCGCCGTTCAAGACAACAACATCAGCGTCTGAGTGTTGTTTTAAAGCAGCTTTCATATCCTCCCAAAGGAAAAATGGAATATGCAAATCGCTAAAGCTAAGTATTTTTCTAGCTTTACTAGTTGTGAGACCGCTGTCTAGCAAAACAGATTCAGATCTATATTCTTGTGAAACGTCAACAATAGTATCCCAAACCTGATAGTAAGGATTGTGGTCTAGTTGAAGTATCTTATCTCTAAATACTTTATTTCTTATTGCATTTTTAGTCCTAGTCATAGGAAAACCAGAAACATTAGCTAAATATTTTTTTTCAATTAAAGCTGATATCTCTTCGTAAGACATTTCTCCAATATTGTCTACTAAAATACATTCTTCTTCAGGAGTCCATTTCATCTTTTATCCTATATTTATTAATTTTATTTGGTATTAGTTTTATTTGAGGGTCAGTAGAGTCAACTTTTACATTAAGCAAAAGTAAATCTCCATCTTTAATTTCTAGTTTACTGTACTTAGCATACAAGTAAGGGAACAATACAACTTCTGCAGAGCCGGTAGAGTCATCTATTTCTAAAAAAGCCATTTTTTGCCCTTTTCTAGTTACAATTTGCTTATAAGATAAAACAACCCCAGCAACATCAACAGACTGTTGACCTTGAGTAAGGTCGCAAAGGTCAGTTTTTGTTATATCAAGCATAGTAATTGGGTGGCCGCCTAAATAGCAACCAATATAGTAAGCTTGCTCCATTACTTGTTTTAGAGTTATTTCAACATAAATATTTCTAACAAGAGTAGGAAATATAGGCTCTTCTTTAGGTTTTAAAGCAGGAAGTTTTTTTAAGTTTTGGTCTTCTAGCTTTTCTAATTCGTCTAAATGATAAGGGTATATATTTCGTTCTTCTTCAGAAACTTTTTCTTTTTCTATTTTTCTAGTTATTTTTTTAACTTCCTTTCTAAGGAAGTTTCTACGTTCAATAAGAGGTAAGACCTTATTATTGTGTAGTTCTCTAGAAGAAATATCTATTTTTCTTTTATTATAATCATCTATATCTCTAAAATAAGAATATATAGAGTTAACATTTTCTAATAGATTTTGCCTAGAGTAACCCATGGAGTCGAAGGCGCCAGCTTTTGTTAATGCTTCAAAAGTTTTTGTATTTACTTTTTGCAAATTTATTCTATTTAAAAAATCTTTAATATCTTTAAAAGAAGTTTTTTGCCTTGCTTTGATAATAGCTTTTGCAGATGTTTTTCCAACATCACGTATTGCATTTAGTCCGAAGTAAATCTCATTGCCTATAACAGTAAACTCGTAACTACTTTGATTAACACTAGGCGGTAAAACTTTGACATTAAATTTTTCTGCTTCGTTAATATACTCAGGAGCTTTTACAGCCCAGGATTTAGGCTGCAAAGTTTTAGACCTAGTAGACATTAATGAAGCAAAGAACTCTACAGGGTAATGGGTTTTTAAGTAAGCACTTATGTAGGTTATCAAAGAGTAGCTAATTGAATGCGCCTTGTTAAAGCAATTCGAGGCTACAATTCCATTTTTTAAAATAAAGTTATTTGAGTTAGTGATTGAAGAAACGCCAATGTCATAAACTGGGCGTTCTCCTAAGTATTCTTTTGAAACAATTTTCATATAAACCTTTGTTAAAAACAATTAATCATTAAGTAAATGCAGCAGCTTTGCTGCTCTAAAATAATAAGAATTTAAAAGAGCCTTATTTTTAATAGGCAAGCAAGAAAAAGCTTATATTAGAGTTACATTTTATTTAAAAATTATGCAGTTTCATATACTAAAGTAAGCTTATCAGTTGTATCTAACTGATACCCTGCAATAGAACCATTCCAATGCAATGTGTTTGTAGCGGCAATGTTTGAAAGAGTTACTGCAGTAGTTCCACCATTAGCAGAAAAGAAACAATCGCCAGTTTTGTCACCTTTAAGTTCTTGCAATGAACCATTTAGAAAAACTTGAACCATACCTTCAGGAACGTTGTCGATAGAAATGCCTGTAGCGTCCCCATCGGAAGAAGTTGCTGAAGCAGTTTCAAACTGATTATCCGAAGAAAGTCTAGCAGCAGTAAGCTGACCACCACTAGCAGAAACGCCTGAGCCAGCTAAAGCTGTTGCAAAGTCTGCTGCAGACTCTTTGCGAGTAGCATTGTCTGTAGCGTCAATAAAGACAATAGAGTCGGCAGAAAGATCAATAGCTGCTGCTGTTAATTCATTAAGGTCGACAGAAAGTGCAGAACCATTTCCACCTGCAAGGCCTTCTCCTGCAACACTAGCTGCTAGCTTTGCGCCCGTCACAGAGGACGCAGCTATTTGAGATGTACCTATAGTCTTTACTTGAAGAGTGTCAGAGGAAATTTCAATGGTAACACCATCGACTTGAACATCTAGTTGATTTCCAGTTTTAGTAATACCAGCGCCAGCAGATACTGAGCCTGCGCCACTAAATTGGGCAAAAGTAACTGCAGTAGTTCCTAAAGTAGGAGTGCCATCAGTAGTGCAAACGAAACCATTGTCTGCATTAGCGGAACCTTCTTCAACAAAGACAAATGCACCACCAGTCAAATCATCTTGGTCAGAATCATCAGCTCTAGTCAAGGTAAGAGTAGCTCCAGTAAGAGCACCTACGGTATAAATACCATTCCACTTATTGTGGATTCCCGTACCGTTTGAATTTACACCATCTTTAATTAAAACTCGATTACCTTCAGCTAAAGAAATAGTATCAATAGTAAAAGTATTATTTGTAGCATCAAAACCACCTTCGCCATCAGCAAGAACCAGAGTCGAGGATGAAGCAGCAGAAGCCATAGTAAACGAAGCAGTAGAAGCTGCTTTAGTAGATCCTTTTACATCAAGACCTTGAGCAACGCTATCGGCATATTGAGTAGCTGCAGTGTAGCGGGCATCGGTATAAGCTTTAACAGCGTCAGCTCTAGCAAGCTCTGTAGCTGTAGCTGAAGAAACTAAATCACTAGAAACAGCATCTACTGAAAGTTTTGCAAAAGTTACTGCATTAGCAGCAATTTTACCTGCATTGATAGCATTTCCACCAATAGTGAGTGCACCTGCTGAAGAAATAGTAGCGTCACCAGTAATTGCTTGGGCTGCAACTTGACCACTAGCATTTGCAATTAGTGCCTGACCTGCAGTAATTAGGGATAGTCGATCTAAATCGACTGTATTGCTTTTAATTTGCTTACCTTTAATAAGAGCCATCTTTTAATCCTTTAAAGAAATGTTTAGCTTAGTAATAGCCAAAAAGAACCTGTATTTTGTAGAATTACAGTATCATATTGAGATGATATAGATATAGAGGTTTGGGCAGAATGATCTACATATTGATTTGTACCTGCCTGAATAGTAACAGTACCAGCACCTATTCGTTTAAATTTATAAATAAAATTCCTTGGAACATTAGCTACTGAAGGCAAAGTTAAAGTAATTGCATTCGTAGCATGATTTACACTGTACGTTTCACTAGAAGCTCCATAGTTAGGAACATTAACAGTAGTAGAGGAGGTAATTTCTTCTATATAATTGTTAGAGTTAGTGTGAGTATCGCTTAATATTTTCCAATTATTTTCTTCTGAAGGTACTATACTCAAAGATCTATTTTTAGAATTTCCTGCTTTAAGAGTAATAGAACCATTATCAGCATCTAACTTGACTTGACTACCATAAGTATCAATTACAACATCATAGGTATCGTCAATAACTTTAATAAAAGTTTCATAACAAACAGTTTCGTCATCTACGTAAGGTAAAGTAACAGTAACAGTACCACCAGCAGTGGCTGTATCTATTAAGTAATTGTAACCTAATGAAACTGTTTGAGTAGTTGTAGTAACATCAACAATAGGACCAAACCCAGATTGAAGTAGTGTTAATAAATATTCTTTTACTATGCTATTATCAAAAATCTTTTTAACCATTAAATGGCCAGTAGTTAATGGAACTGAAATAGAGTTTGTTCCAGAATTATTAAATCTTCCAAGACCTGGAGCTTGTATATAAATTTGAGAAGTAGAGGCATCGTTACTATCTAAGGAGACAGTAACAATTCCAGGACTTTTATGACTATTCCTGCTAAAAACAAATTCATCAGCAATATCAACATTCGCAATAGCAGGCAAAGTAACATCTATTTGAGAAGCACTTGATTCTAAAATGTAATGAACATTTCTTGAAGCGGTAAAGCTGGAAGATGATGTAGTTGTTGTAGCTAATATAGCATTTTTTCTAATAGCGTTCAAAGCGACGGCAACAGGATTCACAATTAAAAAAGAAGAATTATGCTTATATATTTTTATAAATCGTGGATTAGTTATAGAAACAGAAGAAGTAGGAAGAATAATGTTATTCGACCCTGCAAGGGACACTTGGTTGTTACCATTATAAGCATTAAAATTTACAGTATAATTAATGGAGCTACCTGAAGACACTGCGGTAAAAATAATGTCTAAGAATGTACCATCTGGTATATCTGCTTCGTTTGGTAAAGTATAAGTAGCGTTTCCATAAGCAAGCATTATTGTGTTGTACCTGAGGAATGCTGTAGCGTTTATGCTTGTATTGCTTGTCCAGTTGACAACCTCTTTGACAGGGCTTTCTATAACCCACTCAGTCCCAGAATATATAGCCTTTATCTCTACTCCAGAAGTAAGGTTTATTAGCTCAGTGTAAGGTTCGGGTGTGAACCCTGCCCGAGTTATAGTTTCAGTTCCGGCAGAACTAAAATTTAAACGATTGTTATACCTTGAAAAAAATCTGATTGTATCTCCTGTAGAAGGAGAAGCGGGTAGAGTAATATTGATACTTAAAGTTTGAACATTATAATCAATTATATATCTATAATTTTTTTGCGCAGTTATGGAGTTTGTATTTATTCTTTGAGTGGTAATCGAACCTCCACTTATTGTAGAGAAAGAAAGATTCCCACTACCGTCAGTAATAATAGCTTGTCCACTATTACCATCTGTATTTGGAAGTGTTAAGGTATAATCAGCATTAGCAGAGTGTGGTGGGCCCTTAAGAGTGATTCCATGAGAATTGTTTTCGCAATTTAAAACAATTCGACCAGAACCACTAGTTGCGTTACCTTTTATAACTGTAGCTCCAGAGCCATGAGGCTCTATTTCAATATTATTGTTTGAAACAGATTCAATAGATGTGGTTGTTAAAGTAGTACTATGGACATTTGTAAAAGCGTCTGTACTGCTTCGTAAAATGTCAGCTAATTGTTTTCCTTGTATTTTCATTTATATAACCTCTAAAGAGTTAAAGAGCTGTCAAAACTGTAGTTAGAAAGCTTTTGCATTTCTTGGTATTCCTCTAAAAGAGTAAACTCTTGGGCAAGCCAATGCCTCCAATTCTCGCTACTACCTGCATAATCTTTCCAAAGCTTCAACATGCTTGCTGAAGCCATTTCAAATATAAACTCAACTTCAATTTCAATGTTACTAGCAGTAATTTCATAAAAATGACGCAACTTTTTGTAGATTAAATTGTGGTTAGCGGAAATTTGCCCTGAGGGGCCATGACTATAGTTAAGCAAGCCATCAACAATGTTTTCATTTACGGAATAAGTGCCAGATGAAGGTTTAGTTAAAGTTAACCGCCATATAAATCTATATTTGCCCGCAGGAAAAGATGTAGTTGGATAAGTATAATGAGCTTTGGGAAGCGTAGTGTTCTGTATTGTTTTAGTTAATATTGTGTTATTGCTACTAAACCAAGTATTTCTTGCAGAGTAGCTAGCTCCCCTCATGTTTGAAAAAGCGTAATTTGGAGACCAAGCAGTAGGTGCCATATTTAAGGTACTTGTATTTATTGCAATCATTGCTTCGGGAGAAGCTCCTGAACCCCCGGAAGAGGGAGTAACCCAACCTAAGTTACCTGAACCATCAACTTTCATAACTTGATCAGCGGCACCTATAGTTTCAGGTAAAGTTAATGTGTAAGTAGCATTAGCTGAATGAGGCGGTCCTTGAACAGTTACACCATGACTATTATTTTCACAATTAAGTTTGATAGCACCACTAGTTGAATCGCCTTGGATTGTTAACAAGTTGTTTTGCTGAGCAAGGAGTGAGGTAGAAGCTTGCCCTGTAGGAGTAAAACTTAAGTTGCCATTACCATTTACACCTAAATCGCCAGATTCAAATTTTATACTATTATCACTAAGATATAAATGTCTAACTTTGCTTGAAGCTTCACCCAAATCATAAGTAGCATTGGCTGCAGGAATTATATGACCACTAGAATTTATATCCCACCGAGAAACATTATTTGTTTTAAAGTTAATATTTCCATCAGTACCTGTGTCAGTAGTTGATACTGAAGTGTCTAAGAGGCCTATTTCAGAGTATTCAGGTTGGGAAATAGGTGCTCTATGAATATTTTCCCACCTATAGTTAGCTCCAACTTGAACTACTTTAAATTTAAGATTAGTGTAACCTGCAGACCTGTAGTATACGCTACTTAAATTTCCATCGTTTACAAAATCATTAGTATTATTGAAGTTGCTGCGCCAAGTATAAATGTTAGTTAGCTGATTACCACCCGCAGTATTTAAGTTTACTTCTAGGATTCTACCAAGAGTAGCTTGAGAAGGGTCTGGAACTATAACTCCTAGTCTTGTCCCAGCAGCAGTAGTTATATCAACTCTTGAATAGTATTCAATCGAAACATTCCTAATATCTACAATAGGGAATTGACCTCCGCTAGAAGTGGAGTGAGGAATATTTACTACTTTATCTTCAACCCAGCTAGTATTATTGTAAACTAAATTACTACCAGTATCTGGAGTAGTAAAACTAACATCAGAAAGATCAGATAAAGAAGAAATGTTTTCTCCCTGTTGATAATCAATTAACCAAGATTTGGTACCTGAGCTTTGAACACAAGTTAAAACAACTATGCCTGACAAAGAATTAGTATGAGTTGTTGTACCATTGGTTATATAAGTACCATCTACTTTTCTTATTACTACGGTATTTGCAGAAGCATTAAGAGTTGTAGTTATATTAGGGTTTATATAAAATAATCTAATTTGATCATTCGGGTTTAATGTCGCTAAATCAGGTAAATTAATAGTTAAAGAAGAAGCACTATTTTTAAAAATATAAACTACTTTTCTATCGTCTAAAACGTTTTGCTTAGTAATACTTAAAGTATTTGTAGTTGACGAAACTAAAAGGTAATTGTCAGTAGATTTATTAAAAGGTCTAGCTTCCCAAGCATTGTTTACTGTGTTGTAAAACAAGCCATCATTTAAACCTGGTGAGGAAGCAGTAACATTAGATAAATCATTTAAAGCTATGTTTGAGGCAGTAGAGGTAACAGGCTCAGGACGCCAATGACTATTGCCTGTATCGTATGTTAATACATACCCATCAGATAAAGTATAACCACTAGTTGTTATATCTACATCTGAAAGACTATTTAGATTCATAGAAACAGTGCCTGTAATAGCAGTCGAGTCTGTTAGGGTTGCTGCAACAGTAGTATTATTTATAGCTAAAGTAGAAATTGAAGCCCCTGAAGCACCTTGAACTCCTTGCAAACCTTGAGTGCCTTGAGAACCAACAAGACCTTGTGGCCCTTGAGGGCCCGTTTGACCAATAGGCCCTTGAGGACCTACAGCGCCTGCTGCACCTGCTGGGCCAATCGAACCTTGCGGGCCAGCAACTCCTTGTGTACCTTGAATACCCTGAATGCCTTGTGGTCCTTGAATAGAACCGCCATCTACCCAGCCAGAGCCATCAAAAACAAACAAAGAGTCATCAGTTTGAGATAAAACAGCATCGCCGCCCGATGGAGTAAAAGTAGAAGCACTTATTAAAGTTACAAGTCCAGAACCAGATGGATCTGCACTCACTTGACCTTTAAAGGTTATACTAACGCCTGCAGGGCCTTGAGCACCTGCTGAACCTTGAATCCCTTGTGTACCCTGCAAGCCTTGGTCACCTTGCAAGCCTTGTGGCCCCTGTGGGCCATCTGCTCCAACTGACCCTTGTGGGCCTGTCAAACCCTGTATACCTTGAGTACCTTGTGGACCAGCAGGTCCTTGCGGTCCTTGCAAACCTTGAGGCCCTGTAGTACCTGTAGTGCCTTGCGGCCCAACAGGCCCTTGAGCACCCTGAATACCTTGTGGGCCTTGAGCACCTGTTAATGAATTAACAAAGTTTTGATCTTGCAGCAAGGTGGCAGGAGCAACGTCTGCCGCTAAAGCAACTTCTTGAGCATCAACTAGTAAGTTACCATTTTGGTCTACAGAAATTGGTGTGCTTCCTAAGTGGATGGTAGAGTTATTTAAATATAAATCATTCCATCTTTTTGTAGGAGTACCCAAGTCATAAGATAAATCTTGATCAGGGACTAAAGCATTATTTAGCCATCTAATTGGTGCAAATGTTATTTGGTCTGAACCATCGTTTATTTGAACGTGACCATCAGAACCTGCCGCTTGAGGCATAACAAGATCTGTTTCTTGCTGTTGGCCATTAACAGAAGACCCTGGAACATACCATATATCTACTAAATCAGTAGAAATTATTTGGTAATCTTGGTCATTGTAGTTTACAAGAGTAGTTTCTTGCGGATCTAAACTAAGGTAATCAGGCTCTACTTTTACACCATTTACAAACATATATAAAAGTATAGTACTATTTGTTACATGTACTGCTGAAGGTAACTGAAATTGAGTTATAGATAAACTGTTTTGATTTAAAGTAGGTTGGTATTTATTCCATCTGTAACCTGTAATTAGCTTATCATTTAAATCTAAAAGATAGCCTGGACTTAAAACACTGTTAAAATCTATAGAACCTTTTTTTATTCTTGTTTGCCTAGGCATATTAAACCTCTTGATATATTGCTAATAATACTGTGTTAGTTTCAAAGATTAAATCTTGACTAAGAGTTATAGTCGCACCACTCAAAGAATAATCTCCAGTTGAACCGTCTTGTTCTGGTTGCAGAATTAAACCATCTAAAACTACTAGTAAAGTATCAGTAACAGGTGGTGGATTTAACAAAAACTCTCTTTGAGGATTTCCTGAAATAAAGGAAGATAAATTATGAGTTTTTATAGATGCCTTTTGATCGTTATTAATAGTAGCCACATTAAGCGTACTATTGACAATATTAACTGGTGAAACTTGTGTCATGCTTTAAATCCTTTATGCCCAGAATTCTTTTAAATTATTATTATCATTATTATCATTGTTTGGGTCTGAATTTGAAGCGTCTTCAAAAGAAATTTCTTCAACAGATATACTATTTAGATTTTTATTATAATCAAAATTATAGATATCCGAAGCAGAGCCAACATTTATGTTAGATTCGGAAGGGTAAACATTGTGAGCAACATTAAAGCTTTGATTATTTGTAAAAGTTTTTTCATACTGCAAGTAGGTATAAGAATTAAGAAAAGTATAAAGTGGATAAACGGAAATATCCGAAGTATTTCCATCGTGAATATAAATGGAAAGTAAATTCAATACATTAGGTGTGCCTGTAAAAGTTATATGATTTACATTGTTGTAAGCATGTAAAAAAGGTATGAACTTTTGTATTTTTGCTTTAGGATATGTAGTAGAATTATTAGTAATGTAATTTAAATTTTGAGTATAAAATTTATACAAATTAAAGCTTGAACTTGAAAAATAGGCAATTAAAGGACTTACAGGCTCAACCTTTACTCGTAAAGAAATACTAGCTGTTATTGTATCAACGAATTGCTCTAAAGCCATGCCTAACTCCTAAACGTCGTAAGATGCTGAAACGTTTGCATACCCGGGACCAGTGATAACTACTGGTACTGAGGTGTCTGTATTTGGACTAGTAGTAACCACAGTACTAGTACCACCTCCTATAGATGAGGCAAATTCAATATTTGAACCTTCTATATTTACTAAAACATCTATTTGGATTCTGTTACCTTGAGAATCATAAGCGTTAACAATTAGGTTGTTGTTAATATCTACATTTGTATAAGTAATGTTAGTGTTTTGAAACTCAATTGAGGTGGTATAAGGAAGTATTTGAGAGAGTAAATGTAGTTTTACATCATATTCGTTTAAGTACATATAACCGTGTTCAATTAAAGGTGCAAATTGAGTAAGCGGAGAGTGTTCTAAAGCCCATCTTCGATTATAATTGTCAAAAACTACTTCTGAAATTTGAATATTTTCAGTATAGCTTGGAGCCCAACCATTTTGAGATGTATAAAAATAAGAAGAGTGAGAGCTAGGAGAAAGTACAAATAACTCTTGGTAGGAATTGTTTGTCGGGTCTTTTAGTATCATTGATGATAAAGCAGGTATTTGAGAAGTGTTTTCATAAGTTAAGTCTGTAGGGTCTGTAACATCAACAGAATAAGTTAAAAAGTTGTTAAACTTTGTAGTAGCGTTAACTGTAACGTCATCATAAAAAGGTTTTGATCTGTAATTAAAAGCTAATGTTAACTTGTTTGTATTTGATAAAAACAAAGTATAATAACTTTCATTAGCAGCACCGTAAGTATTAGATAAATTTGATATTATAGGGTAAGGGTTTTGAACCTCTGAAGTTAAGTCAGCGCCAGAAAGTAAGTCTTGGTGTAAAGTAAAATTATCAGACCATAAAGGTTGAGACTTGTCCCAATGTATTGCAGCTAAGGTGCAGTTGCCATTATTTTTAAATAATGGCAAATAAGACCATAAAGAGTTGGGTGCTGCAGCATCAAAGTTGTAAAACTTTGATGGTATAGTGTTAAATTGGTTTGCATAATGGTTGGTATTTGAGGGGTCAGTATCAACTGTAATTGTTTTTATTTCAAAACAATCTAAAACCTCAATTCTTGAATCGGAATAACCAATAAGAGTAGTTTCAGTTTGAAATTGAGTGTAATCAATTTTAAAAAACTTAAAAACTCTTTGAGTAACTGCATCAACTGTATTGTTGTATGAAGCTAAAAAACAATCTTTATCATTATTATCTCTACCTATATAAGATATGGAATAATAGTAACCAAATTTAAAGCCAGTGCTACTGTAATAACTCCCTTGCTCTTTAAATAAAACTTTTAGTGATCCAAAACTAAACACCCCATCAAGAGAAGTAATATTGAAAGGTATGGCTAAAACTACTTGGCCAGAATAATTAGAACCTATGAACTCACCATCTGAAGCGTTTCTATAAGTATCTGTTAATCCTGAGAGGTAAATTATTTGCTCTTCTTTATTTACAGAAAGAAGATCAAAAGAATATAAAGTCGATTTGTGATATATAAATGTAGCCGTATCTAATGTGCTTCCGTGAGCCAATATAATAGCGCTTTGAGGTGCTGTATTCCTGTAAGTGCTTTGATTCGAACCACCATTGTCACTTCTGTCAGGAATTACAAATAAATAAAAATTTTCGTTACCTATTTGAAACTGTTTATAATTGCAATTTTCATAAGCTTGCTGAAGATCTAAATTGTTTCTAAAACTATAGTTAGTGTATTGGGTAGAATGTATTTCTTCATCTAATTCCAAAGTAGAGTTATTATAAGAAGCAATCATTCTAGGAGAGTTAGGAGTGTATAGAAGTTTAGAAGAAAAAGCATGAGATATGTTTTTAGAAAATAAATGTCTAAAAGGTATTTCTTTAGAAAAGTTAGGATTCATATTTACTGAATCGTTGGAAGAGTCAGGAAAATATAAAGTGTTACTTAAAGGGTCTTCAACAAGGGCGTAGTTGTTACCTTTTATATGATCGTAAAAATTATGATCAGAATTTGTACTACTTCCACCAATCCAGTAATTGGCAATAGTACTACCTATACGATTACCTTTTAATGTTTTTAAAATTGCCATACTAATATCCTAAAAAATAGATCTATATTTAAATGAAACGGTTAAGTCAGACCCCGCAGTAGTAGAACCTACTTGAAGTACATCAACTCTTATGTAATCTCCTTGCTGTAAAGTTACAGCAGAAGTGTTGCTAATAACAAGATTGTCATTAGGGAATATATCTAAAGTAAAAAGAGTATCAGCAAGAGCTGAGCCTAGATTTTTTACTATAGCTAGATTAACTTTACCACCAACGGGATTTTCTTTTAATACTGCTTGGACTGATATAATTTCTATGTCAGAAAGTATCTGCCAATACAAGTCACCAACTTTTAAAGCTATTTCACCAATAGTGTAAAAGTGTTTATCTTGTATAGTCGGATTTGTATTTCTGTGAGAAACGATATCAGAGTTTGTTCTTGCTTGAGTATAATAAAGATTCGTAGCACCTACTAGCTCTGGAACATCGTCTGTGTCAACAGATATATTTTCACCAGGCAAACTATTTACTTTTGTTAATTTAAAAGCCATTAGTTAATCTCCCAACCATCAACACCTAATATAAAACTAATAGATTGTCCTTCTACATTCAAAATGTAAGGTTGGAATAATCCATCAATAGATTGTCCTGTATGAGGTGCTATAGTTATGATTTCGTTATCAGAAGTTTGAACTCTATATTTTACAGTAATTAAAGATCCGTAAGGTTGTGTAATTATTTCAGGTAAAACAAAAGATATAGAACCATTATTGGTAGAAAGGCTATAATAGTTATTTATTTGACCGGTAATAGTTGTAAGATCGGAAGAGACATAAAATAAACTGTTGGTAATTCTCTTAATTGCAGTTGTATAGGGATTTGTAGTTTCTAAAGCTTCGTGAAGGTAGTCTACTGTTACGGCAAGTGGATGTCCGCCTGTAGAGTTGTTTTCTTTATGAGTTATTTCTCTTAAAGTAGCTACTTCAATTATTCCGTCACTTAAAGTAGAAGCAACAGGAAGTCCAATGCTTTTTACGCCTGGGATATCAGGATCATAAAGCAAGAAACCTGCATCGATTTCTTCTCCATTAGTAAGTACCTCCCCTATACCTGTTCCAACATCTTCTAAAGCAGCAGTACCTAAACCTAAGTTTGTTCTAGCAGTAGCTATATTTGCAAGATCATTTAAATTATTCGCTTTAGTTATATAAGTAGATTGATTGGTTAGTTGAACAGCATCTATGTAAGACTTAAAGGTATTGGGAGCTATAGGTAAGTCATTGACAACACCTGCATTAACTTGAGCCTGAGTAGCAAAGAATTGAGTTAGCACTAATCTGTGATTTGGATCATCATAAACTATAGACAAGCTAGAGCTATGAAAACTGTGGTTAAAGAAATTTTCAATAGCATCTTGAACTGACTCTGGAGTAGGCACAACAGTAGGGGTTGGCTGTTGTTGATCTACTGAAAGGTGATAATAACCTTCAGCATACCAATATAAAATACCTTCTTGAATCATGGGCCATAAGATTACTTCGTGACCAATATGAAGTATATCTATTTGAGCTTGACCATAATCTATAGCTAGATTATTTGTTCTTATGATATTATCAGAAGTCATGATTCTATCGTCATTAGAACCACAAATTATAGAAAGCGTACCTGCATTTTCATGAGTACTACCATTTGCTTTTCTAACTACTATCGGCCCGATTCTATCTTTAGCAGTTAAAGAATTTAAACTAGGAAAACTAGTTAAACCATCATAACCACCATTAAGGGTAGGTAAAACTAAATAATTTGTCTCATTTACAATTGTTTTTACGTTATAGAAATAAGAACCATTTTGATTCGTAAAATAAATTTTTTGATTAGCTTTAGGAGCATCTATAAATAAATTGGTAGTTGTAGGATCAGCAAAATCTATATATTCAGATTTATAATAGCTTAAAACTCTAGAAACATTAGTGAAAGAACCTGTAGTCGAATTATATTCTAATAAGTCACCGTCAGAAGAAGTATTAGGTATACCTAATAGAGTATTCAAGGTAGAGATATTAGTAACGTTACTAAAATCTCTATACATATACTCTTGATATATTTCTAAATTATCTCTAGCTTCTTGCTTTTTATTTGCAGGAATATTATCCAATGATACAGATGCATAATGTTGCCTAAGTAAAGAAGGTACTACAGCCTTATTATTTGAAGAGCCTGCCTCTACTTCAGTAGAAGTAGCTAACCATATTTTACCTGCGCCATTATAATCTGCAGAAGCATTATATTCTGTAGCGTATAATATTGTATCGTTAGATAAAGCAGGGACATAAGATCCACTACCAGGTACACCAGGAGAAACTTCCTCAGGTTGACCATTCCAAATTAACACTTGATTTGTTGCTAAATAACCTCCAGTAAAACCGCCTGTTCCTGTTTGCCTAGCAGGAGAAGGGGCTTCTATCCTATCTAATAGAAAAACACTATCATTGAGTCTAATCAAATCATTAGTATCACTAAGATTTGTTGAGCTTATTTTACCATTGATCCATTTTTCTGAAGCTGCACCTGAAGGGTTGTATTTCAATACATGCCCAAGCTCAGGGGACGCAATAGTAACATCACTTAATTCGTTAAGCTCTGTTGTAAGGAGCGAAGCTGTAAGATTTGTAATTGCAGTTCTTACATATTCTGTAGTAGCAACAGTAGTATCATTTACAGTTTGAGGAACTGTGTTCGTAGTAATAGTGGGGGCGGTAGCCGAAGTGGTTGCTATTAAAGTGGCAGTTGTAATTGTACCAGTACTAATTGTAGTGGCAGTAATATCATTAAAAGTATTGGAGTTAGTAAAAATGTTTGCAGCATCTAAATAAGCTATATTTGATGCGTCTGAAAGATCAGAAGTAGCAAGACTTAAACTTAAACTCAAAGTATTAGCTGCATCATCACTAGTAAATGTTACACTAGAAGAATGAATACTAGTAGTAAACATATTAGAGATTGCATCTCTTGCTTTTTCATCATTATAAAAAAAGTTTTCAGACCCTAGTGGATCGAAAAAATGATATATGTCAGCACCAGCACCGTCATTTAGTGCTGGATTTACAATGGGTTGTTTAACTCTAGTTTCAGGTTGAGGGGTAGGCTTTAAGCTTATATCAACTATATTATAGTCAAAATAAGCAGTACCATTACCATTTATATAATAAGCGGTATAGTTTTCAGGAGTTTCAAAAGTGCTTCTTTGAATAAGGAGTAAAGAGTCCTGTGAAATATTTATAAAAGATGAATTTTCATCAGTAATAAATAATGTTTTTTCTACTCTTAAAGTAGTAGCAAAATTTAAAGTTAAGTTACCTTTAATTTTTGAGTCTATTAAAAAACTATTTTGAGAATTAGATATTGTTAAAATATTTGAAGAAGTAGCGCTAATAAAATGGGAGTTATTGATTAACAAATCACAATTAGAAAAACTTACAGATTCTGATTGTGAATAAAACTCACAATTATTTATATATAATTTTACACCTTCTTTTTGAGACTCAAAAAAAGAATTATAAGTAGGGTCTTCTTCAAATAAACAATTGTTGAAAACAACAATACAAGCTGCAGAATCAGCTTGTATAAAAAATCTTCTAAAAGATATATTTGTAAAACTTATTACAGGGGTAGGTTCTCCAGGTTGAGGTTCACTAACTCTTAATATGACATTATTTAATTCAGAAAAAGAATGTTCTTTTTCTGGAGGGTGGAAACCTAATATATGAACTCCACCTTTATCTATTTCCAAAGGTGGGGTAGTAGGTGAAGTTACATTTTGTTTTATTAAGTAGTTTTTTGGAGAGTTTGGATTTATAAAACCCTTTGTATCTGTCCAGAGTTGTCCAAAATCAATATTGTCATCATCAACATCAGGACCACATACATAATCTATTACATTGGAAAACTTTGCTGTTGCATCTACAATGGACTGTAACAAGTCTGACTCTAAAGTATCTATTTCAGTTTTTGTGTATACGTCAGTTTTGTCTGCTTTTTCATTTTGTAATCTTGCTAAATCGGCAAGAATAGTTGCACCAAAATTTGGATCGTTGTTAATCGCATTAACTAGTTCGCTTAATGTATTCAATACATCAGGGGCACCACCAATTAAGTTTGCCAATTCATTATCTACATATTGTTTTGTAGCCCAAACATCACCATCTATACCTGCAGATATTAATAAGAACTTTTCAGTTCTGTTTGCATTTACCCAAGATTGTGGCTGGTATATAGATCTGCCAGGAGAAGCTAAAGGTGTATCACCTGCATAAATATAAATATTGTTTTCATTTATAGCAAAAAAAGCTTCGCCAACCCTGTAGTCAGATGGATCGTTAGATTCAAAAGAAAGAGTAGATTGAATTGGATCTTTCCAAAAAAGATCATTTATTCTTTGATGTAAAGTTAAATCTTCTTGATATAAATACTCTCCAGACAATTCTCCTGTAATTAAATCAACAGATAAACCTGTGTCTGCCTTGACTAAAGAAGGATGTATCGCCCCGGGGCGAAATCTTGCTTTTCTATTAATAGCCATTATTCACTCACTTAAATAGGGTTATTATCTTCTACATATACAACTAAAAGTTGAGAACCTTGAGGTGGTGGCAAGTGGGTTATATCTGTAAAAAAAGTAATTTGTTGTAAATTGCCGCTTATAAAAAAGTCGGGTTCAGTTATTACCGAAGCCTTGCTTAAAAGCTGTCCATCTAAAAACACTAAACATAAATTTTGTGTTCCTTGAGCCATTGGAGGAGACAAATTAAAAACTGTATTAGTACCGTCGCATTGATCAGAAATATCATGTACTGTAGGTAAAAAACTTAATATAGAAGCAGGATTAATACCATCAACTTGATTAATAGTATCAACTGTTATTGTTGAATCTACTATACTGGTACCATAATGCCTATTATCTGTATGAGTTATCATAAAAGCTCCGTTATTTTATATGCTTTAACTCTATATTTTTAGTATATATTTTATCAATCTCAAGCATAATATTATTAGATGTTAGGAAATGATGATTTTCAGTACAGTCTACAAAAGATCCATCTTGCAAAGTATACCTATATACATCTTTAGTTCCTTTATTGTGCCATTGGGTAATTTTTTGATTCAACAAATCGTTTTTGTTTTTAGAATTAAAACTTAAAACAGAACCATTATACTGTTGGGAGACTATATTTTCTATAGAAGAATACATATTAGGTTCTTGAGAAAGTAATATTTGAGTAGAACCATCTAGACAGTAATCAGCAAAACCTAAAATGTCTTTCCAGAGAGACTCTGAGTAATCAGAAGTTAAACCGCCAATTCTTTGGCAACCCTCAATAAATTTAGGCTCATAAACTTCTAGAACTGATAATTTCTTTTTACCCATAGCTCTACGAATATCATCTGCGGTTTTAGAATCAAAACCTGCAAGCTCAGTAAATAAAGCTAATATTTGTTCTTGATAAATCAAAGTCCAATAAGAAGCTTTTAATATTTCTGCTACAGCGTCAGGAAGTTCATCAGGAGGAGCATTATTTAATTTATTAACTATATATTGCTTATCAAGCCCTGCTTGAAGAGGACCTGGACGATTAATAGCGCTAATAGCACTTAAGTCTTCAATGCTTTGGGGTTGGATATCTACAATCAACCTTTTAGCAGTACCTGACGTTTCCATTTGAAAAACACCTGTAAGCTTTGCATCAGCTAAAGTTTGGTAAGTGTCCTTGTCGCCATCTGGAATTGCATAAGGCTCAATGTCAATATTGTGATTCTCTTTAATTAAAGCTTTACATTGTTTAATTACAGAAAGAGTATCTATACCTAAAAAATCAAACTTAATTAAACCAAGCTCTTCGCATTCATCTTTATCATATTGAGTAATTCTGTCTGCTTTGCTATTTTTCCAAAGTGGTACAGTATCAGATATGTCTCTGTCTGAGATAATTATTCCAGCAGCATGAATACCAAAATTAGCAACCATACCCTCTATACGGTCAGCGAATTCAAGAAAAGCAGAATACTTTTGATCTTGAGACAAGTCAGGGTTTTCTTTTAGAATTTCTTCTAAAGTAGCTTCTTTTCCATAAACTGGAGGTGGTATTAATTTTAACAAATCTGTTAAATGGTCTTGATTTCCTTCAGTAATACGATAAAAGCTTCTAGCTAAACTTTTAGGTTTGAAAGTTCCATGAGTAATAATATTGGCTACTTTTTCTTTACCCCAATAGTCCACGCACCACTGTATTGCTTCTTCACGATCTAAAGCGTCGTGATCAATGTCAATATCCGGAGGCGCTCCACCAATCATATCAGATCGTTTTTTGTTAAAATCAAAAACATCTGTAAGGTCAGTAAGGTAAAGTATAATAGAGTTATGAGGATTGTCTAATTGTGTCCATTCTTGAGAAGGGTATTTTTTTTCTTTAATTAAGTCAGCAATTCTCTCTAAATCTAAGTCAGATATCATAGTAACTTCATATTCTAAATAATCTTCATCAATAGTAGAAATTTTATTTAAATTTAAACAATCATGTATATATCTTAAATTTTGTTTTCTTTTTTCATTCATATTTTTTATCTTTTAGTTTTTTTATAAATCCTAAAAGAGCAGGGATCAGGAGTAGCTCAATGCATATATTATACATAGGTGTCTTTCTTGCTAGGAGGTGGTTACTTCCTAGAGTTCGCAGGTGTAAGGGAGGGTGTTAAATAATTTTTACATCTTCAGGATGAAGAAAAAAATCTGCACTAGATTTAGCATAATGTACATGCCGTGAAGTAGTTTGACTTATAAAGTTGTCAGACTGTTTGGTGTAATCGTAAACTATCTTGTAGTTAGTGCTACTAGTAGTCCCAATTAACAAACGATAAGAATACAATCCCTTGCCATCAGTAAAAAAAGTGTTGTTACGATTTTTAGCAGGACGATTATTTTTCCACTCCTTGACAATTAAACGATTTGAAAGGACTTTCATTTAGATGTTTTCCATTCTGTAGCGTTAATAAATTCAGCTTTGACAACACGCAGTTTTGAATTATCTATTTCTCTACGAACAGAGCGAGCCCCTTCTCTAGTAGCATAAAATATTCTTGATTTGTGATTAATTAAAGCACCTGTTTGTTTATTTTGAATACCGTAAATAGTAACAGTATGAGAGCTTTGCTTTGCTGCAATCTCTAAAGATAAGTCAATAAGTTGTTTAATTTTTTCTTGCATTTTAAATTCCTTAAAAGGGAAGCTTCACACTATCTGCATGTAAAGCCATTTGTTTATTAAAAATAAGTGGTGTAGCTCCACGACCTTCATTTAGAAAACGACTGAATAGTAGTCCGTATTTAACTGGATCTACTTCGGTAATACCTAGAGACCAAGCAATAAGAGAGCCGGCTGCAGAGCCACGACCAGGTCCATGAACAACGCCTCTTTCTTTTGCCCCATTCATAAATTGAGCAACAATCAAAAGATAGTCTGCAAAACCCATCTTTTTAATAACATTTAATTCGTAATCTAAACGTTTCCTATATTCAACAGGAGGCATTTCTTTAAACCTATTAAATAACCCATGTTGAGCTTCAATAGTTAAAAAGTCAATGGAAGTATATTCAGGGGGTAATTCTTGATACTTTGGATACCTATTCATACGATCCATAAAGTAACTATCACTATCAATCATATTAGCCAAGTGGACAGTATTACTAATGACATCGTAAGGCATTCCTTGATACCTTGCTTCATTCCACATATAGCCGCCATCTGCAACATGAACCTTTATTTCACCAAATGTAAATCTTTTTTCATTTGAAAGAGTAGTTTTAGTTTGCATGCACAAAGCTGCTTCATGGTGGTCTTTATCGTGCTCTGAAGGATAATGACAATCGTTTGTAAGTATTACTGGAAAATTGTTTTCAAGAGCTATTTTTTGTAATACTTTATTAACTTCCATTTGCTCTTCATCCCTATGGGTTTGAAGCTCAATGATAAACCTATCTTGAAAAATAGATCTGTGATGGTGAATTAACTTTTCTGCTTGTTTTTTCTCACCTTGAAGAATTAATTGACTAGCTCTACTGCCTAAGCAAGTAGTAGTAGCAATTATACCTTCGGAGTATTGAGCAATTAAAGCATCATCTATTCTAGGTTTACGATACATACCTTCAGTGTAAGCGTAAGAGCTTAACTTCATTAAATTGTGCAATCCAATATTATTTTGAGCCAATAATATTAAATGATAGTAAGAATTTCCTAATTCGTCAGGCTCTCTAACTGTACGATCCCCAACAGTATAATAAGCTTCCATGCCTAAAATAGGCTTTATACCAACTTTATTACACTCTTTGTAAAAACGATAGCTACCAGAAATATTTCCATGATCAGTCATAGCCAAAGCAGGTTGATTCATAGTTTTGACTTGGCTAGGAAGCCTATTAACCTTGTTAATACCGTCTAAAAGAGAGTACTCAGTATGTACATGCAAATGTACAAATTCATGGTCTGCAGTTTCTGGAGTAGAAGTATAAGTTTTTGGAGAATGTGTATGTTTGCAATTTTTGTGATTGTGCGAATGGTCATTACAAGTATGACCATGAGAGTGATCATGATCGTGCATATTTAAATTTCTTTTAGTTATATATTGTCTTTAAAGCACATGCTTTTGATTTGATCAAAAACAATAGGATTTTCAATCATATGATTTCGCAAGCCCATCTTGCCTCCAGTACAAAGACTCTCTTCTTCACCAGTATCAGGTCTAAACCATTTTACAGAAGAGCCTGCAAATCTAATTAAACCAACGTCTTTAGCATATCCAATCAAATCAAGATATTTTTCAGTACCTTGTCCACAGACAAAATCAAATTCTGCAACTTTATTAAGTGCAGGGGCGACTTTGTTTTTTACAATTTTGACTTTCATATGAATAGCACCATCTTGATCAGAAGATGGCTTACTACTAACACGCAGCCTTACGGAACTGTAAAAGGGAATAGCGTTGCCACCTGAAGTTGTTTCTGGATTACCGTACATAACACCAATGTTTATGCGCACTTGGTTAATAAACAAATACATACAATCGTTGTCTACACTAATTTTAGAAATAGCACGTAAAGCTTTTGAAAGTAACCTTGGTAGGTCACCTACACCTGTTTCGTTCATCAATCGCTTAGTATCTTTTTCTGATTGAGCAGCATCAATAGAATCAAATATTACAACACCAACTTTACCTGTACGACCTAGGTCTTGGCAAAGCTGCAAAGCTTCTTCAGCAGTATCAGGGTAACAGAATATCATTTTCTTGGGATCGATACCCATAGAAGATACAAGGTCTAAGCCAGTGGTGCGTTCTAAGTCAATATATACAGGGGGTCGGTCATAACCGAATTTGTCAACATATTGTTTTACTACCTGTAAGCATAAGCTAGTTTTTCCTGCCGAAGGGGGCCCATAAATCTCAATAACCCTATCGCTAGGTAAGCCACCGACACCTAAAGTAGCATCTAAACTAATAGATCCTGTAGATATTGCTTTTACTTTTTCATATCTGGGACCCATACTCATTACATCTTCTTTTCCAAACTTTTTTGCAATAGAAGCTGCAATCATATCTATTTCTGCAATACCAGTAATTTTCTTTCTTGCCATTATAGGTTTCTTTCTTTTGAAAATATTTCAAATTCTTCACAAGCGTCTAAGTATTTATCCCAACTTTGAGGGCTTATTCCTGAAATTATAAACTCTCTGTATTCAGGAGCTAAGTTAGGAACAATATCTTGAATGTATTTTTTGGTAATATATCTGTTTAAAATTTCTTGATACTGTTCTTCGGTAATTGGAACATCTAAGGTTACTTTTTCTCCTAGAACAGGATCAATTTTGGTTATTTTCATAAACAATTCTTTCATAAATTAAGTTGGGGAAAGTTGTAATTGTATTCCAGTATAAATAATTTTTATTTATAGCGGGGTAAGGTTCACAATAATAGATCTTTGTAATTCCTGCTTGAATTATATTTTTAAGACATCCCCAACAAGGCTGGGTAGTACAAAAAATAGCAGCACCTTCCAAAGAAATAGACGATTTGGCAGCCTGATTAATTGCATTAGTTTCTGCATGCACAGTTCTAGTGCAATGATTGTTCTGCATTAAGCAACCCACATCCGTACAATGGTCTTGGCCGGGAAGCGAACCATTATAACCAGTCGATATTATTGTTTTATTTTTTAAATCAACAATAACAGCACCAACTTGTTTTCTTGGGCAAGTACCTCTACTAGCTATTAAATAAGCAAGTTTTACAAAATACTCATTCCATGTTATTCGATTCATGAATATCTTTCTCAGGAATAGTTACATCATGTATCTTTTCTGAAAGATTATTAAAGCCTAATTGATAAAATATCTCCATTAAAGGGTGGGCAATGAGATTATGTGGAAGCCATTGGCACCTTTTAGGAAGATTGTTTATAAGTTTATTTATCATTTAATACCTCGTCTAGGTTTATAGTTTCAAAAGAAACACGGTTAGCTTTTATAGCATCTCGTATCCTTCGTTGACTTTTGTTTAAGGTAGATTTGCCAGTTTTTATATCGATAAATCGAACAGTTTTAATTTCATCTGCAACTTTATCAATTACGTCTGAAAGGCCATCGTAGCAAATATAATCTACAGGGTTTCCCATAAATCTGTAATCTTTAGGGTTTGTGTTTTCTATAACAAAAGGTGCTAGATGCTCAGAGGCTTGCCCCCTTAATATTGATCTAGACCTTTTTAAAGTATCTTCTCTAGTTGTTTTTTCTAATTCTTTAAGATTGTTTTTATGGACAATCTTCAAGTCTTTTATTTCAGAAGATAAAGAAATTGTTTTAGCTTTTAAGTTAAATATTTCTTGTTGAGAGTCTAATACATTAGAGTCAAAAGATTTTTGTAAACTTTTATTTTCTAAATGAAATTCAGTATTATCTTTAGTTAACTTTAAAATTTTATTTTCCATCAAGGCTTGCTGAGAAGTAAAATCAATATTAATTTTTATATAAAAATCTAATTGTTTTTTTTGAGCATAAAAAATATAAGTAATAATAAAAGAGTAAAATAGTAATGTTGTGTTAATTAAATCCATTGTTAACTTTTAATAATAAGTAAAAGAACTTATGAAAATTATCAAATTGTTCTTCTGTTAATTCTATGTTGGTTTCTTTAAGTAAAACTCGTAAGGTTAAAGCAAAAAAATGTCTATCAGAGAATTTTGCTTTCTTTGAAACATAAATTCTTAAGTTTTGATGATCAACATAGAAATTATTTGGGGAGTTTACAACTTTATAAACCTTACCAGCAATAGAAACTGTATCTGGGACTGTAATATCATGAAAATTTTTATTCCACCAATAATCTATAGATTCTGAAACAATATAATTGTGTGTATTTTCCATAGAAGGTATTACTCCATCTAATAACACTGTTAACATATCTAAAGTAGACATAGTATTTTGAGTTTCAGGATCTATAAAGTGTTGAAATGTATATTCAGGATTATAGAAAAGGTCTAAAGTTATTGAGAAATCTTGTTTTTGAGATTTTGTTTTTCTATTTGAAGGATGCTGAAGTTTTATATAACTTGTAACAGAGTACTCTATTACTGCTTTTATTAGTTTCTTAAAGTCTTCATCAGCATCTTCTATATACATACTTTTAGCAGATCTTATTTCCGTGTCTATATGGTCTTGTTTTATTATAAAACATTTTAATCTTTAAAACTTCTTCAAGATCAATACCATGTAATCCGCAAAAGTCAAAGATTCTTATTACACAATCTGCAAGCTCTACTGGAATGCCTTCAGGTTTTGTTGGCTTATTCTCATTATAGTAAATTTCTGTAGGAGAATGACCATTTCTATGCTCTTCTAAAGCTTCAGAAAGCTCTGAGTGCATAAGGCAGATCAAATCACCTATAGAACGCTCTTTATCATGCCATCCATGATCACGAGCGTTTTCGTAAGACTGTTTAACTGCTTCATTAATATTCATATTTATTCCTTATTTGTTGTAAGTTTGTTGAAAAGGGTTTTGAAAGCTAAACTTACTGTTTGAGGTACTACTCCATTTCCAAGGAGTCGCATCTCATCTCTTCTGTTGTCAAAATACTTGTAGCATTGGGCATCACCCAACCTATTGGGAGTCCCATTAGCATCTCCACCCACCTGGGATTCAATAAACCGCAATAATTGTGGATCCGATGCACTTGCCGAGGTAGGGTGTCTAGTCGGGCTTTGCCGTCTTTGCGATTCTGCAGTTGGCGATTCATTTGAATTTCTTGACAATCCCGAGCTATTGGGGTCGTCCAAAACGACCCTAAAAGGTTCATAGATGAACTGGTCGAGAACTTTGAAGTTTGGGTAGAAATATTTTGAGGAGTCGTTAATTTGAATTGAATCTGCTTTGATATTAGGTCGTATACCAAGAATGTATGTGCGCTTCCTTTTGTGTGTCGAGCCAACTTCTTGCGCACTAAATATTCCTGCCGTTGAACTATAACCCATGCGTTCCAACTCTCTAAGGACATGGAGGAGAACTGGAGTTCCTGAAGGATCTGACCATTTATCTCCAGTAAGTTTTCTTGAAAAGATTCCTTCAACGTTTTCAAAAAATACGATTGAAGGATAATTGAGTTTTTTAATGCCCTCTTTAATGAAGGGCCAAAGATGTCTAGGGTCTTCATCTGCTTTCTTGGAGCCTGCGTTGCTGAAGGGCTGACAAGGGAAGCCTCCTGTAAGGAGATCCACTCGGTTAGCAAAACTTCTCCATGGGAATTGCTTGATATCCGTGAAAATAGGCGCCAAGTCGAGTAAATTTTGTTCAATTTTCGCAACCAAATTTTCGATTGCAAAGGCTTCGATCTCCACATAAGTGATTGTTCGCAAAGAACTGATAACTTGTTTAAGTCCAAGGTCGATTCCTGCGTAACCTGCACATAAGGAGATGTGAGTAATGTTTTTGGAATTATCCACAAAGTGTTTTCCTATGTATTTATTTGTAAGTAAAGGTCAGTATCAAAGTCCCCTATCATGCCAGAAGCATTGTAGTCGGTTACTGTACCTTCAAAGAAATTTTTAAATGAATCGCCAGAAACAATCCAATCCAACCAAGGTAAAGGGTTAGTTTTTTGTTTAAATATAGGCTTAAGACCTAACTGCAATAAACGCCTATCTGCTAAATATCTTACATATAACTTTATGTCACTAGAAGACAATTCTAAAAGCTTATCATCAGGATAAATCATATCTATGAGAGAGTCTTCAAGAGAAACTGCTAGCTTGTAATTTGTGTAAATGTACGACTTTAAAGTATCGTCAACTACTTGAGGGTTTTCTTCACAGTAAGTATGAAATAATTTTACCATACCTTCAACATGCTTGGTTTCATCTCTGATGCTCCATTCTACTATTTCGCACATGCCTTTCATCTTTCCAAATCTTTGGTAGTTTAAAAGCATTACAAAAGCAGAAAAAAGAGACATACCTTCATTGCATACCGACCTAGCAAGTTCAAAAGCTAATTTTTGATCTTTATTTGCAAGAGTTTTAGGGGGGTCTGTCATGAATTCAATTTTAGTAGACATTTCTTTGAAGCTAAGAAATGCTGAATATTCAGATTCATGCATTCCTAATGTATCGTTTAGTAAAGCGTAACTTCTTTGATGAGTTCCTTCTCTGTTAGCAAAGCTAAGAAGCATATTTCGTATTTCATTATTTTTAAACTCTTTGATAAAAATATCACAATAGTTTCCACCAACAGCAACATCGCTTTGAGTAAAAATGCGAAGTATATTAGTTATATGATCTTTTTCTTGCTTTGAGATAGTTTCAGATTTCCACTGCTTTACATCTTCTTGTAATTTAGCTTCCCAAGAACCCCAATGGATTTTTTCATGATCTTCAGTAAACTGCATAGCCCACTGGTATTTAAATGGCTTGTATGTTTTAGAATATTCAGTTAACCCTGACATGAAACACACTCCTCTATTTTATAATCTTGCAAAGGTTTTCTTTCTATTTTTGTAGAAATCTTTTCACCAGTTACCCCAGCGCTAGTTCTGAGATAATAAAGCCCTTTTAATTTGTTTAACCAAGCTTTTAAATGAACTGAGTTTACATAATTTTTATCTGAGCCAGCAGGAAAGAACAAGTTTAATGATTGTCCTTGGCATATCCAAGACTGACGAGTAGCTGCATGGTCAACTATCCAGGCTTGATCTATTTCAAAAGCTGTTTTAAAAATTACTTTTTCGTAGTTTGAAAGATAAGTTAAGTGCTGAACAGATCCTTGAGCTAAAATTATAGATTGAATTTGTTCTTGTAACCAAGATTCAGAATCGACCTCGCTAGGGATATATTTATGTAATAAATCTAATAAATATTTATTTACTTGCAAAAAAGATCCTGCACGAGTTCTATGGGTAAAAGCATTAGATTTCCAAGGCTCGATACTAGGGGAAGTATTCAGTATAATACTACTGTTTGCATTGGGTGCAATAGCTAAAAGATGGCTATTTCTTCTACCTGAACCTTGACCGTCTAGATATTCTCCTCTAGTTTTGGCTAAATTTTGAGTTGAAATTAAAGCTTGATTTTTTATATGAGAGAAAATCTTTCTATTTAAAGAAACAGCCATAGCACTTTCAAAAGCTATATTTTTAGCCTGCAAATAGCTATGAAAACCCATAGCTCCTAAACCTAGAGAACGTTCTCTAGCTGCAGAATATACAGCTTTTCTTAACTGTTTAGGTGCATTTTCAATAAAATAACTAATAATATCGTCAAGAAACTCAATTAAGTCTTCTACAATTGAAGTATCTTTCCAATCGTCAAAATACTCTAAGTTCAAAGATGATAAGCAGCAAACGGCAGACCTATCATTAGATGTGGGTAAATGAATTTCGTTACATAGATTGCTTCCATGAATTTTTAATCCTTTATCTTTGAGGGGTTGAGGAAGCCTTCTGTTGGCTTCATCTATGAAATTTAAATATGGCTCACCAGTTCTAAAACGAACTTCTAGAATACGATGCCAAAGGTCTCTTGCGTCTAAAGTGTCTCTAATTGAACCGTCATTAGGGTCTATTAAATCCCAAGATTTTCCAGCGATAACAGAATCCATAAAACTGTCTGTAATGTTAATGGCGTTGTTAAGAGTAAAGCATTTTCTATTAGTATCGCCGCCTGTAGGCATTCTTATATTGAGGAACTCAATAATATCAGGATGCGAAATATCTATATAAGCAGCGTAACTGCCTTTTCTTGTACTGCCTTGACGATACGCTAGCATGTCAGAATCAACAGTCTTCAAAAAGGGTATAGGTCCAGGTGCTTTATCTGAAACAGCCCTTACAGAGCTCCAATGACCTCCTACACCACCCCCCAGAACAGACATCCAGCGAAGCTCTTCGCTATGCTCAACGAGACCTTCTATACTGTCTGGGATATAAGTTAAAAAACAACTTATAGGCATGCTTTTGGTACCTGCATTAGAAAGTATTGGACTACTAAACATGAACCAGCCATTAGAAGCATAATTGTATATTCTTTTAGCTAAATCTTCATTGTTTGCATAAGCATATGCTGCTCTCTTGAAAGCGTCTTTAGGAGTTTTTTCGTCATTTTTATAATAGTAATCTTGCAACAATTTTGTTGCATGTTCTGTAAAATCAAAAGCCATAAAAGCTCTCCAAGTTTTTTATTGCGGAATAAAAATATTCCTTATTATTAAAGTTAAATTTACTAACAGCCCACAAGTTATAGAAGCTATTACAGATGTTACTGATTGGCTTATTCCTGTGAGCAATACAAAAGTAATAATAATAGAGATAATATCTGTAACGAAAAAATTTTTCAACAACAGAACTTTTATTGCTTTTGGAAGGTGTGCAAAGCTAAAGCAATAGCTAAGCCAGGTTAAAAAACCGAGTACAAAACCATCATACACGGAACCACCATTCTTTAGTTTAATTTAGATATATTTTCTTCAAGATATTTTCTTGCTTGATCATAATATTTATTAAACAAATCCTGAGACATTTCGGTTAAATAGTGAGTTTCTAAATCAAACATTTTTCCTTGAACGAAATGTTTTGTATTAGGATGATGATCAAGCAAAATTTGTTCTGCTACTTCACCAGCTATATCAATTGTTATATCGTTTGGCCACACGCCTCTATAGTCGATATTATTTTTATTGAAATAGTTCTTTAGATATATTTCAATATCTTTTTCTTCCAACATTTTTAAATTCTCCTATTGAGAAGTAAATTTCATTTCAACAGATATTGACATGCCAATTTGTTCAAAAACTTTTCTTAAATCTAATAAAGTATCTAGTCTTTGTTTCCAAAAGTTTTTAACAATTTTTGCAGCTTTTTCTGCAGAAACAGTAGAAGTTAAATATGAGTCAGCCATATGTTCAATCACAGACGCTGCAGGCCTTTTAGCACCCTTAGCAGCATAGTTGGAAACTAGCATACTTATTATATCTGACTTTTTCATATTATTGCCACCACCAATTGCATCTAGCATAGAGCAAGCTATTGAGTAGTAGTTAGAAGCTACTTGTATATTTTTAGATAGTTGAATTAATAATTCTCTAAAAGAGTTTATATCTAAATTCTTTGGCGAAGGAATCTTAATGGAAAGGAATTCAGCCCACTCGTATAGAGTCTTATCGTAAAAGATGAATTCTGAAACAAAAGACTCAGTAATTGTAGTATAAAGTTCTGCACCTGTTTTTAAAGAATCTAATATGTCGGATGAACTAACTTCGTCAAGTTTCTTGCCTAAAGTTTCGTCAGTCATTAAAACCCCCAAAGAGGTTTTCTAGTTCTTTCAGGTGCATTTTCTTCCTTTGAAGGAATAGGGTCTGGTTTACTTTCAGGAGATAACTGTTTTTTACTAACAGTATCTTCTGAAGGTTTAGTAAACTTTTTTGCGTGAGCGTTTGCTGATGCACCACGAATGGGTATTGAAGATGAGGAAGAATACTCAGATAAAATCTGTTCTTTTATTTCTCTAAAAGAGTTAACACCTTCTTCACCAGTAAAAGTGATATCATCGTAATACTTTTCAACTTCAATACCATCAACAACTGCTGCTCCCTTATGAGAAGGGGGAGTAACAAAAAGGCCGTTTGAGCCTTCAATGATTTTAAAGTTATGAAGCTCCATAATATCGTCAATAACAATTGTTACAAAAGCTTTTAGCTTGGAAGAAGTTCTATTGAGTTTTCTAATTTTGAATCGGTATGAAAACATTTTATATCTTTACATTTTTTATTATTTGAGTTTGATTTTTATTTAAAAAAGAAGAAAAGTAAAAACCGGCTAAAAAATACAGTTTATAAACCTGTAAGTTAGAATTTTTTAAAATAAAATTCTTAGGAAATAAAGAAAATACAGACTCTATATAAGAGTCTAGATCTTGCAATGATTCTTCGGAATCAATATGTTTCTTTGCTTTTTCAAGAAGCATAGCAAAAAGCTCTTCGTCATTGAACTGTATTTCTTTATCGTCTAGAACGACTTTAAAAGCCACTAGGACCAGCCTAACATACTAGGTAGGGCTGCTGTAAAAAGCCTACCTAGGACCTGAAATTCTCCACTAGTAAGAGAAATGGAGTTTCTATTGTCACCAGATGATAAAGACATCATAAAGGTGCCTTCATATCTTCCTTCACCAGGAGTAATAGTTAATTTTTTTCCAACACCGTCATTGTCATGGTAGAAGCTACCCCATTTTGGAGTGTTAGGATCGTTGAAGAATTGAGAAAGATCGTTGATTCCAAAAGCAAAAGTAATCTTGCTATTTTTCCAATCGTAAGATTTCTCACCTGAAGAAGGAGCCATTTCCAATAAAATAGCTCCTGTCTTTTGAACTCTGCCATTTTCATCTCTCCTAGGAGGTAGAAGAGTAAATTGAGCAGCAGCAGATTTTTTATAAATATTGTAACTAGTTGGATAAGACATTTCATTCCTTGTCTATATGGTATATTAAATTAGGGATCTTACCTCTATACTGTTTTGTAAGTAATACAGATCCTGTAAAGTTAGATTTTTTAAATGATTTTGAGTTTAGTAGCTTGTAAAGGCCTGATTCAGGATAAGTAAAATTAGCATCTATTTGGTTTGGATCGCCGCATAAAATAATATTACTGTTTTCACCTATACGTGATAAAACAGTTTTTAATTCGTGCCAAGATAAATTTTGAACTTCATCTAAAATAAATGTGCAATCTTCAAAAGTGCAGCCTCTTGTAAATTCAACAGGCATAAATTCTACATGCTTCTTTTTAAACATCATTTGTAAATAATGTTTTGCATTCTCTCCTAAAACTTTATTTAATACTATTTCAAAACTACCTAAGTACGGAGCGTACTTTTCATTAATGTCTCCTGGAACAGGTCCAAAAACATTATTTTCGTGAGACTGAACCATAACAGTAGGTTTGCATAAGTATATTTTCTGACCTTGATGGAAGTAATTGTGCAAAGCTTTTGCTATAGCTATAGTTGTCTTGCCTGTACCTGCACTGCCTAATGCTGCTATAAGCAAATAGTTCTCGTCTGACAAAAGATTAAAATAGAAAGTTTGATTCAAGTCTTTAGGCGAAAAACCGTTTAGGGTTTTATCTTTGAAGGTATTGCATAAAATAATTTTATTTTTGTAAGATATGCCTGTAGCTGTCGCTCCTGATTCAGGATCTTTTAACAAAACTAAAGATCCTGTATTAAACTCGTATAAATTTTTTATTTCTTTTTTAGAGTAAAAATTATCTATAAAAGTTTTTGTAGCTTCCATATCGTATATCTTCATATTAAAATACCTTAAATTAAGAATTATAAATAAGTATATTTGTAATGTATTTTTTAAAGCAAACTAAAGCCATTTTGAAGGTAAAGCGTTAATTTATATAAGTTTATTTTAAATAAAGAAAAGTTTGACGAAGATTTTAAACAATTAAAAAGAATTTTTTGTCCAAAGTTTCATGTAATTGCCATTAAGTGTCTTGTAATTTATTTTTACACAGTTCTTTTTCTTTAAATAACCAGAAAGTATAACGTTGCTTACAGTTAAGCCATTGTCATTTAAGTAACTTAATAAACTTTTGTATGTAAAAGTATTATTCTTCTTTATAAAAGAATCGACTTTATTAGTAAAAGAAGAGGTAGTATGGCATTGAACTTTATTATTTGAGCTTTCATAAACTACAGATGAGTTTTTATTTTCTAATAAAATTAAATCTTGCAACTTATTTATTAACGAAGTGGCTTTAGAGCCATTAATAATTATGATTGAATCATTCATTAGGGATATCCTTTATTCTAAATTTTAAAGGCAACAAAACTTTTAAAATTTTTAAAAAGCTAGAACTATTGTATATAGTATAGTCTGCTGCAATAGCATTGTAGTCAAATTGATTTATGTCAAAAAGACTTAGATCAAAATCAGACCTAGAGGCAATGTTTTTAAACCACCGGGCTTTAGAAACTTTTAGTAAAACAATGCAATCAGATTTTATTTCTAGACCTTGGCCTGACTCAATTACATATATATTGTCGTCAGATTTTAATAAATCAACCATGTCTGACTCGTAAAAAAAATCTTTCTTATCGATTACTGTAATATTAAAATATTTTTTAGCATGTTTTAATATTGTAGATTTACCAGAACAAGGTAGTCCGATAAGCTGTACGATCAATAGTAAAGCCTTTACTTACTGCGTGGAGGGTTGTTACCACGTCCTCCACCGCTAGGACGACCGGTAGTTGAAGGACCATTCTTTACATTTCCTTTTACGGAAGCTGTAGCAAAAATTTCTGAATTAACAGGAACTAATGTCGTAGCATAAGCATCTCTTGGAACCGTTTGACCATCTAAGATAATATCTCTACCAGAGAGATTTTCTTGAGCAATTAAATCACTAATGGTCGTATCGTTAGTAAAAGTAACGTTACGGGCACCAGGACCAGGGATTACTACGAGTGTAGCGGAATTTACATTTCCTTTTACAGAAGCTGTAGCAAAAATTTCCATTCCTTCAGAAAGAAGAGTTGTAGCATAAGCATCTCTTGAAACCGTTTGCCCGTTTACAATGATATCTCTACCAGAAAGATTTTCTTGAGTAATAAGACTAGCAATAGTCATATTGTCAGAAAGAGTAACGTTACGAGCACCAGGACCAGGGATTACAACAAGTGTTAAATTTGACATAAACAAGTTTCCTTTTTAGTTTATTTTATTTTTCTAGAATTTCTTTCTACTTGAATAGAAAGTCTTAAAGTTTGAAGTGAAGTTTTAGCATCTTGAGCAGCTTGACGAAGTCGTTTGCCAGCTACATCTGTGCCTTGATCAAAGCTCTTTGCATCAGCTAGAGCAGAAGTTAAAGTTTGAATAATATTATTTAATTGAGTTTCGTAATTCATAATAATTAACCTTTATTAAGGATTGTAAGTAGTTAAAAAAGTATTTAAGTAGAATAAAGTTTTTTTCTTACAAGTAAAGGTTTTCTTTCTTCTTGGTGAAGAAGAATGATCACACATTGCATGAACAAGAGTAGAAGCCACAAGGGTAGTTAAAGTAGTCATTATTCTGGCATTGCAAGCACTTTCTTCAAGCTCTTCGTCTGGAATCAAAGAGTTTAAAAGACTATCTATGTGATTTGTATCAAAAGGGTCGATGATTTCCATTGATGCATGATCAAAACCCATTTTAGTTTCAAATGCTAAATCAATATCAACGTTATTGCTAATGCTTGACAATATATCA
>Ga0098049_1000046_pt1 | contig 43495 bp, 60 predicted proteins | sample 13BtaG_FD_92582 | JGI IMG/M metagenome (GOLD analysis project Ga0098049, IMG submission 92582) | Marine viral communities from the Subarctic Pacific Ocean - 13B_ETSP_OMZ_AT15268_CsCl metaG | ecosystem: Environmental > Aquatic > Marine > Oceanic | place: Subarctic Pacific Ocean | collected...
ATCTAAAGTACTAGTTGTTGAATAATTTGATCCATTACCAATAAATATTTTACCATCATCAAGATTTGGTGTAGCATTACTTCTACCAGCACCTTGAATTAATATAATACCTGTTGAAGCATGTACTTTTTCAATTTTACCAATTTTTTGAACTTGACTAGTTTCTCCGCTTGGTTGTGTTTTAGTTAATTGACCAGCCGTAGTATCTACAAATAAACTATCACCTTCAGCCCAAGTACCACCAATATTTTGTGTTGTATCAATATTACGTATTTGACCAAATGTTAAAACATCAACATTTGCATTATTATTTACTGTAGCATTTGCAAAACCAACTGCTGGCATTTTAGAACTATCATCAGCATCTGCTTTTGATACAATTGGAGTATTACCACTAACACCTGAAATATAAACAACATCACCTTTTGTTAAAGCTTCTCCTGCTTCAGATTTCATTAAATTAGCACCACGTAAATTACCAATAAATTCTGCAGCTGTTGCTTCATTAAATATTACATCATCAGTAGTATTTAAAGTTTGATCAAATGGATTAGCAGATAAACTTGATAAATTAACAGTATTACCATTTGAAATAGTTAAATTTGGATTGCTAAATGATAATGTTTGACTATCAGATTCAGATGTTAAATAACCTGCATCATTTGTCCATTGTGATATATTACCACTTTTATTTGTTAAAGTATCAGAAGAACTTGAAGTAATAAACCCTGCTGTATTTGTATCAATTACTGTTTGAACTTTTGTATCAGTATAATATTTATTTGTTCCTTCAGCTAAATCAGAAGTTGTTTTACCAGATAAATCTAATGTTGTTGAAATAGAAGCATTAGCTGTTCCATCAAAACTAGCAGATCCAGTTATTGGTCCTGTTAATTCAATATTTCTAGCAGTAGCTAATCTTGTTGCTTGATCAGCAGAAGTTACAGCATCATTAATTTGTACATATGCACTTCCTGACCATCTATAAACATCTCCTGTATCTTGAGCAATATATATTTTACCTGTTTCACCTGTAGCTGGAAATGAAGCAAAGTTTGAATATTCTGCAACATCATCAACATAACTAGGTAATTGTGCAGCTCCAACTTTACCAGTACCATCTAAACCAGCATAACCATTATTTTGATTTTTATTACTTGTTTGTTCAAATTGTGTACTATCTAATCCATCTATAGTTCCAGCATCAACACTTAAATTATTAACAAATGTTGTATCAACACGGGCATCAATAGCCGCATTCATTGAACTAGTATCAACTGTTCCAGTAGCACCTTGTGGACCTGTTGCACCTTGTGGGCCTTGAGGACCTTGTACTCCAGCTATACCTTGTATACCTTGATCACCTTTAGCACCAGCTGGGCCTGTTGGACCTGTTAAACCTTGAATACCCTGATCACCTTGTGGACCTTGTGGACCTGTATCCCCTTGTTGGCCTTGTGGACCTGTTGCTCCTGTTGGACCAGTTTGATTTGAAACTTTTATTATTGGAGGAGTTCCATCTATTTTAATTGTCATAATTATTTAATTCCTTTATTGAGGTTGATATCTTATTACAAATACAAACCTTATAGATTTTTTAACTTCTGGAGTACCAGCAGCCCATTGTACTTTCATAACCACAATATATGGTGATGTATCATCAGGAGTAGCTGTAAAACTACCTTGATCAGATAACAATGTTTCAGGCACTAACAATTCAAATTTACCAGCAGTACCAGTATTATGTATTAGTTCTGCTTTGGTATAATTATGTTGTGTTGCAGTAGGCTCTTTTGTTAATGAATCAATTACTATAGATCCTCTTTTTCTTGTAACATTTGCTTCAAATAAAACAGCTTCTATATCAAAAGTAGTAGCAGCATCACTAAAATCTATAGTTCCATCTTCTACTGATATTAAAAACTGATTACCTTCGGCTACTTCTCGAGCAATAATATTATCTGCCCCTCCTAAGTAATGTTGTATGTTTGATATTCTCATATTATCTCCTGTAGGTTAGTTATGAGTAAATATATATCTGTGGACATATATTTTATTTTATTAAGTTTGTTTTACCCATTGAGTACCGTTCCATTTATAAATATATTCAGCAATTAAAACATCGCTGTTACTATCTGTTATTGTATAAGTACTTCCTTTGTTAGTATAAATTGTTGCACCAGTATCATTAGCTCCTAAAGATAAACCAGTAATATCACTATCATTGCTTACCCTATATGCTAAATATATTTTAGTAGAAAAATAAATCATTTCTGATCCACTTAATACTGTATCAGGGCTATCAACTGGTATATTATATATTTCAGAAACAGTTAAAGCTTCGGTATCAATAACATATTGACCGTTTGAATTAGCAATTATGTCAAAAAATCCATCTACTAATGCTGCAGAACCATTTGACATACCATCAAAAGCAAATTCTGGAGTTTTTATAGTAGCTACTTTATATCCTGGGAATATAGTTCCTAAAGTATTTTTAGTAGTTTCAAACCAAGAATAATCTGTTGCAGTATTTGAAAATACATCTTTATTAGCTAAAGTTACAGATCTTAAACCATAATAGTCTGGTGTTTTTGAACCTAATGTAGTAATTGAAGCATTACCAACACCTGTTGTAAAATCACCTATTGTATTTCCTGTACCAGCATTATTAGATACAAGCAATTGATAAGTATTGTTTACATATCCATTATTAACTGCAGTAAACCTAATTTGATTAGTAACCGGTTGATCTACTTCAATAGTCCAGTCAGTTATTAAACTATTAACATTACCTATTATATCTGCAATTGTATTTACAGCACCAGATAAAGCTGGATTAAAACCAACAAAACCTTTATTATAATCAGATGAAGTACTTCCTGGTTTAGTTACTTGAACATTAGTTTTACCAGCATCATCAATATCTGTTTGTGTGGTACCTAAAACCCCTTGTGTAATACTTTTTGTAATATTTGAATCAGAAAAAGTAAAATCTAATCCAATATCATCTTGAATTGTTGTAGTATAATTAACTATTTTTGAATCACCTGAATCTATTGAAGCTGTTATATATCCACTTAAAGAAGCATTTAATGCATCTCTAAATTCAAGAGCAGCTGCTGTTGAATCTAAATTATTACTAAATGATGTAGTACTTCCACCAGTAAATGTAACCTTATTAAATAAAGGTTGTCCATCCATAGTTTTTGTATATAAATCAGGAGCAGTAATATTATATGTTTCACCTAATACCCCAGTTCTTGTAATTGAAGCATTACCAAAAACAATATTACCTGCATCTGGACCAGTAACAGATCCATTACTTACAGTAGCAGTCCATAATTCACTAGGATTTGAATCAAATGCAATTGATCCAGTAAATGTAATTGTTTTACTTACAGTATCATATGTAGCAGTATAATTATTAGGTGATTCAGTAGTATTGTTTATTAAATCTGCTAAATTATTTCCAATATCATCAGATTGATCATCAGTTTCTAAATCAGCTGCAACATTTAATGTTATAGTTCCTGTCCCATCAGGTTCAGTTAAAGTTATATTTGTAGCAAATGAAGTACCTGCTCCATCAGTTTCATGTTCATAATTATGAATAATATTTGTACCATCACCAGCCACATCATTAATTGAAAAAGATGTTACTTCATTTGAAGATGTACCTAAATTAACTATTATTTCATAACCTGAAAAATCAACAAGACCACTATCAGGATTTATATCATCAACATAAGCAGGTAATGAAACAGTTACACCACTTATACCTAATCCTAATATGCCTGATCTAATTTCAGTTAATGCATCAATTGCACCAACACCGTTTGATAATGTAGCATTATGTAAATATCCTAAAGTGCCTAAATTAACTGAATATTGTGTATTTGATCCTGCACTCCATCTAGTTTCTGAGCTAGGTTCAGTTGAATTATAAATATATAAGTCATTATCTAAAATAAATTCTTTACCAAACCCAACAATATCTGCTGAATCTGAATAAGTAAATTGAGATGAATAACCACCACTATCAGTAAATATTTGTGTATTTGTAGTTGTTACTACAGCAACATTAGCACTATCTATAATATGAATATTTTTTAAATTATTTCTTATATTAATACCAGTAATAATATCTGAGCCTGACCATGTTCCTGCGTTTGCATAAACAGAACTGATTGCCATTTTTTTAATTTCCTTTATTAGTTAAATTGTGCACCACCAAGTGCAATAAAATCATTATAATCTATTGAACTTGTTGCAACAACTTGTGAAGCTGAATTAGTGTAAGTAATTACATTGTTATTTGCATTAGCGCTAAAATTAGCTAAATTGTCAATTGCAGAAGCTATAGCCGTAGCCGTACCTGCAACAGTTGAAGACATAGTATCTGTTAAATTACCATAATCTGTTAAAGATAATTCCCATGTTCTAATTGGGTTAATGGTATTATCATAATTATTATCTAATGTAATTGTATATGTATTTGTTGTTCCAGGCCTTGTTAAATTTATTTCTCTAACAGTTGTGCTTGTAGTAACTTTTATAGTATCATCATCTTGTATTTTAATTGATATAATACCACTAACAGTTTCAACATCTTGAAATACTTTTTCATATCTATGATAATATTTAATTTTAGTTCCATTATACCACACAATAATTTTATCATTTGTATCTACAATGTTATTGCTAATATCTAAATTTGATATTGTATCTAATATTGCCATTATTTTATTCCTATATTAATTAAATTGTGCACCACCTGTAGCACCTGTTGTACCTGGTATTAAATAAATGTTCCATATTTCACCTTCAGTAGTTGATGAATTATAAAGTAAAACATCATCTCCCATATTAGAAACATTAAAGTTTTGAACACCACCTGCATTTGTTCTTGCATAATATGTCCAAGCATTGTTAACTAATTTAAATGAAAATAATTCAGTATTAGACATTACATATGCAGTTGAAGTACCTATAGATACAGATCTTCCAAAACCACTTGATACACCATCAGGAACTAATGAACTTAATTCTAAAATACCATTAACTTTAACACTATTAGATGAAGAATCTGCAGTTAAAAAACCAGCTGTATCCCAATCTTTAGCATTTGCAATTACTTTTCTAGATGTAGCATTTTGTATATCATCAGCTAAATTAATATGTAATAATTCTTTTTGTGTTACATTACCTCTTGTTCCTGTAAAACTTATTTCTTGTTGCTCTGTTACAGAGGTTCCTGAATTAAAAGTTGCTGGAAATGTTACAGATCCAGAACCATCAGTACCGCCAGTTCTTGTAATTGTATTAATTGTAGTTCCTGCATAACCTAATTGTTGAACAGCAGGGGTATCATTAAATGTATCTCTCATATTAGATCCAGTATTACTGTCACCGTATCTAATTTGAGTAAATCTATTTACAACTCCATAAGGGTTTTTTGCATCATTTGGATCTACAATAATTCCAGAAACACCTGAAGTAATACCACCAGCACCTGGTCTAAATACACCAAAATCATAAGCATTAGAAAAAGCCCCTCTAGCAAATTGGTTTATTGGTCTTACCCAAAATACTAATGTATCTGTAAAATCTATATCAAATACTTTATGTGTAATTGTAGCACCTTCAGTAAATGGACCTGTTGATGTTCTAAATGAAATATTAAACTCTCTATCAGCAATAGCATCACTAACACTATCTCCAATGTATATTTCAAATGTTTCAGTTAAACCAGTTGGTACAGTCCATTGTAATTCTACAAACGGAGTAGATGAATCTGTATCACTATTAACTGATGTTAAATCAGTAATTGTTCCAAAATTTCTAGGATTAGCTAAGTTTGTATTTGGAACTGTTTGAAATTCTGTTAATACTTGCTCTGCATATGCTGTAGCATTATATTCTTGTGCAGTAATATAATATCCTGATACACCATCAGTATTCATTTCAGTTTCAGTAATAGAATTAATTTTAAATAATTTATTAGTAAAACCATAAGTATCATTTGTAACTGATATTATATCTGTAACTTGTAATGCTAAAGCTCTTGTATCTGTTTTAAATGATACAATTAAATTATCTCTTGATTTTTTAATAATAACATTAGCAAGTCTTTCAGCCATAATATTATTATTTACATATTTTAATCTTGTATCTTGAACTAATTCAGGTTCATTATATGCTTTTTGATTACTAGCTAATTCTAAAAATACTTGATCATCTTGAAATTTTTGATCAATAGAGTTAAATGAAACATTCATTTTATTTAATGTACTATTAAATCCATCATTAACTATAGTAACATCACCATACATATTATCAGGATTAAATGACATTACAGATGAGCCTGTAGTATCAGAAATAACTTGAAATTTACCTAAATGATAACCAAATATTGCTTGAGAACAAACTACTAAATCAGAAATATTTAAATCTCTTGTATCATTAGTATTTAATCCACCATTTGTTGTGTATCTTTTAGCACTTACTGTAGCCCCATTTTTATCTGTATGAGAAATTAAAGTATCACAAAATGTTTTATGAGCAGCAAATGAATCTAAATCTATATCACTATCTGATATTACATCTCCACAACCATAAAAAGTATCTGTTAAATAATCTAATAAACATTCAGCTGGATTATTTGAATATGATGTTCCAGTTGATAAAGTAGATCCTGTAAAAGTTCGAACTAATTTACCTTGAACTTCTGCACCTAATTTATTTGTTAAACCTGTTACAGATTCATCTCTATTATATTTTAATTCTACATATAAATATGCAACATTTGGCATTGTTCTATTTGCAGCATTAGTATTCCATTTAGTAGAAAATGTTTCCATAGGAGAGCATCTTCCACCAGCTTTAAATTTTTTAACTATTAAATTATCATTTAAAAAATCATCTGTATTACCATCTGGATCTGTTGCATTTGTTACATTACCATCACTGTCTAATGATAGTCTAAAATTATCCCAATATATATCATCAATACTTTCAATAGGTCCTTCACATAATGAAATAATAAATGCCATTGTTTGATTATCAGATGTTATATCTGCAAATGTAATTGATCCAAAAACCTTACCTTGTCCATAAATAACAGGAAGTTTATTATTTGGATCTGATGCAATTCTTTGTCTAATTCCAGGATCAGGGGCTGTTTCACCAACACCTGCATTTGGTACATCTGGTGCAAATAATTTATTTGTAATAAATGAAACTGCTACTGACAATGCAAATCTAGCTATCATTCCTTTAACACCTGCTGATGTAAGTAATGTTATAACTGGTGCAGCTGCTGCCATAATTAAATTTCCTTTTTATACATTGATTGAAATTCTTTATAGTTCAATTTATTAAAATTAATATTTGTTTTAGGTATAGAATAAAAAATTATATCTTTAACTTCTTTATGATTTTTTATTTCTTTTTCCAATTTTTTATTCATTCTATAAAATATAGATGAACCTCTCTTATTAGGATGAACCCAAGTTAATAAAACATGTAATTGTGTTATATATGGATTTAATAAATTAGGTATTTTCATTCCTAATAATACACCATCAATAATCCCATTTTCATCTTCTGATATTACTGCAGTTTTATCTTTTGCTATTGCTTCCATTAAACCTTTATAATATTCTGTATTATCTTCTTTAAATTGACCAAAGTCAAATTCTTTTCTGTGTTGTTCAAGTAATTTTACACCTTGATCAACATCTTTATATTCTCCGATTCTTATCATTATATTTATTCTCTATTAGTCTTCTGCTCCAAACCTTGGATTAAAAAGAACCATTGAAGCAACAAATTCCATTGATGCATCATTAGTTGTATGTTGTTTAAATGAACTATCAGATGTAAATCTGCCTGATTTAGTATCTAATAAAGCTCCTACTATATTTTTACATTCAATACTTATATTAACATCACCTTTTTCAGTATTTTCTTCATCAACTGAATGTGAATTAATTATACCTTGCCATTTTTGATAAACTTGTCCTTCAATAGCACCTGTTTCATCATTCCAAAAAGCTTGATATATTGTAACTATACCACCAATAGCATTTACATTTTCTAAAGCAGCTATAATTGTATTTGGTAAACCATTTAATTGTATAGTTACTGAATTAGTTTTTACATCTTGTGTTTCTTCAACAGCAGATAAACCAATTATATTTGATCCAGGTAAATATGTATCATTATTATAAGTAATATTTGTATATCCAGTATTTAAAAATAAACTATCATTATTATCAGCAGTTACTTGAAATTTAATTAATTGAATTGGATAAGTTTTTCTATTTGCAACTTCAGCTAATGTTGTTGAATCTATTGTTTTTGCCATTATAATATCTCCTGAAAATTAAAAGTATCATAAGCGTAATAATTAAATCCTGGGCCAGGAACAACTGTTACATTTGGTCTACCATTTAATAACATTTTAAATTGTACTCCGTTACCATAAGTAAATGTATTACCACTTACAATTGGATTAATTGCACCAGTCATTAATTTAAAAGTTAATAAATTACTTGAAGCATTTGCATCAGCTTTAATTTGATACACTTTTGAACTTGAACTAAATTGTATAAAATCACCGGCTTTAACAGTGCTTGAATTATCTACATTAGCTAATTGTACATCTTCTCCACTTGTATTTGCATCAACAACCGTAATTGTTAAACCAGATTGTGGTGTTATAGTTCCATTAGCAAAAGTTAAATTAATTGTTGATGGTAAATCAGTTGTTTTAAAATCTATTCCATCTGTTATACCTAATAATTCTGCTTCTACTTCATCATATTTTGCTTTAGTTAATAATGGTAAATTTACTTCCATAGAATAAAATGTTGGACTGCCTCTTTCTATTCTTGCATAACCAGAATTTGATATTGATCTTCTGACTCTGGAAGCTCTATTTAAAGAGACACTATTTGTATATTCAAATATTTTTGACATTATCTTCTCCTATTTCTTAAACCAGCAGTATTTCTAGTAAAATTTCTATTAGCTCCACCTACTTCAGCAGGACTACTTGTTATAACAGATTTAATTTGATCAATTGCTCTTTGATCTACATTTCCAGATATATTAAATGTATTATTAACTACACTTCCCATATTTCCTTGAGCTTGGTTTCTTGGTATTACAACTTCACCTGGTGTTAATAATGCAGGTATTCTATCTGTATATGGTGCACCACCTGGTACAACTCCACCTTTATTAAATCCTAAAAAAGAAAAGAAACTACCACCTGAACTACCACCAACAGCAGCAGTTGCAGTTGCTAATGCTAATTGTTGAGCTTTTTCTGATGTAATTTGTTTTTCTATTATAAGTTTTTTATTTCCGAAACTTTCAAATAATCTTTCTATTCCAGCTTCAATAGTTTTCTTTATAATAGTTTCAGCTATAGTATTTAATATGTTTTTAAATATATTTTTAGTAGTTTCTAATAATGAATTACCTTGTCTTAGTCCTTCTAAAAAGGTTGTACTAATTGTATCTGAAATTAATTGAGCTTCAATACCAGATTGTTGTAAAAGATCTTTATATGTTGTTTGAGCAGCATTAAGTTTAGCCTGGTCAATAATCATTCTTCTATTTGTGAACATAATTCGTTCATTTATAGACATTAATTCTTTTGCTCTTTTTTCAGCTTTTATTCTATCATCACGAGCCATATCTAATCTTGGATTAGGCATATCTGCAAATGTTCTTGTTTTTGATGTTCTTTTTGACATATCAACACCACTAAAATAACCTTTTTGTTCTTTAGTAAGTTTTGTATAACTTGATGCTAATCCGTCTAATTCATTTTTTAAATCTTGGGCTGCTTTTTTTGCAGCGTCTGAAGTGCCAGGAAATATAGTTAATTTAGAAATAAATTCAAGAACAGCTATTTTTGCTCTTTTAAATTTTTCAACTAAAAAATCTCCTATTGCTTTTCCAATTTTTATTATTTCATCATAAAATACAATAAATGCAGTTACTGCAATTTGAATAGCGGTTACAAGAAGTCCTATTGGATTGGCTCTTATTGCAAGGTTTAAACCATGCATAGTAAACGTAGCTATTTTAATTTTCCTTGCTAATAAAATAAATTGTGCCGCAATTCCTGCAATAAATGTTCCTAATTTTAATCCAATAAATATTTTAAATGCTATAACTATTTCATCAATATTTCTAGCTACAAATTTAATTCCATTTTCAACTTTTTTAAAAGCTTTTGCTAAATTTTCACCTACGGTTTGAGCTAATTGTTTTAATGCTTGATCATTTTGTTTAAAATTACCAACCAAATCCATTACTTGTTGTTTTACTCCAGCAAATAAAGGTTGAGCAGCGGCTTGTCTAAATCTAAAATAAGCATCTTCTACAAATGAAACTTGTGCTTCTAATGTTGATTCAAAATCTTTTGTTGCTTTAGAAAATTGACCACCATTAGCAAATACTTCAAAAAATCTTTTTCTAGTTTCTTCAATTGATACTTTAGCACCTGCTTCAAAGCCTAACATTGCTCTAACACCTCTTTCCCTAAAGACGTCAGCAGCGGCTATACCACCAGCAAATGCTCTTTGAATTTGTTCAGCAGTTTGTCTAAAATCTAAACCTGTAGCTGCAGCAACATTACCAGTTACTTCTAATACTTTAGATAATTCATCAGCATCTTTAGCAATAACAGCCAGGTTACCAGAACCTGCCGCAATAGCTTCTAGTGAAAATGGAACTTTACTAGCAAATTGATTTAATACATCAAATGCTTTTGCGCCTTCTGAAGCTGAATTAAATAATAGTTTAAATCTTACTTGTAATGATTCAGTAAGTTGACCTGCTTGAAATGTATCTTTTACAAATTTACCAATACCAAAAGTAACAGCAGCTAATGATGCAGCAACACCAACTTTTAAAGTTGTACCAAGTGCTGCAAAAGTTCCTCTTGATTTGGCAGCTGCAATTTCTAATTGTTTTAATTTTCTTGAAGCTATAGTAGCATTCGTACCTAGTTTAGTTAAACCAGATTGTAATGAATTTACTTGGCTCTGTCCCTTTACATTAGTAATTATATCTAATTTTACAGCCATTTTTCCTTATCCGTTAGTTATTTCCACATTGACTTCATCAAAGTATTTTCTAAAAGCAGCCTCTATAAATTTAGTAGGTGCTTGTTGTGAATGTCCATTGTTAAGGAATTCTATATATGTTGTACCATTTGTAACAATAATTTTATTTGGTTTATCTTTAGGAACCAAAATATTTATATTAGATGTTAAAGCAGGTTCTTTTTGATTATAATATGTTTCAGTGTATCCAATATACCAGCTATTTCTAGCTTGACCAGTATCAACTGGAGTTGTTAATTTTACATCAGCAAAAGCTTTTAATGCTCTTGATCTAAATTCCTGTTCAATTGCTTTATTTACATCTTTTGCAAGATTTTTAGCAGCACTTTTTAGACCAATAGTAGTTATTGCCATTATATTAATTTACCTTTATTTATACCTTTTTTAATAATGTATCTTTGTGTACCGTTGGCACCAATATTTACTTCTTTTTTAAGGTTTTTAAATAATTCTTTTTCTTTTAAATTCTTTTTAGCAACATTACTATACTGAGTTAATTTTTTAGTATCTCTCATAATTGCCTTTCAAGTGGGCAGTTTACACCGCCCTACTATTATTCAGATTTTTTAGCTAAGCTTTTTAATTTATTAAAGCCAGCTTCTAATTTTAAATCTTTTTGTGTATTACTATTCTTCATCATATTTAACGAAGGAAATAATTCATTTACCCTTAGTGGTTTAGTACCTTGGTATGTTGTTTGAGCTAATATAGCAGTCCTATGATCTTCTCGCCAACCATAAGGTCTTTCATTAAAATATTTTATCCAACCCATATATTCTTTGCTGGACATATTATATATAGTATCTAATGTAACACCTAATTGATGAGCTATTTCATATTCTGCTAGCTCTTCTTCCCCAATTCACCACCTTTGTCATCTTTAGCAGCTAACCCATTGTATTCAAGAATATCTTGAGATAATTGACTTAATGCTTTAATAGGAAAGTTTTCAAATTCAGATTCTTTCATATCTTCAGCACCAACAACAGTTTGTTTAAATATAGCACTTAAAGTTTTTAAACCACCAACATCATCAACTTTATTATCATCTAATGATTTTTGTAAATCTTTTATGCCTTTAACTGTCAGCTGTTTGATTTCCACTTCCTGATCCAGAAATGGTATTTTCTTCGTTATTTGTATTATCTTTATGTGTTTCATTCTTTATTTCCTCTAAAGGTTTTTGATATAAATGTTTATTATTCGATTCAAAGTCTTCCATCATTTTTCTAATTTTATGTAAAACGTCTAATGTTTCAAAGACTTGTTGTTTATCCTCTACATCTTTTAATCTGTCATAAGTTTTTCTTATGGATGTATCTACAGATTTTTTTATATGCAAAGATGTTATTCTTAATACATAATATTTATTAAATGGTTTATCCATGATTTTTATCCTATACAATTTAGTTAAGCTGGGCAATTAAGCCCAGCCTAAAAATTTTATTATGCGTCAGCAAATGGACCAGTATAGTCAGTTGAAGTACTTAAAGTCAAAGTTGCCTGATTTGAATCAGTCAAATTTGGAGATACTTCAAAAGAAGCTACTTGCCCTTTTACGTAAAATGCAGCATTATCACCAGTAGATGCGTTTTTAACATCTAGTTGAAATACATATGTGTTCCCGTCTTGAACTAAACCTTGAATAGTATCATGCACAGATGGTACATAATTCAAAGTAAATTCCAATGTTGGAGCATCAGATTGTCCTTGGATCTGTGAACTTACAGATTGTCCATAATTTGGTACGTTAACAATGTTAGCGGGTTTACCAAATGAAGGAAATTCTCTGATGTTAGTAACTTCTACCGCATTTTCAAAATCACCACCAGAACCTATGAAGGTTTGGTGTTCAGAATCAGTAGTTGGTAGTGTGTAGCTACTATCAGCTTTGTATTTTAATTTAGTGAAAATACCAGCACCTATATTTGAAATTAGAGCCATTTTTTGTTATTCCTTTATATTATTTTTGGTTAAATTGATCTGAAATTAACCGTATAATTCACGTTAAATAAACCTGAATCTTTAGTGTCAATTCCAATGTTTGTTATAAAGCTATTAGTTGTTTGTAGATATCCAGAGATTACTTCTTGATCTAATAATGTTTTTAACATATCAGCAATTTCATATGCACGTTTCATACCTGCTCCGGCTGGAACAAATATTTGACATACAATTTGACCATTTGCTATTACATCTTTATAAGCTAATTCTGAAGAAAATGGTAATACAGAAACCCGTATCCATTCATCAGAATCTATTTCCCCTTGATAATTCGCAGGAAAAGCTTTTACATTATTTGATGTCCAAGCGCTAGAAGCGAATAAACCTTCAACAGCTGTTAATAATTGAGATATTGTAGCCATTATGATTCCCTTCCAACAGTTAAATTAATAATATAATTGTTATCTTCAAACTTACTTATTTTCCAAGTCTTACCTCTCATTACAATATTATCGTAATTATCAATAAGCTTAGAATCTAAATTAGCTGAGTCAATCATTAAATTACATTCTAACCTAGGTTTATCGTCATTAGTTCTATATTGACTTTCAATTACAGCTTTAACAGTAATTGATGTATCAGTAGAAGTATTAACAGATTGTGTAGCAAAGTTATAAGAAGTTACATTTTTATTTGTAAATGTTATATCTTCACCAATATCACCTATAGTATCAAATGCCATTTTTACATTATCTTGAATTAGTTTATGGTAACCCATTAGGCACCTCCACTAACTTTAACTCCCCTATTTGTGCTCATACTAGCTGGATCTTCATATTTAGCAATTAATTTTTGAATTGAATCAGGTAATTGTTTAAAATTACTTAATCCAGATCCTAAATCAAAAGTTAAAGAAATAGAACCAACAGATAAATCTTTCAATCTAGGTGAACCAGATGATTGATCTTCTATTGTGCTCATATTTTTGATCAAGTGTAAAGCAAGTTCATAGGTCGCTTTTTTGATATCTTCAGGAATAGTTCCCATAAACTCAGTTGTATCATCTCTATCATCTTCTAAACTTTCATACCCACCAGATTTATTATTCCAGTAAGTAATATCTCTAGGCCATGATAAAGGATATGAGGTAGTAGGTAAAGCCGTACCACCCCAATCCAAGTCATTGAGAATTCCTGTGGCTGTTACTAAAGCTCGTTCAACAGTTTCATCTGTAGCACTATCCCAAGAACTTTGGTTTAGTCTGTCATAAAAATATTCTTCTGCTTCTATAACAGTAACAAATGAATTGATTCCTTTTTGTAAAGCCATTATTTTTCTCCGTATCTAATAGTTATAATATTAACCGTGATAAATTGGGAATAAACCAATTTGGTTAACGTTTGTAGCATGTACTGTCCAGTTTGTACCTAGAGAAAGATCAGCATTTGCAGGATATGCAGTTGCACTTCCAGCCCATGATAAACCTTTAGGGTGCATTATATTACCCCATCTAGATAAAACAGTAACAAGACCGCCACCATTACCAGCTAGTTCATCTCTTTCAATCGCAGTTGGATTTGTTTGTGCAATATCACTGTAATGTACAGATCCGGCTTTACACATGTAAGAAACTTTTAAGCCTGTTGGTAAGTTTGCAGTTAATGATTGGTTGTTAATAATAAGTCTAATTTTTCCACCAAGAATAGTAGAGAAATTGAAGTTACCGTCTACAACTGGAGCAACATCAAGAACGTTTTCTTTTCTCATAATGTTGTAAGTTGCAGTGTCTACTACTAAGTAATAGAAAGGCTCTTCAAATTCACCTTTAACTTCTGTGATAGCATCTAATAGAGTATCAAAGAAAGTGCTTCTTGATTGGCTAGCACCAGTAGAATTAGTAAATAACGGATTTGGATCGTCATTAGCATCTGAACCAGTGTAAAAACCAAAAGTACCAACTTTTGCAGCAGCATCAGAAGTACCAATTGTAGTTGCGCCCCAAATTTTGTCAGCAACACCATTTAGGATAGATCTTAATTGTAAATCTTCTCTTCTTGCTCTAACTGAAGCAAATTGAGAACCTAAGTATGATAAACCGTCAACTTTTGAAACTAATTTTTGAATTGACATTTCTTGTGCAGCAATATGATCAATATTTTTGATATATACCGCTGATTTGTTTGATACTGACATTTCATTAATATCTTTATCAGAAGCAGTTTCATTTTGCTTATGAAAAGTTGATGGATCAGAAAAATCTAACCATCTTAATGTACCAGTGTAATTTTCTCCTGAATCGTTAATTCTAGCGTCAGAACCAACTAATGCAGTAGATGTTAATAACGCAGCATCTGCTCTTTCCGCTTGTTCGTAAGCAGAAATCGCTCTAGCAATGTTATTAAAGTTTGAACTTATTACAGCCATTTTTGTTTTCCTTTTATTATTTAATGCACATATGTGCGGTTATTATTATAAAAGATAGTCTATTCAGACCATTCTCCGTCAACCTTTACTTGCCCTTTTGCAATAGCATTAAGCATTTCATCAGTTGACATATCTTTTATAGATCCGACAGGATTGGTTCCTGTACTTGGCTTAGCTGGAGATATTCCAGAGCCCATATTAGCTTTAACAGAAAATAAAAATGCATTATTATCATCTTTAGCATAATTTGACACAGTCTCAGTTATACTAGAACCTGTTTCATGCACCCAATTTCCTGTAGCGTCTTTCTTTAAACTGTTTACAATATCTGAATAGGCCATTTCAGCGGCTTTTTCAGATTTAAAGTTTAAAGCATTAAGCTGAGTACGCACGGCATTATCTCTGCTCAATTCTGTGTTCTTTTGTTCATATTGTTCAAGTCTTTTATTAACTTCATTTAGTTTCATTTGCATAGCTTCAGAATGCTTACCTTGTTGTTCAAGGCTTTGAATTTCAGTTTGTCTTTTCTCTTCTTTAATTTTATTTACTTCAGACAAAGCTTCATCTCTTTGCTTATATGCATTATCTAAATTAACTTTAATATTAGATATAGCTTTAGAAACTTCTTCATCAACCAATTGTTTTATATCTGGTTGTTTAGTTTCTTCAGTTTTATTTTCTTCAACTTGTGTATTTTCAATGTTTTCTGACATTATTTTTCCTTTGGACACGGCCTTAGTTATATTTTAATTTAAAACAAAAGATTAATTTGATAATTCTTCTAATTGTTTTAACGAAATTAATTTACCATCTTTATTAGAAAATTGAGAAAATTTAACTTTTCCAGAATTAAACAAGGTAACTCTTTTTTGATTTCCTAATACAGCCAGCTTAACTTCATTTGGTTGGTCTTTTAACCAATCAGCATATGTAGTTTTGGCTGGTACTTGACCATTGATAGAGGCACGACGACTATCAGATAATCCAGCAATTTTTCGTTTTTGTAACCTATTATTATCTGTATTTAATAATTGATTAGCACTTTTTATAACAGGTATAGTTGTTGATCTACAATTAAAATGTTGTGGTGGTTGTGGTGCATTTTTATTAGTTAATGCATACACCTTACCATCTAATCTTGCACAAATTAAACTAGTTCTACTATCCAAAGTAGCCACATATTGGTAACCTTGAACAACATCATCATTTAATTTATATGTTGTATTTGACACATAGTTAGATGTTTCAGTTATTGCAGTTCTAGTTAATGTTCTTAATTGTACGGTAGAAGCTAATAATCCACTTCTTCCTAAATCCCGGGCAATATTTACCATTGCCTTATTTTCAGTCATTCCTTGTTTGACTATACCTTTTATTCTTCTTTGTTGTAAAATACTTATAGATGCTATTTGTTGACCAAAAGTACCATTTGACTTAATAATTAAATCATTAACTTTTACAGTATCTTTTACACCTTTAGCTTTATAAATATTTGTTAAAGCTCTAGCAAATATACTTTTATAAAACCTAGCACTAACACCAGCTAGTTTATTTAATTCACTAATAGCTTCTTTATATATTTTTTTATAAGTTAAACGAATTTCAGTATTTAATTTTCTAGTTAAAGCATTTACATTTGCTGTACCAGAAAATGCTACAATTCGTTGTAACCTTATTTTGTGTGATGCCAAAATTTTATCAATTTCAGTATCCAATCTCTTTTCGTAAAGAGTCAACAATGCACGGTGTTTCAGCATTCTTGAATATACATCATCATTTATAGACATTTAATATCCTTTAATCTATAGATTTAATTTTAGCAAGTTCTTCATCAACTATTTTACTATGATGATCAATTAAAATTTGACAATTATTTACATCAATTTCTAATCTTGCTTTATTTGTTTTTTGTGTTGATAAGGCAATTAAACTATTTCTCATATTTTCGTTTAAATCCTTTTCATAATATTTTTTATCATTAATAGTTATTGTTCTATTTTCTTCTTGTTTATTTTTAATTATCATATTATTTTCTTCTTTTTCTTCTTATTGTCATTTTTCTTTTTCTTTGTGCTCTTACTTGACAACAACATCTAGCCATTTTATTATTTCCTCTTTTTCATTTTAATACAGCTGTTTCCTTTACCTCTTCGATAACCCTTCCAGCATGCTTTTCCAGCACTACCTTTTTTCTTTTTGTAAGCCATTATTTACCTCGTTTTTTAGCAGCAATAATTTTATCTCTTAAAGCTTTTGGAAGCTTCATTTGTTTAGCTGTTAAACCGTTTGATCCTTTTTTCTTACTTTTACCACTTTTTCTTTTATAAGCCATATTTATCTCCTTATTACCAAGCTTTGCAAGACCAATATCTTGCTTTTGTTTTTGGACCAGGACTAGCGCAATTATGTCTTGCTCTAAAACTAGCTCTAGCTCCAGGATTGTTTTTTCTTATTCTCATAGTTTTTTGACCAGCCTTTTTAGCTGATGTACCACCATGACCAAAATTAACTTTTACAACATTTCCTTTTGCGTTTTTAACATAAACTTTAAATTTTTTTACATCACCACGCATTGGTTTATTTAAGGTTACTTTTCGACCTTGATATTCAGCCATATTAAGCTCCTTTGCCTTTTGATTCAGTACATGTAAATTTTGTTAGCATTTGATATTCATTAATTTGTTCAGGTGTATATTTAGCTAAAAATAATTGAGATTCAGAATAACCGTTTTGTAAACAATCATTCCAATCTTTATATTCTATAGGTTTAATTACACCTGGTCCACATTGTTGAGCAATTGCAGAACAAACATACATAGTTAATATAAATTTCATTTTATCCCCACAAATTTCCAGTCATAGAACCTTTGTTATATTCAGTAGCTCTATTTTCGAAGAAATTTGTATGTTCAACTCCATTTAGAACCCAATCAAGCCAACTTAAAGGATTGTCTTTAACTTTATAGTTTGGTTTTAAAGATAATTGTAATAATCTTCTATCAGCAATATATCTTATATATTTTTTTACTTCTTCAGGTTTTAATCCACGAATACCACCCATTTCAAAAGCTAAGTCAATAAATTTATCTTCTAAATCTACCATATCTCTAGCTGTTTGATATAATTCAGCTTTAAATTGTTCAGTCCATACTTGTGGATTTTCTTTTATTAACTGATGAAATAATTTAATCATAGATTCAACATGATGTGTTTCATCTCTAATTGACCAAGTAACTATTTGGCACATACCTTTCATTCTTCCAAATCTTTGAAAGTTTAAAAGCATAACAAATGATGCAAATAATTGTAAACCTTCACCAAATGCAGAGAAACAAGCTATATCTTTTATTAAACCTTCAACACCTTTGCCTTTTGGTTTAAATAAATAAGCATGTTTATCAGCCATTTCTTTATATTCTTGAAATGCTTGGAAATTAGTTAATTGAGTTTCACCAATAGTATCATTTAATAAAGAATAACTATGAGCATGATTAGCTTCAGATGCAACAAAAGAACCTAACATCATCCTAACTTCAGGTGCTTTAAATTGTGGAATATATCTATCTAAATAAGCTTGAGCTATATCCACATCACCTTGAGTAAAAAATTTTAATATTTGACCAATTAAATTCTTTTCCTCTTGTGTTAACCTTTCGTTCCAATCTCTTACATCTTCATGTAAAGGGACCTCACTAGGAAGCCAATGCATCTTCTGCATCGTATCATATGCTTCAAATGCCCATTCATAATCGAAAGGCTTATAATAATTTCTAGTTTTAAATAAGTTCATTTGTTTCCTTTTTATTATCCCTCACAAGCTAAACATTCGTCAGCTTCAGGTATTATAGTTCTTTCAACTTTTAAACTTACTAATTCAGCACGTTTAATTGCTTCAGATCTACAATAATATAGTGTTTTTAATTTTTTTTTCCATGCTAACATGTGCATATCGTGTAATTCTTTTATATTTACATCAGCAGGAACAAATACATTTAATGATTGGCCTTGACAAACATGTTCTTGTCTGTCTGCGGCATGTTCTATTACCCATTGTTGATTAATTTCAATTGATGTTTTAAATACATCTTTTTCATAATCAGATAAATCTTTAAGATGCAAAATTGAACCACGATTAGCAAGGATTGAAGTCCAAGTTTTTTCGTTATTTATTCCTTTTTGATCTAATAATTTTTCTAAAAATTTATTTTTAACAAGAAAAGAACCTGACATAGTTTTTTGAACATATGCATTAGCTCTAAATGGTTCAATACTTGGAGAAGTTGTTCCACAAATAATTGAACTTGAAGCGTTAGGAGCAATGGCAAGTAAATGAGCATTTCTCATTCCAGTACCTTCCATATCCGGTGCTTCACCTCTTTTTACAGCTAATCTTTTTGATTCTTTTACTGCTTCTTCTTTTATGTGTTTAAACATTACTTTATTTTTAGCTTTTGCCATAACAGATTCAAATGCAATATTATTTTTTTGTAAATAAGCATGAAAACCCATAGCACCAAGACCAATAGATCTTTCCTGAGTAGCACTATATTTAGCTCTAAATACATTATCAGGAGCATTATCTATAAAATTTTGTAATACATTATCTAAAAATCTAACAAGATCAGAAATAAATAATTTATCATCTTTCCATTCATCATATTTTTCTAAATTAACGCTTGATAAACAACAAACAGCCGTTCTATCTTCATCAGTTGGTAATGTAATTTCAGTACATAAATTTGAATGTTTAACCGATAGTCCTAATTTTTTTTGTTGTTCAGGCAATGCATCATTAATATGATCAATGTAGCAAATATATGGCTCACCAGTGGCTACTCTGTTTTCAAGTATTTTTTGCCACAAGTCTCTAGCTGAGACCTTTTTAACTATTTCTTTTGTATGTGGATCAATTAAATTCCAAGTATCATCATAAGTTGGTTCTTGAATACATTTTTCAATTAATTCCATAAAATCATTAGTAATGTTTATTCCATGATGTAGGTTTAAACATTTTCTGTGTATATCGCCACCTGACGGTTTTCTTATATCTAAAAATTCTAATATTTCTGGATGTGATATATCCATATATGCGGCATAACTACCTCTTCTAGTTTTACCTTGACTAAATGCCATAATTTCTGAATCTACAACTTTTAAAAAAGGTACAGATCCTGATGATTGAGATCCTCCAGATGTTTTAGTTCCATCAGATCTTATATGGCCCCAATATCCTCCAATACCACCACCAATAGATGTTAACCAAGCATTTTCAGTATAATGTCCAGTTAAACCCTCTCTGCTGTCTCCAACATAATTTAAGAAACATGAAATTGGCATACCTCGCTCTGTACCACCATTACTTAATATAGGAGTTGAATACATAAACCATAATTTAGATGCATAATTATAAATTCTTTCAGCCATTTCATCATTATCAGAATAAGCCTTTGCAGCTCTATAAAATGCCTCTTGTGGACTATTTTCATCAGGTAATAAATACCTATCCTTTAATGTTGTTTTACCAAAATCTGTGAGTAAATCATCTCTATCTTCTACTATCATATATTCATTTTCCTTTTTATAAAACTGAGTATGCTTCAACAGCAAGTACAGTTATTGACATTAAGTATATTGCAAGACTTGTGTACAATATATATTTCATTTTATTCTTCTACTATTTTTTTAATCGACTTAGAACCGTCTATGTTGTTTTCAAGTTCCACTTTTACTTTTCCACATTTATAATTAACAGTATCAGATTTATTTCTTTCGGCTAATCTTTTTCCTTTAAGACAATCTGACATTGCCGGTTGTATTCTGTGTTCTTTTAGTTCACCTGCAACAAACATACACAAAGCTACAACAGTTTCAATCATATTAATAGTTCCCGTTTTCCCTTACCTTATCTTTTAATTTTTCAATATCATCTAAGGCTTTTGTAAGTTGTTGTTTTAAAAATTCTATATTGACCTTATTGGTCATATTCATTTCCTGATTTTGTTCAATTTTTTCTACAGTTTTATAAAGTTCTTCCAATAATAAATATTGCTCTTGATCTGTAGTTGTCTGTTCAGACTTTTTTAATAAATCAGCGTTAAATAATTCTCTACTAGTTTCCAGACTTGTTATTCTGGCTGTTATATCCGTATATGCGAAAATTCCCAATGCAACTGCTATAATTATTGCCAACATATTCCGAATTGGCATAGCAATGTTTGTATTTTCGTTTATTTTCATTTACGTCTTTTCCTTTTACAAGTTGGACATTTATTTTCTTTTACTTGGTTTAATTTTTTCGTCCATAATACTCTAAAAAATGGTTGAACAACCCCAACGGCTATTGCACCAATAAATATAGCTACCATAGACTGTGTAGTTATACCTGCGGTTACACCAAATAAACCAGCAGTTACTACAGTTTCATTATTAATCATTATGCATTTAAATCCTTTCATAATCCATTTAAATGCCCTCCTTGCCATAAAGCAAGAAGGAGCATTGAAATTAAAATTAATGAATTAAATTGCCACCATTTCATAGTAGCCTCCTCCATTAATTCTCGGTATTACTACCTTGAATAACGTTTATTTCTTGTTCATATTGTTCTCTTGGAGAAATAATACGATCGTCTTGAGATATTTCATCATTACCTTTTGTATCATCATAATCTGTAGGAATTGCATCATTATTTTTAGCAACTTCTAAGAATGTTGATCTTGGAATTAATCCATTTTGATACCATTCAGTAATTAATCTCATCCAATCACTTCCTCTTGGAGATGCATTGAAATCAGAAGATAAATTAAATCTTATATCTTGTTCAGTTATGTTGACATCATATCTCCAATTAACCATGTGCTTGATAATTTTTTTCATGCTTTCAGATATTTTAGCATTTAAACTAGCAAGTGCCGCATTTTGTGCAGCATTTCTTAGGCTTAAGGCAACACCGGATTGATCAGAATTGTTAGGTTCTAAACTTAACATTTTAACACCTATTCTAGTCAATTCGTCATAACCACCTTTAATAGCTTCTTCCATATCTTTTAAAGCATTAGTCGGAGTTTGTAATGTTTCAACAGTATCATCTTTATTAACAAATAACCAAGTACCAAGACCTTGTTTAACAAGATCATCTTTTTCAGATTCTGTTAATGAATCAGATTTAACAACCGGAGTATAAGTTGCCGATAAATATAATAAATGGTTTCTTCTTGAAATTTTATTATATAAAGCAATTTCTCTGTTTACAATGGCAGTCATTAAAGGGTCAACAGTTTCAACTGAACCATTTAACGGATAAAATGGAATATAATCCATTCTTTTGCCATTTTGAAATAAATTTGTATTAGTTCCTTGTAAAACCCAATCATCTGTTAATTGATCAAAATTATAATCAACTCCACCATCAATAAATGTTGGTGTATCAGATGTATTTCTAATATATGTGTCAATTAAATATAAACCCGCTTCATCTAATTTGTGAACTTGTACAGTATCAACATATTTTGGATGAAATGGACTGTTTGGATCATGTTCAAGTACAAAGTATCTAGTAATTAATTGATCTAATTTTACTTGACCTTTTGCATCAGTAGATTCCGACCAGTTAACAATATTTTCAGCGTGATGTAATATTGGATAAGGTTTAACTTCTTTTCTTTCCGCTGGTGTTAAAGATTCTAAATCAACAACAGGAAAATCAATTTGTATAAAAGCTCTTGATGTTTGTAATTCTTCCCATAAAGCAGTGCTTAAAAATGATATAAGGTTACTTTTGTCAGATCCTATATCATCTAATATCCATTGCTTAGCCCCTTCTGGAGCCCCGTTAATTTCTAGCATTGGTTGTTTTCTTAATAAACCACCTATTATCATTTTACAAAATTCACTAGATACACCGGGTACCTCAGCTTCAGCTTTGTAAAAATCATATTGCTCTTGTGTCATTGTAGGGTTAAACGGAAGTAATAAATTGTCACTTGAAGGCACAGAATCATAATCCTTGGTATATGATGGACCTTGGATAATTGCTCTGTTTCGTTTCCATTCGTTTATTTGACTCAGGTATTCATCATTTGGATATCCTGGGCCTTTGGCAGTTTCTGTAGATTTAACTATAGAACTGTTTTTATATCTAATTGCCATATTGTGTTTCCTAAACTTTAGAATGAACCAAAACGTTTGGCTCGGATTAATAAAATAATTTTTGATTTGGCCGATCCAAGATCAAAAGAAATTGGTGTTCGTCAAAGTGCGATTGGCCACCCTAGCCCGACGCCAAAGAGGGATCTAGTCCCCCTCCACGCCCAGCAGCCCATATACGCCCCGAGCCTAAATAAGCGATCAGTCAGTTCTATTTGAATTGAAAGCGCTCAGTACGTACAGCCACCTTTACCTTGCTAAACATAGTTTTTGCTGGGCTCTAGGCGGTTAAATTGAAAAAGCTCGGACCGAATGATTGGCTTTCGGACCACAAAAATTTAAATAAGCCTTAAACACCAATGGTAAAGTGCCATTTGAATAATAGCTACCATTGATTAACTTTATAATATAATATTGATTATTTAGTTACAAACTAAAATGACCATGACCTATCACGGATAAGTTGTGGTTTGTGTTTACCTATAGGATATAAATATTCACATATATATCTAATGCCATCTGAAAAGTGTTCAACACCTTTAGATTTATCGATAATAGCATTATCCATACCTGTAGTAAAACCTTCTTTCCAAGTTGTTGTTTCAATTGAAGCAATTGTCCTTGGAGTCTTTTCTTTATTAAAATATAACCTTGTATTACCATTAGCATCTTTTAACAATGCATTAACAGCATTAACACTATCAACCAACGGTGGTTGTTTAGATCTTGCTAATACTTTAAAACCTGCATTCCTTAATATACTAAAATCTGTTGTACCAGTAGCAGCACTTGTTTTCATTGCTCTACCGGAAGCATCAGGATAACATGTTATATCTCTATTTTTATATCGACCTTTTATAGATCTAATTAATTGATGAGTATCAGCATTACCATAAAACTCATCCATTGCATGTAATTGGTTACCACGATGGCACCAAACTGTTGAAGCCATTATCCTAACATTAAAGTCAATGCTAATATGTATTGGCTCACCTTCTTCAATTGGAAGTAGGTTATTTGTTACATGTATATTTCGATTAAAATTATAAAATACAGCATCACCAGTATTATTAAAGGTGGCGCAATATTCTTGGTTAAAACTTTTTTCATCCATTGTAACCCGAGCAAGTTCAATTTCCTCTTTCATATCAGGCCTAACATCTTCAGCAGTAAACTGCCAAGACTTCCAAATACCTGTTTTATCTTCTTGACCTTTAACCCATAACTTATAAAAGTCATTGGTTATTCCTTTTGGTGTACTTATTACAAATACACTTGCTCTTCGTTGTGGATCTGAAGTCATAGGTAATATAACTTCTGTAAATGCATTTTGTTTAATAAAGGCAAATTCATCAAGTACAATAAATGTAGGTGATGGTGAAATACCTCTTAAACTGTCTGGCCTATCAAACCCTTTTAAGGTAATCTTGGATCCATTAATAAATCTTATTTCCAAATCAATTTCTCTTGGATACCCATTTATATGATCTGGGTGCACAAGACTTTTTAATGTTTGCCAAATAGATTCTCTAATCATTGAAACAGTAGGTCCAATAATTAAAGCTCTTCTGTTTGGTTCTTCTAAACAATGGTTATATGCAGCAACGGCTGCCAAATATGATTTACCAACTCTTCTTCCAGATGCCATTACTTTAAACCTAGCAGGATCTATTAAAACTTCCTGTTGAAAGTCGAAAAGTTCTATTTTATGATTCATATTTATTTACTATATTTAGAATATATATCCAAAGATTTGTTATTATGCTCTCAGTTAGCTTGATCTAAAACTATTTGTTTTAATCTTTCAGCTCTTGGACCAACTTGTCTTGCCCATCGGCTATCCATCATTTCAACGGCAGCTTCAATCCACTGCTCATCATTAATGGCAGCTATAAATTTTTTAAATTTGCTTAATCTTGGAGCACCTAAATTAAAACACATATTAACAAGAACCACTTGGATATTATCAGGCTTATTAATTAAGTCTGGAAATACCTTTTGTGTTTCGCTAACAAATTTTTGTACATCAGTTTTAAATACTTCATTAACCCTATCTTCAGAAACTTTAGTTCCAACAGGCCAACCATATTCAGGATCCTTGTCAGTTATTAAATGACCTATACCAAACGTGGCATATCCTAAATGATCTTCATAAATTTCGTATTTAACACCTTCATCAATTTTTAATTGGTCTTTTAATTTATTTATTAAATTGTTATCCATCATTTTCTTTTATGTTGTTATATTTATTATCTTCAAAAGTTAATTTGAACTTAGGTAAGCCCTTCATGTGCTCTTTTCTAACTCTTACATTTAACATGCTATTCACACACCAAGAGGAATCCAATCGGGATAATTGTAAAAGAAGCTCAAAAAGTTTAGCCGTTGCTTTACTTGTAGAAGTAAACACAATGTCTTTATGACTTACCAGCTTATCTTTGATCGTATTTGATCCAAAATAAGTAGCTAATGCCGTTCCGTATTTACCGGTAAAACCAATATAATATGAACCGTCGGTATAGTATGTGATGTACACCTTATAAACTTTCTCAGTTAGTTTCGTCTTCATTATTTGCGCCTTGATCTATAACAGCTTCGCTATTCTTTAATTCTATAACGGGTTTAACCGTTGGTTCAGTTTTTTGCACTATTGTTAACACTGGCACGTTTGCCTGTTGCAATGAAGCCTGACCAACCGGTTGTTTTTGATACCCATATTCCAGTAGCTTTTCAGCTATTCGAACTCGTAAATTTTGTGACCTAAAATCATCCTTGCCTTTAAGCTTAGATAATTCTTTAACTAATATATTAATAGGATCTATACCTAATTTTTTTAATTTATCTATACTTGATTTATCTATGGTACTTTTTTCTATAGTGCTTTTAGGTGGCCTTCCAGCCCCTGGCCTAGCACCTCCTTTTCCAGCCATAATTATACCGCCTATCAAGTTAAAGTTATTTTCTATATACCGTTAATGAGCTATATGGTTTACTACCACATACATTAATGCTCTGTTGTCTGTAAGGTATAGAATTAGGTTTTTAACGCCTTTGGCATAAATTGGTCTTATAGCTTATTAGGCTTTATAGGCTTATATAACTTATTTATATATTTATTTATGGCTTATAAGGCTTATATAGGCCTAAGGCTTATATAAGCTTATATAAGCCTTAAGCTTTAGCGTTTTTCTGTAAGGCATAGAATTTGAATTAACCTTATATATTATAAGTTTCGTTCTCTTTTTATTTTAGCCTTATAAAGGTTTATTTTACCCTCTTTTGCTTTTCTTACCTTCATTTCAGATGGTTTTTCATATCTTTGCCTTTCTCGGTATGTTTTCATTATACCTAATTTGCTAGATTTGTTTTTCATTTTACGAAGTGCTTTTTCAAGGTTACCATCTTTAACAATAACTAAAAAATTACCTCGTTTTTGTGGTTTATTAATTATAACAATTACCTCCTCTCTAAATTATTAAATTTATTAATACACAGGATATAAAGCCTAGTCCAAACCAGGTTACCTCCTGTTTATTATTGGAACAAAACCAGTATATTTTTTCAATACCCTCTCCAATTTTTTCTAATGCTTGGTATATATATTTATCCATTTTTTCTCCTTTTATGCAAAGGCAAATTCAGATTGCAATATTTCACTGCTATCTAAATTGCCACGTTGAATCATAGGTACCAAGTTTCCAGTTTCATTTAATATATGTTGAAGTGGATCTTGGTCTATAATATATTTAAATTGTTCTCTGATACATTTTTGCATATCAACCACATTACAAGCATGTGAGCCATAACTGTCATGTGCAGAAACTATATCAAAGTTACATTTATCAATTACAAGCATTAAATGTAATGAGTCCAAATTATGAATTGTATTAGGACTTATTCCAGCCTTAGCCTTACTAATATTTTGTACTGCTAATTCTGTTTTAATAATTAACTCTAATTGATTATCCCATTTATATGATTTATCTTGATTTTGTACATATAAACCATCATGAACAAATACAATACCTCGTTTATATTTGACATATTTTTGTGTAAATGGAAAATTGCTAATTAATGTTTTATGAGAATATTGTTTACCAGTATTCTTCATATATTTCTCGCAATTATCCTTAAACAACTGCATAGTTGCTGAAACCATAGGAAATTCTTGTTCAATTGTTAAATAAACAAGAGCACCTAAAGCCCTAGCCGCTGAATGTTGTTTATTACTCAAATATACATTATCTATATCTCTAGTATCCTGTATTATTTGTTCACCCATACCTTGCTTGGTTGCACTGTATCCATAAGTCATAACATTCCGTTTAACAATTTTACGCCATTCTTTAACGGTAAATTTAGACTTATCCCAATAAATGATGTCAGTTAATTTAAGTTCCTTTTTATATCTTCTCTGATACCATTTAATTAGCTTTTTATATAACTCAGATTTTTTATCATTATTTAATTCAGCAACTCTAAACCTATTTCTAAGTTTTTCTATGCCTTTAAAATATAAATTATAATAATCTAAAGCTACATCATCTGCTTTTTCTGCTTCTTTATGCATTTTATCCACAACAGAAACTGCTACATGTGAATACATATCACCTGGTTTATTATCTGTTGTAGGTTTTACATTAACTAAATGTGCATGATTATCATCTTTAGCTAAACTAAATAACCATTGCAAACCATTATTAGATCCATCTCTGTAACAAATGGTATGTGAAATAAAATCTTCAACATTATTCATTGCTACAAAATGTTCATCCAATTTAGCTAATTCCATAACCGCTGATAAAAATTGAAATGGTTCTTCTGCTTCCATCCAACCTTTTGCATTATAGGGATCCTTACCCATTTTAACAAAGTTATAATATTCTTTTTCAACAAATTTAACTTTATCATTATGTGGTAATTTATCTTCACCAAACATATTAGCTATATGATGATATAATTGGTTTAATCCAGTAGAGCCAAGTGGTTTACCTTCAGCAAATGAAAGCATACCTTTAGCATTATCTGAATTAAGTTCATTTAAATAAGCCGATAACGGATATAATCTACCACGGTTATCTGCTTGATATTGTTGGTAAAAAACCTTTCCAACAAATGGTTTAGCCGCATTTAGAACTTGTTCGGCTTCTCTTTTCTTAGCCAATGCTCTTTCTCTTGATATTGTTTTAACTGAATTATGCTCAAAACAATCCTGATTAGTTTTTAATGCCCATTGATAAACATTAAACAATTCAGGTTTTACATAATAAGCTATTGATTGTTTTTTATTTACTGCATTTAATACAATAGGTGTATTATATTCATTAATTTGTGCTAATGTATCTTGATTAACATTTTTAATTAATCTAATTTCTTCACCATTGTCTATTTTTACTGTACCGAACTTCCAATCTGGAGCCCGGGACAATAAAGGTTTATAAGGATCTGAAACTTCAGAAAATTCTTTTACTAATTTTCTAAGATCATTTCTATTTTTACCTGCATAAACTTTATAAACAGTTTTAACTTTATTATGCTGATAATATTCTCTAATTAATTTTACAACCACCATAAATAAAGTGCTATATGAATTAATTATAAATATACCTAATTTTAATGATATTGATGATTTTTTATTTACATTATAATAAGCCAATATTCTATCACCAATAGCAATAGCTAATTGTGTTAAGTTTTGTCCTTCAGATACACCAGTTGCTATCATTGAATGTGATAATTGTATTGCAATATTAAAATCTATTTTATAATTATTAATTGCTGTTACAACATCTGGTTTTCTATTACTTGAAGTTTTATTTGACAATTTATCAAATAACATTTCCATTTGTGTTCTTATCTTTATTCCCACTGGACCTAGCGTTTCTAAAGTGTGCAATTGCTCGTTTAACATTTTGTTTCCTCCTGCTTATTCTTAATAATTCATTTTCAATTTTAATAATTTCTTGTCCATAAATTTCGGTCAATGCCTTCATAGCCTTTATTTGATCTTGAGCCTTAATTTTATCTTTAATTAAACGCTTTTGCTTTGTCAACAAAGACCTCAATTTACTTTCCCCTGTATTATCAACTATTAATTTTAGATGCGATTTTGTCATATTTTAAATCAATCTGATCAATTCCTTTATTTAAATGATCTATATCCTCCGTTATATTTTGGAAGCTTTTGTTGATAATAATTCCTATTTGTATTTGATCAAAAGCGATCCTCTTTAACTTTTTATCTAAATGTTGATTAAAGAAAAAGAGAACCACAATTGAAAAAACTAATACAAATAACAACCAAGTTGGTATTGCTATCATTAGTTCCTTTCCATAATAAATTGATAATCAGTTTCACCAGCTATTGGTGGTCTAAAATCTTTTATTATGTTTCCAGTTAGTTTATTTTGTGCTCTGTTTTTATTATCAATCCAGCTTTTAGTTTCCAATATATTATCAATAACTAAATTAGGATCTTCTAAATCAAAGCCCTTAACTCCAACATAATGAAATGCTTTGGTAATACGATGTTCATGCTTTTTAAAATAATCTTCATCATATCCACCAAATTTCCTAGGATTGTCATTAGGTTTCTGAGCTTTTCTTACATCAGAGCCTTTTATAAATTGCCAATCCCTATCATTATTCATTTTATTTTGTAATGCTGGAATAGCCGTTACAACTTTACATCTACCATAACTACCTGTTGTATGATTGAAATTATGTGTTGCAATCTGAGCCAAGTTTTTAAATATAGGATAACCTATACCTAATCCTTGAAAATCAGGAAGTACAACCACTCTTCCAATATTATAACAAGCTTTTAACTTTGGATGAGGAAAAGCATTTAAAGAGCCATAACCTACCAATGCATTATTCCAATAATACAAATAACAATGTGGTGTATTACTTGGAAGGTCTGCAGTTAAATAGTGATGCTTTTTAAATACGCCCCAAGCACTTTTGTCGGCTTTTCTAATTTCCAAAGTGATGTTTGGTCGCCTGGCTAACCTTTCCGTGCTTAAGACTCCAGTTTTGGTATCAAATATCCAATCCGGTCTTAACCACTCAATAACATCATAATGACAACCTACCAATACAATATTTTTTAAGCCTTTTCTATCAACATATTTTCTAATGCTATTAGATAATGCTTTGGCTACATTTCTATCAATTACAGAAGTATATTCATCTACCACTGCTCCGGATTGTAATGCTCTGGACATGTGTGCTCTAAATTTTTGCCCAGTTGATAATGTTTGATAAGGTTTAAGTTGATCAGGTATACTATTTAAAGCAACTGCTGATAGTTTTTCTGAAGCCTCATCATATGAATTAAAATGTGAAGCAATAGCTTTATTGGGATCCCAATCAAATTCCGCTTCTTTTAATCCTAATGATCTTAATATAGATGATTTACCACTACCACTAGGTCCAACTATTAAACCAATACCAAAGTCTTTTGGCATATCAAATTGTGGTACCTCAAATTCATTTTCACCTGTCCAAGCAAAGTCAGATGCTAATGATATTCTTTTTGTTATATCATCTTGTTCAACTTTAGATTTTAATATTACTTTATCCATTATTTTCCTCCTTTATATATTTGTGATTGACGTTCTAATATATTTGTTAATCCAAATATATTTTTTTGATCTGATGAAACAATTTCATTGATCAATTCAGCGGCCTTAAAAGCTACCTGAGCCGCTGTTGGTTCTTGTCCCATTTGATCAGATATTAAATGATTAGCTATTCTATTTTTAAATTTAGCATCTAATTTTGGAGCCTTAGGTTTACGAATCTTTTTCATTTCCTCTTTAAATAAAGACCGTTGTTCCATTATTGCTTCTATTCCATCATGCATTTATTATCCTATAATTGGTTTTGTTAATAATAAAAATACTAAACATGCTACAAATACAATATAATTATCCAACATAATTAGCAACTCCATTTCCTAATATTACTATAATTATAGCAAATAATGTTAATTTCATATTTTCACTCATATTTATCCTCCATTATTAAGTGATTGTTGTACCTTTGCCAACCTATTATATAATTGATCAAAAAATGATAATTCATAATGAGTAACATCATAAAAATTATTAGGTAACAAAGTTAATTGTTTTGGATCATTACCTATTGTGTAAATAATATCCAAATGATATTCATAAGTGATCCAAGTCCGTCTAGGATTTTTTAAATCCACTAATTTAACAGATATTGGACCACTTAATTCCTCCGCCAGTTTATTATTAACATCAAGGAGCAATTTATCTTTATCAAAGATAGGCGGCGGTGGTGGTAATTCTTTTTGTTTGTTTTTCATTTTAATTATATCCGGTTTAAGCATAATTGTTCTTGTTTAATTGTAAAAGTATTATCATCATCAAATTGTTCTCCAATAAGATTTACTAATTCTGCAAATTCTTTAAGAGGCCTTTTTTCTCTTAAAGGATCTGCTTTTAAACCTTTTTGAACATGTTCAATTCTTCTATTATTTTTTTTAGTTATTTTCATTATTTATTTTTCCTCTATGCTACTTTTTCCATTGTTTTATTAAATATAGTTAAAAACTCTTTTATATCAGTATCTGAAAATTTATCCATACTAACAGAATGTTTATTGGCAAGTTTTCTAACTTTTTTTATTATACCTGTACTCCAATTAATTGGCATTATTTACCCTCCATTATTTTAGTTTTTAATAATTGCTCAAATACAAAAGTTTTTGCATATTCAACTCTGTACTCTTTAAGATCAACCGTTAATTGATTTAAAGCAACTGTATGTGAAGCATTTCTAAATTTAGCATTTTTAGGTTCAATACCATCTTTAATAAAATCTTCATTAAGTTTATGTAAAGTGCCTATAGTTGAAATAGCATTCATTATATTAGAAATAAAATATAATTGTGTTTTTCTATTTTCTAAAACATCTTTTAATAACTTTTTTGGTTTTCCATATAACCAATATCCAGCATTTACAGATTCAAATCTTGGATATTTTTGATATAACATTTCAATTTCATCATCCACATTAATATCAAATCCACTTATTGGTTTATTCATATTATCCTCCTATTTATATTTATTTAACTTTTTTAACGTACCATCTTTTACTTGCTTCAAATAATACTGGAAAAACTTTAGCAATTTCTAAAGCCGTGTTTGTTACCAAGACTTTATAATGACGTGTTCTTTCCATTCTATTATTTTTAAAATCAACTTCTAATTTAGAAGCTAATTGATCATAATTAGTAAATTTGTGTCTAATTATATCAAATTTCTCATCCATTGGGTAAAATGAACTACTTAAAACAGTATCTTTTGCCTTTTGAATATTTTGTATTTGTATTTGCATAAAATTCTCCGTTGTTTCACATCTTAACCCTCATGGTTTTTTAGGCCATAAGGGTTAAAAATTTACTTTTTAGATCCTAGTCTTGGATTAATTAAAGATAAATAATTGATCATTTCTGCTCTTTTATTATCATAATCATCAACCATTTCGTAAACATAGTCTAATTTTTGTAGACCTTCTTCTAAAATAGCATACTTGGCTCTTTCCATAATTTTGTTCCAAGTTTTATATTTAGATTTAAATTCAGAAATATCTGAATGATACATTAAAAGAGCATCTGCAATAAGTTCTTTTGTAAAACCAAAAGTTGGTCTTATAATTATATACTCCATGTATGTTCCATTTTTTGCTAACTTAGTACTCATATTATCCTCCATTGTTAATTAAAATTAAAAACCGCTTAAATTTTAAAGAAGCAAATAATATGCCTATAAATAAGCGGTTATCAATTTTAAAAATGATCTATTTAGGATTATTGGATGGTTTTGATATCAACTTAGCCAATTAGATAAAAGTAAACCCTTGGCCAGGAATTTCTACTCGGTTGATATTCCAATAAGAATTTTTAGATCCCTATATACCGTCTCCGAAGGTATCCTGGTTAGCCCCATTTTATTGGTATTCCCGTTAGCCAGGTGGTTTTTTATGTTTTTTTGTTAGTAGAACCTTAACTAATAACCTATATAAACAATATAGACTATATATACAAATAAAAAAGCCTTTTGTTATAATAAAAAGCAATTAGTTTCCTTATTTACGTAGGCCGATAATTGTATACATTTTTTGTAGATAAATAAACACTAGGAAAATGGATATATTTTGGTTTTTTCTGCGACTGATTTGAAACTTCTGTAAGGTATAGATTTTGAAATCCTAATTCTATGTCTTACAGAAAAATTAAAAATAAAACTTATCTATAAGCTTATATAGTTATATGAATATATTCCTATTTCTATACCTTACAGAGAATCTATCAACTAACTAAATTAATTAATCTATTTGTATAGCCAATATGTTTTATATCCTCCTAATATATTGGCTTTATAAATAGATTAATTATTTAACAGGAGGATAAAATGCGTGATGATTATCGTTGTGAAGAATGTAAAAACACAACTAAACCGGACCAATTTACATGTAATTGTTTGTGTATAAATTGTGGTCCTTGTGATGGAGAATGTCAATATGGCAAGAAAGTTCAAGACATTTGTGGAACGCCCAAAGCCGAAGAAAAGGGTTAGGGTACATAAAAAATCTAAAAACAAAGATGAAAAACGAATGTTTAAAAAATATAATAGACAAGGAAGAAGAGCAAAATAATATAATAAGGAGAAAATAATATGTTATTAAATAATGTAGATCTAAGTTGGGTTAAACTTGATCCTAAAAACCCTGATATGGGTTTTGATAAAAAATCACCTCAGTTTTCATGTACTGTAAAAACTGCAGATAAAGTTAGTGCTGAGGCTTGGAAAAAAGCTGGTATAAATGTAAAACCAGCAGAAGAAAATGGTGGTGTTGTTTACACGGCTGCATTAAAAAAGAAAATTTATGCGGATGCTGATGGTAAATATAACACAGCTCCACCACCTGTTGTTGATAAATCACTACAGCCTATACTTGACACAAGTACTATTGGAAATGGATCCAAAGGTAATGTCCAAGTTAAATTCAAACCTTATGAATATATGGGTAAAAAAGGTATATCAACTCAGTTGTTAGCCTTACAAATTACTGATATTGTTGAATATCAAAATGCAGATAAATTAGAATTTGCTGCAATTGATACTGATAAAGACGTAATTTAATTAGTTAGCATTTATTTCGGCTGGGCTTAACGGCCCAGCTAAATCTATGCCTTACAGAATAGGAATTATGTTAGATAAAATGTTTAAATTACACACATTCAATATTGATAAAAAGTGGTTAGACCTTATTAAATCTGGTGAAAAGAAATCTGAAATTAGAAGATATTATTTACCATTGGAAGGTAAAAAAGTTGGCTTAATAAATAATGATACTGATAAAGTAGAATTAATTATTACTATTGGTTTGGTATTAGATTTAAAATCATTAGATGAAGATGATTTAGAATTAATATTTGAAGAAGCTAAAATTGATGAGGAATTTAGAAAATATTATCCTTGTAATTATTTATATACAATTAAAAAAGTTGAAACAGTACATTAATTATGAAAACAATTATATTAACATTATGGTTTATGAGTGGTGGTTCAGTAGATATACCAATGGAAGTAAAACCTGGTGAATTTTGTGATGATGCTTATATGAAAGTTATAAAGTGGAAAGAAAATACAAATTATAAACCAGGAAGTTATGATATATGGGGTTATTATACTTATAATGATAAGCCTATATTTGCTCATACATGTATGGAAACAGATAAAAAAACTTATTTTTATTATAATGAAGGAGAATAATATGATTATAGGAATTGCAGGATATAAAGGTGCAGGAAAAGATACAATAGCAAATGTATTACAAACCAGTTTTGGATTTGAAAAAATGTCATTTGCACAACCAATTAAAGACTTAATACATTATACATTTGGTATAGACAAAGCTATATTATCTGGTGATAATGGTGAAAGAATATTTAGAGAAGAGCCCATGCCTGATTGGTTTTATTTATCTCCAAGAGATATGATGCAAAAAATTGGTATGTCATTTAGAGATCAATTACACAAAGATATATGGGTTAAAGTTTTAGAAAAGGATATTAAAAGTACAAAAAGAAATATTGTTATACCTGATGTTAGATTTAAAAATGAATTAGATATGGTTAATAAATATGGTTTTTGTGTTGGTGTTCATAGACCTGGGTATAATGGAGATGATCATAGATCTGAACATGGTTTAGATAATGTTGAATTTTCTAAAGTTTTTAAAAATGATAATTCACAAGAAATGCTTTATGCACAAGTTTATAATTACTTTAAGGATAAATTAAAATATGAAAATAATATATGATATTGAAACAAACGGTTTATTAGATACAGTTAGCAATATTTGGATAGCTGTTACTAAAAATATAGAAACAAATGAAATAGTTACATTTAGTGATTATGATCCAGATAGCAAACCGTTAAATGAATTAATACCATATTTAAATAAAGCAGAAGTACTTATTGGACATAATATTATTGCTTATGATAATGTTGTGTTACATAAATTATTAAATTGGAAACCTAATAACATTAAATTTATAGATACAATGTTATTATCTCAAATGAATAATTATAGAAGAGAGGGAAAGCATTCATTAGGTAATTTTGGTAAATTATTAAATGATGCTAAAGGTGATTTTAAAGAGTTTGATAAATATTCAGAAGCAATGAAAGTTTATGCAATCCAAGATGTAAACTTGAACCACAAAGTTTATAATTATGTTGTTAAAGAAGCACATGAACTTATAGCAAATAGACCTACTTATAAAAGAGCATTACAAACTGAACATGCTATTGCTGAATTATGTTCTGAACAAGTTAAAAATAAATGGAAGTTTAATTTATCATTAGCTAAAAAGCATTATGAATATTTAACTTCTGAAATGAAAAAAATTGAAGATAAGGTTAATCCAACTTTAAAACCTAGAAAAGTTATGATTGATAAGGAGCCTAAAACAGCTAAATATTTACAAGATGGTAGATTTAGTTCTGTTAGTGCAAGAATGTTATCACAATTTTTAGGTGAAGAAATTAAACAAACTGATACTAATAAATGGAACCCTAATGATACATTTCAAAGATATGAAATGATTGAAGCCGATCTTGGTAATATGGAACAAGTTAGGGGTATGTTATTAGATAGTGGTTGGAAACCTACACAATTCACACCAAAAGGTGAACCAAAAATAACAGAAGATAGTATACATACTATTGAGGGTGATTTAGGTAAAGAAATATTACATTATTATAGTTTAAGAAGTAGACATTCAGTTTTAAAAGGTTGGATTGAACTTGCTGAAGAAAATAATGGACGTGTTTATGTTGAAGCATTTAATGTGGGAACACCAACATTTAGACAAAGACATTCTAAAATAGTAAATGTACCTAATGTTAATTCATTTTTTGGAAAAGAAATGAGAGAATTATTTACAGCTGATGACGGTAAAGTTATGGTTGGTTGTGATAGTGCAGGTAACCAAATTAGAGCTTTATGTCATTATTTAAATAATAAGGATATAAATGAACATGTTTTAAATGGTGATATACACCAAAGAACAGCAGACATTGTAGGTGTTAGCAGACAATTAGCTAAGAGCCTATTATACGCTACAATTTTTGGTGCCGGTTTTGCTAAATTAGGTAAAATGGTAAATGGAATTGAAGATCTAGAAAAGGGTAGAGAAGTTAAAAATAAATTATATGTTGCCTTTCCTGGATTAAAGGAACTAAATAATAGATTAAATAAATTTTTTTATACAACACAAAATAAAGACGGTATGGGTTTTATTCCAGCATTAGATGGAAGAAAAATATATGCTGAATCTTCATTTAAATTATTAAATTATTTATTACAAGCATATGAAGCAATTACAGTTAAATCAGCTGTTGTTAATGCTTTTAAAATGTTTAAAAAGGAAAAATTAGATGTTGATATGCTTGGTTTAATTCATGATGAAGTTCAAGTTCAAACTAAACCAGAAAATACACAAAGGGTTAAAGAAATATTATCTTATTCATTTGGTGATTTTATTACTAAAGAATTGGAGCTAAATATTGAAATGGCAGGAGATGCTAAAGAAGGGAAAAATTGGTATGAAACCCACTAATAAGATAATTGGTATTGTTGATGGTGATGTATTGGTATACAGAGCTTGTAATAAAGCCATAAAGGATAATTTAGATGTAAGAAAAACATTTGATGAAATATATGAAGAAGTAAAAATGAATACTGCTTGTGATAAATATAGTTTGCATATTTCAGGTGGTGGTAATTTTAGAAAAGAAATAGAACAAAATTTTCTAAAATATAAAGGCAAAAGAAGAGATAAACCTGATAATTATTTAGAATGTAGAGATTATGTTGCTAAAAAATATAATCCAATTATGGTTCCAAATTATGAAGCAGATGATACAGCTTCTATTGAAGCATTTAAGTATATTAAAAATAAACAATTATATATGCTTATTACTTTAGACAAAGATTGGAAAACTATAGGTGGTTTATTTTATAATTTATTATATAATAATTTATCAGCTGTTTCTAAAGTTGAAGGAATAAAATTTTTTCATCAACAATTATTAACAGGTGATGCTGTAGATAATATACCTGGTATTGAAGGTGTTGGTCCAGTTAAAGCAAATAAGATACTAAAAGATAAAAGTTTAAATGAACAGTTTGAAGCTGTTATTAAAGCTTATAAAAAACATTATCCAGAAGATTTTTTATCAAGATTAAATGTAATGGGCACAATGTTATATCTTATTAAAGACTTTAAAGATCATTCACAATGGTCAATAGAATACTGGAGAAATTATTTAAATGGCGTTCAATCAGAGAAAATATAATGAATCAATTAGGGGTATAGCTGTTACAGCTTGTAAAGCCTCTAAAAGACGAGCAAGGTATAAAAACTTACCATTCAATTTGACATCAGATTATTTGGAAAGTATTTTTCCTAAAAATTGTGTATGTCCTATTCTTGGCTATAAAATGAAAGTGGCTAATTTAACATTAGGTAAATTAAGTCCAACATTAGATAGAATTAATCCAAGAAAAGGATATATAAAAGGTAATGTAGAATTTGTAACCAATATAGCAAATTTAATGATGACTTCTGCTAATGGTAGAGATATTAAAAAGTTTGTTAAATGGGCTACAAAAAGATATAAAATAACAGAAGAGGAACTATATGGGTAAAAACACATCGTTTATAAAACACACAAGTTGTGAAAGTTGTGGTTCATCAGATGCCAATGCGGTATATTCTGATGGATCAGCTTATTGTTTTAGTTGTAGAAAAAATACAGCAGCTGGAACAGAAGATACAGAAGTAGAATTTAATGTAGTACAATCACAATTAACTTTGGATGAAATACAACAATTACCAATAGATACATTTAGGGGTATATCCAAAAAGGTTTTATATAATGCTGGTGTTAAAATAGAATATGATGATAAAAGAAATATTACAAGTCATTATTATCCCATAACAGTAAATAAGAAAATTAAAGCATATAAGAAAAGAATAGTTGCTACCAAAGATTTTAGAGTTGTTGGTAAAGCTGAAGTTCCTGAATTATTTAATCAAGTTAATAGTGGTAAAAGAAAAAACCTAGTTATCACTGAAGGTGAAATAGATTGTTTATCAATATTAGAAATGCTTACAAAGGCTAAAGCACAATTTGATGTTGTATCAATTGTTAATGGAGCCCAAAGTGCCAGAAGAAATATTGCATCTAATTTAGATTTTGTTAATAAATATGAAAAAGTATTTATAGCATTTGATAATGATGAATTTGGTATTGAGGCTTCAAAGGATGTTGCACATATTATTAAACCTGGTAAAGCACATATTGTAAATAGTATTCATAAAGATGCTAATGAAGCTTTATCAAAAGGTTTAATTGATGAATATTTACAAGATGTATGGAGTGCTAAAGTATATAAACCTGATGCATTTATAACTGGTGAAAAAATATGGCAAGCATTTAAAGAAAGATCTGAAGTTAAATCAATTGCATATCCTGATTGTTTAAAAGGTTTAAATGATAAGTTATTTGGAATGAGATTAGGTGAAATTACTTTATTTACATCTGGTACAGGTTCAGGTAAATCAACAGTTGTTAAAGAAACTATTTTAAATTTATTAGAAAAAACTGAAGATAAAATAGGTTTAATATCTTTGGAAGAATCTATAGGTGATACAGCAACTAAATTAATTGGTATGTCTATTAATAAAAATATTAGAATGCCTGGTGATGTTAGTGATGAAGAAGCTAGAAAAGGTTATGAAAAAGTATTTGGTGATGAAAGATTAATATTATTAGACCACCAAGGATCTGTAGCTGATACTTCTTTATTGGATAGGATTGAATATTTAGCGGCTTTAGGTTGTAATTATTTAATTCTTGATCATATTACAATTGCCGTTAGTGAAGGTGTTGATGGAGCAACAGGTAATGAAGCTGTTGACAAGGTTATGTCTTCCTTATTAAAAATTGTTAAAAGGTATAATATTCATTTAACTTTGATATCTCATTTAAGAAAAAGTCCAGGAGATGCTAAGTCATTTGAAGAAGGTGTTATGCCTAATTTAGATTCTATAAAGGGATCTGGAAGTATAAAACAAATAAGCTTTGACATTATAGGTTTTGCTAGAAACATGATGGCTGCTGAAAAACGAGATAGAAATATAGTTAAATTTGCTGTATTAAAATCTAGGTTTAGTGGTGATACAGGTATGTGTGGACAAGCAATTTATAATGTAGACACAGGAAGATTAAATTACAATGAAAGTAATTTAGCTTTTAAAGAAGTGTTATAACCAGTTTCGGTTAGAAGTTAGAACTGCAGGTAAGACCTTATTGAGGCAACAGCTAACAGACAATGGTAGGTGGATGAGCAATAGGCTTTTCCTCTCTCGGCCTACATCACTACTAGTAAACCGAAGCAGCTGAGCAACCTGTTTAAAAGGCTCACAAATAAAGGAAATATGAAAACAAAAAAATATAAACCATTACCTGACTCATTAACAATAAAAAAATCAGATATTGAAGGCTTAGGTATATTTGCCACTAAAGATATAAAGAAAAATACTAATTTAGGAATGATGCATTATATAACTGAGTTTAATAATATTATAAGAACACCATTAGGTGGATTTATTAATCATAGTAATAAACCAAACTGTATAAAAGAAAGGGAAGATTGTATATATCATGAAGAAACTCATTTAATCACGAATAGATTAATTAAAAAAGGTGAGGAATTAACTGTTAAATATACAATGTATAAAGTATGATGGAACAATTAATAATAGCATTAAAAGCCCATGCTAAAGGGCATATTGAAAAACATAAAGCAAATGTAATTTTATTATTACAAAAATCTTCAGGAATAGCTGAACATCCTGATATTGTAGAAACTATAGAAAAAGAATTAGAAATAATATCTAAATATGATGATCAGTTAGAAATGATCAAAAAATATTTTGAATGATTACAGGGTGGCTTTTATACCACCCTATAATTTAGATTTTATTTTTTACCACCTCTAAATATTTGTGTACCTTTTATACCATATATACTGGCAACAACTAGGATCCACAAATTGGTAAACCAACTGGGTAATTGACTAAAATAATCAAAAAATAATTTTACCTTATCCATAGCAGTTGGATCATCCGATACCACTGCCCAAGCCAAAATTAAAATTGGAGCCGAAAGTATAATTAAAACAAATTCGTCTTTCCAATCCGATTGTCTGGCTTCTAATAATTTCCCCTGATATTCACTTTCCCCACGAGCCATTTTAGCAGCATGCATATGTTGTGCATCTGCCATAGCCATTTTGGTTTCTTGCCGCTTCTTATAAATGTGCGAGGCGGCATTGATACCTAATTTTAAAGCACTAAACCACATAAATTATCTAGCCGTTGCTGGAATATTATTAGTTCCTACTAGGGGTGCTTCTGCAAATGCCATGTAGATATATGTTCCACCATTAGCATTAAAATTACCATTTGTTGCTCTACATTTAAAACCATTAGAAAGAAAATCACTAGCAAAACTTCCATCATCTTGTTCTGCATTGCTACTATCTGCAAGTACATAGTCGTTATTTAAGTTAAATCCGTTTGACCTTTTATTATCACTCATCCACCATCCACCTGCATTATCTGTACGCTTCCCAAGTACAAAAGCGGGACGAAAGCCTAAATTAACAAATGGGCCGTCTGAATTACCATTACCAGTATAAGAACCAAATTTTGAGTAACCAGTTTTTTCTGCAAAGCAGTACATAATTATATTATTTGAACCACCATTTACTCCATGATTTGTACCTAAAGAAACATTAGTTGCGTCTGGTACCCAACCATTCCATCTATCATTAGATGTAACTACTGCATCAGTATTATGAAGGTAAAGGCTTTTTGTTGCACCTAAACTTGCATGATAACAATACCAACCATAACTACTACTATCTAAGTTTTTAACCATAACCATTTTGGGCGCTACTCCTAATCCATGTGGTACACCTGCACCTGCTGTTGCGTTACCTGTATATTTTATAATACTAAAACCATTTGTTTGATTAAAAGAAATACTTGTTGGTGTTATTGTTGAATATGAATTTGTTGCTTGTCCAGATGTTGTTCCTGCTTTCCAGTTCCATGATGCTATATTACCATTATTAGCATTATAATCATTACTACTTCCTACAGTAAATCCATCAGTTCCAAAAGCTGTTAATCCAATTGAATTTGTTGTTTCTGCATTAGTTAAATCAGAATAAATTTCTTTTGTAACACCTCTAACAGCATCTGTTATTCTATGATTTCCACTTGCACGATTTTTAATCCAAACCCAATCTGGTTGAAATCCTACACCTGTAATTGCATGACCTGCTGAACCATTACCTGTAAAAAGTTTAGTATTAAAATAATCTGAAGATTTATTAATTGTTGTATAAGCCATTATAAGTTTAATCCTTTCGTTGATAAGGCCGTATAGCCTGTGGGCACGTCATATTCAAAAATACCGTTACCGCTTGCGTTAGTTCCTGCACTTGTAATTCCATTTCCAGAAAAATCTCCATTACCAAAGTTCCAAGCAACTCTTTGTTCTGCATAAGCATTGTCATCACTACAAGCAAAGAAATAAGCACCATCATTTGTTGAAGATGGAGAAGCTATTGTAAATGCTGAACCTGTACCTGTAGCACCACTTGTAGGGTCACCACTATTTTGCCAAACACCATTTTTAGAAAAATAAATTTTAAGATTATCTAAATCTACTGCTATTCCTATAATATCTCCTGTTGTATAAGTTGCACCATAACTACTATCATTATTAGTATTTATTTTATTTCCAGTTCCACCTAAATAAGAATAATCGTAAGCATCTGTACCTAAATAATCAGTTGCATTAGACCTGTGCATTTCTCCAGTTATTCCAAAAATACTGTTACCACCAGAACCACCAGTAACTTTAGCTTCAGCATAAAATTTTCCAGAAGTCATACCCAATGTAGATACTTCAGGTACTCTTGCAGTTCCACCTAAAACTACATAAGTATTTCCATTTGCAAAACTTCTATCTGTGTTTAAACTTTTATGTAAAGGATTCATTGTAGCAAAAACATTGCTTGGACAATCTTCTGTTTTTGTAAGATTACCACTAACTGTAAAGTTATTACTATTACCAGATTGGTCTGTAACTGAATTACCATCTTTTAAAATAAAGAAACCATTGTTTCCATAAGTTACACTAACAT
>Ga0098049_1000048_pt1 | contig 43231 bp, 54 predicted proteins | sample 13BtaG_FD_92582 | JGI IMG/M metagenome (GOLD analysis project Ga0098049, IMG submission 92582) | Marine viral communities from the Subarctic Pacific Ocean - 13B_ETSP_OMZ_AT15268_CsCl metaG | ecosystem: Environmental > Aquatic > Marine > Oceanic | place: Subarctic Pacific Ocean | collected...
AAATTGGATTCACATATTCTTGTGATCTAATCTCACAATCACTCATTACATTATACATTCGTTTAGGTAGAGACTAATGGACTACAAAACTGCAGGCGTTGACATTCAAAAGGGTAGATCCTTTGTAGAATACCTTAAGGTGATGGCACCTAGTATTGGTGGGTTCAATGGAATGATGGAGATCCCATCAGGATATGAGAAACCTGTGCTGGTATCTGGTGCTGATGGTGTTGGAACTAAAATTAATATCTGTAGGATTGCTAATGATTACACCACTATTGGTCAGGATCTCGTTGCTATGTGCGTCAATGACGTTATATGTTCTGGTGCTAAACCATTATATTTTCTAGACTATATCTCTACTAAATCACTTGATGCCAACGTGAGTGATATTGTATATGGAGTTGTTACTGGGTGTGGACTGGCTGGAATGGAATTACTGGGTGGAGAAACGGCAGAGCATTTTAGAGCAACTGACTATGACCTTGCTGGTTTCTGTACTGGTATTGTAGAGAAGAATGAGATTGTTGATGGTCAGAATATTAGAGCAGGTGATGTAGTCATCGGTATTGAGAGTAGTGGTCTTCATAGCAATGGATACACACTAGTCAACGATATGCTGTGGAGAAATTACATCTTCTATAAAGAGATGCCTGAGCTGCTAACACCAACCACCATCTATGCCCCTCTAATCCAGCACCTGTTAGATGAGGTTCCTATCCTAGGCATGGCACATATCACTGGCGGAGGACTGCCTGAGAACCTCCCACGATGCCTTCCAACAGGTCTTAGGGTTGATGTGAACTATGACGCTTGGGAGAGACCAGAACTCTTTAATAAGATCCAACAGGCAGGAGACATTGCCGAGGATGAGATGAGAAATGTATTCAATCTTGGTATTGGATTCTGTTTAGTTGTGCCACCAGACGTAGCAGCATTGACTCAGGCTCTCATTGCTGATACACCATTTGGTATGAAATCTTGGGTCATTGGAGAAGTTAAATGCTAACTATCACTAACTATTTCACCGCTTTTTGGACTGTTGTGGTGATGAATTGTGTCCATCCAGTTAATTGGCAATCATGCCTTCCAGTTCATGAATGGCTGATTCCAGATGTAGGTCAGGGATTGCAAATATATTTTGATAAAAACTTGAATTTTTTATATCGAAATGAGCGAGATTACCTAGATAGTATAGTCAAGTAAAACAGATGAAAAGTTTTATTCGGTTCAGTATTCTAGCAATAATTGCTTCAATGATTTTTTTCATACCCAAGGCAGCATATGCAGTGGATGTGCAAATGGGATCTAATGGAAACCTAGTTTTTGATCCTTCAGAAGTCACCATTCAAGCTGGTGAATCTGTGCATTTTATAAACAATATGCTTCCTCCTCATAATGTGATCGTAGAAGGTCGTCCTGATCTTGGTCATGAATCCCTGGCAATGTTACCAGGTGATGACTTTGAGATTGCATTCACTCAGGAAGGTGACTATACTTATTGGTGTGCTCCTCACAAAGGTGCTGGCATGATTGGAACGGTACATGTAGAATGAGTGCATTATTTGTCTTTGGATTTATTGTATTACTAACATATGGAATGCATATAACATGGCCACTGCCATATAAAGGAGGAAGAACAAAATGAAAGTTGGAATGATTGGTTTAGGTCGTACTGGTGAGGGCATGTCTCGCCGTATGATTGAAAAAGGAATCGAAGTCTGGGGCTACAGTAGTACCAACTATGAAAGTGCCTGTGGACAATATGAAGCAGGATATATTAGTGGGTGTGTAACTTCACTAGAGTATCTTGTTCGAGCAGTTAAATCTGATGGCCTTAGGCATACTAGTGCAGGAAAAGTTCCTGGTATCTTTCAGATGACATGTCCAGAGCAAAAAGCAGAAGACACACTTGATGAGTTGTTACCTTTACTTGAGGAGGGTGATATTATCATCGACCATAGTACCACTGACATAAGAAAATGTCAGGAACTGGAACTGTACTGTTCTAAGTTAGGTATCTTATATGTTTTTTCTGGTGTATATGGAGCACATGTTGCTATTGATGCTTGTGCGAAAATCTTTCAGTCTCTATCTCCTGGTAATGTGATCTAATGCCACACGAATTCGATCCATGTGAAGCACCTACAGAAGGTGAAGTTGACAAGTGGGGGTTCACTATTAAACCCACCATCAGTGATGATGAATTGATTCTTCGATGTTTAAAGAATGCTCCATGTGGATCTGATAGAAAACAGGCAATGAATTTAATTAAAATCTACGAGGAAAAAATTCAATGACTTTAGCTCATGTCTTACTTTTCGGATCACTACCCTTTATATGTGCCACCGCATATTTCGGGTACAGAAAGGGTGAAAATAACTATTATGAAACCGACGCCTACTCAGGTAATGGAACAGCGCATTAGAATGCGATATGCGTTTGCCATGTCTTCCTTTGGCAGAATGTTTACCCCAGGTAAGATATCATTTGATATGAGAGAACTATGTAATAAATGGTCTCAAATTGAAGAACAACCACCCCGTGGTGATTTGTATGAAGTTGATCGTTATTTTTTAGAACTTTGGAAAAATAGAGAACAATGAACTTAAGCCACGTAGCATTACTTCTAATCCCAATAATGTTTGGACTTGTCATATTTTTTGTAGCAGTTCTTACAGATCAATGATGTTACAATTTGCTAGATTTTGTGGTGTTGTACTAAACAACCCATATGGATTAGGATTACTCTCATCTATTTTAGTATTTGTTCCCATCTTAGGAATGTGGGCTGTCCACAAATATGATTGGCAACATTGGGAACCTTTTGTAAAAAAACACCCATAGATAATATGAACCTCCTTCTCCGATCACATCAAAACGTAAATGATCCAGTTTGGAGTGTTATTTTTAGTATTATCATTCTCTTAATTGGAGTCGGTTATTATGTCTATACAATTTTAAATTACGATGATGGAAAAAACGATGCCCAGGAATCAAATCACGAAAATTGATATGCTCGCAAGAGTATACAAAGTCAAAACCTCTCTTTACGATGGAAAACAAAGTGATAAGTCAGCTGAATGGCATGATGGTGCTCATAAGGCTTTAAATGATGTGCTTAACATCCTTGACGAATTCAGAACCTAATGCTAAAGTCATTGACATGAAATATACTCATAATTATATGAAGATCTTCCTAGATACTGCTGATACTAATATCATCAACGAATACTTTAAAACTGGTTTGGTGGATGGTGTGACTACCAATCCAACATTGATCATGAAAAGTGGTCGAGATCCAGAAGATGTGTATCAAGAAATTAAAGATCTTGGTGTTCGTGACATCAGCATGGAAGTGGTTGGTGATGAAGGTGAAATGTATCGTGAAGGCAAGCGTCTTTATGAAAAATTTGGTGATGTATGCACTGTAAAAGTTCCTTGCACTCGTGAAGGACTAGCAGTTTGTAAATCACTCTCCGATCAGAACATCAAAGTCAATGTCACATTGATCTTCAGTGCCGCTCAGGCAGTCTTAGCAGCAAAGGCTGGCGCAACATATGTCTCACCCTTCGTGGGACGCCTAGACGACCAATCTGTGGCAGGTCTAGAGGTTGTTCGTTCTATCGCTGAACTCTATCGTATTCATGGAGTGAGAACTCAGGTTCTTGCTGCTTCTATCCGAAGTGTGCAACGTGCTGTTCGTTCGTGGTACAATGGAGCTGACATCTGTACCATGCCACCAAAGGTATTTGATCAGATGTATGATCACATTCTGACTGATAAAGGTCTAGAGATCTTTGACAATGATTGGAAAGCAGTTCAAAACCAAAATTGACTTTTTAATTCCATATATCGGGGATAAAATTTCCCAGGCTTTTTTCGTTCCATAGGATTTTATAAAAATGGCAAAAGGATTTGATGTAGATGGTGTAGAGGTTGAGATTCCGGTTCAGGATATGAGTCGGCTTATCAAAAGATATAAGAAATTGAAAAAGTATGAGAAGTCAACTCTACATACCATTCAAAAACTGAATGGTGATAGAACTATCATTGACGAATTGACTGAAGAATCCGAGAATTTTGAATAACTTGACTAAATACGGTATGGGGTCTATAATAGACCTGTCGTTCATCCGAGAGATCGGACGCAAGTAAGTCGCGGAACGGAGCGTTCATCCCATGAATTACATTCTAACTTTATTACTTCTATCTACTCCATTATATGCTCGTGAGTATACTATGCCTTGCCAACATGTAAAGGAAGTTGCAGAAGTTGTATTGGAGGATCCATACCTTTCTGAAAGGGACAAAAAGATTATTCTTAGAAACCTTTTAGGTAGTCATGGTATGGGTTGTCTTTCAAGGGACGCAAACGACTAAAGGAACGGGCCTAAAAATCCAACTACTTTAGGAGTTCAACATGAACACACTTAATCTAATCAAAAAGCAGATTCAAAAAGCATCTGCACTTCACGACGCACAGATTACCCACACTTCATATCGTGGTGTTGAGTATTCTACTCGTTGTGTAACATCAAAAGATACTCATGGTACATTCTGCTACCGTGGTCGTCTTTACACCAAGTGATTCACGTAACTTAATGGACAGCGGGGTTGAGGCCCCGCTTTTTTTATGGTATGATACGTGGGAACGTCAGACACACCATGGACCAAGTTCAAATTTGGAAAGAGAGGTATGATGCTCTCACCCGATGGGTCAAGGAGAATATGCCAGAGAACGATCCTAAACTCTGCAAATGTACACCTGGAGCACTAGAATCAGTGCATCTTGGGAGGATTAAATACTTAGAAGCACAGATAGAAAAATACGAACAAGAAATTTCAATTCTCAAAATGTACCTAGAGGCCCGTGGTTATGACAACTGATCAACTTCGTGACATCCTGATCTCAGATGTTGAAGATTTTTACTGCACAAGATCAACTTATCTTATGGATTATGATCTAAAGGAACTTGACTGTCTCTTTGAGGAATTCGTTGTAGATGGTGAAGAACCTGATGAATGGTTGTTTATGAATGATATGACAAATGTCTCATAAATTCAAAGTAGGGATGTGGGCTCGTTACCGCAAAAACACGGGTGTCATTGATTTTATAGATACTGCGTACATTAGAATCAAACTACCAGCAGCGCCAGATAGAGGTAATCCACTTCTTTTGGTTTTTCCTATCCACTGGAAGGAAGTTGAAATTTTAGATGAAATTAAAAGATGACCTTTATTGTTTATTCAAAAGAAAACTGTCCACATTGCTCAAAACTCAAGCAAGTTATGGACTTGACAGAACAAAAGCATGTGGTCTATACTCTTGGCACAGATTTCACTCCAGAGGAATTTTATGAAAAATTTGGTGAGGGTAAAACCTTTCCGCAAGTAGTTATTGATGGCCAAACTATTGGAGGCTGCAGTGAAACACTCAAATACTTCCGAGAGCAGAGGATCCTCTGATTTACCACTAAATAGAGGCGTAGAACTAATCCTCAACGGAGTCAAAAACCCAAAGCAATTACTTGATCTGAACCTTAACCAAAGATTTAGATTGTTCAAAAGAGAAATTTCAATTAGTTTTGCATTTTCTTTTGACATAAAAAACCATAAAGTCTAAGAGAGGAATCATGTTAGCAGTCTCACTTGTTTTAGGAACGTTCATCTTAATAGGTGCCTTTCTCACAGGATTTATTTTTGGATGGATTATCAGAGAAAATGTTATATCATTTAATATTCCTCAAGGTCTACATCCAGAAATGTATGACGAACAAGGTGGCATTCTTCCAGATCAATTAATTGCATTTCGATTTGAAAATGGATTTGAAGACGAAGAAGAAGAAATCGACTAAAAATGGAGTTTAATTATGGCTAAAAAATTACCACCAAACCCGCTACAAACTGAAATTTTGCAAGCTGTATCCAGCGCAAAAACTAAATCAGCAAAAGTAGAACTTCTTAGGGAGTATCGCAATCCTGCTTTAGTTTCTTTGCTCATCTGGAACTTTGATGAATCTATCAAGAGTTCTGTTCCAGAGGGTGATGTACCATATACTCAAAATGATAAACCCATTGGTGATGGTATTTCTCGTCTTGGCAGTAATCAGAGAATGCTCTATAATTTTGTAGAGGGCGGAAATATCGATCTCACTCGTACTAGACGTGAGGCACTTTTTATTGAATTGCTTGAATCTCTCCACAAAGATGAAGCAGAGTTACTGTGTTTAGTAAAGGATAAAAAAATTGGAAGCAAATACAGAGTTACAAGAAACGTTATTGCCGAAGCCTATGAGGACATCCAGTGGGGAAATAGAACCTAATATGTCTTGGACTGATGAAGAAAAGTCTCTAACTAAAAAGAGATATGGATGTACAATTCTACAAACTAATTGTGATCCATCTGCTGCAAACGACAAGACCCTTCCTACAGATGCGTTTTTAGTAGAGTTTCGTGTTGATGGTCAATCATACTATGATATCACCAGGACTCAAAAAGAGACTAAACTTTTTGATATGTACTATGATAAGTTTGGAAAAGAATTTGTAAAATTTTCTTGGACAAAGGGAACTATCAAACCAAAACTTTGGGGTTACAAACCTGTCGAGGAAAAGAAGAAAAAACGCTGAAAATGTGCTAAGATGTATGAGGAACTGAATGACTTTGAGGAAGCCCTCAAACACTTTGGAACAAGAGTTGAGATCATCACTGCCATGGAAATGGCACGTAAATTATCATCTGAAGATGCCTATCAGATGATTAAGGATGAGCTCAAAGAAGTAAAAAAATGTCGTAAACGTTTCAAGAATGAATCATGTTAAACTGATCTCTGTTACTCCTGATGCAGAGAAAAATATTGCGTATTGTGCTCGTGTAAGCAACCCCAACAATCAAGAGAATGAAAAGATCGCTGGTCTTCTCAAATACTGCATCAATCATAAGCATTGGAGTATTTTTGAGCAAGCATATATGACCCTTGAGATCAGTACGACCAGGGGACTTGCGGCTCAAATTTTGCGACATAGGAGTTTCACATTCCAAGAGTTTTCTCAACGGTATGCTGACAGTTCTATGTTAGCAACTAAGATTCCTCTTCCTGATTTACGTCGTCAAGATACTAAGAATCGTCAGAATTCTACTGATGATTTGGATGCGTTCCATAAGCAAGAGTTTGAGATTGCTATTGAGAGGCATTTTGCTTCTGCAATGGATCTATATCAGACTATGCTTGATCATGGTGTGGCAAAGGAATGTGCTCGTTTTGTGCTTCCTTTGGCCGTACCCACAAAAATTTACATGAGTGGCTCAATTCGGTCATGGATTCATTATATCGATCTGAGATCTGCTAATGGTACTCAGAAAGAACATATGGATATTGCCAAAGAATGTATGTGTGTTTTTGCAGGAGAATTTCCTGTAATCTCTGAAGCACTTGGGTGGACAAATCATAGTGAATGAGTCCATTTATCTTAAGAATAATTTTTTCAGTGATGATGAGTGTGATTTTCTAATTTCTTACTTTGAGGATAGAGAATCTTCATCTCATTACTATGAATGTAATCAGACACATACTCTAACGATAATTTCAAGTGATGATCATAATATTGATGATACACTGAGACCATTCTACGATAAAATTCAGAATATAATCACAAAAATAGAAGGACCAAACTTTTATATTAATGTTTCTGAAATTGTAAGATGGTCATCAGGTTCATCAGTGATGAAGCCCCATCTTGATAGAAAAGAAGATCTATTTGGAGTCATCATTTATTTGAATGATGACTTTCTTGGTGGAAAAACTTACTTTAAAAATGGCATCATGATAAGTCCAAAGAAAGGTAGTATTCTTCTTTTTACTGGAAACAAAATTGAGCATGGTGTGACACCAGCAATAAACGGTGATAGACTTACAGTAACTTGTTGGATTAGATCCAAATAACGTCTAAATAATTGAGTTGGGATTTTAATTTATGGCAACATATCCAGTTGTCCACCTTAAAACAGGTGAGACAAAAGAAGTGAAAATGAGCATACATGAATGGGACCAGTGGAGAACAGATAATCCTGATTGGTCAAGAGATTATTCAGATCCTGATACCTGTCCTGGTGTCGGGGAAGTTGGTGAGTGGCGCAACAAATTAGTTGCTAAAAAGCCAGGGTGGAATGAAGTGCTTCATAGAGCATCGAAGATGCCTGGTTCAAACGTCAAAAAAATCTAGTAAACCTCAACCTATGCCTGCAAAAAAGAGAAAGAATTCAGCTCAACAACCAGTTGGTGCTGGTCTCACTGCCAAGCAGATGAAGAGAAAAAAACCAATCAACTCAGACTTGATGGTTGACATTAATCCGCTCACGGATAATCAGAAGAAATTTTTCGATGCCTACAATGAAGGAAAACAACTAGTTGCATATGGATGTGCTGGAACTGGTAAAACGTTCATTGCTCTTTACAATGCACTTGCAGATGTTCTAAACGAAGTTACACCATATGAAAAAGTGTATGTTGTTCGTTCTCTAGTTGCAACCAGAGAGATTGGTTTCTTGCCAGGAGATCATGAAGATAAGTCTTCACTTTACCAGATTCCTTACAAGAATATGGTAAAATATATGTTCGAGATGCCTACAGACACAGATTTTGAAATGCTGTATGGCAATCTCAAAGCTCAGGAAACTGTAAGTTTCTGGAGTACATCTTTTATTCGTGGTACTACTTTTGATAATGCAATTCTCATCATTGACGAATTTCAGAATCTAAACTTTCACGAACTGGACTCTATCATTACTCGCGTTGGTGAAAATAGTAAGATTATCTTCTGTGGCGATGCCACTCAAACTGATCTTACTAAAACTAATGAGAAGAATGGGATCGTTGACTTTATGAGTATTCTCAGAAAGATGCCATCATTTGATCTTGTAGAATTTGGTGTTGACGATATTGTAAGATCTGGTATCGTCAAAGAATATTTACTTGCTAAACTTGACTCTAATTTATAATGTTTCATCATATTGATATTCCCTTTATTAATGAACTAGAAAGAGAAGAAATCGAAGGTGTTAGACACTATGTTGTACCTAACACCCAAGATGTAAAGTTTGTCTCGATTACTTCAGTGCTAAGCTGGATTAACCGAGACAAATTTGCTAAGTGGAGAAAAAAAGTTGGTGACAATGTAGCAAACGAGATTCTCAGAAAATCATCTAGTCGTGGCACTGACATGCACACTTTGACTGAACATTATCTAAAAAATGAATCTCTTCCAAAAGTAAATCCACTTCCAGAGATGTTGTTTAAGGTTGCAAAACCAGCTTTAAACAATATAGACAATATTCATGGTCTTGAAAAGAGACTATATAGTATGAATCTTAAAGTTGCTGGAACAGTAGATTGTATCGCTGAGTATAATGGTGAGTTAGCGATTATCGACTTTAAGACAAGCAAGCAACCAAAACCCAGAAATTGGGTAGATGGATACTTCGTACAATGTGCTGCATATGCTTGCATGTTATACGAGCTTACTGGTATAATAGTGAAGAAGTTTGTAATTATCATGTCATGCGAAAATGGGGAATGCGAAGTTTATGAAGAATACGACAAATCCAAATACATCCATATGTTGGGTGAATATCTACGGAGATACAATGAAAAATGAATTAAAAAAAGAGTTAGAAAAAAAATTCATTACTTCTGAAAAATTCTGCCAAGAAATTGAACAGATTGTTCTTAATCAAAAGATTAATTATATCGATGCAATCGTATTCTTTTGTGAGAAGAATAGTATTGAAGTTGATACAATCTCAAAACTAATTACCAAACCACTAAAAGAAAAATTGAAGTGGGATGCTATTAGACTTAATTTTATGAAGAAAACATCGAAGGCTAAATTGCCTATTTAAAATGGATTGTAATTTTCAAGATTTTATTGGGGTATGGGACAATCTTGTTCCACCCCAACTATGTGATGATATTATTAATCTTGCCGAAAGAATTACTAAACACAATGCACACAATTCAATCACTCATGATGGTGATAGTCAGTTTTCCGTTGAAGGGAAGACTGGTAGATATGATACTCAGATATTTTTGACTGACTATGATTCTGAGTTGTGTGATGAAATCAATGATTATTTGACTACTTGTATAACTGAATATTGTAATGAATACTCAATATTAAAGCAGGTTAATCTAGCCTCATATTTTATCAAATGTCAGATCACACCTCCAGGTGGTGGTTATCATGTCTGGCATTATGAAAGCATGTATTATGAGGAAGTAGCCCGTGAATTAGTATGGACGGTATATCTAAATGATATGCCAGATGGTGAAGCTGAAACAGAATTTCTGTATCAGAAGAGACGTATCAAATCAAAACAGGGAAGAGTATGTATTTTTCCTGCTAGTATGACTCATGTTCACCGTGGAAACACCGTATTTAGTAGCAATAAATACATTTTGACAGGTTGGATCAACAAGGTCAAATAACAAAATGAGCGATTTTATGAATTCAGAGATTGTTCAAGATTCCTTGGACAATATTGAACGCCTCCAATCTGAGGTGTTTAGTGGTGTGTTTAATTACACTGATTTTGATGATGATGACAAAAGAGAACACATTGAAAAAATGGAAGAGTTAATCGAAGCTCAGAAATTAATGTATACTCGTATGTCATTGAGTGATGATCCAGCAGCAATTGAACGCAGAGAGCAAATTGAAAACTTCGTCACAGTCATGGGTTTTGAAGGGACGGATGTCTATGCCGTCTTTAGCGAAATGCATCAATACCTAAAAGAGGCGAAGGAAGAACTTGACACCTGACCCAACCTATCCTATAATCTAAACGTACACAAGCCAAATCCAATGTCCTTTTCCGATCTAAAGAAAAAATCATCCCTTGGTTCACTAACTTCCAAACTCACTAAAGAGATTGAGAAGATGAACAAAACTGGTTCTTCAGGAGACGACCGTCTCTGGAAACCACAACTAGACAAAACAGGTAACGGTTATGCCGTTATTCGTTTCCTTCCTGCTCCCGATGGTGAAGATCTACCATGGGCAAAGTTATACACTCACGCATTCCAAGGTACTGGTGGTTGGTTCATTGAGAACTCTCTTACTACTCTCGGCCAAAAGGATCCAGTATCTGAGCACAACTCACAACTTTGGAATAGTGGACTAGAGTCTGATAAAGATATTGCTCGTAAGCAAAAGCGTAAACTGTCATATTATAGTAACATTTATGTTGTCAAGGATCCCGTCAATCCTGATAACGAAGGTAAAGTATTTCTATTCAAGTTTGGTAAGAAGATCTTTGATAAGATCACTGCTGCAATGCAACCTGAGTTTGAAGATGAAGAGCCAATCAATCCTTTCGACTTCTGGCAAGGTGCCAACTTCAAACTGAAGATCAAGAAGGTCGCAGGATATTGGAACTATGATTCTTCTGAGTTCGCACGTCAAGAACCTCTTCTAGACGATGATGATGCTATGGAAGATCTATGGAAAAAAGAGTATTCATTGACTGCCATTGTTGCTCCTGATCAGTTCAAGACATATGATGAGCTGAGGACTCGTCTAGATTATGTTCTTGGTATCAAAGGCACTCCTAAGTTCCAAGATCAAGAGAGTGTTGAAGAAGAACTACAATTCCGTAGTGAGAATCGTGCAGCAGAACCAGCACCTTCAGTTCCTCAGTCAATGAAAGAAGAACTGACTAGTCTTTCTTCTGACAGTCCTGAGGACGATGATACCCTGAGTTACTTCCAACGACTCGCAGACGGATGATTACTTCAGTCTAATATTATCTGCTTTAATTAGTTTATTATTCACTTTCTGGGAGGATCTGTCGTAAGATAGTTCCTCCCTTAAATCTAGGATGGCTTGAGTGACATAAGATGCTCTCAGCAATTGAATAGATCTTTTATCATTATTCAAACGAATTTCATTTTCGTAATATGTAATTGCTCTTACAGGATTTACTGTTGCATCAACTTGAGTTGGATCATCGATAGTAAAATCAGAATCAACTCTGATTCCTTCTGGATAAATTAATCTACCTTCATCATCTTTCACTTCAGTTGTTTCATAATAAGCAAATCGATTTATATTTTCTTCACCATATTTGTCAACAACATAATTATATAACTGTAGATCAGATAAAGGCCACTCATTATGAATGTTAGTAATATTATTTGAAACTAGAACCAACCAATCTAATTCTGCATTTCCATAAAATTCTTCAGCAACAATATCAGGTCTTTCACCATCACTAATTTCATAATTATCAAACGCTTCTAATACTGAACTTAAATCGTCTCTTAATTTTACTCTTCTGAAAAGATTTTTAATCGTTACATATTGTCTATCAGAACTTCTTCCTGATAGTGGGGACGGATAACTTACGTTTGGTAACTCAGTAAAATACGCCATTAGAATCCAGCTCCTATTAGTCCTTGATCTGTATCATAATCTTGATCATAAACAGGTGACAACTCTTGGAATGTCATTGTCAGAGTGTATACAACTGGTGATCCATCATCATAAGTTGCATATGTACCAGTTCCAGTATAGTTTACACTGCAATTTGTCATTGCCATTGGTTTGAATCTATTTAAGTATGGGTGCTCTCCAGATCCCTTTTTAAAATTAAGATGAAATACATCGGGAGAACAAAGAAAAGCAGAACTACTTGGAGATCTCTTTGGAGACATACTTTTTTTCAAGATCCTAAGAATATACTTAATCTGAGCCGCTTCATTAGCATCTCTTGGTGTTAATTGATATGAAAAACTGAAAGATCTTAAACCAGGTCCACTAAACAACAACTCTAAGTTTGGATTCAAAACTTGACCCGTTGTTCTTGCTAGAGTTTGTCCAAAAGTTACACTACTTCCAAATGATTGAAGAATTTTTGCAGTGAATCCTGCTTGTGCTGCTTTAATTACATCATCACCTAATCCAACACGCTTTGCTCCATCTGCGACCTGTGAACTAAAGTCCTGAAAAGCCTTTTTCCCTCCGTTCATTAATGTAGGAGCAGCTTGCAATACAAGATCCTCTATAACATTCATTGTGGCACCGTTCCATGTAACACCATTTGATGCCGTTATTGATGTTGGAACTGGTAAAATTATATTTGCTTTTGTTTTTCCTACTTGATTACTTAAACCTTGACTGAATAATTTTATTGCTTTACTTTCATTTTGAAACTTGTTATTCGGTTTATATGTACGAATTGACATTGAAAGATAATCCGAATAGTCCTCAAGAACTGTTGTCGGATATCTAAACGGGGCTAGTTTTGACTTTTTGCTTTGAACTGGCATTAGACAGACCCTGTTTTAAATATTTAGTCGATAATTTTGATATGGTATTGATCTTAGATCTGATACTTCTGAAGAGTTCACTAAGTGAATAGAACCTATAACCTCTTCATTAGTATAATTTCTATAACTTCCCCAATGATAATTAATTCCACGGAATCCCCAGTTAAACTTTGCAACAACTGCAACTAGAGGGTTTTGATCATATTTAATAAATGGAGTTTTTGGTTGATAAACAAAGGTGCAGAAGTTTCCAACTTCAACTTCTGTCGAATCAACTGTTTCTGGTAGAACCTCCATAATCTCTATCATCAAATCATCTGGATCTTCAACTCCAGTCAATTTATCTATCAGTGGTTGAATTCTACTGGTAGATACTTTTTTTGTTTGTTTGAGTTTTTTTCTTGGCATTACTTAATACCTAGATCATCTTCAGTAAGAACTTTAAATTGCCACCTACGATCTGCACAGTAATCTGTTGCAGCCTCCCATTTTGCTTGATTCTTGGCGTATTCAGTTACTTCATAGATGTACTTTTTAGTTTTTTTGCTTTGAACTTTTGGTTCTTGGCATTGTCTCTTGGGTTTAATTTCAATGATATATCTCTGAACATTTCCATTCGCTTCAAGAACCTTAATATAAAAGTCTGGAAAGTAACGATGCACTCTCGAATCTAATGGTGATCTATATGGAATGATTATTTCTTCACTACCCCACTCAAGAATGTTTTGGTTAAGGTCACAATAGACCATAAACTTTCTTTCCCAAAGAGACCTATAAATAATGTTAGTTGGATTCCCTCTATACTTTTTTGTATTTGTGGGAATAAATTTACCTTTATACGCCATTTATAAAAACTTCACTATAGGTATTTAGAGTGCCAGGACCAAAAAAAATTTCAGATATCAAAAGTACTTTCAGTGATTTGGCTCAGTCATCTCACTATGAGGTACAATTTCATGATTTCCCATTTGGTATAAAGCAAACCTTTGCTGAGAATGGAGTCCTGAAAAGTTTTTATAATAACACTGCTGGACTGTTATGTTACAATGCTGTTTTACCTGGATCTAGTTTAGCAACAACAACTATTGAAGGTAATTTCACTGGAGTGCAACAACAGTATGCACACACCAAAATATTCAATAACATAAATCTAAGTTTCTATTGTGATAGTCAATATCAAGTTTTGAGATTTTTTGAATCTTGGATGCAACATATTACTGGTGGTAGTAACGTTCCAAATAATAGTGTATCTGCAAATCCAAAGAATCCTGGATACTTTTATAGAATGAGATATCCAAGAGGTAAGAATGGATATAAGTGTGATAGTATGAGAATTTATAAATTTGATAGAAATTATAAGGCAGCAGTTGCATATAGTTTTGTTGGATTATTTCCCGTTTCAATTACATCTACTCCAATAGGATATGAAAGTCAAAACTCTATTCTAAGAATTAGTATTGATTTTAACTATGAAAGACATTACATGACAGCGGCTGCACAAAGTACCAAATCACCATATCCATTTAATTTCAATTCAGAATTCGCAAATCTTGGTGATGCATTTGGTAAAGTAAATGCATATTCATCCGCCACTCAAACAGATCAAGATCAATACAGTTCTAAACTAGCGAAGTATTTCACTTCAAGTAATGGTGAGACTAATGCAATCATTACTCAACAATTTATTGATGGCATCAATTCAATAAAAGGTGCTTGGAATCCTACAACTGGAAAAGGTTCTGATATTATTAACTTTATTAATGATAATCCAGGAGGTGGTGGTAGTGATCTTGGTGGTGCAGGTGCTGGAGCAGTTGCGATTGGTGGTGCTGCAGCTGGGGGTGCTGGTGGTGCCGCTGGTGCGGGTGCTGGTGGAGCTGGATCGGGAAGTGGTACTGGAGGAGCCGGCGCTGGCGGTGGTTCTAACGTTATCCGTGGTTGACGTACTAAATAAAAAAACATAGATTATTCAATACATTATGCCTTTACCAAAGTCTAATACTCCTGTCTATGAACTTGAGTTGCCATCCATTGAGAAAAAAATCAAATATCGTCCATTTTTAGTAAAAGAAGAAAAAGTTCTTATCATGGCTCTAGAGAGTCAAGATATGAAACAGATTACTACTGCAGTGAAAAATGTTCTTGCTGCATGTATTCTTACTAGAGGTATAAAGGTAGAAAATCTTTCTACTTTTGATATTGAATATCTATTCTTAAATGTTCGTGCAAAATCTGTTGGAGAACTTATTGATGTAATTGTCACTTGTCCTGATGACAATCAAACTGAAGTTGAGGTTCAAATTAATATTGATGATATCACTATCACCAATCAGGAAGGTCATGATAGAGACATTCAGTTAGATGATCAACTCACACTAAGAATGAAGTATCCATCACTAAATGAATTTGTAAAAACAAACTTCAATGGTGAAGATATTAACGTCGATCAAGGATTTGATATTATTGCAAACTGTATTGATCAGATTTATTCTGAAGAAGAATCTTGGAATACTTCAGATTGCACTAAAAAAGAATTGGATGAATTTATTGGTAATTTGACATCAGCACAATTCTCTAAAGTTGAAAAGTTTTTTGCATCTATGCCAAAATTGACTCATACTTTAAAGGTCGAAAATCCAAATACTAAGGTAGAAAGTGAAGTTGTTCTCGAAGGGTTAGCATCTTTTTTCGCATAGCCCTGGCTCATACTTCTCTGATGTCTTATTATCAAACTAATTTTGCCTTGGTTCAGCATCATAAATATAGTTTAAGTGAGTTAGAGGATATGATGCCATGGGAAAGAGAAGTGTATGTATCACTTCTCTTAGCATACCTGGAAGAAGAAGAACTAAAGCGTAAGCAAGCAAATGGCATCTAGACTCAACACATCAAAACTATTACCATCACAAAATAGAGTGGTGCGTGAAAGTCTTGTGGAGGTTGAGAAACAGAATAATAAGCAGCAAGTAGAAGTATATACTTTTCTAGGGAAACAATTATCATCTATCAATAGAAACGTTGAGGCTATTGGTAGAAATCTTGGAACTCTCACGAAAGCAATAAGTGGTGAGACAAGAGCAGAATTAGCTCAAGCAAATGCATCCAAGTTAGAACGCTTGCGAGATGCTGAGAAAACTGCTTTTGGAAGATCAGAAAATATTTTAGAGAGCAGACTCACTTCTGCAATAACAAAACCTATTAATGCAATAAAGGGTGTTGTAAGTAAGAAATTATTTGACTTAAAAAAAGCATTACTGTTTCTCTTTGGTGGTTGGTTAACCACTAAATTCCTCAAAATGCTTCAGGCAGATGCAGAGGGAAATACAGATGAATTTGAAAAATTAAAAGGTGAACTTGTCACTGCATTAGCAGCGGCTGGCGCAGCATTTTTAGTATTGAATGGTGGATTGCTTGGTTTAATCACCACTATTGGTGGAATAACTTTAAGAGTTGGAAAATTTTTACTATTAAAACCTTTCCAGGCGTTATTTAATGCACTAAGACCAAAACCACCTGCTGTAAAACCTCCTGCTGCAAAGCCTGGAGTAACACCAAAACCTGGTGCGACACCAAAACCTGGCATTACACCAAAGCCTGGTGCGACACCAAAGCCTGGTGCAACTACAGTTCCTCCAAAACCTGGTGCGGGAAAACCAAGACCAGGTGTTCCTCCTGGTAGAGCCCCAGGATCTGGTGGAACAATTCTCGGTCCTAATGGAAAACCAATTGGCCCTCAAGCACCAGGGAGCACCCCAGGTAGGGCACCTAGTATACCACCAGCACCAAGGACAGTTACTCCTCCAAAGTTAACTCCTCCCAAGACAACTCTTCCTACTCCTAAAAATCTAGGTGCATTCTTCGGAAAAGGTAAAAATCTTGTTGGTGGAATAAAATCATTACTATCTAACGGTAAATTTTTTGGTGTTCTTAGTAAGGCATTAAAAGGAGCGTTTATATTATCAACATTAAAAAATAGATTAGATCAAGGAATGTCACCAACTCAGGCATTTGTGCCTGTAATACCAGAAATTTTATTAACTCTTAAAGGTGCAACTATAGGTGGTGGTCTTGCAGGTGCTCTCGGTCTTACAACTGGACCAGGAGCATTATTAGTTGGAGCTGCTGGTGCTGTTGGTGGTGGTGCCATCGGTGGATTAATAGGTGGGCAGGTTACAAAAATGCTGGATTTTGGTTATGACTCTCTCAATATGGATAGTCTATTTGGATTTGCGAATGATCCAATAACAAACTTCCTACAAGGTCTAGGATTGATGGCGGAGAAACCATTTTATGGCCCTGGTGGTGATCCATCTGGATCAGGTAAAGGTCAAGCACAACAGAGATCTAAGGGGTTATCTGGTGCAGCAGTGGAAGCACCGCCAGATGCAGTGCCACATATTCATCAGGAAAATGTTAAGGTTACTGGTACTGATAAAAAGATTTCCAATAGATTAATATCTGCTGGACCAGACTTTGATAATGAACCAAATAATGAAATGCCACAAGAGGTAAGTGATGCTATTAAAAATCTTGAAGCTACATATCCACTTACAACAGAAAATGAAATTCCATCTACATTAACATATGATATATTAAATCCATATAGAGCTCTGGCACAATCAATTTATAACGTAAATTATCAAACCTAATGGCACTTTCATCTGCTCTACTAAGAGATACTTTTAAGTCTTCTCCTTTAGATGAAACTATTGTTTCTCTTAGAAGAAGCACCATTTTTACTAGAAAATCTTCTATTAAAGCAATAAAAGTATTTCAAAAGAAAAAAGTAGTTGGTGATAGAATATTTCAGAAAGAAAGAAGATTAAATCAACTGTTTAGATTTAGAAATGAAAGAAGATCAAGAGAGGATGTATTAGAGGCAGGCAAATCTACTGGTGGTGCAATTGCAGCTCGTGCTCTAGATAAAGGAAAAGGATTCTTAGGCAGAATAATGAATGCACTAGGATATCTTCTCCTAGGTTGGTTGACTACACAACTTCCAAAAATATTAGCATTTGTTGATACGTTAAGATATCGTATTGGAAATATCATTGATGCTGGCAAAAGGATGATTCAGGATGTCAGAAATATTTTTGTTGGAATAAAGGGAGTTGTATCTCAGGCAATTACAAATATTAAAAACTTTGATTTCACAGACAGTGAAGGAAAATTGCAAAAGGAGATGGATCAGCTAAACCAATCTTTTGAAGATTTGGGTGCTGACTTTGATGATGCAGTAGACAATGTTAAAAATATAACGAAACCTGAACCTGAACCAGAACCAAAGCCTGAACCAGTACCAATTCCAGTCACACCTACACCCACTGAACCGACACCAACTACTCCATCTGCACCTAAACCTACTACTCCAGCTATACCTACACCTGTACCTACTCCATCTGTATCAGGAGCTAACTATTCTAGTAGATTGCAACCTATTCATAGAAAGGCGTTAGACAAAATATCGCAATATGAATCAGCAGCTGCTGGAAATTATAATGCAATGAATCAAGGTACTGTAAATGATTCTGCAGGAAGAAGACCAGGAAGTGGTTCGTCAAAACGTATAATTGGAAGAGATCTAACCAAAATGTCCATTGCTGATATTTTGAAATCTCAAGATAAAAGATTGGGAAATGATCAAGGGTTTATACATGCTGCAGGAAGATATCAGTTCCTGAGAGGAACTTTGCAGATGGTCTTAAAGCAGGCTGGAATTTCAGATAAAGTAAAATTTAGTCCTGATGTTCAAGATTATTTGGCAGCAGTTTTATTAACTATGCCAGGTGGTGGATTGAGTCACTGGACAGCAGATAGAAGAACTGGATTGTTGAGAGATAGAGCAGGAATGGACCTTATCAATAAGGCAGCTCGAACTCCATTAAAAAAAGCATCTCCAGTAGTACAATCCCCACCTTCAGTAGTTGTTCCAGCACCTCCAACTCCACAACAACCTCCTACACCACCAGCTCCACGACCACCAAAACGAAATCAAATGCCTGGTTCTAGACCAACAATCAGCACTGGTGGTATGAACTTGATACCACTGAGATCTGGAGAACGTGGTTTAGTACAAGGTGGATCTGGTAGTAGAAGGGGACCAGATGGAACAACAGAATCTCAGTATGCAACACATTATCACATTGATGGCCCAGCAAACCTATCTAAAAAACAGAGAGGGCAAATTAGAGAGGTTGCATTCCATGCGATTAAAGCAATGTTTAACAGAGGTTCCCATGTTCATCTTGGGAGCAGTGCTCAAACATTGTATAGGGGAATGAGTGATTCAAAATTAAGGAATGCAATTTTATATGAACAACAAAGACATGACGCTAGATCATCACCTGCTGTTGATATTCAAGAATTAAATTCTAAACTACAAAGAACTTTACCTGGTCAACCTGGAGCAAGAACAACCTTCCCATTTGCAGTTGGCCAAGTTTATACGGCAGGTGGTTATGGAAGAGAAGCAAAGATTATTGGAACTGATCAAATCTCTGTCTCACATGGTGCAGAAGGATCATCTGCAAGTAATGTTAAACCAGTCAATGTAAGTTCTAATATTCCTAGAGGCCAAAGAAAAAGAGGAGGAACTCTGATTACTTATATTCCTGTTCCTGTTGGAAAACCAAAAACAGTTCCTGTAGGTGGTTCACCGATGAGAAGTGGATCCTCTGGAGGTTTATCGTTAAATAGTATTATCACCGACATTTCTACAGCATATACCTGATGTCAGCAACCGAACTATCTATTATAGAAAAATTTACACTCACCAGTGCTAATGGTGAGAATGAAGTTGACATCAGTGCAGGTACTGGTGGAGAATTTTTATATTATGAAGATATTTTTTCACCAGTAGTAACTGCAAAAACTTTTGTAATGGACAGTGGTAGAAATAATATTAATTCTAAAAAATTTAACGATCCATTGATGTCTGGATTACCTGTAGTTGGTGGTGAAAAAGCAGATATTAAGATAACAAATCAACGCAAACAATCTCTTAATCTTACATCATTAAGAGTCTTCAAGCCATCTCAGGTAACGCAGGATAACAATAAAGAATTACTTGAATTTAATTTCATTTCAAATGAATATTTTATAGATTCAAACAAAAGAGTCTATAGGAAATTACCAGAGAATGTAACGTCCGAGAATGTTCGTAGCATTTTAGATACTGAGATAAAAACAGATAAATCATTTGACACATCTCCATGTTCATCTAATTTTTCATACCAAGGTAATTCTAGAAAACCATTTACTGTTATTATGAACATGTGCCCGAGAGCTATCGGTGAAGAATCTGGAAAATCTGCTGGATTTGTTTTCTTTGAAACTAGAAGAGGTTATAATTTTAAATCAATCGAATCCTTAATTAAACAAGATACTCTTAGGGAAGGTGGCACGAAGGTAGTTTATACTTACGGTGGAACTGCTTCTACTCAATACGAACCAAAAAATCCATATGGAACGCATATAAATCCAAATAAGAGGATACTGAGATACTCCCAAACACAAGCAAATGATTTGTTGAGGAAAACACAGGTCGGTGCATTTGGTGCAAAAAGATATAATTTTGATCCTTTTTCTGGTTCTATGGAAACTGGTTCAGATAAAGTTAACTTTGACTGGGAAAGTATCAAGGATGTAGATTTCTTGGGTAAAGCAGGATATGAACCACCAGAAGGTCTTGATCTTTCCATGACTAGAATGTTTACGGGATTAAATGATAAGCAAAGTCTAACTGATCGAGAAGCTATAAACTTTGCTTTCTCACAATTTTCAATACAAGCACCCATGACATATAATAAGATTTTTACACAGATACTAAATATTACAGTTCCACAAAACCTTAATCTACATGCTGGTGACTGTATAGAAGTCAATATTGCAAAACTTGGCTGTCAATACGAATTTGATAAAGAATTGAGCGGTAAGTTTCTTATTAAAGAACTCTGCCACCAGTTTACAAATTCAAGGTCTTACTCACACTTATTAATCATACGAGATACACTAGGAGCTTAACCTATGGAAAACATCGAAACTCACATCGCTAAGGACAAAGAGATCCTTGACAATCCTCTAATTTCTCCCAATCAGCGTCGTCATATTGAAGGCGAATTGCATGATCTAGAAGAATATGCAGAGCATCATAAAAAAGAAATCGAAGCAGGTGATCACCACGATCCAACTTACTTGGAATTATTCTGCGATCAAAATCCCTCAGAACCAGAATGCCTTGTATACGAGGATTAATTAATGTCAGTTACAGACTCTCTATTCAATAGTTCTTTTTTTGGCCGTGATGGTTATCGATATTGGATTGGTAAAGTACCGTTCAGTAAAACTATCAGTGAAGGATATAACTGGGGAGAGAGAGTACCTGTTAGAATTTTAGGATATCATACTGAAGATAGATCAATACTTCCAGACAAAGATTTACCAGTAGCAATAATTAAAAGACCCACCAGCATGGGATCTGGGAACAATGCTTCCAGTGGAATTGTTGGTGGTGAACTTGTAACTGGATATTTTGTAGATGCTGATCAAGCACAACAACCAATTATTGATGGTATATTAGGTTGGTTCGATAAAGATGCTCCAAGTTTAACTAGTGCTGAATATCAAAATCCTGGCAGTGGAGTTAATCCATTTGAGTCATCATTTCCTTATACCGATAACCTTCCATTCTGGAGAGTGGCATCAGAAGGTAAACTTCCAGACTTAACTTCAAATACAGATACACAGGGTAAAGAATCTAAACCAAAAGGAAATTTTAAAGCTACCGTAGTTTCTGACTCCACACCTTATTCATATTTTGTCCCGAGTAATGGAAATACTTGGGAGATGATGGCTTTGAAGGAGGAATTTGCTGGTCCCAATAATTGTGGAACCGACACTATTTCTAGAATTCAAGTTGAGTTATCAAAGGTTGCAACCATACTAAACGGGGTAAAAAAATATTACGCACTATATGTTCTTGGCACTGTCAATAAAGTATATGACTTTGCTGGACAAATTAATAACATCATTGAAAATATTGCTGCGATATTAAGAACACTTATACAAAGAGTTAGAAACTGGGTACTCAAACAAGTTAGACAATTATTATCTAATGCAATAGAACTGATCTTAGGAGACGTTTCAAAAGATTTAGCAGACTCAATCGTTGCAAAAGTTCTTGATATTTTATTTTGTATCTTTCAAACCACGATCGATGAACTTCCTGGATTGATTGGTGACTTCCTTGCTGCTCTCCTCAATAAATTAGCATCTGGTCCATTATGTGCTGCTGAAAAGTTTGTAAATGCTTTAATTAATAATGTTTTGGGCATATTGCAAGATGAATTAAATGAAGCTATGGAGGAGATTAGCGGATTTTTAAATGGTGTCTTAGATATTGGTGGTGCCATCATGGATGTCATTGATCAAATTCTTGGCATCCTTGGTTTCTTGTGTTTGACTAAAAACTGTTCTGAAGTTACAAAATTCAATTCTAGTCCTTGGGGTGGTCCAACAAAACAACAAAAAGATAATTATAATGAGTTCTTGTCTAAATTAGAAATACCAGACCCAACGGCGGGAGCTCTTGCATGGTTAGAAGCATCAGGATTGGGAGATACTTCTGGTCCTACTGCTTGCGATATTGCAGGTGGTAATGATTGTACTCCACCAACTGTAAGTATTTTTGGTGGTAATCCAACAGCAGAGGCATTAGCATCAGCAGTTGTTAGTGGAAAAGGCAATATCATTGGAGTTTTACTTTCTCAAGCAGGAGCAGGATATAAGTATCCTCCATTCGTTGCATTTGATGATCCATGTAATTATGGTTCTGGAGGAGCTGGTTATGCTGAGATTGACGTTGATGGTGGATTGACAGGTATTGTTATTACAAATCCTGGTTGGGGATATATTGATGTTCCTGATGGATCTAATAGTAACGACCCTAATGACTTTGCAAAAAGTCCTGTTGGTGGTGGAGAAGATGGAGTTCTAGAAAGATTCCCCATTATTATAGATGATACTGAGAATGCAGACGGTGGTGGTGGAACTATTAATCCTGGAGTTCCTACTTCTGGTAGTGGACCTCAACCTGGTATTGGCATCGCTGATCCTGGCAATCTGATCGATGATGGTGCTGGAGATGATGGATTTGACATTGATCCTGGTGGTGACGGCATAGATAATACTGTCATTGGCGCTGATCCTGGTGATGATAATGGTGATAGTGATGGCGGCGAAAGTAGTACAAATATCATTGTTCCTGTTGTTGGATGTTTAACTGGATTCACCATTATGTCTACTGGATATGGATACGCTCAGGATGATGCATTTATTATTACTCCACCTATGCCAGGTCTTACATTGGAAGGAAGATACACAGATTCTGGCCAATTAGTTGAGATTGTTGCTAAGGGTGAGGTATGTGGATGGGTCGAGATTCCAGATGTAACGATAAATAGTAAGACTGGTAATGGTGTTAGGGTAAAACCTAATATACTCTTCACTGAGGCATCTGAATTTAGTGTAGAAGATCAACGTAGGTATCGTTCTAGTACACTTTCTGTCATACAATGTACTTCAAAACCTAAAGAGTTAGTTGGTTATGTGAATGGTCAACCATACTATGGTCCATACCATATCCATAAAGGAAGGAAAATGGTTGGTGCTGCCCATAATCCTAGGCCACATTCATTCATCTTTGATACAAAAGAAGAAAGTGTAAATCAACTAGAACCTTCTGTAATCAGAATTACAGAATCAAGTACAACCACAGATACTGAAAATGTTGAAATCTTTGAGGCAGAAGTTGAAGAATCTTCTTCTGATAACTTGACTATTAATACCACACCAAGTCCTACACCAACACAAGTACCTTCCACAACTCCAACCCCAACTCCTGCGCCTGCACCAAGTACACCATCAACACCTAGCCCTGACCCCACACCTCCTTCAAGTGGTGGTGGTGGATATGGAGGATATTAAAAAATGAGCCAAAGAACTTATAGGTTACTAGATAACGAAAATGCGTCCATCATGTGTGGACCAGGAAGACATGATGATACTGGTCGTGAATTAACTACATGGACTAAATCTGGTAATTCAGATACTCAATGGAATAATGGTGCCAGAACTATTGTGACATCTGGTGCATTTAAAGAAGTATGTAATGTAGATCCAGTAGATGTTAAGCAAAAAGAACAAGTTTCAAAGTCAATCTATTGTAAGAATGGTGATTTCATCGTTGTTGCTGATGGTAATATTAAGTTTAAAGCAAAAAATATTTTATTTGAAACTGAGGGTGCAGGGGGAGATGGTCAGATTGAGTTAAGAGCAAATGGAATCGTGAGTATCAACTCAAATGAAACCGTTCAAATCTCTGGTGGTGAAGTTCAAATTATCTCAGAAAAAAATGTAGTTATTGATTCTACTGGATTCATCTACTTAATTGGTGATGTTAAAGGTTCTGGAGCTTCAAGTGTAGTAAAAACTGTAAAAGGTCTTATTGCTGGTCAATGGGGAACTACGTTAGCTGAAATTTCCAAAACATTGAGGATTGTGTAATTATGGCAGCATCATTAGAAGCACTATCATCTGGTAAATTACATGTTGGCACGGTAGCAAGTCAACAGATTATGGGAAGTCCCGTAAGTCTTAGTTCTATAATACCAGGTACTTTTACTGCATCTGGACCTGCTTATATTGGCCAATGTGTTGGTGGTGATCTTGCCAACGCCGCTTTAAGTGTTGGACCGAGACTTGTTCCAACTGGACTTTTTGGTATTGGAGTTCCTACTCCTGGAATTGCATCTTTGATGGTGCTTGGAGCTCCAATGGCAATTCAAGCCACTGGTGGTGTAAACGTTATTGGATTATTAAATGTATCTGGTATTGCAACGAAAGCGGGTGCAGATGTAAAAGCATCTGTAAGTACTACTGGAGGAGTAACTGTTGAAGCTTCATCAACTGCAAACGGAAGAAATAATGCTACTGCTGGTACTATTAGTTGTGCCGTAAGTAAAGCAGCTTTAGGATCATTTGCATCAGTTTCTGCACCATTCAAACAATTTGATATCCCACACCCAACTAAAGGTAAAGGTTGGAGACTTGCATATGCTGCACTAGAAGGCCCAGAAATGGGTGTATATTATCGTGGAAAGACTAAAGAAAAAATAATTAAATTACCAGAATACTGGACTGAACTTGTCCATGCAGAGTCAATAACTGTTCAGTTAACACCAATTGGCAAAGCATGTAGTAGTTTACATGTTAAAAAAATTGAAGATAATGCTATAACTGTTGGTCATCAAGCATCAGATCTAGAATACTTTTATATTATTCATGGGGAAAGAAAAGATCTTGGTGATCTAATTGTTGAATATAGAGGAGATAAACCAGAAGACTTTAAGTCCTCTTCAGAGAAGATAAAACGGAATGGTGAAGTTATTATAGATAATGGACACAAAGGTTTAGGACCTCTACCACTCAATCCTTTAGGTAATTAATCATGGCAAAATCACCACTACAAAAAACATACGATATAGAACTAAATCAGATTGATGAAGATGTTGAATATCTAGAAACTAGATTTGATGATCACACTGAACAAATCAAACAGATTGAAGATTTATCACGAGCAAGTGATGCATCCTATGCACAAACTGTTGTTATTGCCAACTCTTATTTGCAGCAGGCAGTAAATTTTGGAGAGGTTGCTGTTGGTTGTGGTTGTTCTATAGGAGTAACGGCAGATGTCCCTTTTGAATCTGCCAGGGCTAAAATGACAAATGTCAATATTAATCCTAATTATGGCGGGAACGATCCAAATGAAGACCAAGGCACAGTTCCTTTAACTGAGGAGGATAGCAGTGGTAATACAACTTTAAATCCAGTCAATTATGGAAAAGGTTATCAAAATACAATTAGAGATTCGAGCGAGACTGCAACATTGAAATATGTCGCGGCAATTCAACCAAACCCTGGCATTTGTACTCAAACTTGTTCTGAACTTTATACCTTGCAACAACAAGCTTTGACTGATCTTAATACTGCAAGAGCATCTCCCGATAGAACTCAATACGGTACTCAGTCAGGAATCATTAAAGACGAGGCACAAGAATATAGAAACCAGAGGTGGGCTCTTAGAAAAGGTAAAAAAAATACTGAAGAACGTCGTCAAAGAATTGTGAACTTCTATCCTAATGCAGGTCCAGGTGGTATTGGAACTTGACATAGCATCATTAATCCCCTATAATATCTGAATATTCAGAGATACAATGAAATACAATCTACCTGAAAAAAATAAAACGACTAAAGAAAATGTCGATGAGGCGAACGAAGGATTGTATTATTGTACAATGAATTTGCCTGAAGCTGCGGCACACTGTGGTATGACTCATAAAGAAATGAAGATGACATTTTTTGAATATCTTAAGCATCAACCACCTATATGTGATATTTAATTGCCTAGCTGGGTTAAATTCCCAGCAGTCTTATTTGCTTCCTTAGCAATCTGGTGAATGCAGCAAACTCATAATTTGCCTAAGGAGAGTTCGATCCTCTCAGGAAGCATCATGATTTAATATTAATAATTTAAAAGTCGCTAAATATATCATAATGCAAAGTTAGCGACTTTTATATCCATGCCTCTTAGTAAACTACAGAATTTTATTAAGAACACCGAAGGTAAGATTCTATATGTGAATCCCAACGACATCGGTGCCACTGATAGTATAGAAAATCAGGGTAATTCACTCTCTCAACCCTTCAAAACAGTCCAGAGAGCTCTCATAGAATCGGCAAGATTTTCGTATGTAAGAGGAAACGATAACGATCTGTTTGATAGAACTACGATCCTCCTCTTTCCTGGTGTTCACTTCATCGATAATAGACCAGGATTTAAGATTAAAGATGATAATGGAATTGCAAAGGCAATCTCTCCTGCGGGTACAGAAACTCTTGCTCAGTCTACACTAACCCTATCACTATCTTCAGTCTTCGATTTGGGTGTCGAAGATAATATGCTCTATAAGTTTAACGATCACAGAGGTGGCGTTATCCTTCCTAGAGGTACTGCTATTGTTGGTTTTGACTTAAGAAAAACCAAAATTAAACCATTATATGTTCCAAACCCAACAGATGATGCAGCCCCAGACACTTCTCTAATTCGTCTAACTGGTACTTGTTACTTTAGAGACTTTACTTTCTTTGATGGAGATTTGAATTCTCAGGTCTATACAGATCCTCAAGATTTCTCTGCGATTAACAAATCAACACCAACATTCTCTCACCATAAACTAACTTGTTTTGGTTTTGCTGATGGTGTTAATACTATTGACGGTACAGGTCTAACTGACCTTGACATGTATTATAGCAAACTATCTAATGCTTTCAACGAAGCATCTGGTAGAAATATTGACCAGAAGTTCCCAGCTGAACCATTAGGATTCTCTAAGAGTAGAGTTGAATGGGAAATTGTTGGTGCGTTCCAAGCAGACCCAATTTCAATTAAGACTATTCAATCTGGTGATGGTGTAACACCATCCACTTTGATCACTGTTGAAACAAACGATCCACATAAACTAACAGTTGGTACACCAGTTAAGGTTAGAGGTGTAACTCCTGCGGATTATAATGTTTCGACATTCGTTACTTCAGTTACTGATGAAACTACATTTGGTTATCTGCTAGCAGATGCAGAACCCACTCTACTTGCCACTGGTAATGTCTCTGGTGCCACTGTAACGATCGAAACTGATACTGTTACTGGTGCGTCACCATATGTCTTTAACGTGTCTCTCAGATCCGTTTTTGGCATGAATGGTATGCTTGCTGATGGTGCAACTGCCTCTGGCTTTAAGTCAATGGTTGTGGCACAGTTTACAGCCGTATCACTACAAAAAGATGACCGTGCTTTCGTTAAGTATAATCCAGTATCTAGAACATATGATGGTATTTCCATCACTAAGGTAACTGGTTCTCAATTAGCAACGGAGTCTAGTTCTACAAACTCTAATACTGTTTATCACTTAGACAGTAGAGCTATCTACCGCAAAGGATGGGAGACTTCTCACATTAAGATGGTGAATGATTCGATCATTCAGGTTGTGTCCGTGTTCGCTATTGGTTTCAATGGACACTTCCTTTGTGAGTCTGGTGGTGATGCTTCGATTACCAACTCAAACTCAAACTTTGGCCAGATTGCTCTAATCTCTGATGGGTTTAAGGCAGAGGCATTTACAAAAGATAACCAGGGATATGTTACTGGTATTATTGCACCACAAACGGTTCCACAAGGTGAATCTAATATAGATCTATTCACTCTTGATGTTGATAAAACAAAGCAAGTAGGTATTAATAGTCATCTCTACCTATTTGGATTTACAGATCAAGATAACCCACCTGCAATTATTTCTCAAGGTTATCGTATTGGTGCCAGAGAAAATGACAAACTATTTGTTAATCTTACTAGTGGAGCTGGTACAACTGCATATTCTGCACCAATTTTAATTACCGACAATGTAATCGGTGCAGCAACCACGATTGCAACTGGTCTAGGATCCAAAGAAAGAATTACTAAAATTGTTGGATTAGATGCAGAGGGTAGATTTAGTTGTCAGGTCAATCACAATCTAGTAACTGGTGAGAAGGTTCGTATTATAAGTGAAGACGGCGATTTACCAGAGAATCTAGTTGAAGATAGAATATACTATGCCATCACTGATGGTATTAATCTTGCTCTATTCCGTGTTGCTTCAACTTCCAGTGATGCACTTAGAGGAGAAGCAATTACAGTTTATGGTGGAACTGGTTTAAGAGTTGAGAGTCGTATATCCGATAAAGCTGCAAACGAAATTGGATGCCCTGTACTATTTGATACAAATCAAAATAACTGGTTCATTCATTGTAAGGAAGATAATGAGATCTTCACCGAGATTGTTGCTAGAGGTGTAACAGGTATTGGTGCTCAAACCAGTGAAACATTTATCAGGAGACTTTCTGATAACAGATCCATTGGAGACAAAGTTTATAAACTAAGATATTTTATACCAAAAGAATCAACGATTGGTAGAGATCCAGTAAACGGATTTATTCTACAGGATAGTAATAACACATCCAGTAGAAATGATCAGGACTTCACTATTTCTTCTATCGATACATCTGATTTTGATTTTGATAGAAACCCAAGATACATTTCTACTTGTGCCACAAGTGGATCAACAGTTACAGTTAGAGTTGACAAGCCACATGACCTATTTGTTGGTGATGTAATTAACATTCTTGATGTAGAAAGTACAACAAACGCTGCTGGTGTCGCAAAGAGTGGATTTAACGGTAAGTTTAGAGTTACTGGTATCCTCGATGATCTGACCTTTACACATGGCACTACTGATATTGATAATATCGGCAGATCCACTGGTGATTTCACATCTGACATGAACACCAGAACTCAACTCATGGCGAGATACCAGAGAGTTGATAACAATAGAAATGTTTCACTATACAGATCTGAAATAATTCAGCAGCACAATCCTGGTATTAGTGATGGTATCTACCACTTCAACATTCTTTGTGCCGATAACCAAATCATTGAAGAATTTGATAATCTAAAGTATCTACCTGATATTGAGAGATATTATCCTCAGTTAGATAGAGACAACGTTCTTGCAAACCCAGATGCAGCTAAGTCTTTTGCAAAGAGATCACCAATTGGTGATGTTGCAGTTGACGATCCAGAAAACAGTATCACTAGAGAAAGTATTGATAAAGTTTCTAGAGTTATTGGATATGGTAGAACAGTTGTTGGTTTTGAAAGAAATGATGATGTAGGTATTGCAACTGTAACTCTAGATCGTCCACATGGTTTCTCTGGTATTGTAACTTATTCATCACTAACTGGTGGTAGTGGATTCACTGAAGGTGATTACTACAACGTCAAGTTGTTGAATAATGGTACTTCCGACTGGGATGGTGGTACAGCTAGAGTCACTGTTGGATCAGGTGGTGCTGTAGAGAACGTTCAAATAATTAATCCTGGTTCTGGTTATGGTGCAGAATCTTTAGATCTGGATGGATTTACTGGTGCTGAAATCGCGGTCACAACTGCTGGAATCTCAACATTCATCAATAATTCAGTTCAACTAACTGGTATTGGTAGCACTGCAACAAATGCTTATCGTGTTCTTGGAACTCCAGATAAGAATAAAGTTTCCTTTGCTGTAACAGCAGGAGATCCAAATCCTGTTAATGATCAATACTTGGTTGATTGTGGCCGTTCAGTTGGTATTAAGACTATTAGTGCAGTTACTGCCAATGTTCAAACGATTGAAACATTTGAAGCACACGGTTTAGTTTCTGGTGGTAGTTTCAATATCGTTGATACTAGTAACAATAGTTTCCATGGATTTACTGTCCTAGAAAGAGTTGGTATTCTTACGTTTACTGTTGATGGATCTAATCCTATTACACAAACATCACCAGCATTCTTACTACCAACAACTTATGATGCAAAAGGTGGGGCAATTGATGCTGATACTGAATCTCTTGGTTCTAGGGTAACATCAATCTTCCTACATGATGATGCAATTCTTGGTAATGATCTAGGAAGTGCAGAAGCAGATAATAAAGTTATTCTACAACTTTCAAACTCTGGTATCGGAACAGCAGAGAGATTCCCAATCGGATCTTATATTCAGGTTGGATCTGAGATTATGAGAGTCTCAGACTCAAATCTATCTGGATCTGCTAACAATGAACTTACTGTAATCAGAGGATATTTAGCTTCTCAGACTGCAACTCATCAAGAGGGTTCAAGAGTTAGTAGAATCAATGTTAGAGGAATGGAACTTCGTAGACCTTCCATCCTAAGAGGTTCTGGTCATACTTTTGAATATCTAGGTTATGGTCCTGGTAACTACTCAACTGGTCTACCACAGGTTCAAAATATTACATTAACTGGAAGAGAAGAGTTCCTAACACAATCTCAGAAGAGATCTGGTGGTGTGGTTGTATACACCGCTATGAATAATGATGGTGACTTCTTCATTGGTAACAAGATTATCAACCCATCTACTGGTGAAGAAACAACATTCGATGCTCCAATCCCATCAATTAGAGGTGAAGATACTTCAGTTCTATCTGTTATCTTTGATGAAGTTACTGTTAGACAGAGATTACTTGTTGAAGGTGGCCCATCTAAGACACTATTGTCTCAGTTTGATGGACCTCTAAGAGTTAATAATGTTGTTAATATTTCTGGTAATACTAAGGTTGATGCAAACCTTGAAGTTACTGGAAGATTCAAATCTAGTGGTAGTGCAGATATTCAGGGTGCCCTAAATGTTGCTGGTGTTGGTACATTCTCTGGTAAGATTCAAGGTGATGCTGGTATTGATGCTGCTGACCTAAGCATTGGTGTTGGAACATCTACTGCTAGAATTGAGTCACTTAATGGTGAGAATCTGGTTCTCAAGAGTGCCACAACCAATGTCATGGTTGAGGACAATATGGATGTTGATGGAAACGTCACATGTACCAGAATTGAGGCTGATAACATCATCCCGATCGGTGGAATCATTCCGTGGTCAGGAACATCATCAAACTATCCAAGCACTGGATGGCTTGTTTGCGATGGATCATCAGTTAGTCAGACAACATATGCTAACCTATATGACATTCTTACGAATGGCGGAACTGTATTCCCATACGGAGCAAATCCATCTGGATCAACATTTAAACTTCCAAACTTAACAGATAGATTCCTTGTAACTGCTGGTTCTATCTACAATCGTGGTGGTACTGGTGGACAAAAAGATAATTCTGTCATTGATCATACTCACACAGTTACTAATGATCCAGTAGGAGCTCACGCTCATAATATTGGTGATGAACCTGCTCACACTCACCCATCTAGAAGTGCTAATGCTCACGATCACAACGTTGATCCAGTCGGTTCTCACTCACACACCGTAAACCCAGTAGGTAATCACGGTCACCCATCTAGAGGTAATAACGCACCACACTCACACACTGTGAACCCTCGTGGTGGTCATGGACACCCATCTAGAGGCGCTAATGCTCCACACTCTCACCAAGTTCGTCGTTTCAATAGAGGTAGGGGCCAATACTTCCAAGGTAGAAGTGATTCCCGAGTCAGTAACCCAGCGTTCAACACCTTACCAACTACTGGTAACAATGCGCCGCACTCACATACCGTAAACCCAGTTGGTAACCACGGCCACCCATCCAGAGGCGCTAATGCTCCTCACTCACACACTGTTAATCCTGGTGGTGGTCACGCACACCCATCTAGAAGCGCTGGTGGTCACACTCACAATGCTGATCCAGGTGGAGCACATGGTCACACCGTTAATCCTGGTGGTGGTCATGACCACCCAGTCGGACCCAATGGTGGACATACTCACCCCGTCACAGCTGATCCTGCTGGTGTAGCTGGAACCAATAGAAATCTACCTCCTTACTTTGGTCTTTTCTACATTATCAAGGCCCTATAACTAAATACATAAAAACACCATATCGATGGCAAATTTTAAGAAAGTATTTAATTTTAGGGAAGGTGTTCAAGTTGATGACCAGACATTTGTCGTCAATGGTTCCCTAGTTGGTATCGGAACTTCAATTCCGACAAAATTTTTAGATGTTAGATCAGAGGCAGCATTTAGCGGACTAAGTACCTTTACTGAAGTCCGTGTTACTGCTGGTGCATCTTTTGAAACTGGAGTTGGTAAAAGTGTAGTTGTTGGTAATTTTGAATTCAATCAAGGTATCGTAACTTCATTTAGTGGAGTTGTTACCTATTTTGGTGATGGTTCTCAACTAACAGATCTTCCAACTTCACAGTGGGTAGATGTAGACACTGGTATTGGTGTTTCTAGTGTTTACAATGGTGGATTTGTAGGAATCAGTACACTTAATCCACAATATCAGCTGCAAGTTGGTGGAAATCCTGAGCAAGGTAGTGATGGATTCGCTGTAAATCTTGGAAATGTATTTGTTTCTGGTGCAATGACTGCATTCAGATTCGTTGGAGATGGTGCTCTCCTTGTAGATTTAAATGCTAGTGAACTCAGTTCTGGTATTGTAACTCAAGCAAGAATACCGAGATTAGAACTAGATAAGATACCTCTGATTCCAGACACTAAATTAGAGCAAAATTTACAAATTAGTGGAATCTTAACGGCTCAGGGTGGATTTATTGGTAGTGTTATTGGAAATGTTAGGGGTGATATTATTTCATCTGGATTCTCAACATTCACTGATGCTGAGGTAACTGGATCATTAACCGCTGTTGCATCTACTGCTTTAAGTTTACAGGGAACACCAGATATTAGAGTTGGTTTTGTTTCTGCAAACTGTATTGATGCTGGTATTGCATTTACTGTTACTAGAGCGGATGTAACTGGTGATATTAGTGTTGGTATATTAACAGTTGTCAATGGTAATGTTAAGGTTGGTGCCGAAGGTATCGAGTTTAATGTAACTGATGGAAAGATTGGTATTGGTACAACAGTAGCACAAACTTCAGAAGTTGTTATTCTTGGTGCAGAAGATGCAAGACTAGAAGTTGTAACCGAGAGAGGATATTCTGCAGTTAATATTGGTGGAGATCTTGGAATTGGTGTTAGTAGTGTAGAACTGAGATATTTTGATCAAGATCTATCTCTATCAAATTATGCCGATGGAGATTTCATTTACCACGTTGGTAATGCTTCCACATCATTTAATGGCAACTTTAGATGGCTTGAAGGTAATTCTGATGTTGAGATAATGACCCTCACGAATGGGGGATTATTGGGTATTGGTGTTACCAATCCTGGTGCAAAATTAGAAGTTACTGGTATAACAACTCTGAATGGCACGTTGTTTGTTCAACAAGCAGCAGAGTTTGCTGACAATGTTGTAATTTATCAAGGATTAACATATTACTCAACCTCTGGAATTGCAACAGCATTCGACTTAGAGATCCTGAATGATATTACAGTTAATTCTAATGCGTTCTTTAATGGGGTAATTTTCCTACCAGACAACACAGTTATTAATAACACAAGTGGAATCAGTACATTCAATGATCTGAATGTTGCTGGAGCATTACTTCTAGATAATGATTTTAATTATCTTACAGCAACTGGAATCACTACGGTTAATGATTTCACTGTAAATGGTAATTTAAGAGCAGCAAATGCAGATATTTCAATCAGTATTTCATCTGGAGTCAGTACATTGGCGGACTTAACAGTCGCTGGTGTATCTACATTTGCTGGTATAGCTACATTTGCTAGTGGAACTGAACATTTTGGTGATATTATTTTTAGATTGAATGAGTCAGGTGATTCACCAGCAATCATTGGAACTGGTGCAACAATCACAGTCAATACTCAGAACATTGACATATCTGATGAGGTAACAATTGCAGGAGCTGTAACACTTGCATCAACTCTTGAAGTTGCTGGACCTGCTATATTCAGTGTAGATACCAACTTAAGAGCCAATACTGGAATCAGTTCATTCAATGATATACAAGTTGGTGGTATAGCATCTATCAGCAGAATAACTGGACCTATATTTGTCGATGAACCTGACGGTTATGATGCTGTAGGTATCAACACGTTTAATAGTGATCTTTGCATTGGCGGTTATCTAACAGTTGGATTAGCTGATACTGCAAGAGGTGTTCTTGATGTTGGGTATTCTGCATCATCGTTTGCCATTCTTCCAAATGTTGATAGTGATACCGTCTCTGGAACTTCAACAATATTTACTCTTGATCAAGCTCAAGCAGGTGCAATGCTTTATAACTCAACACTTAATAAGATGCAATTCTTTAATGGAACTACATGGGAAACTATCACTAGTTCATAAGAACTTGACAAAACCTTGAAATATGTGTATAATCTGGCTTGTCCAGGATGATATGAGTCACTAGGCTTTATGAAGACTATTGAAAGACATTGTTATGATGGAAATAAAATAACAGAGACCAGGGTTCTAGAGTTTGAGCCCTGGTCTTTTTATGACATTGAAGAAGTAATGAGTCTTATTCAAAAAGAACTCACTGTAGATCTTTTGAAAGGAAAGAGATTGATGTATCCTACTGATAAAGGAGTCAATCGATTCTATGGTCATTGCTATCATTCAACACAGGCATTATGTTTTCTTATCGATAGTGATGAGTTAGTATCATATAGTGGTGTAGATTATCGTGATGAAAAACACTGGTGGCTACAACATGGTGAGACTGTATATGATTGTACGGCAGAACAATACTGGTCAGTGAAAGAAAATCCACCATATGATGTAGGAAAGAAAACTAAATGGTATGGGTGGAAAGGTAGGCCACAACAGGTATCTCTTGAGTTATGTAAGAGGGTTCTCGGGGTGAGACTCAAAAAAGATTGGATAAAGGGTTGACAGGTGGGGCGATCTAACCTATATTAGCCAAGTGATCGGGACAGGAGTTCAACTCCCGAGGTCATACGTTCTTTAAATTCATTAAATGAATCCTACTATCAACATCTCTGTAGAAGTTCTTGCCATGTGGCAAAAAGTTCTGCTTACTTGTAACAATCCACTCGGTTTAACCGAAGAAATGTTGCAAGAAACTTTAGAGACTGCACCACCCAAAGACTATTCTGGTGCTTGTTTCATGGGACGTTATATCATCCCACGTCAGTTTGTTCGTTATGATGAAGCACAACAGCCTCGTGATAAGAACAATGATTCTGAGCACGTTAATAATCTGACCAACAACTTCAATACTGTTGGTTATCGTAAAGAGTCACAACCTCCTATTGCTTGTTTTGACTCACAAAGCACCAGCGTATATTCACTAAAAGCACAATCTGGTTATAATCGTGATGGTGCTTTGAACAATCTAGGTCAAGAGTGTTATATTTTTGACATTTATGAGTATGAAGATGAGTATGCTGAAGTGGTTGCTCGTAATGTAAGTAATCACCACAGCAATCCTCAGATGGATCAAAAGATCCCTGATTATGTAAAAGAGGTTGTCAACGCTAAAGAGCGTGGTCTAATTGAGAATGTTCAAGATTCTATTGATGCCTTTGTTGATATCATTGCTGCTGATCGTACTGTAACGCAACGTAGCAAGATCAAGAAGGCTTCCTATAGTGAGTGTGAAGTTTTCAGTAACTTCCGCACTTATAATTCTACTGGGCATGGCAAGAACACCTTGAATGGTTTCATTGCTTCTCAAAATCTTTGTAGACAAGGTATTGAAGGTCGCTCTAAAGAGGAGATTCAGGCACAGGGTTATATTGTATATTGCTCTGGTTCTGGTAACAACAAGTCTGTATGGGCTCGTGCTATCAGCAACTCTGTCAAGTACAATGTACCCGTCTATGTGATTGGATACTCTCAGAATCGTGTAGACGATCTTGAAGAGTTTCGTAGTAAGTTCATTGCTGATTGGAATGACCAGAAAGAGACTTGGGTGAAGTTTGCTATGAGTATCTTTGATGATTGTGGTGAGTTTGATGAATCTCGTATTCAAGTCAAGTTGGCTGGATTCAAAGCGCAGTATATCAAACCCGATCCTAATGATAAGGGTCGTCCTACTGAACAGAACATCGTCAATATGTACGGCAATTCTATTCAGTTTAGATCCACTGCTGATTGCCTCACTCTGACTCAACCCTGAGTCCATGTGACAATCTGCAAACTGGTTGGGGGGCCCTTCACAGGGGCCCCTTTTCTGCTATAATATCTATATCAACGCAAGAGAGCATGACCACCACCCTTCGCCCACACCAGCACAAGGCACTGAATGCGATGCTGGCATACGACAAGGGTCAGGTCATCATCCCCACGGGTGGTGGTAAAACAATGTGCATGATTCACGATATCATTGAGAATCAAAAGTATATCGACAATGGCTCTACTATTGTTGTTGTCGCTCCTCGTATTCTTCTTGCTGATCAACTCTGCAAGGAGTTTATGGAGGTGATTGACAGTTCTTACACTCATATCATGCACGTTCATAGTGGTGAAACTCAGCATTTCAGCACTACTAAACCTGAAAAGATTGCAATGTTCAACAACTGTGCCAGGACGGCTGGTGAGAACTGCATCATCTTCACTACATATCATTCATTACATCGTCTTGTAGAGGCAGACATTGAAGTCAATACGATTTACTTTGATGAAGCACATAACTCGGTTCAGCGTAACTTTTTCCCTGCTACGGAGCACTTTTCTGCTGATGCTGATCGCTGCTACTTCTTCACTGCTACTCCTAAGCATTCTCTTACTATTTTCAAACCAGGAATGAACGATCCTGAAGTTTATGGTCAGGTAATTTGTAATGTTCCTGCACCAAAACTGGTTGAGGAAGGTTACATTCTTCCTCCTAAGGTTGTTGTTCATCAATTACCTCAGGGTGATTTCAAATTATCTGATGACAAGAATCTGCTGGATACGATTGATGCAAACTCACTCAACAAAATTCTGATTGCAGCACGTTCTACCAAACAGATTCTTCGTCTCATCGGTCAATCTGATTTCACGATACAACTTCAGCAACGTGGCTATAACTGGATGTATATTACCAGCAAGACTGGTGCTATCATCAACGGCATCAAAGTTTCCCGTGAGGAGTTCTTCAAGACACTGAATCAGTGGGGTCAGGATGATACTCGTTTTGTTGTAATGCATCACTCTATCTTGTCCGAAGGTATCAATGTAAAAGGACTTGAAGCAGTTCTATTCATGCGTAATATGGACTTTATTGGCATCAGTCAGTCAATCGGGCGTGTAATACGTCTAGGAGGCGCTGAGAAGACTTTTGGTCTAGTATGTGTGCCAGTGTTTGATAAGGTGGGCCTTAGCACTGCAAGGAGCGTTGAGGCAGTTGTCAATACTGTATTCAATGAAGGGCAACCCGCTGTTTCTGTGGTGCGCCGCTAATGCTATCAGATAATATTTACGATCTGGTGATTGAGACCGCTAAATCTTCATCATCTAAAAAGCAAGTAGGAGCAATTCTTCTCAATAAAAATAGAGTGCTTTGTACTGCAACTAACCTTGAATCAAAAACACATCCAATACAAGCCAAGTTTGCCGAACGTGTTGGATTGCATCAGAAAATTTATCTTCATGCTGAGATTGCCGCTCTAATTAAATGTAAAGAGGATGCAGATACAATAGTTGTTGCAAGGTTGGGTGGTCATAATCATGATGAACTTCGTATGGCAAAACCCTGTCCTATATGTGCATTAGCACTCAAAGAAGCTGGTATAGGTAACATACATTACACAACTAACAATGGATTCTTTTACGAATATAAATAATTTCTGAAATAAGTATTTCACCATATGAAATTCATTAAGTATGTGCCAGTTTTAGTTTTCTTTGGACTTTTGGGTGCTGGTATTCAACATGGACAAATGCACCTATATAACTCATCAATGCCGCATGTCCATGCAAATGGAGTAATGCATATCCATTAATCTTGATTTTATGATACAACATGCTGATGCCCCTAATTATAAGTTTTCTGACTTTATCACTGAGTTTCCGAATGCATTAGACGAAGAATTTTGTAATCATTGTATTGAAAAATTCAAGACTGATGATAGAAAATATCCTGGAATAGTTGGCTCTGGATTAAATGAAAATTTGAAAGTGTCAACGGATCTGGTGATATCCACGAAACCAGATTGGGAAGAAGAAGATAATAAATTTTGTGCCAGTGTATCAAAATATTTTAAAAAGTATTGTGATATGCATAAATTCATGGGTATACCCCAGTATTGCCAAGATTGGGGAGATCAAGGGTATCAAATTCAAGAAACAAAACCAGGAGGATTCTATAGTTGGCACCATGATTTTGCTTTTTCCTCTGACGATGGTAATGGCAACCCAAGATATCTTACATTTATCTGGTATTTGAATGATATCCATGATGAAGGATATACTGAATTTGTTGATGGAACAAAAATACAACCAGAGACTGGAAAAATGCTGGTATTTCCAGCTATATGGACATATACACATCGCGGATATCCACCAAAGTCAGAGACGAAATATATTTGCACAGGTTGGATTCATGGAGTTGATTGATGAATAAATTATTACTTGAAAATAACTACTTGCTGATTCCTAATTTTATTGATATTGAATCTGCAAAAGAGTTGTCAAATCAACTCAAAAAGGATCATGAAAAAAACAAGTACAAAGGTGATAGTCAGGCACCAAACTCAGCCTGCGTATACAATCATGATGGATCAGTAGAACTATTACATGAAAAAGTTAACGATCTTTCTGTAACTGTTGAGACTCAACTTCTACCAACCTATGCATATAGTAGGATCTATTCACATGCAGAAGAGTTAAAGAAGCATACAGATAGACCAGCATGTGAGTTAACAGTCTCTGTAAATTTGGATGCAGATGCTGATTGGCCAATCTACATTTGTGATCATAATAATGAACCACAAGAAGTAGTAATGCAACCAGGCGATGGTGTTGTATTTCTTGGATGTTATTCACCACACTGGAGAGATAAATTTGAGGGTACTTTTTGCTCTCAAGTATTTTTACATTATGTGAGAGCAGACGGTGCAGCTGCATCTTGTGCTGGAGATACTAACAAGGGTCAAATTGATGAATCATTGATGAGATGTCTAGTATCTGAGGAATATGTTAAAATGGGTTGGAGACCACCACCACACGTTAAGACAGAAATGGAAAACATTTATACGGGCGAAAAACAATATGCTGATGATTTCATGCATGGTATTGTTTACTACAAAAATATCTTCTCACCAGAAGACTGTCAAGAAATGATGAACTATTTCGATGATAATAGTTCGTTATGGCAACCAGCATTAACCACTGGTGATGTCTTAGACAAGAATGAATCATCAAAATCCAGAAAGTGTGATCTAATTGAGATTTCAACTGAAAGAGGGCCTAAAGAAAAGGAATTGGATGATAAACTATTCAAACTGTTCAATGCTCAACTAAATGATTATGCATCCAGATTCAAGCACTTGACCATTGAAACTGATTCAGGATATACAATGTTAAGATATCGTGCTGGTGGTGAATACATTGAGCATGTTGATCATGGAACATCGACTAATAGAGCACTAACAGCAATTCTTGGATTAAATGATGGTTATGAAGGAGGGGAGTTGCATTTTTGGGGTGGGAGACATAAAATGAAAATTGAACCCGGCTCAATGGTAATATTCCCAGCGACGTTTCTTTATCCACATAGAGTTTGTCCAGTTGAATCTGGCACTCGATATTCTATCGTAACTTGGTTTGTATAATGTCTTATTTTACGTGTAAAATTCTCTCTGCTTCCAGAGTCAAAACAATTTTCAATGAACTGGAATATGCTGAATGGCAAGATGGAGTGAAAACATATGACTCCGTAAGGGGTGATTTGCATAAAGTAAAGAAAAATCTGGAATGTGAAATAGACCCATCTATTGTTCATTATGTTCTTGATTCACATGAGAACTTTTTGAAGTATACTTATGCATTCATGAGTTCTGATCCAATTGTAAGTAGGACACCAAAGGGTGGGTATTATAAACCACATTTTGATGAACCAAAATGCGGCCATTTTAGTACCACTATATTTTTAAGTAATCCAGATGATTATGATGGTGGGGAACTTGTTCTACTAGTAGATGGTGAAGAGAAAAGTTTTAAACTTAAACCAGGAGAATCCATTACATATGAGACTGGTACTCCTCATCGTGTTAATGAAGTCACTAGAGGTGATAGATATGCAGTTGTATTTTGGACAACATCAGTCATAACAGACATAGAAGATTTGCGGGCCTGGAGATACTATGATATGATGTCTGAGAAGTATATGCATGATCGTGACCATGATGATCTAATCTCTTTCAACAATTCTTTGTATACGCATTTTAGAAACAAATGCAATAAAATCTTCAGAAAATATATTAATGTCACGCCTTAGTAAAGAAAAGATTGCAGAACTGTTTCCATATGAAACTTTTCCTATTCGTATGGAATGGACTGAAGGAAAGATAAACAAGATAGCATGGTTTGAATGCCATGAGCACATGCAAAAACAATATGATAGGGTAAAGAAACCACGTCTAAAAGTTGATGTCCGATATAAAGATCCCTCATTAAAACCAGAAGAGAAACCCAAACGCAAGGTATCGTCCTCAAAAGTAACAAAAACTAAAAAACCCATAGCGAAAAAGGCAGAAGCGATCAAGACACCCACTGTTGCAAAGAAAACGACAACAAAGGCTAAAGCACCTGTCAAGAGGGCCCGCCGCAAGAAAACCAATTCTTGAACTGGTCTAATCGCTTGCCATAGGCACGGATCCGATGTATATTGGCCAAGTTGAGAGGGATGACCCACCACATGACTGCAACACTAGCACAACACACTGCTCAGATGGACGCTCGAAATACCATTCAACTGAATGTCACTAAGTGTTGTCTGATGCTTTGTGATGCACTCACACAGACTGCGCCACAAACTGGTAGCAACTATGGATTCTATCTTGATTCCGTGGGTCGTAAGTATCACAAGATTTTTATGACTATCGATGGTAGGCGTGATTCAATTCATGCCTTCATTGATAAGAAGACTGGTGAGGTCTACAAACCAGCATCAATCAAAGCACCAGCTAAAGGTGTTCGTTTCAACCTCTTGATCATTGAAGAACGTGAATTTGTGCTTGAGAATTGTGAATGGACTGGTGGTTATCTTTACCGTAATGCATACTATCAAGGAGCTTGAATCATGATCGAATTTAATCAGCGCCACTGGAGACTTATTTTTGACGCTGTTCGTAAAGATCAGCAGCGTCAGGTCGTAGGTAGTAAATTTTATGAAGAATACAATGATATTTTGAATAGCATTTACTTTCTTGCTTATCCCAAAACAAACAAATGAAAGACTGGAGAGTTTATTGCCGCGCTGCTTTCAATGCACTTTGTGCCAACGCGGAGCTATGGAATGATCCTGACTATTTTCGTCCAATCACGCGCATCTACTATGATCTTGTGTTCTGTTCAGGATACAATCGCACTGGGTTGATCAGTGAAGAAGCACTGAATGACTCAAAAAAGCGTACAGATGATCATTGCTTGTCTCCACAATTCATCGCCAGGATGATTATGGACAATCCAGATGTGTATCTGAAAGATTATGAAAACTTTGAGAATCTGTTCAATCTGGCAAGAACCACAGTATGTGTCACCAAGGATGAGAACAAGCAGTTGAGTATGTTGACAGATAATGATGGAAGTAATTACAAGGTTTATATTCCCACCAATCTAAAGTACAAGCATCTTAGCATCAAATTGTATGAGAAGGTTGGACAACAATGGAAAGATGCTGTAGAATATGATGGCAATGTTGGAGATATCGTTCCTCAAGATTTGCTAAATTATGAAAAACAATTCTTAGTCAAATGAAGTATCTATTTGTTGGTCTTGTAGCCACTGTTTTGTGGGAATTTGGCCATCCATTCATCCCTGGTCTTGTCGTAGACCATGAACATCCACATCAATCTGAGTTGTACATGCCTTTTTGTAAGCAGTGATTTCTACTATGAACAGTCCATACAATAGCGGTTTTGAAAATGTCCCATTCATTCCCTCAAATCAATCTTTTGAAGAGCAACGTAAGGGTCGTCTAGCTGAATCCATCGATGAGTATCTCAATGAAGGTAGAGCGAATGGTGACGTAGAAAGTATTGATGTATTCTATCAGGATCTTCGTGATTGTATTCAAGATCTGATTGATTATCACGGTAAAAGAAAGGATCATGCCGTTGCGGCATTGGAGGCAGTTCTAGGTCACAGGCCAATTCCCGAACTGGGCGATGAGTTCCCCAGACCGCAAGGCAATCGTCTATAA
>Ga0098049_1000050_pt1 | contig 41985 bp, 41 predicted proteins | sample 13BtaG_FD_92582 | JGI IMG/M metagenome (GOLD analysis project Ga0098049, IMG submission 92582) | Marine viral communities from the Subarctic Pacific Ocean - 13B_ETSP_OMZ_AT15268_CsCl metaG | ecosystem: Environmental > Aquatic > Marine > Oceanic | place: Subarctic Pacific Ocean | collected...
AAACAGTTATAAAATTAGATTCAATTGAAATGTTATATACAAATAAAAAAATAAGATTATTAGATAATAATATTCAATTATATATTCAACGTGAAAAATATCTAAAACCAAAATGGTATGATCATAAAATTATATGGTTTGCATCTGGAATAGTAACTGCAGTAATGACAGGAAAAATGATTGTTGAAGTAGTTCAGTGAGTAAAAAACAAAATATAAAAAAAATAATTCAAGAGCAATATAAAAAATGTGCAGAAGATCCTGTATATTTTATGCGTCAATTTTGTTATATTCAACATCCTACTAAAGGCAAAATTAAATTTAATTTATTTCCATTCCAAGAAGAGTCATTAACTACATTACAAAATAATAGATACAATGTTATTCTTAAATCTAGACAATTAGGTATATCAACATTATCTGCAGGATATGCTTTATGGTCAATGTTATTTAATGAAGACTTCAACGTTTTAGTTATAGCAACTACCCAAGATGTTGCTAAAAACTTAGTAAGTAAAGTTCAAATAATGAATGAAAATTTACCAAGTTGGCTAAAAACAAATATAGTTACAAATAATAAATTATCATTAAAATTTGCAAATGGCTCTCAAATCAAAGCAATATCAAGTGCATCAACGGGTGCACGATCGGAAGCATTATCACTATTAATAGTTGATGAAGCTGCGTTTATTAGAAATATCGAAGAAATATGGGTAGCTTCTCAAGCAACATTATCTACTGGTGGTGGAGCAATAGTATTATCCACTCCAAATGGTATTGGTAATTGGTTTCATCAAACATGGGCAGATGCTGAAACAGGCGTTAATGGTTTTGAAACAATTAAATTAGATTGGAAATTACATCCAGAACGTGATCAATCGTGGAGAGATGAGCAAACACAATTATTAGGTGAGCGTGGAGCAGCACAAGAATGTGATTGTGATTTTATTTCATCTGGACATACCGTAGTAGATGGATTAATTCTACAAGAGTATGAATCAAAATGTATAGAGCCAATTGAAAAGCGTGGTTATGATAATTCATATTGGATATGGGAGTATCCAGATTATTCAAAAGATTATTTAGTAGTAGCAGATGTTGCTAGGGGAGATGGCGCTGACTGGTCTGCATTTCATGTAATTGAAGTTCAATCAATAAAACAAGTTGCTGAATATAAAGGAAAAATCCCTCCTAAAGACTTTGGCAATATGTTAGTTACCGTTGCAACAGAATGGAATAATGCATTATTAGCTGTCGAAAATGCTAATATAGGATGGGCTGCAATACAACCAGCATTAGATAGAAGTTATGAAAATTTATTTTACACATATAAAGACGACGGATATGTAGATTTAGATATACAACTTCGAAAAGGATATGATCAAAAAGACAAATCACAAATGGTTCCAGGAGTTTCTACTACATCAAGAACAAGGCCATTAATGATATCTGCATTAGAAATGTATATGAGAGAAAAAAGTCCTGTTATACATTCAAAAAGATTAATACAAGAATTATTTGTTTTCGTTTGGTTAAATAGTAAACCTCAAGCACAAATAGGTTATAACGATGATTTAGTTATGAGCTTTGCAATTGCATTATGGTTACGAGATACTAGTTTAAAATTAAGACAACAAGGAATTGAATTAAATAAACGAGCTTTATCACAATTTCAAAAAACAGATACTACTATATATACTAACAAAGATAAAAATTCTACTGATACTTGGGATTGGAACAATGGTCAAGATAATGAAAATTTAACATGGCTTCTGTAGTTAGTTATATTTATAATAAATTAAAAGAATAGATTATGGCATCATTAAGAAAACGTTTGCAAAGATTATTTAGTACAAATGTAATCGTTAGAAAATATGGTAAAGAAAAATTACGTGTTGTAGATACAAATAGATTACAATCTACTGGCAATATAGCACAGAGTAAAATTACAGATCGTTATTCTAGATTACATGGCACAAATAAACATGGATATGGATCATATGGATCTGCGTATGGCGGATATGACGCAAATTATTATTCTCAACAAAATAGAAAACAATTATATGTTGATTATGAAATGATGGATAAAGATCCTATTATTTCTTCAGCATTAGACATATATTCTGATGAATCTACATTAGAAGATCAATTTGGCGATATATTAACAATTAAAACAAATAAAACTCATATACAAAAAATATTATATAATTTATTTTATGATGTTTTAAATATTGAATTTAATATGTGGCCATGGATACGTAATTTATGTAAATATGGAGATTTCTTTTTAAAATTAGATGTAGCAGATGAAATTGGTATTTTAAATGCAAGACCATTATCGGCATATGAAGCAGAACGATTAGAAGAGTTTAATCCTGAAACAGGAGAATATGAAATAAATTTTCAACATACTATTTCAGAAAATGTTAAATATGATGTCTTCGAAGTTGCACATTTCAGAATGATATCTGATTCTAATTTTTTACCATATGGTAGATCAATGTTAGAAGGAGCTAGACAAGAATTTCAGAAATTAATGATGCTAGAAGATGCAATGTTAATTCATAGAATTATGCGTGCACCTGAAAAAAGAGTATTTAAAATTGATATTGGTAATATTCCACCTAACGAAGTTGATTCATTTATGGAACAAATTATCAATAAAATGAAAAAAGTCCCATATGTAGATAAAAATACAGGAAATTATAATTTAAAGTTTAATTTAAATAATATGCTAGAAGATTATTATTTACCAGTTAGAGGTGGTAATAGTCAGACACAAATAGATACATTACCAGGAATGACTTTTACTGGCATTGAAGATATTGAATATGTTAAGCATAAAATGATGGCTGCTTTAAAAATTCCAAAACCTTTTTTAGGATATGACGAAGGAGTAGAAGGAAAAACTACGTTAGCTTCAATGGATATTAGATTTGCAAGAACTATTGAAAGAATACAAAAAATAGTAGTTTCTGAATTATCTAAAATTGCAATTGTGCATTTATATGCTCAAGGCTTTGAAGGAGAAGATTTAATTGGTTTTGAATTATCACTAACTCCTCCATCTATCATATATGATCAGCAAAAAGTTGCATTAATGAATGAAAAAATTCAACTTGCTGTTGCAATGAAAGATTCAAAATTAGTTTCTGACAAGTACGTTTATGAATACATATTTAATATGTCTGAAGATGAATGGTTAGAAGAAAGAAATAACGTTGTAGAAGATTTAAAATTAAGATTTAGACAAAATCAAATAGAACAAGAAGGAAATGATCCTACACTAACAGGCGTATCATATGGAACACCTCATGATTTAGCGTCAATGCATCAAAGCACAGATGACGTGACAGATACTGATAAAGGAGGACGTCCACCAGAAGGAATAAAATATGGTCAACATGCAAATGAATTAGGATGGGATCCAACTGGTGCAAAAACATTGAAACAAGCTTCAACATTTCAACCTGAATATAGAAGAAAGTCAAAAAATGTAGCTACTGAAAACGCAGATATTTTAAAAAAAATAAAGAAAAATAGATCAAAAGTATTGTTTGAAACAAAAAAAGAAATTGATGATAACGGATCAATGTTGGATGAAAACAATATTTTATAAACATTACTATATTTATATGAAAGAACTTGTGTATTAACATGAAAAATCTTAAACATTCAAAGTATAAAAATACTGCTATTCTTTTCGAAATGTTAGTTAGAAAACTTACATCCGAGACTCTAACTTCAGATAAAACAGTTACTGTTGAAATAATAAAAAAATATTTCGGAAAAAATACAGCATTATCAAAAGAGTTACAATTATATAATTCATTAATTAAAGAAAACTTAAAATCAGAAGCACAAGCATTAGATTTTATTAGAACTTGTAAAGATGCTCATAGCAAACTTAATAAAAGTTTATTACGTAGACAACGTTACAATTTAGTAAAAGAAATATCAGAAAATTTTGATTTTCAAAAAGTTTCAAAAATTAGAATTAATAATTATAAAGAATTAGCATCTATATATAAACTATTTGAATATACTGAAGCTGATAATCCAAAGGATCTTTTAGAATGTAAAACATCAATTGTTAGTCATTTATTAGGAGAAACTAAACAGTCTTTAAAATTAAGTCCATTATTAGAAAAATATAAAGGATATAAAAAAGATGTTCGTATATTAACTTATAAATTATTAGTAGATAAATTTAATTCAAAATATTCTGGATTAGATGAAAATCAGAAAAAAATATTAAATAAATATATTACACACGTTAATGATTCTGAATCTGTTAAACAATATCTTGAAGAAATTATTCCAAGTATAAAAAAAGAATTAAAAGAACAAGTGTCATCAATAACAGATAAAGCAACAAAAATTAAAGTTGATAAATTATCTGAAATGCTTTGTAATGTTGAAACAATTAAAACTATAAAAGAATCACACGTTTTAACTATATTACGATATTATGATTTAATCAAAGAATTAAAAGAGGTCAATTCCAAATGAAATCATTTTTAAAAGAAATAGAATCTAAATTTAAAGAAATTCAAGAACAAGATCAAGACGGAGATAAAGATCAAGATTTTGCAGATGTTCAAATTGCTAGAATGGTAGCCTCCGGAATGTCTAAAGAAGATGCAATTGCAAAAGTTAAAGGTAAAAAATATAATGAAGAAGCTAAACCTGACTTTTTAGATTTAGATAATGATAATGATAAAGAAGAGCCAATGAAGCTAGCTGCTAAACAAGCTAAAGCTAATGAAGCTACAATTGAAGTACCTCAAGAAAAATTAGCACAAGTTAAAGCACAAGCAGACGATGATGATACTATAAAAGTTGTCGACGAAGAAATTGATGAACAAAATGTAACAGGAGCTATAGCTGGATATAATACACCAAATGCATTTTCAACAAAAGCACAAGCTAAAAAGAAAAAGAATATGAAATATGAATCAGTACAAGCCGCAATGGATCAAAAGTATGCTGCAATGATTGAATCATATTCTAAATTTTCAACGGGTAATCCAAAGTCTACTCCATCACAAACAGTTAATGGAACAATAAAAGAAGTAGCAAAAAAATTACAAGAAATAGAACAACTAGTTAAATATACATCTCGATTAAAAAATGAATCTGGTATAGCCGGATCAACATATGGTAAATCTACTCATAATGCATTAAAGAGAATTTCAGAAAGATTATTAAAAATATCTGAAAGAGTTAGAAGTTTAGGAGAATAATATGAGTAAAGCTTTATTAGTAGAATATATACCATTTAAACCAATTGGCCCAGTTAATGAGCAAATGGGCAAACAATATGGAATACCTGGTGGATTAGTTGTACAAGGAGTATTACAAAGAGCAGGAGCTAAAAATCAAAACGGCAGAGTATATCCTAAAAATATATTAGATAGAGAAGCTAAAAAATATCAAAAAGAATATATTGATCAAAATAGAGCATTAGGAGAATTAGATCATCCTGAATCTTCGGTAGTCAATTTAAATAACGTTTCTCATAATGTCTTAAAAATGTGGTGGAATGGCGATGATTTAATGGGAGCAGTACAAATATTAGAAACACCTGCAGGGAAAATATTAAAATCGTTATTTGAATCTGGCATAACATTAGGAATATCTAGTAGAGGATTAGGGTCAGTTAAAGAACTTTATAAAGAATCAGCAGTTGAAGTTCAAGAAGACTTTGAATTAATTTGTTTTGACTTTGTATCAAACCCATCTACCCATGGAGCATTTTTAAGACCAATGAATGAGTCAGTAACTAGCAAAACAAAAAATTATAAAAAAGTAAATGAAATTATTACATCAATATTATGTGATAGTGGCAAATGTAGGATTTTACCATGAAATTTAAAGAAATATTAGAAGCACTAGAAAGAGAGCCAGTTAAACTTACAAATGAACAAAAACGTGAATTTGTAGAAGCAGTTAAAGGATATTCCACATTAGGAGAATCTGTTTATGGTAAAGGAGATCTTAAAGAATTATGTGGACGTGTTAAATATATGGTAGAAATGGCTCAACAAGTTACTTTGTCTGAAGGAGATTGGTTTGATGGAATTACTGTTAATAGACATATGAAAGGATTAAATGATTCATATAAAGTTTTTGAAAAAACAGCTCAAGAAATTTCACAACTACAAGAAAGACTTTCAGCAGCATATGAAGATATTGGTCAAGGTTTAGGTAAATATTTTGATGTAAATTAATTTTGATTATTAACAAAAAATTATTATAATAAAGGAAATAAATGTCAACAGTTGATAACATGTATCATCAATTTTTTGGAATGAAGCCACAAACAAATGAAGCTGACTTATTAAATAAGTTAACCGATTATAAAGGCGGATTTTTATATAAGTTAATAGATCCAGCTACTGCAGGTAATGTTAAAGCTGATATACAAGCATTTTTAAATAAAAAAGGAATGCATGTTATTAAGACAAAATTTGACGACACAGCTGGTAAAGGATTTTTTTATATTAGATTAGGAGAAGATCCTGCTAAAGAATCACAAAGAGTTCAAGGATTTATAAGTCAATTACCAGAAGTTGAAAAATTTAAGTTTACATTGAGACCAATACAAAAACAACAAGTTATATCCCCAGAAAATGAATAAACAAATAAAACACCACAAATCAATAGTTCCAGGAAATTGTAAATCAACAAAAGTAATTAATCGAGATATTAATTTTGCATTAAGACTTTGGAAAAAACAAGTTAAATCTGCAGATTCAATTAATAAATTAAAATCATTAAAAGAATTTGAAAAACCTAGCATTACTAAAAGAAGACAAAAACAAGCAGCTGTATATAAACAAAAAATAGCTGACTTATATTCTGCGTAATACAATTAATTGATAGTCCTGATTTAGTTCAGGACTATTTTACTGTTTTTTGATTTTGTTTATATTTATAGTAAATACGTTATCTCTATATAGCGTCAATTATAATTAATATTCTTATTAAGATTTACAATAATCTTATTTCCAATAAAAAATTTAAGGAGAAATGTAATGAACGAGAAATCGGACTTACTTAAAGAAGCAATTGCAGATGCAAAAGCCGTTAAGGAAACTGCATTAGCAAACGCTAAAATAGCTCTTGAAGAAGCTTTCGCTCCTAGAATTCACAACATGCTATCAACCAAATTATCAGAAGATTTGTATGAAGACGAAATGAATATGGATATGGATGCAGAAGCAGAAATAGAAGCACCTATGGAAGAACCATCAGTAGTTGTCGACGGCGAAAAATATGTCAAAGCCGACGATGCTGAAGGAGCTGAAATTGATGTAGATATGGATGCTGCACCTGACATGGACATGGGTGAAGAACCAATCAATGATGATATGGCTTTAGAAGATGGTATGATGAACGACGCAGATGAAGATCCAACGGATTTAAACAGCGGAGTTGAAGAAGATCTAGAACTAGAAGCAATCATAAGAGAGTTAGAAGAAGATTTAAATGAAGAAGAATTAACTGAAGAAGAGTTAGCAGAAGATGCTCACAATTCTGACGCAGCTGATTCTACTGATGCAAAAGGCAATGATTTAATGGCTGAACCAAAAGAAATGAAAAATGAAGAATTCAATATTGATGAAATCATTGAAGAAATTCTTTCGGAAGAAGACAAAGAAGAAGAACCTAAGGATAAAGTAGAAGAAGGTGAAGATCATGATGATAAAGAATCTAAAGAAAAAGTAGAAGAAATGACTGAAGAATTAACTGAAGCATATGACACTATTGAATCTTTAAGAGACACTATCAATGAAGTTAATCTTTTAAATGCAAAACTTCTTTACACGAATAAATTATTTAGAAATTTTGAATTATCAGAAAGTCAAAAAATGACAGTTATCGAAAATTTCGATAGAGCTGGTAATACAAGAGAAGTTAAACTTGTATTTAGTACATTAGCAGAAAATTTTACAGTTCCTGTAAAAAAGAGAAAAGTGGTAAAAGAAGGCAGTGCCTCTAAGCCAGTTGAATCAACTGCTCCTGCAACTAAAACAATAATCAATGAAGGTAATCAATTAGCTAACAGATGGAAGAAGTTAGCAGGATTACTAGATTAATTAAAAAGGAAAATTAAAAATGGAAATTTCATCTTTATTAGAAGATAATAATCCTTCCCAAAGAAATGCAGCGTTAAAAACTGTAAATAAATGGGAAAGAACCGGTCTCTTAGAAGGACTTAAGTCCGAGACCGAAAAAGCCGGAATGGCTCAACTTCTAGAAAACCAAGCAAGACAACTTGTAAAAGAAGCGTCTTCAACTGGTACAACAGAAGGATCAGAAGAATGGGCTGGTGTAGCACTTCCATTGGTAAGAAGAATCTTTGCTGAATTTGCAGCAAAAGAATTTGTTTCTGTACAACCAATGAACTTGCCATCAGGACTAGTATTTTATTTGGATTTCAAATACGGTACTGCACAACCTGGATTCGACGACGATAACGCAGATAATTTAGCACAAACAGGTGAGCCTTTTGGACCACAAAGTGCAGCAGATTCTATGTTCGGTATAACTACTACAGAAAATGACCCATCAGGCGGTCTTTATGGTGCTGGTAGATTTGGATATTCAATCAATGAATTAGCAGTTACTGCTTCAGGTACTGTTTCAACTGCAACATCATCATCTGTAAATTATGATTCTGCATATACTGATATTGCTGGATTTGGTGCTGCTGGTGGATACAGTATTGTTTCTGTACCATTATCATCATTATCTGGATCAGATTCTACTGCAGTAAGATCATTTATTTTATCAACTGCATCTGCAGGAACAGTAAATCAAATTAGTGCATTTACAAGATTAAATGATGCTAAGACACATGTTAACTTTGTAATTACTGGATCAGACGGATTAGCTCCAGCTGGAACTCGTGATTATATTGTAAAATATAGTGCTCAACCATCTGATATATCTAGAGGTGACTTCGAAGACTCAAATCCTTTCAAAGGATCTGGAGCTAACGGAATCAATCAAGGTACTGACATTGATATTCCAGAAGTAAATCTTGAAATGCAATCAGATCCTATAGTAGCTAAGACAAGAAAGTTAAAGGCTGTTTGGACTCCTGAATTTGCTCAAGATTTAAATGCATATCACTCAATTGACGCTGAAGCTGAATTAACTTCAATGTTAAGTGAATATGTATCAATGGAAATTGATCTCGAAATCTTAGATATGTTAATTAACGGCGCTGTAACAACAGAATATTGGTCAGCTGTATCAAATCAATTCTTTGATGCTGCTAACAATAAATTTGTTGGAAGAGATGTCCAAGGAGGCGGATATTATAATACGCAAGGAGAGTGGTTCCAAACTTTAGGAACTAAACTTCAAAAAGTATCTAACAAAATTCACCAAAAAACATTAAGAGGTGGCGCTAATTTCTTAGTAACTAGTCCTGCTGTTGCAACTATCCTAGAATCTATTCCTGGATTTGCTGCTGACACAGACGGTAACAAAATGGAATTTGCTGCTGGTGTTCAAAAAATTGGTGCAATCAATAATAGATACACAGTATATAAAAACCCATACATGAAAGAGAACGTAATCCTTATGGGATACAGAGGAGCTCAATTCCTTGAAACTGGTGCAGTATATGCTCCATATGTACCTCTAATCATGACTCCACTTGTATACGATCCTGTTAACTTCACCCCAAGAAAAGGTGTAATGACAAGATATGCTAAGAAAATGGTAAGACCAGAATTCTATGGTAAAGTATATGTTGCTGGATTAAATTCTATTTAATAGTTAATTATTAAATTAATTTAAACAATGAGAGGGATGATTCGTCATCCCTTTCTTACTGTTTTGATATTTATAATAAAAGAAGTACTATGGCAGCCCCAAGAACAAAATATTCAATACAAGCAAGAATAAGATATAAAGGTAATTTAGTTGACGTTTTAGATAGACTACGAGCTATACGTATGGTATTAATGGTTCATATAGAACAAGATCTAGGTAAAGGAGCTGAATTAATAACAATGAAAGTTCTATCACCATATTCAGCTAAAAAAACGTTTCAAGCAATTCAACAGTTAAGCACAAAAAAAATTGAAACGTTAGAACAAATGCAATTATTAAATAGTACATTAACAAAATTAGAATAAGGATTATTAATGGCAGATTATAGTGTAAATAAACCCATATGGCCTGGTAGCTCCTCGTTTACTACAGGATCTACTCCATTTGGATTTTTTGATAATGACGCAATGTTTCAATCACATGCAGATAGTTTTTCTAAGCATGCTGCACAAAACGTTGGTTATCCAATTATGGATGTTGAATTAATAGATATAAATTTTTATAATGCATTTGAATCTGCAGTTATAGAATATTCAAATCAAGTTAATCAAGTTAATATTGCAAATAATTTATTAAATACATTAGGTATAAATACAGGATCTAGTTTTTTAACAGACAATTCATTTTCTGATACATTAATTGGTGGATCATTATCATATATTACAAAATTATCAAAAACATATGGAACAGAAGCAGATTCAGGTGGAAACTTAAAATGGTTTTCTGCATCACTTGATGTTAATCCAGGTCAACAAACATATAGTATAAGAGCTGCCGTATCTAAAAGTTTAGGAATTGAATTAACAAATACAAGTTCTATAGAAATTAAAAGAGTATTACACACAGTTCCTCCAGCTATTATTAGATATTTTGATCCATTTGTTGGAACAGGGCTAGGCTCTCAAAATTTAATGGATGCCTTTGACTTTGGAGGATTTTCTCCGTCTGTAAATTTTATGTTAATGCCATTACATCAAGATTTATTAAGAATACAAACCATAGAATTTAATGATAGAATTAGAAAATCACATTTTTCATTTGAAATCCATGGAGATGATTTAAGATTATATCCAACGCCTGGAACAACAGGAACAGCAGCTACTCCATTCTATAAAAACGTTTGGTTTGAATTTATATTTGAAGATAAAAAAGCAGATGAAGCAGTACTATTCGGAAATACAGCAGCAATGAATAGTGTAGTATCAGATGGATCTAATATTCCATATACATATCAAAAATATTCTCAAATAAACGATGTAGGACGGTCTTGGGTATTTAGATATGGATCAGCACTAGTAAAAGAAATGTTAGGATATGTTCGAAGTAAATATTCAACAGTACCAATTCCAAATTCAGAAGTAACATTAAATGGATCTGATTTAGTAACACAAGGACAATCAGAAAAAGAAGCATTAATTACCCAATTAAGAGAATTTTTAGACAAATTAACAAAAGAAAGTATGATGACAAGACAACAATCAGAAAATGATTCAATGAATGAAATATTGTCAAAAGTACCAACTAAAATATACGTAGGATAATATGGCGTTATTTGGAACTCAACGAGATGCTAAATTTCTAGCATCGATTAATGCAGAATTATTAAATGCAATAGTTGACACTGAAATAGAATTCTACAAATTAATTATTGAAGATTCAAATTCAAATATATATGGAGAGTCTGTTAATAAAACTTATTATAATTATATACTTATTCCGGCCTTAATCACAAAAGAAGGAAAAACTGGAGAAATGGATGATTATGGACATTCATATACAAGAACAGCACAATTTGGTATATCTAGAGATATTTTAGAAAAAGCATCATTTTATCCAGAAGTAGGAGATATTATTAAATGGGACAATGAATTCTATGAACTAGATAACGTTGATGCTAATCAATATTTTGCTGGCAAGAATCCTGACACATGGGCTAATGGTAATAAGTTTGGATATAGTGTTTCTGTATTATGTGATGCTCATGTAACAAGACAAACTCCAACTAATATCAGAAAAATGAGATTTGGTATAACTGGAGACAATCAATCATATAAAGGATTTTAATGTCTAGATATAGAAATTATAATATTGATAGAAAAATAGATAAACCAGATATTCGTAATACTGAATCTGTTAGAGATGATCAAACATTTGATAGATCTTCGCAAGTTCGTAGAGATGATGATCTAGTTAAAACTCCTAGAAGAACTGTATATAATATTGATTTTGCATTAAAATGGTATATTGAGAATATAATACAACCAAAAATTACTGGACCAGAAAATAATTTAATAGATGTTCCAGTTATATATTCAAATGCAGAAAAATGGGATAGTGTAAGAAGATTAGGATATCTTCGTGACGAAAAAGGAATGTTACAATCTCCTTTAATAATATTGAAAAGAAATTCGTTACAAGAACGAGATCAATTAAAAAAATTAGATGTTAATCGATTTATTTCTGGTAATAGTATTATATATCGACAACAATATAACGCAAGAAATCAATATATAGATCAATTATATCCAATACCTAGTAAACAACGAGAACAATCTGCAGAAATGTATTCAATAAATATTCCAGAATATGTAGATGTCGAATATGATTTACTTATGTGGACAGATTTTACTACACAAATGAATGAACTAGTAGAACAAATTATGCCATATGGTGGATTTGCTTGGGGGAATGAATCAAATAAATATAGAACTCATATAAGAACATTGAATTTTGAAACGGTTAATACAGTTGGAAATGATAGACTAGTAAGATGTACTGCACCATTAACAGTAAATGGTACATTATTAGGAGAACAAGAATATAGATTATCAACAGTACAAAAGAAATACTCTTTGAAAAAATTAGTATGGGAATTTGTAATTGATGTAGATGAAGATATATTCGGAACAGTAGAAGTTCCACAAGCTTTATTAGATGTAGAATCTAAAATTATAAGCGGAGGAAGAGTAGTAATTTCAAGAACGGGCGGAGGATCCCAATTAGTAATAGATGCAAACACAATGGAATATTTAACACAATTACAAGAAAAAACTGCTACGGTACAGAATGCAACAACTGTAACAGTTAATGATGCAGCAGGAACTAATCCAGTAACATTAACAGCTGCAACAAAAAAAGAATTTAATATTTATATCAACGGACAGTATATCGATAAAGCTTTGTATACATGGACTCCTACAACATCAAGTCCACAAACAATTGTTTTTGATACTGCTCAATTAGACTATGAATTAGACTCTAACGATATAATTATAATAAATGGAAGATGGACTTTAAATCCATAAATAAACTATATATAAAATGTCTAGAAGATTAAGAGGAAAACAATTAGCAAAACATTTGCGATTAACAGGGTCATTAGCAATTTCTGGTTCAGGAAATACTTTACCTAATTCAGCATCATTATCAATTGATGGAGGAATAAATAGAAGTGATTCAACAATAGGTCATTTATTAGGAAATTTTGACGCAGGATCATTTCATGACGATTTACCAACCCCTGAAACTAAAATAATAATACCATAACGCTTTTCTATAAAATTTTATATTTATATTAAATAATAAATCAACTTAAGGATTACAATCAATGTCACAAATTATTCAGCATCGAAGAGGTAGCTTAGCAAGTATTAAATCATTAAATACTAATGGACCAATTCATCGAGGAGAAATATTAGTAGCCACCGGTTCATTATATATATCATCAGGATCTTCTGATTCAGATAATTATCATTTATCTGCTTCAATTTTCTTCGGAGGATCATTAACAACTGATGGGTCATCTAATTATAGACCACTTACACAAGTTATATCTGGATCTGGATTACCTTCTGTAACAACAGGAACATATGGAAGAACATTAGATGGTATTTTATATATTAATACTGATGATAATAAATTATATAGATTAGTTGCAACAGCAGACGCAAATCCTGCAACATCTGGAAACTTTACTGGATCACATCAATTAATATCTGGCGGAGGAGGCGGAGGATCATCCGATTATCCTTCAATAGGAACACCAGATGATGGAACATATACTGATGGCGTATTTCCATTTACTGCTACTACAACAATAGCAAATGCAATCGATCAAATAAATGAAGTATTAAAAGTAATTGCTCCATCTAGTCCACCAAATTATGAAGGATTGAGTTTTGCTGCTAGTGGAACTAAAACTGGAAAATTATCTTTTGGTGATAATCATGCTATATCTAGTTACACAAATGTTGGAGACAATATTGGTCAAACATATGGAGGATCTGATTATGCTAGTATACAAACAAAAGTACCAGCAACTGGATCATCACCAGCCGTTGTTTCATCTGATAACACCGGTGGATTTAAAGGAATATATGGAGACGCTTCTTCAACTACAGGAACTGTCAATGATATTGCAACAAGAACAGGTAAAGGTAATCCTGCAGTAGGAGCTGGAGCATCTGGTGCATACAATCAATATGCAGTAGGTGATGGTCAATCTGGTGTATTAGCAATGTATTTGAATGGAGCATTATTTTTATCTGGGTCACTTTCTGGATCAGTTGCATCAATAACTAAAACTTCTGACAATTCATCCAATTTAACAATATCAGCAACACAAAGTGTATTTTTCAGCGACGGAATACAAAAATTAGATGGAGCTGAATATAGAACATTTACATATTCAATTAATACGGCAGATATGAGAAATGGTCATAATTATATAACTGTTAGACATGAATTAGCAGGAAGTACAAGAACAGCAGCTAAACATGATTGGGTACATGATAATTTTGCAGGAACCATGACTGCTGATAGTAGTGCAACATCTTCATTAAGTGCTGCTCAAGGATTTGATGCATCAAAAATTCATAATGTATCTGGAATTAAATTTTATAGTGATGGATTTGAAGATACAATTGTTCAATCTTATACTTCTTCATTCTCTGGAATATATCAAAATGTATATCCTAGTTCTGGTGGAATTACCATGACTGTTACAAATCAATCGATTAGTAATAGCACTAAAAAAATTCAAGGAAGTAAAATAGAAACATTAACTGGAACAGACGCAACAAGATTTCCAGATTTAGATGTAGTAAATTTTGCTACTACTACAGAAGATAGTAACATGACAATGTCATTTGCTGCAACACCAACTATAACTACTAATATATTTCATTCACCTCCTGGAGGAGAAACATCTACTAGCGCTAGATGGAATTTTGGATCATCTGTTACTCCATTATTAAGAAGTGCATTAACACCATCTGTTATACCACATGAAAATAGATTCATGTATAATACATTAACATCAGGATCTACAGAAAATAACTTTGAAACATTTAGAGGAGAAAGATTTAGACAAGATTATGCAGCTGGTTCAATAGGAACGACTATTGGAGCTTGGACCTCAACTCAAAATTTAGCTGCAGCAGTAGGTGGAGAATTATATGCGACTCAATATAATAGCGGATTAAGTGCACCAGAACGAATTGGTAATAGTGGAGATTTTACCACATTTCACGGACCTTCAAGTCAACCAAATTATACTACCGGAAATAGAGCAGCTGGAACTAGAAAATATGTTAGATTCTTTAAAAATACCGGTGGAGATGGAATAGGAAGTAAAAATTATTCAATTCAAATATCTGTAGTAGGAACTGGAGATGCTGTTCTAGTAACAGATAATTCTAGTTTATTTACTACAAATTCTTCTAAATTTAGAATGTATTGGTTTAATAGTAAAAGAAATACTAGTCCAACTGCATGGCTTGATGTTTTAGATGATACATATATTAATGGAGCTCAAATAAAAGCGTCTTTTGCAAATACTGATGGAATAGAATGTCCTGGACAAGGTACCATGGGATCAAGATCTGGAAATATTTCATATACTGTAGCTACATCGAATTCACCAGGAGGCAATGTACAAGTACCAAAAGGAGTTGTAAAATTAGCCGGCGGTGCTTCAGATGGCGTAATTGCTCAAGATGATATAATAGGAATCATGATTGAGATTCCAGAAGGATTTACTCATCATATAGATGCAATTCGATTTAATTGGGGAACCTCTGAAACATTAATGGGAACATCTGCATTATAAAAAAATTAAAAATAAAAAAAAAGGAAATAAATCATGCCAGTAGTATCGTCTACATTAACTGAAATTGCTATTAAGCGAATCTCCGGAAAAGCTCAAGCAAGTACTAAATTAGGAGTAAATCAAGAAGCAATTGGTTCAAATGTACAATCAGCAGCACAATCAGTATTTGGAGAAGCAGTTCCTAATAACCCTAGTAGAACATTATTTACCGCTCAAACAAATGCTGCGGGAAAACAAGTAGTTCAATATGTTAAATTTGAATTAAATCCTATAACAGAAGGATTTTTTGCTAATGATGCTGACGAAGCTTCTGCCGGCCCAACAACAAATCAACAACATTCATATGCTTTAAGATTAACAGGTTCATATGAATCAGAAACTGCAAATAATTTTTCAGGAAAAGGATCTGGAGTATTTGTTAATAATTCAATGCCATCTGGATCGGTAGGTAAACTTCAAATAGTTCCATCAAATTTATCAAGTATTTTAGGGGATGATAATCCATATGTTCCTAGAGTATCTGCATCAGCTGGAAACAGAATAGGTCCTGCAGACGATGTAGATTGGTATCTAGATACATTTGCTGGAATATTATATGTACAAGATGCAGATTCAACAGTAGCTTCAATTGTTCCAACATCAATTGACTGTTTTATATATACAGGAGATATGGTTGATACTGCATTAGCTAATGGCGGAGGTAGTGGAGGTGGAGGAAATGCTCAATTTATATCATCAGGATCAGTATCAGCTTCAATTAATGTAGGGTCTAATGATATATTTAAAATTACTAGTGGTTCAGATGATTTAGTTACATTATCAACTTCTGGAGGAGAAACTAATTTCAATATTAATGGTAATTTAGTAGCAACTAGATACATAGTTTCATCTTCTGTAACATTTATGACTCAATCATTTTCTTCTGGTTCAACTATATTTGGCGATTCATTTGATGATACTCATTTATTTACAGGATCATTATTTATTACTGGAAGTCAAACATTTACAACTATGAGTAATTCTAGCTATAATGAAATTGCATATGTCTCAAAATCTGCAGATGGTAGAACAGAACTTAGATTTAGTCATGTTATAGATGGAGGCTCATTTTAAATAATGTCAACTGGAAATGTAATAAGATTAAGAAGATCTACGACAGCTGGATCAACCCCGTTAGTAAATACTTTACAGGCAGGAGAACTATCAATTAATGTATATGATGGAAAATTATTCTTTAAAAGATCAAAAGATGGTAGTGATACAATAGAACAAATATTTACTACTGATACTTTTACTACTGGATCATTACAATTCAAACCAGATGATACAACCACAAATATATTAGAAGTTCATGAAAATGATAGTACTTCAGCTTTGATAATAACATCTCAAAGTATAATGAATTTAAGAAAACAAGAAAGATTAACTCCTATCCCTTCTTCTGGAGGAATCATGTATTCCGGAAGCTCATTTTGGATAGGTATAGATTGATTGTGTTTTTTTAATATAACAATATTTATATATAGTATAAAGTATACATAATATAATAAAATAAAAATATAATAAATTAAATAAAAGGAATTAAAATGGCAACATGGAAAAAAGTCATTGTCTCAGGATCCACAGCAGCCTTTGCTAATGTCATTAATGATGGTATTGCTTCTAATCAAGTAGTAGTAGGCGCAGGAGCAGGAGCAAATCAAGTTGGTAAGGCATTAACAGCCGGCCAAATATTAATGGGGAACGCAAGTGCTGTCCCAACAGGAACTAGTGTTTCTGGAGATATAACATTATCAAATGCAGGTGTAGCAACTATAGGATCTGATAAAGTAACAACCGCAATGTTATCAGGAAGTGTAGCTGATACACCAGTAGCAGGACAAACAGTTAAAGTTGGTGCAAACGGAGCATTTACATTCGACGATGCATCTACTTTATTATCTGCAGGTTTAGGCATTACAATTACAAATAATAAAATTTCATCATCAATTGCAAACCCAGGCAGCGTTGTAGAAAATCCAGGTAACTCTTTTGGTACTTTGGCAACAACAGAATTCACCGGTTCGTTTACGGGATCTGGTCTTATTTCTTCGGCAATTGATGCAACTAATGCAACTAATACAACCAAGGTTAATTTATCTGACAATGAATCTACAGATGAAAACAATGTTTTAGTATTTGGTGCAGGTGCAAGTGCTACAGGTAACACAGCTTTAGAAACTGATGGCGATCTTACTTATAATCCAGGCAAAAGTAGATTATCAGTACCTCAAGTTACTGCATCAGCAGGATTTAAAGGTAACGTAACTGGTAATGTAACTGGTAATTTAACCGGTACTGTACAAACTGCAGCACAAGGAAATATTACAAGTGTTGGTACATTAACATCACTTGATGTAAGTGGTAATACAACTTTAGGTAATGCTGCAACTGACACCGTAACTATAGCAGGAGACTTAATAGTACAAGGAAATACCACAGAAGTACAAACTACGAATTTAAATGTTAAAGATGCATTAATATTATTATCTTCAGGTTCATCCGGTGCAACTAAACAAGATTCTGGACTAATATTTTCTGGTAATAATATCGGTCTTTCTGTAGATGCACCTGCAGTTAATTCTGGATCTGCACTTTTTGTTGATTCTACTTTGAAACGTTTATCTGTAACTGCTGATGGAACTCATGCAGGTGCATCTGCTACAAGTTTAACGGTAGGAGGATTTGTTCCTCTTGTAACTACAGGATCACAAACCTCATTTGATCAAATAGGTAACTTTAAAGTTAACTCTACTGGTGATCTATTTGTATATGCAGGATAATATATACTAAAGTTTTTAATTTATTATATTGAGAAGCGGAGATTAATTTCTCCGCTTTTTTTTATATAAAATTAATATGTTAAATATTTATTAATATATAATTAAAATTGAAATATATAGTTTATGCCTATTATCAGAAATCCTAAAAAACAAAATAAAATAAAAATCGATAATAACGTTGTTAAAGAGTCATATGAACAATTTAAAGCATTAAAAGAACAAGCCGTTCAAGAAACCCAATTTCAACCACAATTCACAAAAGATGAAGCAATATGGATGATGGGCTTAATTAAAAATTGTACCTTTAAAGGTGAAGATGTACAAAAGGTTTATGAAGCAGTTGTTAAGTTACAATTAATTGTTAATGAATCTAAATAGTTATATATTTATATTAAAATAAACTTATTATTGGCCTGAAAAGGAAGTGGGCAGTATTAATACTGTAACCAACCATGATAGGAGAAGCAAATGCCAAACTGGAAAAAAGTCATTTTATCTGGCAGTAATGCCGTCTTAGCAGAAATAACTGCATCAGGGAATTTATCGGGTAGTAGAACAGCTACCGCATCATATGGGTTATTCACCGGATCTTTCGGAGGAAACGGAACAAATCTAGATTTATCAAGTAACACATCAATTTCAACATTACCATTCCCATTTGAAGGAGATGCTCAAATATCTGGTTCATTAATAGTATCTCAATCCTATACAGTAGGAGACACAGACTCAACCGCATTAAGATTAATAGGATCTGGTTCAGTAAGCCAATCAGGAATATTTGAAGTAGAAGGATCAGCAGGCCCTTTATTCTCAGTAGCAGATGGATTAGATGGTGTTTTAATGGAAGTAAACAATATTTCAGGTTTACCATTATTTCAAGTATCATCTTCCAATGAAGTATTTATAAATAGAGGTAATTTAACATCTGGGGTTAATACAGCTACTGCTTCATTTGCGAATTTTTCAGGTTCATTCCAAGGTGATGGTACTAATTTAAATTTAGCTAGTAATACTACAATACCAGCAGGTCCAACACCAACATTAGCACAAGTAGTAACAGAAGGTGCAAGCGCTACAGGAGATGTTTTAATAACAGGATCATTAACAATATCAGGATCATTTAGTGCATTTACATTAGATTCAGATAATATAGTATTAGGATCGGGTTCTGGTGTAGCAATGCAAGCAAGTGCAAATAATAATGTTATATTAGGTACTAATACCGCAGATAGTTTAACTACAGGTGATCAAAATGTTGCTATTGGGCATCAAGCTTTACAATCTTTAAGTAGTAATTCAGGAAATACAGCTATTGGATTTGAAGCTGCAAAAGCCTACACAAATTCTAATTCTGTTTTTATAGGATATAAAGCAGGTTTAGCTTGGAGTACTGGAAATGATAATGTTGTAATAGGTAAAGAAGCAGCAGATAGTCATACTGCAGGTTCTACAAATGTTTATATAGGATACTCAGCAGCAGGTGGTTCAACCGGAGGAGGAAGTTACAATCTTGCTATAGGAGGCAATTCTGGTAAGAATTTAACTACAGGTACTAATAATGTTACATTAGGTAAAAATGCAGGTTTTAACCTTAATTCAGGTAAAGAGAATATAGCTATAGGTACAAATGCTTTAGATTCTATAGCTTCAGGTGAAATGAATATTGCTATAGGATATTATGCTGGAGCAAGTTTAGATAATGATGATGGAAACATCATGATAGGATTTGGTTCTGCAGCTGATGGAACAGGAAATGGTGAATTAAAAATAGGTAGTGGAAGTATAACCACTATACAGGGTAATTTAGCAACTGGAGATGTAACATTCTACAATACAGCATCAGCACCAAATTTCTCTGGTTCATTCCAAGGTAATGGTTCACAACTAACAAATTTACCAGCATCAGATCCTTTCCCATTCTCCGGAGATGCTCAAATAACAGGATCATTAACAGTATCAGGATCACTTGTTCCTGGTGGAAGAAATAGATTAAGCACTAATAATGTAGTAATAGGTAGAGCAGCTGGAGAAAATATGTCAATTTCTTCTACATCCGCTTTAGATAATACTCTTATAGGAGCAGTAGCAGGTAATGATTTAACTAGTGGTAATAATAATGTTTTAGTAGGTTATAAAGCTGGAGAATATTTAACTACAAGTCAAGATGTTATAGCTATAGGTAAAACTGCATTAGGAGCTGATAGTACCGCAGGAAATGCTCTTAATTATGTCATAGCAATAGGAACAAGTGCAGGAGGAAGATTACAAGGAGGTATTGGAGATGGAGATCATCATGGAATTTATATAGGTAGAAATGCCGGTATTAACATCGATAGTAATGATGGTAATCAAAATAATATATTAATAGGTCATAGAAATGTTGGTCCAAGTAGTCAAGGACATTTTGGAGAAGGTCATCTTAGAATAGGGCAAGGTACGGATTCTAATGCAGTAATATTTCCAATATCTGCATCATTAACTTCAGGTTCAGTTCTTATACCACAGTTAAAAGTAGATAGTGTTAACACAGCAAATTCAGCTTCGGGAGCAACATTAACAGTAGAAGGCTCAGGTTCAACAGTATTTGAAGTAATAGGATCAGAAGGTACACTATTTGCAATAGACGATGATTTAGATGGAACTATATTCACAGCAAACGATAAAACAGGTCTTCCAGTACTAGAAGCATCAGCTTCAGGAGAAGTTTACATAGGCAAATCACCTCAATCTTTATACACAACCGCAGTCATAAGTTCTAATAACGCTAACGTAACGCAGTCAATTTATGGATTGGATACAAGTTCATATGGAGGAGCATTCTTTGAGTACACGGCTCATTCGGGGTCAAATGCACGTGCAGGAAGCATAATGTCAGTATGGAACGGTTCGAGTCTTAATTTCACAGAGACTACCACAACCGATATTGGCTCAACATCAGATTTAGTGATGAAAGTTCATATATCCGAAAGTCAAGCACAATTAGCAGCTTTCTCTACAACAGCAGGTTACAATATTAAAACAATAATAAAATCAATATAATATGGGAATCAGAAGAGGTTCAATATCAACTCCAATAATAGCGGATGGGCTAGTATTCAACATGGATGCTACAAATAAAGCCAGCCATACAGGAACTGAAACATCTATATTTAATACGTTACAAACTTCCCAATCAGGATCTATAAATAATGTAGCTACTAATAAATTAAATTTATCACAAAACTCAGCAAAATATATAGAATTGGACGGTACAGATGATTATATTGAATTATCGGACACTAAAAATTCTTCTTATACTAATATAACTGTTGGTATGTGGGTAATGGGAGATACGGCAGCATCAGGAGGAAATTATTGGTTAGCAGCTCCTATAGATAATTCTGCAGGTACTTTTTGGATTAATGGGGGTAACGGTGCTACTAAATTTGGAATTAGAACAAATTCAGAAATATCATCTGCATCTACAACAACATCTTCTACTTCTGAATTTCAATACTTAACAGGTACTTGGGATGGTAGTAATATTGTATTTTATAAAAATGCATCTATAATACAAACAAAATCAGTAACAGGTACTTTAATGTGGAGTTCTACATATAATTGGAATATAGGAGCATATGGAGGACCATTTGGAGCTGGGGGGTTAAATGGAAATTTAAGTTTTTCATGCTTTCATTTTTATAACCGTGCCTTATCAGCAAATGAAGTTCTACACAACTACAATGCTTTAAAATCAAGATTTGGAATATAAATAAATTTTTATTATAATAAAATTAAAAGAAAGTTACAACATGAAATCAAAAAAACTTGCAAAAGCAGACATTGAATCCATAACAAATATCCAAGGACAATTCACAGAATACACCAACACATTAGGGTTAATGCAAATCGATGAAAAAACAATTAACAATCAATTGGTAATGATCGAAGAAAAGAAAAATGAAATGTTTCAAAAGCTGGATGAGTTAAGAAATCAAGAACAAGAATTATTTAATTCATTACAAGAAAAATACGGGCAAGGTCAAATAAATCTTGAAGAAGGCACATTTACGCCAAATAACTAGTTTTTTCAAGTTTTGTTATATATTTATAATAAACATAATTATAGGAGAATAATCGATGGCCGAAAGAATCGTATCGCCAGGTGTATTTACTAATGAAATAGATCAGTCATTTTTACCCCAAGGAATTGGTGAAATAGGTGCTGCTTTAATTGGACCTACTATTAAAGGCCCGGCACAAATACCAACACAAGTAAAAAATTATGCTGAATTTGAAAGTATATTTGGATCATATACAGAAGATTCATATCTACCATTTACAGCAAAAGAATATTTAGATAACGCAGGAACATTAACAGTAACAAGATTATTATATGAAAATGGTTACAAATTAACTAATGGAGCATTAGCAGTTATTGCAGAGTCTGGCTCTGGCGCAGGAAAGAAAAGTGTTGTATCTCATATTATTCACCCAACCGTTCCTATAAATTATTCTGCAGATGATAATGTTTTTGAAAATTCAAGCATTGCTAGTGGAGAGTCAGGATCATTTTCCATAACAATTTCTGGTTCATATAGTGTTGATAATACATATCCTGGATATTCTGGATTTGCTTCTACTACAGGAGTTAACACAACAATTTCTGCTTCTATAAATAATTCAAGCAATTCATATATAGAAAAAATATTTGGAAGTAATCCTAAATCAATTGATTATCCTGTATATGTTCAATATGAAAATGAAAATATTAAAAATGAATTTAGTAATATAGGCAATGTATCAGTTAAGTTACAAATTATTGACAATTACGAATATTTACAAGACTTTAAAGCTCCCGCTTCTCCATTTATTACTTCCCAAAAAATAAGCGGAACATCAAGAAACTTATTTAAAGTACATGCATTATCTCATGGAACGGGTGAAAATTATGATTTTAAAATAGGTATACAAAATATTATAACAGCTGCTGAAAATCCTGAACAAACAGGATATGGTAAATTTGATTTAATAGTAAGAGCTGTTAATAGTAAAAATATTTTATTATCTCCATTTGATTCTGACGATACTGACACATCACCAGCAATTCTAGAATCATTTACTAATTTAAATTTAAATCCAGATTCTCCTCGATATATTTCAAAAGTAATTGGTGATGTTCATAAGTATATTGACCCATCTTCTAAAAGATTGGTTGAATCAGGAACTTTTGATAATAATTCAAAATATATAAGAGTTGAGGTAACAACTGCAGTTGAAAATAAAATTAATCCTAGTGCAATACCATTTGGATATAAAGCAGTAAGTTCTCCAATATTAAATCCATCAGCAAGTATTAATTTAGTTGCTAGTTCAAATGTAACTACACAAGTTGGAACATCTGGATATAATTCAAATATATTCTTTGGATTTGATTATACGAATACAAATAACTTAAATTATCTTGCTCCAATTCCAACTTCTGGATCAACAACAGGTAATAACTCAGATTTTTATTTGGGAGATTTAAATCAAGATGCTGGAGCTAGCTTTCCATCATCTGCACCATATTCTGGATCAATTGGAACAGCATTAGACGCCGGCATTATAAATGCTAACATAGCTATTGGAACAAGAAAGTTTATAATTCCTATACAAGGAGGATTTGATGGAGCTAGACCAAATCTACCAAAATATTCTGGAGAAAATATTTCTTCTACGAATGCATTCGGATTTGATTGTTCAGCTGACGGAAAATCTGGAACAACTGCATATAAAAACGCATTCAATACATTGTCAAATACAGATCAATATGATTTCAATATGTTAATAACACCAGGGGTAGTTCATGAAATACATCCTTCAGTAACTAATGCTGGTATATTATTATGTGAATCAAGAGCTGATGCTTTTTATGTAATGGATCCTGTTGGAAAAACAAGTAACATTAGCACAGCTAAGAATACTGTTAAAACATTGGATTCAAGTTATGCAGCAACATATTATCCATGGGTATTAGCACAACCAGCTGGTGCACCTAAATCATTATGGGTACCACCATCAGTTGTTGTTCCTAGTGTGTTATCATTTACAGATAGAATTGCACATCCATGGTTTGCTCCTGCAGGACTAAATAGAGGTGGATTATCAATGGTATCTAAAACATATATAAGATTATCTCAATCTGATAGAGATGAATTATATGAAAATAGAATTAATCCAATTGCTAATTTTCCAAACGAAGGAGTATGTATTTGGGGACAAAAAACATTACAAGCATTACCATCTGCATTAGATAGAGTTAATGTTAGAAGATTATTAATCACCGTTAAGAAATTTATTGCTTCTGCTACTAGATTTTTAGTATTTGAACAAAACACTGCATCAACAAGAAATAGATTTTTACAAATAGTAAATCCTTATTTGCAAGATGTAGTAGCTCAATCAGGTTTAAGTGCATTCCGTGTAATAATGGATGAAACAAATAACACACCGGATGTAATTGATCAAAACTTTTTAGTAGGACAATTATTCTTACAGCCAACCAGAACTGCAGAATTTATTGTGTTAGACTTTACTATTCAACCAACTGGTGCTTCATTTCCTGATTAATTTTTAGAAATGAATATATTTATATAAAATAGGATATAAAATGTCAATAAACATAGATTTACTTAAAGAATTACCAAATCAAGGTCAAACTCAATTAGAACAAAATTTAGCAGGAGTCGATTATACCGATTTATTTGCAAAAGCGTTTGATTGGGAACCTAAAATGACCAATAGGTTTATTATGGAATTTCAAGATATTCCATCTCATTTAATAAAAGCATCTGGTAGACCAAGTGTTAATAACGGAAATGTCGTTTTAGATCATATTAATGTTGAAAGAAAAGTTAAAGGAAAAACAAGATGGCAAGACCTAAGTATAACATTATATGATGCAATTGTTCCATCTGGTGCACAAGCAGTGATGACATGGATTCGTAGTCATCATGAATCATTAACTGGTAGAGATGGATATGCAACTGGTGCTTCATCATATAAAAGAAATATTAATTTTTATTCTTTATCACCAACAGGCGAAAAAATAGAAGAATGGGAATTGGTAGGAGCATATATTAATGATGCATCATTTGGAGATATGGATTGGTCAAACGAATCTGCAGTTGAAATTTCATTAACATTGTCTTATGACTATGCAGTATTAAAGTATTAATTTTTTCAAATAATGGGAGTTTATTGCTCCCATTTTTACTGTTTAAAAATATTTATTATAAAGAGTTTATTCAACTTCATACTGTTACAATTTAAATTTAGGTAACATATGAATTGTATATTTATTGTATTTTTATCCTTATTAAGTTTTAATATATTTTGTCAAGATACTATCTTTCGATTTGAAGAAAAACCAATTATTGGAAAAATAGTATTTGCTGATAATAATATTATATTATACAATAAAAATAATTTTCTTAAAGATATATCAACAGAATTTGTATTTGGATACAAACAAAATAATAAATTATCTATATTATATAAAGAAAAAGAACAACCATTTACTACAATACAAATGAATGATTATGTAATGGGTAGAACAAAAGGATATCAAGATCATATTCCAGGAATACCATTTACTATAGGATTTTTTAGTTCTTATTTTTATACATATTACAATACTAGAGGTTTAACTAGAAATCCAAAAGTTTCATCACTAGCATTTACTGCAGTTCCATCAATTGTATTTACATATGTAAAGCCTAAAGCAAATAAAAAATGGAGTTTAGAAAAAAGAACTGGGTATCGATTATCTAGATCTGAAAAAAATCAAGTTTCTTCTTGGTGGGGTGCAGCATTAGGAACTACTGTTATATATATTCTTTACTTTTCTAGATAATATATATTTATAATAAAGTTATTAAAAGGAGTTTTATATGACAAAAGTAACAGATCGTTATGACGATAAAAATTTAATTAATTTAGCAAAACAACAATACGATAAAAAACAAAAATCAAAACTACCAGCTGACATAGTAAAATTACCATCTGCAGGTAAAATATATCCAGAAGATAGTTTATTAAGACAAGGTAGTGTTGAAATGCGTCATATGACCGCATATGATGAAGATATATTAACAAATGCATCATATATAAATGAAGGAGTGGTATTAGATAAACTTTTAGATTCATTGATAACTTCTGACATTGATATCAATGAATTAGCTGTTTTCGATAAAGAAGCATTGATTGTAAATGCCAGAATTTCAGCATATGGAAGTAAATATCCAATCATAGTTAAAGACCCAAAAACAAAAAATAAAATTGATCGTTCTGTAGATTTAAATAATTTAAAATTTAAATCGGTTAATTTAGATACAAATGAAGCTGGCGAATGTATATATCATTGTGAAGATGGATCTATAATTCATTATTCATATGCTCCAAAAAAACAAAATATCGAAGTTACAGAATCAAATCGTATTTCATCATTTTTGTTAACATTGATACGTGAAATTAATAAAAAAAGAAATATAGAAGATATAAAAAAATATATTCAATATGACTTTACATTTCACGAATCTAAAAAGTTTCAAAAACATGTTTTAGATAATATGCCTGGATTGGTAACAGAAATAGAAGTTGAAGGTGAAGACGGAGGCACCTTTACTGCCGGGTTTCAATTTGGACCAGACCTTTTTTGGCCTAACCTCTAAAGACAGACCAAAGTTACACTCTAATCTATTTGATTTATTATGGCTTGGAGAAGGAAAATGGGACTGGGAGACATTATACTATATGCCAGTATATCTCCGATCATTTTATATAAAAAAATTAGAAAAAATATATAATGATAAAAAGGAAGCTCAACAAAAACAACAATTGGGAAATAAATCGTCTAAACAAATAGAAAAAGGTCCTTTTTAAATATTTATAAAAAAGGATATTCAAAGTTGTCAATACAAAATCAATTATATAATTTAAAACAATTACCCAAAACATCTCAGATCCCAGACCTAGGTGATGATCCGGTTAATGCATTAGAAAAAGTAAAACAGGAGCTTCAAAAGTTACAAGATGGATATGAAGATTTAATTCCAGCTGGTGTAGAATTCAACTTATTACTAGAAAAACAAATTGCTTTATTACAATTAATCGAAGGAACAACTAAAAATGCTGTTACACGTTTTGATATTTTAGAACAAAGAGCAAAAGGAATAAATGAAGCATTTGATATATCAGCTAATAGATCCATAGCATTTGCAAAAAGTATTGATCAAGTTGGAAAATCATTAAATATTAATACCAGGTCTGCAAAAACATATGTAACAGAAATAAATAAATTAATACCTGGACTAGGAAGATTAGATAAAGGAAATCAAGGTTACTATAAAAATTTACTTCGAGGTAATGAAATATTACGAGAACGTTTAGGATTAAGTGCAGATGAAGCATTAGCAGTAAGACGATTATCTAATTTACAAAATACAGAGTTAATACCATCAATTGGAGAATATATTAATACAGCAAAAGCATTAGATGATGAAGGTATTACTGGAGGATTTCAAACATTTTTTGCAGAAATATCAAATACTAGTACAGACATAATCGCACAATATAGTAAAATGTTACCAGATGCATTAATGAGAACAACTATTGATGCTAGAAGATTAGGATTAACATTAACTGATTTAAAGAATACTGGCGATAACATGTTGGATATTCAAAAACAAACTCAAGCATCATATGATTTTCAATTGTTTACCGGCAAAGCTTTAGAAACACAAGAATATAAAAACATTGCAGCTGCATATAATAGAGCAACTCTAGAAGGAGATGCTGCAGAACAATTAAAAATAATTGAATCATTAACTAAAGAACATGGCAAGGATCTAAAAACCAATTTAATGGCTCGAGAAGCTGCAGCTGCACTGTTAGGAATTGATCAAGGAAAATTGTTAGAGATAGTTAATTTACAACAAGAATTATCTGATATTGAAAATGAAAAAGAAGCTAGTTTAACAAAACAACAAAAGAAAAATCTAGCAATATTAAATACACAACGAACTGCAGATATAATATCAAGAAAAACAGCTCTAGAAGAATCATCTGCAGTTGCTGGTTCACAAGCACAATTTGACGTTAATGCTGTTACAGCACCCGGAGGTGTTGTAGATCAGATAATAAAAAAATCTTCAGATTTTGTAAATGAAACTGAAGTGGGTAAAATGGTTGTACAAGCATTAACTGTAGCAGGAGCATTAAATTTTACCGGTGATACATTAGAATCATTGAAACAAGGATTAAAAGCAGCGGATGCCCAAACACCAGGAAAAGCTACTGGCGGTCCTGTAGCAATGGGAAAATCTTACATGGTCGGAGAGTTAGGACCAGAATTATTTACACCAACTTCAGCTGGAACGATAACTACAACAAGTCAATTAGCATCTGCAGGTGGTGGAGGATCAAGAGCAATTGTAGAAGCATTAAAAGGAATGCAATTTAATGTTATAAATAATTTTGATGGAAGTTCTATACTAACATCAATTGAATTAGCAGAAGGAAATAGATTAACATAGAATTGAGATATGGCAAATTTTTATGACATAAGCAAACAATACGTACCTAATACGTCTGGTAATGGATTTATAACTAAATTCAATTTAACCAATGAAAGATATGATCCAACTCTAGAAGTATCGACATCTTTAGAAAAAATTAAACCATATACAATTGATTTAAATCAATCAGGTAAAGGAACTCCTAGTGTTTTATATTCTATAGACTTATCACAATCAGGTAAAGGAACTCTTAGTACAGAATATAATGTAGATACAAATCAATCCACGAACGGAGCTCCTAGCACAGAATACAATGTAAACACAAATCAATCCACAAACGGAACTCTTAGCACAGAATACAATGTAAACACAAATCAATTTTCAAATACAATTCCATTTACACTTTATACTGTAGATACCTCACAAACATCAACTAATATTCCAGCTAATCAAATGAATATTATTGATACAACACAATCATCTACTGGCAGACCAAGTATTGTAATGCCAATATTACAAATATTACCTATAGGTACTCTAGTTAACAGACAATATCAACAACCAGCTCAACAAGAATCTGCTGAAATAGGACCAACATTCAAAAGTAATGATGGAACAATTACAACTAATTCATTTTTATCAAATAAGAAATATGAAAATAAAACAATCAATTTAAATGCATCTCCAGATGATGAACAACGAGCATTAAATGCACGAAATCAATTTAAAGGATTAAATTCAAAAACTGATATTTTAGAAACAACAAGTAATAGATTAGCCAATAAAATATTGAATGGAGCTACTGCATTATTTGGATTAGATAATATTAATTCATCATATGCCTTAAAAGGAACATTTGAAACATTACCATTTTCAAAATTACGTCCAGATCCAAATTTAGCACCAGGAGCAACATATCAAGATTTTCGAAGTAGACTACCTGTTTCTTCTAAACGAATGGATGGCGCAGCTGCAGCATCTAGGGGCAGTATAAAAGCCGGATCATATTTTTCTGCTACTAGAACATTGCCTGGTGGAGCATATTCTATATTTAATTTGGAAAATACATATGGATTTCCAATAACCTCTGCAGCTGTTGGAAATGATTTCACAAAAAGATCAGAAGTAGCTACTAGCTGGAATCCTTTAGCTGGTACTGATATAAAAGACGCATTAATAAAAGCTAAAAATTTAAAAGATGGAGCAAGTTTTAATCAAAATACAGGAGCATGGGTACGTTCAAAGAATCCATTAGAACTAACAACAAGATTTACAGGAGACAAAGTTACAGTTATTGACTTTGGAAAAAGATCTAATAGTTCAATATATCAATGGAAACCGGAGGGAGCTTTAGCTGGAGCATTAAATAAAGCTGAAATTTTTGGATCAACTATTGGAGAAACATTAGGAGTAGGTAGAACAAGTGATTTAATTAAATTCTTTTTTAACGGCCCTAAATTATATCCTGGATCAACTGAAGTTGATGATGTTATTGTATTTAGAGCAATTATAAATTCTTTAACTGATTCATTTTCTGCCAATTGGAGTCCTGTACAGTTTATAGGAAGAGCAGATCCTAACTATACATATCAAGGATTTTCAAGAAATTTTGATATAGGATTTACGGTATATGCTTCAAATCGTGATGAATTAAAACCAATATACAGAAAATTAAATTATTTAGCTAGTTATACAGCTCCTGAATATTCAGATGATACATTGGTAATGAAAGCTCCATATTTAAGAATGACCGTAGGTGATTTATTAGTCCAACAACCAATTGCAGTATCTAGCGTATTTTATACTTTTCAAGATGCTGAAACAACATGGGAAACAAATATTGAACAAGATCCAACTAATATGGAAGTGCCTAAAAAGATTGATGTAACTTTATCTGGATTCTTGATTACCGATTATCTACCACAAAAAGGAGGAAGATTCTATACGTTGGCAAAAGAGTTTGATAAAGAAGGACAACCTAAACCAGGAAACAATGATTGGTTGAGTGATTCAGTACCAACTGACGCAAAAACATTGTCATTTGATGATTTATCAAGAAGACAGCAAAAACAAGCTGAAAAGTTGGTTAAAAAAGGAAATAAGTTAAAAAGCAAACAAGAAACAGTTGAAACTATTGGAGTAAAGCAAATAGAGTATAATACGCCTACTCTTAGAACTTTATAAAATATAATTCAAGATTATGAATAGATACGAAAACATACCAATTATAAAAACAAATGCAGGTAAGCGAAGATTTGCTTCTAGCTTTTTACCAACAATACCAACATCAGAACAAGATATTTATATAGTTACTACATCAGTTGAACGGTTAGATCATTTAGCTAAACAATTTTATGATGATGAAAATTTATGGTGGGCAATTGCATTAGTTAATAGTATTGGAAAAGGAACTATATATGTTCCTGTTGAAACAAGATTACGAATACCACCTAAAAGTACTATAGAAGAATTAATATAAAAAAAAGTTATGGCAGGAGATCTTTATTATTCACAAGTTAATTCAAGTTTAAAAAAAGAACTATTAGCAAGATCTGCTACAGGTAAACTAAATAGATCTCCAGAATCTATAGACTTCATGTTAAACAAGCTAACCAATGTAAAAATATATGCATTTGAAGGAGATACTGTAACAACTGATCCTATAGGCGTATTAGGAGGCGGACTAGTAACTCAAAATTCAGAAAATGGATATTCATATTTACCTGGTGGCCCATCTGGATACGCAACTAATATTTCTACAAGGCCTGGGCCAGTAATCACCGGCGTTACAGTTAATATTGCAGATCAAGGAGAAAAGGGAATAAATACTGCAACTATTAATTTAACAATAATGGATCCATCTCAATTAGTAGAAATTGAAGATACATTTTTTAGACCCGGGAGACCATTGAAAATAGAAATAGTACAACCAGATGATGTTATACAAAATACAGAATCTGGAACAGGAGCGTTGTTAAACAGAGATGAATTATTATATACTACTAAAATATTGCAACAACAATATAAAGGTACTAATCAAGATCTAGACGAATTTCGAAAAATGAATCAACTAATATTTACTGGTCTTGTAGATGGATTTAAAGTTGAATATAATGTAGATGCAACGTTAAATGTAACATTAACTACAAGATCGATTTTTGGTATTTATCCAGATGTATCATTGTTTATATCAAATCCTCAAATTCCAAATTCTTCTATAGATCAAACTATAACTAAAACGTTTTCTGACACATTAAAAGGAGATATTAATAACGAAGTAGAAAGATTAAAAAAAGATTATCCAGATGGATTTATTCAACAGTTTCAAATTTTAGATCAAATAAAAAACGAAACTGATCGTGCAATGTTATATGGACCTATATATAAATCTAGAGACAATCAAAAATATGGATATACAACAATGATATCTATAGGATTATTAATAGACTTTTTATATAAATATATTTATCTACCAGCTGTTGATACAAAAGATAATGATTCTCCTATAATTGTTCCAAATATGCAGATTGTATGTGATGATAGATTATGTAAAACAAATTATTATGAAGAACTAGTTTCAGCAAATCCAAGTAGAATTTTATTATACCAAGGAAATACAGAAGAATCAAAAACAAATGATTATATAAGACAAGCTGGTACTGGAGATGGAATAGAAGTAACAGAAGGAGGTTTACGAATTGCAGATAGCATAGACGATCTAGGAAACGAAGAAACTATAGCAACAGAAGATTATGTTATTAACTATTATGATGGTATTGAAAATATAGGAAATATTCCAGGATTCTATCAAGTATCTGACAAGGATGAAGTAAATCCAACCTCTGAATCAACTAAATATGGATGTTTATCAAGAATATTAATTAATGTAGAAACAATTGCAGAACTAGAAAGTAAATTACGAGAACAAACCACCAGGCCATTTACTATTAAAAATTTTATGATTGAAATATCAAATGAAATTAAAAAACAATTGGGTTATGCAATATTTCCTGGTTTAATTTATCATTCAGAATCACCAAGTACTTTATTGTTTTATGATCAAAATTATTTTGGACCAGATTTACAAATAGCAGAATTTGAAATACCAGTATTTTCTAGCAAATCTCAAGGTACAGTCGTACGTGATATAAAATTATCATATGATGTGCCAGATAAATATAAAAATTTATTATTTGGATTTAGATCACAAGCAGTATCTCCTACTAAAGTTGCTTCATATAATCCATATCTAATATCTAATTCTTCGAAAGCTCGTGAAGAAGAACAAGAAAAATGGAAGGAAAATCACGAAAAATCATTAACACAATTAGCAGACGCAAAATCAGAATTAACAAAAGACATTTATGATAAATCATATATTGATAATTTACAAAATGCATTGGAATTATATGTAAAATATTCTGAACCATCATTACAAGAATCTATAGATCAACAAAAACCTAGATGGTTATATACATTAGAATTTACAGTTGACGGTATTAATGGATTTAAATTTGGAGATGTTTTACAATTTAGAGGATTGCCAAAAAAATATAATCAAGATTATGTTTTTATTGTAGATAAAATAACACATAAAATAGATGCAACTGGTCAATGGACTACTACTTTAAATTGTGGAACTAGAGCAAGAAGCACATCAATAATATAATGAGAAAAAAAGAATATTATAACAAAGAAGAAATTGTTGAAAATCAATATACTACTGGTAAAGAGTATATGACTAAAAATCGTGTTGAATATACTGGATTATATCACAAGTATATTACTGGCGAAGTTTATACATTAGCTACATTTAATGCTAATAAATCAATTCCGCTAATAACTTATCAAGAAGAATCTGCAGATATTAAATTATATAAAGCTAACAAATCAAAAATAAAAACTAAATACAATACTCCGAATATATTATATCCATCTCCTACTGCAGATGATATTAAGAAAAAGCGTATGACAAGATATGTTTTAAAAAATGTATCTACAAATCAAATTTTTGAAACTAATTTACAAACAGTTAAAAATTATCAAAAAAAGAAAATTGACAATAATTTATATCAATTAGAAACAATTGAATGGAAAATCACCGGTCCGTTAAATACCACAACAATAAATGGAATTACTCAAATAGGAGTGATAGAAGAAAATATTGAAACAATACGTAATAAAACAAAAAAAATGTCAGGATTATTACAATATTTCAAATTATATTCTGAATTTTATACAGACACTACATATGAAATACCAGAAAATATAAATCAATCTTTTTCATCTACGCCTATACAAACCACCGCCACTTCAACTCCTACATCAGTATCTACTTCATACTAGAATATTTTGATTTTATCAAAAGATTTATTATTATATTAATGTATGATAATAATAGACGATTCAAAAGAACTAGATTCGTTATTACAAGATATTGAAAATGAGACTCATATATTGGTAGTTCCAATATTAGCAGATCATCAATTACACCCATCTATCAATAAAATATCATGTATATACGTATATTCAAGCAATGAAATTGAATTCATTGTTCCTATACATCATACTGAACAAATAACCGGGTTTAAAGAACATCTAAATAAACTACTCGATCTGGAATCTATATTTGTTCATGACAAAAAGTTATGGTTACAAATGGGCGGAAATAACAATGTTTATGATGTTAAAACTCTATGGTGGTATACATATGGAGAAGCATACGACGAAAATCATTATTATACATCAGCTCATCATTTTTATTGGAGAAGACATACTAATTTGCAGCATGTTAACACAATTGTTCCTTTAATGAAACATATAGAAATGTGTCAAAAAATACGCAAGTATGCAATGCCAATGATAATTAACTCAAAATTATCAAACTCATATAAAAAATTTAATAATTATTATCCAAAAATATTTTCTGAAATTGAATCTAACGGGATGCAAACAACTAATTCATTTAAAATGAAAGAGTTAATTAAAGATGGCCGTGTTTATTCTCAATATCATTATCATACAACTACAGGCCGACCATCTAATGCATTCCGTGGATTTAATTTTGCAGCAATGAATAAACAAGATGGCACAAGAGATTCATTTTGTAGTAGATTTGAAAATGGTGCATTAGTTGAATTTGATTTTGATGCATATCATGTAAGATTAATAGCTCAATTAATTGGATATGAACTACCCAAAGGATCTATACATACATATTTTGGTAAGTTCTATTTTGGTACAGATTCATTAACATCAGAACAATATGAACAAAGCAAACAAATAACATTTAGATTGTTATATGGTCATATAGAAAAAGAATTTTTAAAGATTCCATTTTTTAAACAAGTAAATAATTTTGTTTATTCGTTATGGAATGATTGGAAAAATAATGGATATATAAAGACTCCAATATTAAAAAGAGTATTAAGTAAAGATAATTTGTCTAACATGAATCAAAATAAATTATTTAATTATTATTTACAAGCTTTAGAAACAGAATTTACAGCTACTAGATTAAATAAATTATTATTGTTATTAAAAGAATATAAAACATGTATTATATTATATACATATGATTCAGTGTTATTTGATGTTCCAATTCATGAAGCGAAACAAATATTACCAAATATAAAATCATGTTTAGAAGGAAATGATTTCCCTGTTAAATGTAAAGTAGGCAATATTTATAGTAAAATGAATGACTTCAAGTTATGATAAATAAAATTATTAATGAATGGACATATCAATTAGATTCTGGATATCCAACCAAAGAATCAGATTATGAAGTTCTTCGTACGGTATTACAAGAAACCAATATGCTTTCTGAACAAGAAATTGATCAAACAATTCTGCTAGCAAAAGGATTACATGAACAATCACCGGAGCCAACAAATACACAACTTTTATCAGAAGAAGATTTAAGATCAAGATTATCAGATATAAAAATACCTAATGATTTAATTAATATAATCATAACTATATATTCCGGATTATCAGATACAGAGAAACAAGAATTTTCAAAAAATTTTAGAATACATTCAATTGAATCATTTATACAACAAGGATATATTCCATTTCGAAAATTTTATAATGTTATACCTGGAGGAGCTGCATCTGGAATGGGACGAGGCGAAATGATGACATTATTAGCAGTAAAAGATTCTGGCCCGGGCGGTACTGAACGACATGATATTGTTATGCCAAATGGCGAATGGGAAGTTAAAGAATTAGAAAAGAAAGCTTTTAGACCAGCAAAAAAAGGAATGGCATTTGCTTTTGATTTTGCTCCAAAAATTATAAAATTTTATAATGATATTATTGTTCCATTTTCAAACATAGGAGATCCTGGCGATGAATTAATACCAATGGTAGATGATAGATCAAAACCATTAGTAAAAAAATTAATTGATATATTAGAATCTAGATTTGAATCCGTTGCTGATATGAATAAAATAAAAAGTGCTAATGAATGGAAATTAATGTTATTTCATAATTGGTATGAAGGATTTAAAGAATTAAACCAATTATTTTATCAAACAAAATTTGATAGTGATGTAAAAGATACCAGATTAGTTGTTAAAACTGGAGGTAAAGAAAAAGCATATTGGATATCAGATACAGATGCTGATAATATTGAATTAAAGTCCGGGGAAGCCGATCCAGCAAATATTAATGTTGGTGATGCTATTGATAATGTAAATCAAAATATACAAATTTGGTTTAAACGAATTGAATTTAATGAATTTATTAAAAATCCAAGAATTTTTATAGAGGAATTAAATACTGTTAAACATACATTTTTTGAAGGAGTATTGGGAGTTATATATTATTTAAAAGAAGCTAAAGATCAAAAACCATATTTATCTAATCCTTCTGATTTTCTTATATATCAAATTTCACAAGGTCAATATCGTTTTAGATTAACAAATCATAGTGCTAATAATAAACCATATCAATTAGATCAAAATTAGGATAAGAAGTGAGGACACAATTACTGTGCACATTTGCACATAAAAATAACTTAGACATAGTTACAGAATATATCAAACAAAACTTTGAAATTCCAGAAAATAGAATATTTGTATTTTCAAACTATGAAAATAGAAATGATTTGTATTGCACATTTAATGCCGAAGACAACGGATATCGTGGTAAAAATACAATATCAATTCACAGAAAAAAAGAAACTAACACATTGTATACGGTTAATGCATTAAATGAAGTTATCAAAGATTTAAACAATGGTATATTAGATAAAACAATGATATTACCATGGGAAGCATTTGAAAATTCTTTTTTATTAACTGATGACAATGGTTATCGTAGAGTAGATTTGGTATTTTATAAAAGAATTAATTTTTAACTATATTTATATATGTAATAAAGAAAATACTATCATGATTAAATTAAAAAGCTTATTAAAAGAAACATATGCGTGGGAACGTAGAGCAAATGGATCTTTACCTACATTAAAAGATGTTCAAAAAGAATATAACAAGAAAAAAGCTCAAGAAGCGGTAACCGATCAGGTAAAAGAAGTTTTAAAAGACAAAGACGGAAACGTTCGTACAGATTTAAAATATACAGACAATCAAAACTATCAACCAAGAATTGAATTAAAAGATACAAAAATGGATAGTGGTACAAATCTTACAATAACAGTTAGTATAGACGGAAGCACTCCATTTGATATAGAATTTGATGATTATGATGAAGTTGATGATCATGGATATGAAAAAGCAATCTACTTAATGGGAGCTGACGATGGTGGTAATGAATGGGGAATGGAAGGATCAATGGCATTTCATGGAGAATTAGAAGATTTTGATATTGACACATTAGAAAAAATGGAAAAATAATGAGTAAATTGCAAGAAAATATGAGAAGATTTAGAACTAAAAATCTTCAAGAACAATCATTATACAAAACTATGGCTGACATGTATAAAGCTTTAAAGTCTGGTCAAGTTGATGCTGCAGGAATGGCAGAAATATTAGAAATAGCAGATGCACCGGCTATATCAATTACTACATCCGGAATAGGGTTAGGAAATGATTCAGAAGCAGCTATACAAAGCGTATTTGCTGCAATCAAAGATATTAACACATTAAATAAAGTATTTCAGATATTAAAAAGATCAGTAGAAGATTATATTGATGATGTCGGCGATGAGTTATATGATAAAAATTTTCATGGCGGAGTAAATGTTCCTACAGTTAGACAATCATTACAAAGACTTGGATACCAAATTAAACAATAAAAAAATTAAACAATTACACAATTAACTTTGAATTAACGAATTAATTACTTATAATATAATTAATAAATAAACAAATAATAACAATTAAACAATTAAAGGATACAATATGAGTTTAGACTTAAACGCCATAAAGGCAAAACTTAACCAATTAACAACAACCAACGACAGAAAAAATAATTATTTCAGACCAGAACCTGGTAAGCAAAGAGTAAGAATTGTCCCTTACGTTCACAGAAAAGAAAACCCTTTCCTAGAAATGTATTTCCATTATGATATTGCAAAGAGAAGTATGCTCTCTCCAATAACATTCGGCAATGCAGATCCAGTAGTTGAATTTGCTGACAAGTTAAAGAAAACTGGCGATAAGGATGATTGGGTTATGGGTAGAAAAATAGAACCTAAAATGAGAACTTATGTTCCTGTTATCGTAAGAGGTAAAGAATCAGAAGGCGTTAAATTTTGGGGATTCGGTAAGACTATTTACTCTGAATTATTATCTATTATAGCAGATCCAGATTATGGTGATATTACCGACTTAATGAATGGTAGAGATATCGATGTTGAATTTACCCCATCAGAAGGGCCAGGACAATATCCAAAAACTGCTATTAGAGTTAAGCCAAATACATCAGCTGCGACTGAAGATAAAGCAATTGCAAAATCAATAATGGATCAACCTAAGATTACTGACTTATTTCCAGAACCAACGTATGAAGAGTTAGAAAAAGCATTAAATGATTGGATGAATCCAGAAAGTGCTGACTCTGATACTACAACTACAAAAGCAGATACATCTACTAGTCAAACAAGTGCAACAGAAACTGTTACTAAAAAAACAGATGTAGCTGAAGCATTCAACGATTTATTTAACGATTAATAAAGGACCAGTTATATGGCAAAGAAAAAGAGCGAACTGGAAGATTCGTTAGCTGCAACTCTTGCAGATAGTATCAATAAACAATTTAAAGGACAAAATTATAAGTCAGCATTTTTCTTAGATGGTGACGAAGATGCTCCTACAAATGTTAATGAATGGGTATCAACTGGATGTTCAATGTTAGATCTAGCTATTTCAAATCGTGCAAATGGAGGTTTTCCTGTTGGTAGAATTACCGAAATAACAGGACTAGAAGCTTCGGGTAAATCCTTGTTAGCAGCTCACACCTTAGCAGAGACACAAAAAAGAGGCGGATTAGCAGTATATATTGATACAGAATCAGCTAGTAGTGCAGAATTTTTAACAGCAATTGGCGTAGACTTAAAAACTATGCTTTATGTTCCATTAGAAACAATAGAAGAAATATTTGAAACTATTGAGACTATTGTTGAAAATGTTAGAAAGTCTGATAAAGATAGATTAGTAACTATAGTAGTCGACTCGGTAATGGGTGCATCTACTAAAATAGAAATGGCAATGGAATATGATAAGGATGGATATGCAACTTCTAAATCTATTATATTAAGTAAAGCTATGAGAAAAGTTACTAATTGGATAGCTAGAGAAAGAATATGTTTAATCTTTACTAATCAGTTAAGAACTAAATTAGGCGTATCTTTTGGAGATCCATGGACAACTGCAGGTGGTAAAGCATTACCATTTCACTCATCAGTTAGACTTCGTTTGAAAAACACCGGAATGATTAAAGCTAGAGTGAATGGAACAGATCAAGTAGTTGGAAATAAAACCAATGTACATGTTGTGAAAAATAGAATGGGTCCTCCTAATAGAAAAATTGATTATGAAATATATTATGATAGTGGAATTGACAACTATGGTGGTTGGTTAAATATCATGAAGAATTTTAAATTAGTTTCTCAATCAGGAGCTTGGTATTCGTTAGACGATGTTGATCCAGATACTGGAGAAGTTCTAGATACTATTAAATTTCAAAGTAAAGATTTTATGGAAAAGGTAATACAAAATCCTGAAATGAAAGATAGATTGTATAATAGAATTTGCGAAGCATATATTTTTAAATATCGTGCTGGCATTGATGGCGGTATTGACGATGTAGTAGTCGACGAAGAAGTTATAAACGAAGAAGGATAATGAACAAATACCAAGAATTATTTAAACAACTTCAAAAAGAAAAAGAAAGTATTAATCAGAGTCCTGACGATCATATTATGATTTTTGACGGACTCAATACTTTTATTAGATCATTTTCAGCAACTCCTTCAACTAACGAAGATGGTGAACATATAGGAGGTATTACTGGATTTCTATATAGCATTGGAAAATGTGTTAGAGATTTCAAGCCTTCTAGATGCATTATTGTATTTGATGGAGTTGGTGGATCTAAGCGAAGAAAAAAGATTTATAAAGATTATAAAGGTAATCGAGCTAATAAAACAAGATTACGAAGACATGATCATCATATGCCTAGCATTGAACATGAGCAAGAAGCTATGAGACATCAATTTAGTAGACTAGTATCATATTTAGATGCATTACCAGTTACATTTTTATCTATGGATGGAATTGAAGCAGATGATACTATTGCATATATTACTCAAATGTATGAAGCAAAAAGTAAAAAAATTACAATTGTATCAACAGATCGTGATTTTTATCAATTAGTTAATAATCAAATTGAAATATGGTCTCCAATTAAAAAGAAAATGTATGATACAGAACGTATATTAAATGAATTTGGGGTACATCCTAAAAACTATGTTATGTATAGATCATTTACTGGTGATAAATCAGATAATATACCAGGAGTAAATGGAATAGGACCTAAAACATTATTAAAACATGTTCCTAAGTTAAATTTAGAACAAGAATATAAATTAGACACTTTATGGGAAACATGTAATGATAAAATAGATGAGTCTAAAACATATAAAAAGATATTAGATAATCAGAATATTATTTCTGACAACTGGAGACTAATGAATCTAAAACTATTAGACATTCCAGCTCAAACAAAAAGTAATATTAGAAGAATAATGGAATCACAAATACCAGAATTAGATAAAATAGAATTTAGAAAATTATTTATGGAAGATAAAATGTGGTCAGTTATGAAAAATATGCCGGATTGGTTAAACAATACTTGGTTATCATTGAGTGCTTTTGCACAAAAAACAAAATAATTGGATTTAGTAATTATTTTTTATATAATAATTTATGACAGATAAGTTAAGTGAGTATGGTTGGTCGTTTCAAATAAAAGTTTTAGCAGCAATGTTCGTTGATAGAACATTTCTTCAACAAATTGCTGATATTATACAAGCAGATTATTTTGAATCAGATGCAAATAGTTGGTTGTTAGAAGTAGTATTAGATCATTTTCGTGAATATAAAACTCCCCCATCAAAAGACGTATTAAAAGTTAAAGTTACAGAGATAGATAATGATGTTCTAAAAACAGCAATATTAGAACAATTAAAAGAA